>Ga0272449_1001346_pt1 | contig 25448 bp, 27 predicted proteins | sample YNPCB0241_FD_198679 | JGI IMG/M metagenome (GOLD analysis project Ga0272449, IMG submission 198679) | Hot spring sediment microbial communities from Yellowstone National Park, WY, United States - YNP-CB-024-1 | ecosystem: Environmental > Aquatic > Thermal springs > Hot (42-90C) > Sediment... | reverse complement strand
ACCAAATGTCAGTCACAGCACCAACTCCAAAATGGTTCGCACTGGGAACACTAAGCATGGCAATATCCCTCACACTACTATTCGTAGTAGCATACATACTAACAAGAGGACAAAGACGAATAATCTAGCCGTCAAACATAACATATCTACATTTTAACAAAGGAAGCATAATTGGATAAAAGAATTTTATCTGATAAATCTTGATAGTGTCCAAATAACGGGTTATATAGCTGAGGGTCTCCCACAATAGCCTCAAGAATGGAGACAGACGCCCCTAGAGAATATTTAAAGCCTTATTTGGACACTATCATATTAAAACACACGTATGCAATATCTTGCCCTAGGATGAAGTGGGATTTAGCATGCCGATAATCTCGGCTATAACTTCTCTTCTTTTGTTTTAATGTCTATTACAAAGAGTATGTTAACAAATTCCTCATGGTCTGAAGGGCGAGATCATAGTCAGGCTTGATGTTTATCTCTTAAACACGCCTACTGATCCACTTCTGCAGAAATATAGCACAGCCCCTATCATCGCATTTTACTAGGTCATCGGTCAAACCTTAGAAGTGTGGTTGAAAGGATTAGGAAAGTGGATCCGGAAAAGGTTTACGTATTCCTCAACAATGATTATGCGATGTTGGAGAACGCGCGAAGAATGCAGGAGATTATTATTATCGGGATTGTTTAGCTTTTACGTTCATGTTTTGCTCCACCTAACTTTTTTGTGAGGATTTAATGTTTCATAATCCATAAACGTCCTTTTTTGATGAATTTCTTTTCGCATATTCGATGAGGTTTTTAACTCTTTCATTCGTCCTAATCGGTGTTCCTTCAACGAGCGCCGAAATGATCAGAGGGTTCATCCTGCTTAACATCGATTCGATTTCCACATACGTATAGATAAAGATGTCTGTTCTAGGTTCTCTTAACTCGGCTGCTAACTCAAACCTATCTAGTATGTTTATGTGTTTTACTTGGTTGCTCACAACTAGTAGGTCGATGTCGCTCCAGTCTCCTCCCCCACCTCTAGTCCATGAGCCGAACAATATTACCGCCTCTATCTCGATTGTTCTCCCCAACTTTTCAATTATTCTATCTATAATTCAAGTCCAGCTTTCTTCAAGCATTCTCTCACCCAGTTGATTATTTTTTACCTGACTCTACCGCTCGCATCGCTGTTGATTCATCGTAATACATGCTCGGATAGCCTCTAACATCAGCAAAGCCTCAGTCGGCTTTAAGTTCTTGGACACATGGTCGGAGCCAACCCAAGCTGCTCCATTGTAACGCTTCCCAGCAGGTAAACGCCCTCATCACCGAACACCACCGGCGTTGCACCCGCTCTAAACCCTTCAATTTCTATACCTGCCTCGCCTAGGGCCCTCTCAGCGACCCTGCTATCTGCCAGCTTAAGCCTAGCTATCCGTGTAGGCGTAACATTCAGAGAATTCAGAACACTTGCAGGTAGGACCGTGTAGGTGGCCCCAGCATCCACGAGCAGCTCCACGACATTAAGCTTGCTTGATTCACTAACGTTCCCATACCCGCGCACTTACCTTAAAAAACCCATATGAAACACCAAACATAAAACCAACATCTCCTGATATAAGTCTAAAAACTAGGTTGGCGGTTGTATGCTAAGATTGATAACTCTAAAGGGCTAACAAAAGGGTGGAGTACCTCGTGCTGCCCCGGAAAGCATTCATAAAGTTTGTAGAGCTGGGGAAGTCTTAAGTATAGTCACGGAAATTGATTCTTTAGATGAGGGGTCAAGAAATCAGGGAGGAAGCTCTTAATTGGTGGAGAGAATCTCTACACAACTTAAGACAAGCGAAGAAAAATATCGAGATAGATGAATACAGCGTTGCAGCATTCCTATGCCATCAGGCAGCTGAGAAGGCATTGAAAGCATTATACATAGTGATGAAAAACCGACTTCCACCAAGGGGTCATGACTTAATAAAGCTTGGAAGGATTATTGAAGCGGGCGAAGTATTAAATGAATTAAAGATACTTAATCCCCACTACACCATAGCTAGATATCCTAATGCAGCAAACACTATTCCAAGGCGAAGCATACAGCAGAGAGATGCGTTGAGGCAGCTAGTAAGGTTATTGATTGGGTTAAGAAAACTGGTGGATTGCCATGATGAGAGAGTTAGATAACGTAAAGCTGTCGAAAAAGCAGAAGAGGGAGTTAATTTCTTTCCTAAGAAAATTGAGGAGGGCCCTGAATGTTTCAGAAGTTTATCTCTTCGGCTCGAGGGTGTATGGCACTCCGCTAGAGGAGAGTGACCTAGACATGATATTGGTCTCAGACGAATTTAAGAAACGTAGCTTTATTGAAAATATTATCCTAATAAACACTTTATGGGATGGCTCATTCACCCTCGAGATGTTTCCCTACATTCCAGAACAAATAAGAATGTTTTATGGAAGAAAGGTTACTGTGACAGAAGCATTAGATAAAGGAATAAGAATAAAGCTATAAAACCTCCTAACCGAACTATGCAGTGCCAGACAGGCCTCAAGAATTTTAAAATATTTTAAGGAATGTTAGGCAATGTTTTTCTCTTCGATGATAATTCATCCTCTCTTTTCTTTTTAACTATACATTGGCTCCTCATTGTGTTAAACTCGGCATTAACATTATCCCTGAGAGCAGACCTGTAATTTGTACTAATTTTGAAAGGTGTTCAATGAGGATTTCGTGACTGTGAATAAAGAAGAATTTTCGTATATTGTCTCGGAGTAACATTAATAGATAGGTGTTTTAGTAGTTTTCTCATGCCATACATCACACTTCAGGAGAGGATGGAGCTAGATCCTGAGATTAATGCCTTGGTCGAGAAGCTTAGGGAGGCGCCGCTCGATAAATTGGATGGTAGGCTCAACTATGTGATCACCCGGCTCCTAGTACTGCTGTATCCTCCTGGCTACTTTAACTACAATCGAGCAATGGGGGTCCTCGCCTCGGTCGCACATGAATACTACAGAAGAAGAGTAGCCCCATATGAGGACAAGAAAATCCAAGAAAATGGTGATGTCTACTAACGGTTACAGTAGCATCATGATGCTAGCCATGAGACTCTCTCCTTGACACGATGTTCAAAAATGCCGTTAAGAAATTTACAGGAACGACTTAAATAGTAGTTTATAATGGGTTCTTATACCATAAAACAGCGTGAGTGATAAGTATGATGGAAGAGGTCCAGCACCATATAAGGTGTAAGAAGGGAGATGTGGCGCGATATGTTTTGTTGCCGGGAGATCCTGCTAGGGTTAAGATAATTTCTGAGTTTTTTGATGAAAGCTGGAAGGTCGCTGAAAATAGGGAGTACATTACTTATACAGGTAAAGTTGATGGTATACCGATCTCTGTTACTTCGACTGGTATAGGCTGCCCAGCTGCAACTATAGCGGCGGAAGAATTGATTAATGTAGGAGCCGAGGTCTTGATTAGGGTTGGCACTAGTGGAGGCATAGATCCTTCAATAAGGGGTGGCGAGATAGTAGTTGCACAGGCTGCCATTAGGTCCGATGGGGCCACTAGGGAGTACATCACAATAGAGTATCCGGCTGTGGCTGACATAGACGTGACAAATGCTCTCGTTTTAGGGGCTAAGAGAGCTGGTATAAATCCTAAAGTTGGCATTGTGTGGACGCATGACGCTTTTTACCGTGGTACTTGGCGGGGATGGATGCCTGATGCTGACGAAGTCTATAAACCATGGCTTAAAGGAGGCGTCTTATGCGTTGAGAACGAGTGTTCAGGTTTATTTGTTGTTTCCCGTATTAGGAGGGTAAAAGCTGGTGCTGTGTTAGCGGTAGCGGGAAATAATCTGAGTCCTGAAAGACGCGAAGATGAGGAGTTATTGAAGGAAACAATAATCAAGGCTATAAAGACCGCGATTAATGCTGTTAAAATCCTCGAAAAAGAAAGAGATATACTCCCGTGAGGAAGGTGATTCGTTGAGTCTGATTATAAAAGATATAGACTTGATGGTCACGATGGACCGATCTAATAGAATCATGCGAAATGCATCCATCGTAATTTTAGGTGATAAGATAGTCGATATTGGAAGCTATGAGGCTTTACTCAAGAAGTGGAAGGCTGGTGAAGTAATAGAAGGGAGAGGAAAAATTGCACTACCTGGCTTAATAGACGTACATGGGCACTCCACTCAGTCAGCTCTTAGAGGATTTATAGAGGAGGTACCATTAATGCCTTGGCTGACCTACATGCAGGACACATCGTCTAAGATGGGTAACGAGCTGGCCGAGATTGGTTGCACAATAACATTCATAGAGAAGCTGAAATGCGGGGTGACAACAAGTGTCGATATGGAAAATGATGTGGACCTAGTGGCCAGAGTAGCATCAAAGCTAGGATGCAGAGTAATATTGGCAGGCATATTAGCGGACGTTGAAGAGGTACCTTACTCAGGATTAAAAAGAACATCATCTGTAGAGGAAGAGATCAAAAAAGCTGATCACTGGTTTACCAAATACCACGGAAAAGATAACGGTAGACTAATGTTCTTTTATGGACCAGTGGGTTTTCCAGCAAGTTCGGCCGAACTTTTAAGAGCCTCGGCTGAGAGGGCTAGGGAGGTAGGGACTCGTATTCATACACATGTTGCAGAGGGCTGGATTACTAATGAGCTATGTAAAAAAGTACACGGGTTGCGTGAGGTAGAATTGTTGGAAAAAATCGGATTTCTGGGGCCTGATACTTTATTGGCCCATTGTGTTCAGTTGAACGAGAGTGATATTCACATAATCTCTAAGTACAGAGCCTCAGTAGCTCATTGCCCCTCTAGCAACTCTAAACTAGGTAATGGTATTTGTCCAGTGTTAGAACTAATTTGGCATGACGTAAATGTAGGTCTTGGTTGTGATGGAGCAGCCAGTAATAATAGTCAAGATCTTTTCGTCGAGATGAAAATCGCAGCTCTTCTTCAAAAAGCAGTTCATAGAAATGCTACCATACTGCCTGCACAAAAAGTATTACAGATGGCGACAATTGGAGGAGCCAAAGCTGTAGGTCTTGAGAAGTATATAGGATCTATAGAAGTTGGAAAGAAAGCAGACATAATTTTAATAGACCGTAAGAAACCCTATCTCATACCTTTAGACAATGTGATTTCTCATTTAGTTTATAACACTAAGGGAGACGCCGTATCGACCGTGATTATAGATGGAAAGGTTATAATAGAAAATGGAAGATTTAAAGAGTTTGACGAGGAGGGCTTTCTTGAAAGAGCAGAATCAAAATTCTCGGAGTTCACAGGAAAATATACCTAGTATAGTTATAGTGCTGTCAGCGATAGCATTCCTTTTTATGTCTGGTTTTGGGATGGCTTTACCGAGCCTTCCTCAGGCTATCTTGAAGTTAGGCTACACAGAAGTGGAAGCAGGCCTAGTGATAAGCAGTTGGGCAGTGACTTACGTATTATTTAGCATGGTTGCAGGTCCTATTGCAGAAAGAGTAGGAGTAAGCTATGCTCTATCTCTGGGTTTAGGTGGAAACTCAATCATAGCTCTTATTTACATACTTGCTAAAGCTTTTCCATTCTTTATAATCGGGAGACTGCTTCAGGGAATATTTGAGAGTCTGATATGGGTGAGCATTTACGGCTTAGTAGCTTACCTATTTCCTCAAGCTAAAGTCAGATCTTTAGCTATAATCTCAGCCTCTTCAACACTAGGCTTCTCTTTCGGGCTTTTCGTCAATGGCCCCATAATGTCAACTTTTGACGTGTGGTGGACATTCCTGCCCTACATGATTCTGAGCACTGTATGCGCAGTTATTGCTTACATCAAAGTACATCCTTATAATTTAAAAACGATTGAGGGTTCTCGCATTGAAACCCCTCTGAAATTATTAAAAGAGATTAACTTAGCTGTAGCATTAATAATTGCTATGGCTTTCCTTGTGGGCTGTTTTGATGGAGTTTTTCAGACCAATTCTGACAAGGTAGCTGTGCTTTCAGGCCTTCCTTCTGCTTTGGGAGGATTCTACCTCTCGATTTATTACGCCTCCTCTCTTCTCAGTCAGTATACATTAGCACTATTACGTAAGGAAATAAATAGCCCAGCCTATACAGTATTGACCTTTACAATAGTCTCTATACTGTTTTACTCTAACGTCATAACAACCTTTCAATATCCAATATCTCTTCTGACTTGGATGGTTATAGGTGCCGTAATAGGAACAAATGTCATAATTTTCATGGCTAATATCTCGGGTGCATTAAAAAGTAAGTCCACAGCAATGGGACTGTATCAAGCCTCATGGGGATTAGGATACATGTTAGCCCCTCCCCTAGCTGGGTTTGTTATAAAAAATTCATCATTCTCAAATGTTTATGCGACTTTCTCGATATTTTTAGTAACAATAACTCTAATTTCTATGATTAGATTATATAAAAAATACTTTTATTAAGTTTTGGATTTGACGAAGAATAGAGCTAAACCAGCCACTATATTCAGTATACCGATTATTAGGAACATAGGCGTGATGAATAAAGAGATGTCCATACCACTTTGCGTCGCGAACCAAGGCGTTAATATTGTTAATATTCCAAGAACGATGATGAAAAAGGCAATGCCGTCTATTCTTGAGACTGGTTGTTTTGACATCATCTCACCTACTGGTCAATATTAGAAACTGCTCATAGGATATATACATATCTCCGAAGTAAATTCGACAGATAATCCCCACAATTAGGACACCTATAGCCAACGCTATTGATATTTTGCCCATAGTAGATACATTGGTAGCTCTGACGTTTGTTCTCTTACCGCTAGCTCCAAAGGCTCTTCCCTCTAGGGACCAAGACATCTTTGTAATCCTCTCGAGTGTATTAACTGTGAGTGGTATAATTACGGGTATTAATTTAAATGGGTTTTTTCCTATCTCTAATCCTCTGGATCGTTGTGATTCAAGACAAAGGTTCATGTTTCTCTCCATCATTGGAATCATCTGAAGCGTAGATAGGATAATGAAGCAAGCCGTAAATGGCAGTCCAATATCTCTTAAAGATGATAATAGATCGCTCGGATGAGTTGTTAAGAAAAGGAATGAAAACCAGGCAATAACAGCCAACAGTATACTTATCAACCACAATGCCTTAAACAGTCCCTCATATAGAATTGTTACTCTCCACCCGAAGAAATCAATCGTCGTAAGCACATTTCTAGCATATTTAGCGAACAGGCTCTGAAATATGACGATTACGACAAGAGTCGTTATGACGTAAGACACTCTCTTCAGAAAAGTGGTCACTATTCTTCCAATAATTATGAAAGGGATAGAGGCGAGAAAAATTACGAATGCTGGAATAGGATTATAGAACAGTACGGCAACCGATGACAGCACTATAGTCCACGCGAGCTTAACCTTCGCATGCGTCTTATGTACTATAGTATCCTTAGGAACATACATCGAGACCCAGGGCATTCTTTATCCCGTTCCCCTTCTAGCATCATCTAACTTTTGCTACTGGACGCTTAAGTGGTGTCTTTAATCCGTATTCTCCAGGTAGTGCTCTCAAAATAGCAAAAGCTATTGCGAACTCGAAGAACATGTCAATCGGCTTACCAATGATATCGGCAACAAATACAGAAGCAAGAAGATCCCATCCAGTTGTAGATAACAAAGCGAAGACGATTATGTCCTGTGGTGCGCCAGTAGCTCCTCCAAACAAAAAGACAACAATTAGTGAGGCAGTACCAGAGACAACGAAGCAGGCGATAACGAATGTAACTATGGTTTTTATCCAAGTCTTTGTCCACCCCTTATCAGCCAAGAACCCAACGACTAAACCAAAAGCCATATTAACTATTCCGAACGGTATAGAGACGGGACCTGCAATTAATCCAGTGACTAGGTTGGACAATAATCCAGTAGTCGCCGCCCACCATGGACCTAAAATCAATGCAGTCAGCAATGTCCCAGAAAGATCTAGGTAAATACCCGGAAGCCCGGTTAAAGCGGCTAGTCTCCCAGCTATTACGTTTAAAGCAATACCCGCCACAACGAAGCTAGCAGCATAAGCCCGGCTTACTGAAGCAGTAGTCACGGTTAGACAAATATTCACTGGTTTATAAACTTTTTAACAAGTATAAAATCATAACGAAGAAGTTTGAAGCTTCGCGCTTAATAGCTCAAACATTTCTTCTACTGTCAGAACGTTGGGTGGAATCTCAGCTATGTTTTCAGAAAGCCTTCTTGCTATCTGGGTTATCTGCGGGGGTCTTAAGAAAGCTTGTTTCAGCGTTGAGTCATCAACAAATAATTCTCTTGGCGTTTTATCTGCTATAATCTTTCCATCAGTCATAACTAGGCATCTATCTACCACCGTAGATACTAAGAGCATATCATGAGTAATTACTATCACAGTTTTACCATTAGACTTCAAGTCATTGACGGTCTTAAATATCAACATCCAACCTAAGAAGTCTTGAGCAATGGTGGGCTCGTCTAAAATCATAATTTCGGGATGCATAGCATATATTGAGGCTATAGCTACTAATTTTCTGTAAGGATAGCTGAGGCGTAATGGATGGACATTCCTATGCTCCTCCAATCCGAATAAACGTATGGCTTCCTCAACTCTCTCCCTAACTTCTTCAGCATTAAGTCCCAAGTTTGTAGGCCCAAACGCTATTTCAGCCTCTATGCTCGTATTAAAGAGCTGGTGGGTGGGATTCTGGAAAACATATCCTACCTTACTTACGAGTTCCCTTTGTTTATATTGACGAGTATCTTTCCCATATACAAGCACGGAGCCTCTCGTTGGTTTCAACAATCCATTAAAATGTTTAGCTAGTGTAGTTTTTCCACTCCCATTCTGTCCTATAATAGCTGTAACTTCACCCTTGAATATTTCTGTACTTATACCCTTTAGAGCGGTGATGCCGGTTGGATAAGTGAAGTATAGATCATCCACCTTTATGACACATTCCTTCATCGGCTTTCCTCCAGTTCTTTAATTAAAATATTATATGCACTGTCTAACGTAACTGGAATTGAATCATCAAAGTTCAAAATGGCGCTGTCTATAAGTTTAACAAATAATTCCGTGACCTGTGGTCTTCTCTCACCAATTCTTTCCAAATCTTTTATTGAGAAGACTTTTTCTGGGCTGTCAAACGCTAATTGCTTTCCATTATACAATAACAATATCTTATCAGAAAACTCCGCTAATCTTTCTGCCTCATGCTCCACTACAACTATTGTTATATTCCGTTTCTCCCTCAAATCTTGAAGGACCCCGAAAACCTCATCCTTTCCCACCGGATCAAGGTTTGAAGTCGGCTCATCTAGGACAAGAACCTCAGGCTGCATAGCTAACACAGAGGCTATAGCGAGCCTCTGCTGTTGTCCTCCCGAAAGATCTATAGGAGCTCTATCCTCTAGGCCGGACAAACCAACAACTTCTAATGCCCATCTCACTCTATCCCTAATCTCATTTGGCTCTAGCCCTAGGTTCTCTAATCCAAAAGCGACTTCTTCCTCAACCGTGAGCTGCGTGAGCTGAGCTTCAGGATCATCTATTACAAATCCTATCCTTTTTGCGAGTTCTGGTACACTTGTATTTCTAGTATCCATTCCGCATATGAGTACACGACCGCTCATTTCGGCTCTCACCATATGAGGTATTAGCCCCTTAAGACACAAACACAGCGTCGTTTTACCAGCCGTAGTCGGTCCTATTACACCTATGAATTCTCCTCTTCTAACGACGAAATTTATGTTCTCTATAGCCGGCTCCAATGTCAGCGGATACTTAACGGTCAAGTTATCTACAATGACGGAAACTTCATCTCGCATCTTATTTCCTTCAGATTTTTTATGCTAAAGTATCTTTTAAATTTTGAGTTTACAGGTGAAAAGGACTAAGGAGGCACAAAACTCAACACTATAATTTCTCTCCCTTGAAGAGATCGTGACATAGACTAACACAAAGTTTTTAGTGTTTGCTGAATGTAACGACACGCTTGACTACATACTCAACAGTCATGTCTCAAGGCCGAGAAATAGAGGTCCCTAATATATCTGGAGAGTTTTTCAAAAAGCTATGCGAGGTGGCCCTGCTACAGGATTAAGTATAAAATCCGTGAAGCTATTCTGTGCTTGGACTTGATTTCGCGGACTAGCTGGTAATGGATCAGATGGATGGCCGTTACCCGCCCTTGGACATGAATGTTAAACATCCTCCTCTTCCAGCATCTTACTCAATCCACCATGAGCAATCTTGAAGCCAGACCTCTCAGGCTCCTCAACATCCCTATACACCTGTTCCCAGAACCCAACTTCCCTCATAACCTCACTCAATCCCTTTTCGATAAGAATATTGAATGCATGAGACCTGCTCCTAGCAAGCCCATACCTAACCATCTTATCAGCCAGCTCAACAATCTCCCTACGAACCTTAATGGAGACTGTAGTACTAATTTACTATATACTCATGGATACCTTGGTATATAGGTATACTTTAGATTCGCGGATTTTGAAACAAATTACTTGTTTCCTCACGGTGTACATACGTAAGTATCTACTTCAATCCTTCTTGACGATGATACATGAACTATACCGCCAACACAGTAATTTTTGACAGGGCATACGTTCTTCTTTGCATCGGGACAGGAATTTCCGGCTCTAAATTTACATCCAAATCTACTCAGATGCAATAGTGGTCCATCTAGCTGGAGACGATATTTAAGTTCACGATGATTAACTAACTCCAACACTTTTTTCCAAGCTTCATCAATCTTAGGAGCGATATCAGATATTGTTCCAATGTATCTACCGGTCAGACAACCAGTAGTAAAGGTGGCTCTAACAACATGAGTATCTATAGGTATCGGAATTTTATCCAAATTTTTAAAGTCAATCCCTACATAATCGTGTAACAGCCTGATCCACAGAGGGAAAATCTTGTTCCCAGACAAGAACGGGAATCTACGCTTAAATCCTAGATCAAATTTTTTATTAAAGAGTTTCCAAGCATCGTATTCACACTCTTTAATCAAGTTCATAGGGTCCGAGTCGTATATCTCAAAAAATGACTTGGAAACAGTATACCAAATCTCTGCATCTTGGTTAGGTTTCTTCGCTAACCTGTGCACTTTCATTGCGGACTTAATTTCATTAAAAGACTTGTTTAACAATTCTTTGGGTATAAAAAGCCATCTAGTCCCTTCATCTTCAAAAGTCTTTTTTGCCGCATTCCACAATTGGGCTGAATTCCTCTGATAGTCTATTGAGATAACAAGTGTATAGAACATTAAATGTTCATAAGAACTCCTCCTGATACCACTTGGTAACAGGTCTGCGGACCTCACGTTATGACCAAAAATGCCCTCATCTGAGTTAAATTTTTCATAAAGAATTTCTGCCACTTCTTTGGCACTTTCAAAGTTAATAGTTAGTCGATTCATTTTTACATTAACTACGTCGGCATTATTTTATTTTAATGTTTCTTCTACTTCCATGTCAACAGTCTTTTTCTTAAAACCTTTTTGGGATGTAGCTTCTATTTTGATTTCATTTTTTCAATGGCTGCTCCTTAGCCTTTTTAGTTTAAAAGCTGTTAGAAGCTTAATTCTTTATTTTATAGGTAGTATCCTGCGGACGTTCTTTATCATCAATTTTCTCTACTATTTCAAATTCAAATCTCCCATTATCTATTCCTTATTTTTCATTATAAGCTATTTTGAATTGGGATCTATTAAAAAGTCTTTCTGAGGATAAAATCTATTGTGCCGCCGCTCTTTGTTTTCTTTAGTACATCTTCAAGTGTGCAATGTGGTTTATCTTTTCTCTCGCCCTCTTTATATGAGTGGTGCTTGGTATGCGGCCATCTACCAGCGCTTGCATATTTTTCAATGCTAGAGATCATTTTCGTTAAATTGTTCCAGGCAGGCGTCCATACATTGATGCAGTTAGTAGTATGTGGATGGTGCAATGCAATAATAGGATCTTCCTTCTTTACAATACACTTAAATTCTTCTTTCAGGTCCTTTCGCCAACCCGAAGCGACAACATCGGATCTTGGATTGAATATTGTCAAATCATGACATCCAAGTATCATAACTTTCCCCACATCGTCCAATTCAAAGAAGTGTGTTCTTAAATCAGGTATTCTTACCAACCCATGTTGCTGATTTGGTGTTGGATATGATTTCCCCGTCCAGTAAAATTTGTTGGCCTTAAGGTCAACCAAAAATATTAGTTCAACATGAAGCTGACTGATGTAATTTCGGGTTATAGATACTTTCTCTTTGTAGGAGTCTACGCCTAACGTTATGTAGTCTGTAAGCTCTCTTAATTTTTCGCAAAAATTATTATCTAAAATGTTCCCCACGCATTTTTTAGCTTCTTCGACTAAGGAATCTATGGCTTTACTATTTGGATTTTTATTATCGCCTATGTCTTTTCGAGATATATTTTTTGGCCAGTTAAATTGGATGAAGCCACCGCACGTTATAGTGAATTTGACTTTCTTGTCCTTTGGCCACTTTTTACAAACTTCATTGAGAAGTTTTCTTACTGTTTGAACTTCGCCATCCCATTCTCTTGCATGAATAATGATACGGGCTATAAATGGGTCTGGGTCTTCTTTGAACTCAATTTCCCATTCTTGTCCTCTTTCTTCCAAAATCGCCTTAAATTTTTTGACATCCGACGGCTTTTCAGGATCCATACTACACCACTGAAAATCTTGCGAAAATAATCTTAAGGTTGGTCTCAGCCCTTTTATTGCTGGGATAAAGTCTCGTAGGGTATCATACCATGCTCGTTGTTCATCTCTGTAAGGTGGGTCATTATCTTTTGCATTGATTGTTTCACATAATTTAATCCATTTCTTTCGATCAAATCCCAGTTCAAGACTTTCTGGGTATTTAGAAAGCGCTACTTTTCTACAATAAGTAAAATGTTGAGATTCATCAAACTCTACAATGAAACCGTGGTTAGGAATAAAGAAATCACAGGGAGGAAGCACCCGTGACCTCACAAAATCCTTGTGTCCTCTAAGATTTTGAAGTTCTGAAAAAATTTCTTCAAGAATTGGATAGAGCGTCGAGTCTTTATAATCTTCTGGTTTTGTACCTGTCTCGATTTTATAGTTACACTTTACATTACCATAAATCTTCCTCAGCATGATTTCGATAGTTCTTTTACATTTAGGGCATCGCTCATAGTGCTTCGAAACATTTTTACTGCTAATCTTTTTGAGTGTAGAACGCTTAACAAAAACCATTGATGGTGGCGACTCTACGATCTTAAATCCCATTTTTTCTAAAAACTTATTTGCTTCTTGTCCACCGCTAAACTCTGAAGGATCAAGTTCTAAGCCATTCGCATATTTGTTAGCTAAAGATATTACATATTTTGGTGGATAGTATTTTCCGTTATAAAAGACTTGAAATTTTTTCGATTCTCGACTTCTGAAAACTCCCTTCCTATCTATTTCTTTTATAGCATAGAGGATGTGTTTCCTGCAAATGTTTTTGGGTATCATAAACAGCCTTCTCCTTTCCCCATTACTCACGAGTTTTTATCTCTTCTGCTTACTTATGGCGATTTAAACACCACCATAAATGCATCAGCTGGGGCGAGGTGTTGGTAGATATTCAAAGAGCATAGTAACACAACTATTGGAAATAGTTGTGAATTAACTTCTAAATACTGCCTCAAGCTACTATCCAGCGTGGAAAACTCTAGTCCTCTGCCCCTCGGGATCATGCGCATAGCTGGCCAGCGGCAATCACTAGGCCCGTAGCTCAGCATGGACATGGGCATGGACATGGCGCCGATGGAAACGTCGGTGCTCTGTAGGATTTATAAGCTTTTCTCCTCGGATACGAGCAACGCGAGGCGGCGTACTCGTCCTCGATGGGTCTTATATGTCGCGTTGCTGAAGAATAAGTTCATGTTACTTTCTTTGAAGAGAGGAGTCAGGATGGGCAGTACGGTGCTCGCATATAACGTGCATAAAATACCCTAAAATGAAGGACGATAAGTCGACTTTCTACTACACCATTGCAATAAACAAGGGATTAATCGTGATTAGTGACGATGACTAATACGTGAATACGCATTTCAAAAACCTTAAAACCTAATAAAAGATGACCTAATACAACCGTTAAAGTTTTAAAATATTTTTGATATTCAATTCTATAATTCCATAACACAACTTTAGATAAAGAAAGACTGTGAAAGAAATAAATATGAGTATATCGTCAAATAACAATTGTGGACATGAAGAATATCTATAAAAAATTATTGAGGCTAAGTAGTAAGGAGGAAGTCACTAAGCTATTAGTTGATCTTGTTAGAATTCCAAGTCATGAGAAAGAAATCGACGGTGAGGAAAGAGTTGCCGATTATTTATTAGAATTTTTCAGTAAAGAAGGGGTCCCAGCCGAAAAACAATATGTGCAGCCTAAGAGGCCTAACATAATATCGAAACTAGAATATAGTAAGAACGGTAATTCCATAATGCTTTCTGGGCATACTGACATTAATCCACCAGAAGGTATGGCAATTCCCCCATTCGAAGGAATAGTAAAGGATGGAAAAGTATACGGTCGAGGAGCTTTAGACATGAAGGGAGGAATTGCTGCGATGGCATATGCATTAATACTATTAAACCGATGTGATTTAAAGCTTAATGGTTCTGCTCTATTTGCAGAAGTTATTGGTGAAGCCATTGGAGGAAGTGAAGGCACAAAGTACTTGATTAGTCATTTACCAATTCGTGTATCTATGGGGATAGTCGGCGAACCTACTGGTCTTAATATTATAACTGCTCACAAGGGCATGGAGTGGTTTGAAATAATAATCCAGGGAAAGGCGGCTTTTGGGGTTGATCATTTGCTGAAGTAACAACTAAGATTGGTGAAGATTTTAAGGCTCAAATGTAATACACCAGTAGTATTGGAGTTGCATGGAGGCCCGTCAGCTGTCGTTATCAGTAAGATAAAATCCACATGGCCAACTATCAAGATTGATGTTGTCATGGTTGCACCATCTGTTGCTGTCCAGCTTTATAGAGAGGGTTACTTGGTTGAGCTGTCCAAAACAAATCTTCAAGTATTGAAAGATGTACCCGATCCTTTAGAACTAAAGGTTGATGGAAAGGTGATAGCAGCGCCGTTATATTACATTTCTTATGGTATTGTGTGGAGAACCGATATTATTAAGAAGCCGATACGTTCGTACGAAGATCTATATGATCCTTCTCTAAAGGGACTCATAGCTGTTCCGCACCCATCTTATGGTACAGGAGATTGGCTTATTAATTTTGCATTGTGGAAGGGTGGCGATGAGAAAAATATTAAACCCGGACTCGATGCGATAGAAGAGTTAGCAAAGCTAGGGAATATAGGTGTTGTATATAGTAGTGAGGCGGATGCTATCAGGGCAATCGCGACTGGCGAGGCCGCAGTAGGCATTCTGACCGCTGGGAATATATATGAGCTGTATAGACAAGGTGTCCCCATCGATGCGGTGTTCATCATTCCTGGCGTTAAAACCGTGGTCGTTGCTGATGTTATAGCAGTCGTTAATGGTCCCAGAAAGGATGACGCACTTAAATTTGTAAATTTCTTCCTCAGGGAGAAGAATCAAGAAGAATTCTCGAAAGCAGTCGGTTTGCCGCCTGCTAATAGTAAGTCCAAGATCGATCCAGAGGTCATGAGGTGGAATCTTAAGCCGGACGAGGTCTCCATGGTTGGATACATGCCAGACCCGCAGTATAAAGCTGAGAAAATTGATGAGTGGGTCAGCTGGTGGGACAGGACAATAGTACCTTTATTAAAGAAGTAAACAGCTGAGTATTGATGAGGTATGGCTAGGAAGGTTTTGGTTATTGAGCCTCATCCAGATGATGGTGCAATCATGGCTGGAGGCACCGTCGCCAAGATGGCCAGGGAGGGCAGTGAGGTATACTTCGTGACCGTGACAGACGGCGAGAGGGGGACCATGGATAGAGGCATTAAGAGCTGGGATCAGCTTAGGGAGATTACCCGCAGGGAGGCTAGGGAGGCGACTAGAATACTTGGGGTGAAGGACGAGTTCTTCCTAAGCTATCCGAACCACGACGTCACGTTTGAGCTTGAGAGGGAGCTGAAGGAGAAGTTTATCAGGATCATTAGGCAGGTAAGGCCAGACATCGTTATGACGTATGATCCATACGCGCCCTATGAGCCGAATCCAGACCACAGAACCGTGGCTCTCGCTACATACGACGCTGTAACCTTCTCGCATCATCACCTAGAATGTCCAGAACACATCAAGGAGGGACTAGACACTCATATAGTTAAAGAGGTATGGTTCTTTAATTCCCCCAATCCCGACCTAGTCGTAGACATCTCTGATACGGTGTGGATAAAGGTCAAGGCGATCGCGGCTTATAGAAGCCAGATAGAAGCAATGATAGAAGAGGTGAGACAACGCCTAAGAGCCATTGGGTTCAGAGCACCAATACTTGAGAGCAACGACTTAGAGGACATGATACTAAAACTCTGGATATACCCAAGCATACAGAACGGAAGATTCGTAGAGAAGTTCAAAGTAATTAGACCATTTATATCAGAGAGAGTAGCACACCTAATAAAAGAAGGCCTAATACAACCAATAAAATATTGAGTAAATAAGTAGGTACAATATTTTTTCATTTTCAGAAATATTTATATTTACCAATCCAGAAAGAATTGATGATGAGTTGAGGTGAGTGTGAGTAAAACATCTAGAAGAGACGTTTTAAAAATAGGCGGTGCTGCTGCTGCAGGATTGGTTGTCGGTGGTGTTGGTGGGTGGTATTCTTCACAGGTTTTTGCTCCTGCTGGTGGTGCAGGTCCTAGATTGTCAGGAGAGATTCCGATCGGTATACTCCATGCCTCGCCTGTTGAAGTTACGCCTGAGGCACCAGCTATAGATATGGCTTTTGAGGACATTAATAATTTCGTTCAGCAATTTAACATGGATGTCAAATTCGTTCCCATCAAAGAAAATGCTGAAGAGTCGTCTACAAAAGCCGTGGAACGGACTCAAACCTTAATTGAGCGGGGCTGTCAAGTGATAATTGGTCCAGAGTGGAGTGGAATTTTACAGGCAATAATGCCATTAGTAAATGAACGTAAGGTCGTTGTAATAAGTCAAAGTTCATCTTCGCCAAGGCTAGCTATAGCCGGTGACTATGTTTATAGACTTCAGCCAGACGATACTCACCAAGCAGTTGCTATACGAAGAATTACGACAGAGTTAGGAATAAAAGCAGTAATTGTTATGTATGGAAGAGAGGCGTATGCAGAAGGATTGTGGAGAGAAACTGAGCCAAAGTGGAAAGAAGCAGGTATAGAGATTATTGAGGCATTAGGTGTTGATCCAGAAAAGCGAGATTTCAGAGGTGAATTATCTGTTCTGGATGGTAAATTTAAGGAAGCAAGATCAAAATATACAAAAGACGAAATTGGTGTATTTATATGGGCTAACACTGCTGCTAGCGTTGCAGCTTTCTCCAATCTATCCGATTTTCCAGACTTGATGTCTGCGAGAGTTTTTGATGCTGATGCAGGTGGACTACCTGGATATGCGACCGAGGTAGGAGCAAAGGCACGACTCACTGCCTACGCTTTTGGGCCTCCAGCATCTCCAAAATACATAGAATGGTCTGAAAGATATAAAGCAATTACTGGCTATGAGAAACCTTACTTTACAGCAGTTAACATTTATGATAGTATATGGATAGGAGCTTTATCAGTGCTCACGGCTGGTACTTATAAAGGTGATGCTGTCGCTAAAGTAGTTCCAGTAGTTGCATCCAGTTATTTCGGTGTTAGTGGATGGTGTATACTAAATGATGCCGGCGATAGAAAATATGCTACTTATGACATTATGCAAGTCGTAATGGAGGGAGGAACACCTACTTGGAAAACAATCGGATTCTATGATGAATCAACAGATAAAATAACTTGGTATTGAATAAAATATAGGAAAGGCTATGTCGATACTTCAAGTTCAAAATTTATCTAAATTTTTTGGAAAATTTCAAGTATTAAAAAATGTATCAATTAGTGTAGACCCAGAACAAATTGTGTTATTGATTGGCCCGAATGGTAGTGGAAAGACCACACTTATAAACTGCATTGCTGGAACGTATAAACCAGACTCTGGAACTATACTATTCAATGGAAAAAACGTAACCGGTTGGCAACCATATAAACTCGCTCGGATTGGTTTAGCACGTACATTCCAGATACCAGCTCCTTTTAAAAAACTATCAGTACTTGAAAACCTATTAGCTGCTTCGTATGATCATCCCGCAATGAACATACGAAAAGCATTATTTTCTAATTTTTGGAAGGAATACGAAAATAGCCTTATTAATCGAGCAGAAAAGGTATTGAGACTGACTGGCCTTTATGATAAATACGACTCTCCTGCCAATGAGCTAAGTGGAGGACAATTAAAGCTACTTGAATTAGCAAGATTATTAATGTTAGATGTCAAACTTCTACTATTGGATGAACCTATAGGCGGGGTTAATCCTACACTTGCTTATACCATATTTGAAAGCATCGTCAAGATAAAGAGTGAGATGAAGCGCAGTTTCTTGATAATTGAGCATAGACTTGATATAGCCATGAAGTACGCCGATTATGTCTACGCGCTTGCCGAAGGGCAAATCATATGCGAAGGATTACCTGAAAAAGTGTTAAAAAGTGAAGAACTATATGCAATATATCTTTAAAATTTCCTTTAGTTGGTGAATAAAGATGATACCTCCTGCAGTTGCAATAAGTGCAGTTGTTTCGTCTTTTCTTCTAAGCTTGCTTGCACTGGGTTTTACATTCCAGTACGTTACCTTAAATGTTCCTAATCTTGCTTATTCAACTATAGCCTTTTTTTCAACTTACATCACTTTGACATTCGCGTTGTTTAAATTTACTCCTTATCTATCTGTCCCTGTATCGTTTCTTATAGGAGGATTAATTAGCTTGATGATGTATAAATTTTTATCAGTATTAAGAAGGAGAGGATTAAGTTCCGTAGGATTGATGATCGCTACAATTACATTTGATTTAGGAATATACGCATTTATGAATATTTATGCTGATTACATAGCCTACACTCTTAAGGTTTATACAAGGTCTTTCATACTTTCTGATTATGATTTTCGTCTCGGAGAGTTTCCAGGTGTACTATTCGTCTCTATGATTACTGCCTTCATGTTAACTATGGTTTTCCACCTAATTTTAACTAGAACAAAGTTTGGTATGTCCATGAGGGCAATAATGGAAAATGAATCATTAGCTTCGACGCAGGGTGTAAATGTTGATAGCGTATTAAGCACCTCTTGGTTTTTAGTTGGCGGCATAGCGGGTATTTCGGGGTCTTTATATCCTATGTGGTTCTCCATGGATCCTTGGATTGGTGCTAGGATGTTCATTAGTATATTTGCAGCATGTGTTGTAGGCGGACTTAGAAGTATTTATGGAAGCATGCTTGGGGGTTTTATGATCGGGCTTTCAGAAGTTCTAGTAACGTATGCATTTGCGGGTTTGGTGGGTGGTTGGATCTGGTGGTATAGATCTGTTATACCAATGATCATAGCATCCGTAGCCATTTTAATAATTCCAAATGGAATCGCTGGTCTGATTGAAAATTTTAAGAGGCGATAAAAGATGCCATTAGAGACTTTAATACTCGATATACTGACATTTTTCTGTATTTATGCTATATTTACGATGTCGTTGAATTTTCAAATGGGATATACGGGAATTTTTAATCTTGGACTTTATTTACCAATTATAGCTGGAGCTATGATAGTAGCCTATGTCCCAAACCGATTAGCAATGCAAATATATAATATCACTGGCCTAGACTTTATAGAGAATAATGCAATCGTTATTACCCAGTTAAGAGAGCATTTACAAAGAGATCCAACTACATCTATGTTCCTTTTACTAATCACCTTGCTACTAGTCATAATTGTATCTGCTATCATAGGATATGTGGTCGCACACCCAGCATTAAGATTACCAGCCAATTATTTGGCACTCTTCACTCTATGTATAGCAGAAACAGGAAGAGTTATCTCAACACAAACATATTGGATTGCGGGTGGGCCGGTCGGTATTGCAATTATAGTTCCATTCTGGTGGTTGCCTAATCCATATTACGGAACAGCAATATTTACAATACTTGTAAGTATTTTGATATTTTTAATTTATATAAAACTTAGTAATTCACCTTTTGGTAGAGTTCTAAAGGCCATTAGAGAAAATCAAGACACAGCAGAGTCCATAGGTCATAATGTTTCTTTAATCAAGAAAGAGGTGATGGTCATTTCCTCTATTTTCCTTGGCATTGGTGGAGCTCTGCATGCATTTGATATGGGAGCTGTAATTGCGGATGGTTATAATAGAGTCGATTTTTCATTTTGGCCTTGGTTAATGTTAATAGTAGGTGGAGCTGGAAATAATGTCGGAGTTTTGCTAGGAACATTTATATTAGTTCTTATGAGAAGAATAATGATAACGTCGAAACATTATTTTGCATCATTTTTACCTTTTGATGTAATTTGGCTTGAACCGATATTGCTGTCGATAATGCTTGCATTGACCTTAATCTATAGATCAGAAGGGATATTACCCGAAAAAGTAACAAAAAAGAAAAAAACAGAGTAGATTATACATTAATAGATTTTTAATCTATATACCCAAGAATAATCTGCCCAATTCTTTATTCGCTAACAATTCTTGAGAGGGGCCGAAGTATCTAACTCTCCCAGCTACTAGTAAACATGAATAATCACTATATTCCAAGGCCTTTTTTGTATTTTGCTCCACTACAACTATTGTGACCCCCAATGCTTCATTTATTTCTTTGACTTTTTCAAATAACCTTGCACTTAATTTAGGAGATAGATTCGATGTCGGCTCATCTAGCAGCATTACTGAAGGTTGCCTAATTAGAGCAGCCGCAATTGTTAGCATTTGACGTTCTCCTCCACTCAAATTGTAGGCACGCTTATCCAACATCTCTTTCAGCTGAGGTACAAATTCTAATACTTCGTTAATTCTTTGACTTACTTCATTTTTATTTAAAGTATAACCAGCCATTATAAGGTTTTCCCTAACTGTTAAGTTCAAGTAGACATTATCAACCTGAGGTAAATAAGCGATACCTAGTCGGGCAATCTCATGGGGAGGCAAGTTTGATATAATCTTATCTTTAAATTTAATAACCCCGCCATAAATACTCGTTAAACCAAAGATAGATTTCAATAATGTAGATTTACCACTACCATTTGGACCAACAACACTAGTGATGGCCTTGTCCATTATGTCTAGAGAAACATTATATAAGATCTGAAATTTGCCATAACCAGCGTTAAGATCTCTTATTTGAATCATCTAAAAAGAAATAGCTGCTTGAAATTAATAAACCTGACGGGGAGATCCCTAATTGCAGGGGGCTGCTGCGTTAGAATAAAAGTCATTAACAAGGTTTACCTCTTAGCAGACTAGAACTTCATAATTTGAACGATGTTCTGGCACTACGTGAGTGCTCCAGAGAATATAGTAAACGAGCTTAAGCCCTTCAAAAGCCATCTTTCTTTAAAAACCGATTATTCTTTTTCGCGGCAATAAGTACTGCAGCAGGTGCATGAGGTACTTCAGGACCGAGGGCTGGAGGTGTCCCTACTGCCACAATGTCTTAAGGGACTCGCCGCGCCAGAGGAGGGACAAGGAGAGGAGAACCGTGCTCCGCATCGACCCATCGAAGTACATGAAGAGGAGGAGAGAAGCCGTCGAGCTCGTCTCTCCTTGAAGATATCTTAGTGTAGGGGACTATGCGAGCTCGTTTCCGCAGTATGGACAGCGCTTGATGTCTCTCGGCCGGTCTAGGATGTATGCCGAGCCGTCGGGCGTCTTCTGATCGAGGCCCAGCCTCGCGAGCAGCGAGTGGTACATCTCGTAGAACCTGCTGGTGGGCATCGGCTTCTCCTGATTGTTCTCGACGCAGAATATGTATCCCCTGTCGTGTGGAAAGTACTTCTCGAAGTAGAGCTGTAACAGCGTCTTCAGCTCGCTCGGGATCGGCACTTCTCTACCTCTTCCAGTCTTCGAGTTCTCAGGAGGAATAACTATGACGCCCCTCTCGAGGTCGACGTGCTCTCTCCGCACTCTTAGGCACTCGCCCAGCCTCATGCCCGTCAACGCTAGCATCATTATTGCGAGCCCCATCCTGAGACTCCTGGTGCCGATCACTAGCTTCTGGATCTCGGCGAGCGATGGAATCCTGTCGACGCGGCTCTTGACCGCCTTCCTAGGTATCCTGACCTTTCTAGGAGGAATCTCGATGTCGTAGAATGAGAGGAAGCTCCTAGCGAGGTAGACCTCGAAGCCGTCCGTCTTTCTGCTCGTCTCCTAGACGCGCCTGTTGACCCACTTCTGGAGCGAGATGGCGAGGCTCCTGACGTCGCATTTCAGGAGATCGTCGATCGAGCCCACACCCAAGTCGTTCTTCAGGAACTCGAGCACGCGGATCAATGGATAGTGGCGACGCCTCTCAAGCAGCTGAGGGTTAACCTCTAAATACCTCCTCAAGCTACCATCAAGCGTGGAGAGCTCAAGACCTCTGCGCCTCGGAAGCATGAACATAGCTGGCCTAGAGAAATATTTAAAAGCACCTCAGAGCAACGAGGTTGGGCCCGTAGCTCAGCATGGATAGAGCGCCGGCCTTCTAAGTCGGAGGTCGAGGGTTCAAGTCCCTCCGGGCCCGTTTTGTATTATTTCTTGAATTAAGTTGAAGCTTGCTGAAACTAAATATCCTCCATCTAGTCATTTAGAGCTGCTCGGATTATTATGAGAAAATTATTGTTAAGCTTATTTATCGGGCTGACTTTTGTTTTAGTTACGTTGTAATATTATGGGATCTCTTATGTTTGTTTTTGGTTCTTTATTTTTTCCTAATTGTATTTCTATTATTTTCAGCCATTGTTCGTCATCTTTCCTTGGGTAGTCAGCACGGTAGTGACTCCCCCTAGTTTCTTTTCTGGTTAAAGCGGCTATGGTTATCATTAAGCAAACGTCTATCATATTTCTCAGCTCTAAAGCCTTAATTAGATTTTCCTCATCTATATGGAGGTTGGAGTAAGCTATCGCTTTCAATTTTAATAAAGTATCGTATGTATCTCTGAGGGACTTATCATTCCTTACTACAGAAACATTCTGCCACATAGTTTCCTTAATGTTATCAATAAGGTAGCTAACGTTCACTTGGCCCTTCTGTTTGACAAATCGGCTCAGCTCATCTTCAATTTTTCTTGTATGTCTTAGATCTGGCGTGGCTGAGTTCTTAATAGCGTTTTCAGCGGCAAATTTTCCTGCTCTTGCACCAAATACTTGGCAGTCTGCTAGGGAGTTTCCACCTGGCCTATCAGCTCCATGCTGGCCACCAGCGGCTTCACCTGCTGCGTATAGCCCAGGCAAACTTGTTTCTGCTTTCTCGTTTATCAATATCCCCCCGTTCATATGTTGTACAGACGGTGCAATTTCAAGTGGCTGGCTCCTTATATCTACTCCATGTTCTAGGAAGTATCTGTATGGGATTGCTGCCTCTTCCATTAATCGGTGTTCAGGTATATGGGTTAGGTAGAAATAAACCCCGCCATTTGGAGTTGATCGTCCTTCAACAATTTCTGTATAGTTTGCGATATCAATATATCCTGAGGGGTTTCTCATCGTGAATGGAAAGGTTACTGACTTTAACCTATAGACTTCTTCAGTAGTGACTCCAATAGGTAAATATTTTTTAATATATTCCTTTCCCACACCATTAAGAAGTTTCGGGCCAAGTCTCCAGAGGATACCACCTACATCAAATTTAAATGGCGTAATTACGCAGGGACCAATTTGCATAAACTCTAGGTTTACAAGTTTGGCTCCAGCTCTAAAGGCCATGGCATATCCGTCCCCCGTCATGCCTTCTGGAAAGACATTATATTTGTAAATGCTCCCATGGCCTCCAGTTGCTATAATTGTAGAACTTGCGAAGTATGTAGTTAGTTCTAAATTTTTGGTGTTAATACAAAGCGCTCCAACGATCCTTTCATTATCTTTTATTAGATCAATGGCCATTGTGTTCTCGATGACTGTTATGCCTCTCTCTAACACCTGTTTTTTAAGCGCTTCCATGATCTGCTTTCCTGTATCTGCGCCTGTCCCGCAAGCCCTAGGATAAGTCGCTCCATCAGACATAACTTGCCGGAATCTCCCATCTGGCTCCCTAAGAAAATTTACTCCCCACTCAACTAACTCGTTGAACCTAATTGGAGACTCGTAGGCTATTATCTTAGCAAGATTGTGGTCACAAACATGTCCACCAACATTTACAATATCTCGGAAATGCTCTTCACAGCTATCTCGGGAATCGGCTAGGCCCAGCGCAACTCCATATGCCATCCATTCTGAGGCAGAGTTAGGAGTGCAACCAGAAGAACCATAGGCTCCCTTACAAATTATAGTGACATCCACGCCTGATTTATGTGCCTCGATCGCGGCCCTAGAGCCTGCGCCCCCTCCTCCTATAACTAGGACATCAGTTTTACAAAAGTTCACGAAAAATGTTTTTCTAGATAACATATAAGGTTTTCCGCATAAACAGTAGGGCAAGACTTTCAACGGAGAAATATTTTGACATTAGTTGATTATCTCTGGCAGAACACCTTAGTATAGACTTGATGTTAGAATAAAATTAGGCTCATAATCTTTTGTAGATTCTGGATAGACATTTTATATTGTTTAATGATGGGCTTACATAACGTTTAATGTTGAGTCTTTAGATAGTTCATTATGTATGGTTAGGGTGGTAGTGATTACTCCTACATATAATGAGGCTGAAACAGTTAGTGAACATATCAGAAATGTTTTGAGTTCTTTGTCGGCTGCTGGCATTGATGGTCACATTTTAATAGTTGATGATAATAGTCCTGATGGTACTGCTAATATAGTTACCCGTTTAGCTAGAGAGACCGATAAAATATTAGTCATTGTAAGGCCGAGACGGATGGGTTTAGGCTCTGCGTACATTAGTGGTTTTAGATATGTTCTTGAAAATATGAAGAATGTTGACATTGTAGTTGAGATGGATGCTGATGGTAGTCACGATCCCCGTGCCCTCCCGCAACTTATTACTCCTGTATTGAAGGGAGAGTTTGATGTTGTTGTTGGTTCTAGGTATGTTGGTTGGGGGAAGTGGGCTGGTGAGGCCAAAGGAAGGGAGATTATTAGTAGGGGTGCTAATCTGCTGGCCAGGATATGTACTGGCGTGAAGATTAAGGATCTTACAAGTGGTTATAGGGCTATCTCGACTAGGATTTTGCGCCTAGTCATTGATGTCTTGAAGGAGGCTTCAA
>Ga0272449_1001345_pt1 | contig 25450 bp, 12 predicted proteins | sample YNPCB0241_FD_198679 | JGI IMG/M metagenome (GOLD analysis project Ga0272449, IMG submission 198679) | Hot spring sediment microbial communities from Yellowstone National Park, WY, United States - YNP-CB-024-1 | ecosystem: Environmental > Aquatic > Thermal springs > Hot (42-90C) > Sediment... | reverse complement strand
CCCCCACAATGGCGATGGTCAACGCTTCCACATCGCTCAGTTGAGGCTCAAAGCCGTGATGCCGAACACCGTTGGGAAAAAGGCGGTGGTAAATTTCATCAATCAGACAATAGACAGCAATAATGAATAGCTCTTCGTCAAACATAGGGCTATACCTCCAGGAGAATTTACCTGGAAGTATACCCCAAAAAATCAAGTTGCACATGGCGTAAGGTGCAAAAAGTGTCAACATATTTCCCTGGAAAATTGAACCATCCTCCGAGAAGAACAGGAAAATGACCGACAGCGCTACTGCCCTCCTGAACCTCCAACGGTATTTCGGATTCCGCTCCATCCGGGAAATGGCCCAGGCAACCGGCATTGACCGATCCGCACTGACCCGAGCAATGAACGCACAAAAACCCCGAAAACTGGCCCGGGAAAGCCGCCTTCGCCTGGCCCGCTTCCTGGGACGGGCCTGCGAAAGCCCTGAACAACTCCAGCAGGCCCTTCACCAAACCGGTTGGGTCCTCTCCGAAGAGGAGTTGACAGAGGCCCTCTCCTGGATGCGTCGGGAGTGCCTGCTCTTCGGCGTCCCCCTCTTCCCTGAAGAAGGCCATTTCGTGGGCCGTTCCCGCGAACAGGCCGCCCTCCTGGCCCGCCTGACGGACCGAAGAACCACCCCCACCCTCGTTGTGGTCCGCGGGCTCCCCGGCGTGGGCAAGAGCCGTCTGGTGGCCCACGTCGCCCACCACGCCCGCCCCCTCTGGCAGCGATACCCCGACGGAATCTTCTGGCTGGACCTGGAAAACGGCGACGAACGGCAGGCCATCTCCCGGCTCCTCCGAGACCTTCGGGGTACCGAAGGAAGCACGGAGCCCGAAGACCTCTGGAGAGCCGCCACCCATGCCCTGAAAGGAAAACAGGCTCTCCTCATCCTGGACGGCGCTGAAGAGGTGGACCTGGAACGCTGGACCGGGCTGGTCTCCAACGGCGGACTGCTGGTCACCACCCGCCGCAGCGACATTGGCGGGCCCGAAGTTCAGTTCCCCCTGGACCCAATGCCCCTGGGAGAAGGGCGCGAACTGCTCCTGCGAGACCACCCGGCAGTAGATGTGGGAGAACCCGAAATCCGCTGGGTGGTGGAGGCCGTGGGCGGCCTCCCTCTGGCCCTCTACATCCTGGGACGTCTCGCCTTCTGGCACGGCAGCCTCCGGCCGGTCGTGAAAGAATTACAGGCCCACCTGATGGACACCCTGGAAATCGGAGAACGGAAACGGGAGAACGTCCGGGTCGCCTTCCAGATGAGTTATGAACGGCTTTCCGAGGACGGAAAGAAACTTTTCCGCTTCCTGGTGGGATTCCCCCAGCCGTTCCCGGGGGAAGTCGTGGCCTATGTACTCGGATGGGAAGAGAGACGGGTGCGGAGAGCTTTCCTGGAACTGGTACGGGCGGGACTGGCCCGCAGCGAGGGCGGGGAACGGTACACGATGCACGCTCTCCTGGTGGAGTATGCCCGGGACCAATTGACCGATGAAGACCGGGCGCAGTTTGCACAATGGATGACCGGCTTCGCCGGTTACTATGGAGAACGCACCACTCAGGCTCACCACCTCTGGCTCCAGGGAGAGACCCGGCAGGCCCAGCGCCTCTGGGAGGAGCACCTCCCCTACATCCTCCAGGGATTCAAGTACGCCGTGAGCCTGGGCCGAAGAGAGTGGGTCCTGGAATACCTCCGCCGAACCGGCCCCTTCCTGGCCCTCCAGTTCCGCCGGGAAGAACTCCGCCAGTGGTGGGAGGCCGCCCAGAAACTGGCAACCCACGACTCCGAACGGATGGAAATCCACCTCCTCTGCGCCGACTGGTGGATGCAGACGGGGATGATCCGGGAGGCGCTGGAACTGGCCCGCCAGGCCCGCACCCTGGCCGAAGAAATCCGTTCCCCTCACGGCCGGAGACAGGCCATGCTCATAGAAGCTCAGGCCTGCCTCATCCTGGGACACATCGCCGAAGCCAACAGCCTGCTCTGGAGAGAAGAATGGGAATCCTGGATGGAGGAAGCCTCTCCCTTAGACCCGATACTCTATCTCCTCTGGCACCTGCGCGGAGCCGCTGCAGAAGCCACCCGAAATATGGATACGGCCCAGAAATGCTATCTGATCGCACTGCAGTTGTTGGAGAACGCCCTTCGGCAAAGCATCCCCTGGGCCCTCTGGCCCGCCGCCGAGATCGCCTGGCGAATGGGCGCACTGATCCGTTCCACGGAGCCCCAGGCCGCCCTGGCCTTCTGCGAAACGGGGATGGCTTTGGCCCAGAAGGCCGGCATCCGCAGAGCCTGGATCCCCAGCGCCCTGCTCCGGGCCAGTATCCTGGCCCAACTGGGCCAGTTAGACCAGGCTGAAGCCGCAATGAAAGAAGTCCTGCCCGTCCTCGGCCACGAGCCCCTCTATCGGATGCTGTGGGCCGAGATAGCTGCTAAACTGGCCTGGCGCAAAAAGGACTGGGAAACGGCCGAGCGAGAGTACCAAATCGCCATGGAACTGGCCCAGGGGCAGGCCGCCGAATCGGAAATCTGGCGGCTTTACGGGGATTGTCTGCAGGATCAGGGGAAAACCCAGAGCGCTCTGGCCGCCTGGAAGCGGGCCGCAGAGACCGCCCGTCAGGCCGGACATCCCCACTTCTACGCGATGGCCCTGCTCCGCATCGGCGAGTGCCTCTGGAAAGAGGGTAACCGGGAAGAAGCCATCCCCCTCCTGCAGGATGTCATCCGGCTGGGAGGAGAGATGGATAACCCGCTCCTGGTGGCCTGGGTATATGAGGCAACGGACCAACCCGAAGAGGCCAAAAGGTTCTACGACATGGCTCTGAGCCTGCGCATCCTGACCTGGACGGACATCGCCGAGATGGAGCCGGGTATGCGCTGGTTCCGGCTGGGTTTCCTTCCGCCCTCCCCCGGCGAAATCGTCCAGGAAGAACAACCAGTCCTCATCCCGATAGACGACGTCTTCCAGAAACTGGCCTTCCGGCTGCGGCAGGTCGCCTGGGGATACAGAGACGTGGAAGACCTAACCTGACCGCCCCGCCTCCTCCAGCCATTCCTCCGCCTGCTGGCGCAGTCGCTCCCACTGCCGGCGGAGTTGCTCCGGCCCCTCCCCCTGAATCTCCAGGAAGAAGGGGTCCGTGGGCGACGGCGGCTCTATCTCCCCCTGCGCCAGCCGCAGGAGCGCCGTCCAGGGATACCCATGCCGCCGCAGACCCAGGACGGCATCCCGATCAAACGACGTCGGGTAGGACGCCTGCCCCCAGAGGTCCGGCTGCCGCCCCAGCGCCAGTTCCACCAGCGCCGCCTGGACCAGCAGGCGGGCCGCCCGAACCGCCCGCGCCCCCTCCCGCACCTGATGCAACTGCTGCCAGCCCCGCTGCAGTCGCTCCCACTCCGCCTCTACCCGCGCCCGGAAATCCCGACGGGCCGCCTCCACCGCCTCCTCCGTCCAGTCCCCAAACGCCGAACTCTCCAGAACGCGCCGGACCTCCGCCAGATGCCCAACCGGCCGGGGCCGCCCCCCTTCCAGCACGTAGTAACCCACCCGCTCCAGAGGCGATTTCGCCTCCAGCCGCAGCAGGGGGCCCAAGACGGTTTCTCCGACCTCCCTCCCGACCACCTGCCGCAGTAATCCCTCCAGCAACGGATGCCCAAACGTCAGCCACTGCACCGTCTCCGGGTGGGCATCAAAGACGGCCGGATCAAAGGTGACCGCGACCTCCCGGCCCTCCTCATCCCGCAGCCAGTACACCTTCTCCAGCCGGGAGTGCGGCCGAAAACGGCCCCGCAGGCCCGGAAGGGAGGTCAGGACCTCCTCCAGTTCTGCCAGGGAGACCGGACCGGTCGCCCCACCGGACGAATCCGGCGGTAAACGACCCGCCCACTCGTCCAGGTCCCACCCCTCCGATACCTTCTCCAGCCCGTTCTCTATCCGGGCCAGTTGCATCTGCAGTTCCCTCTCCCGTTCCGCCACCGGCGCCATCGCCGCCGCCTCTATCGCCTCCTCCACCTGCGTCAGAATCGGCTGCAGCGCTCCCACCACGTCCTGAAACCACCGGATACGACGGGAGAGGGCCCGGTACACCCGCGCCTCCACCGTCCCCTCGTAAAAATAATTGCGAATTTCCACCGTTTCATACCGCTGACCGATCCGGTCCACCCGCCCGATCCGCTGCTCCACCCGCATCGGGTTCCAGGGCATGTCGTAGTTGATCAGCACCCCACACGTCTGGAAGTTCAGCCCCTCGCTGGCCGCATCGGTGCAGAGAAGAATCCGGATATTCCCCTCCCGAAAATCGTTCTTCACCTCCTCCTTCCCCACCGGCACCCACATCACCCCGTCCCAGCGCTCCCCGCCCCGACCGCTGTAACAGGCCACCTGACGCCCGTACCCTGCCCGCAACTGCTCCCGCAGAAAGTCCATCGTGTCCGTGTACTGGGTGAAGACCAGCACCGTCTCCCACCGCCGGAAAATCTCCTCCAGGTCCTTCAGCAGACGCTCCACCTTAGAATCGGGACTTCCCAGCCGGGAAAGTTCCCCCAGAAAGTCCTCCAGATAGGCCACCTCGTCCTGGAAGAGCGACCGGTCTGCCAGGTTCCACTCGTCCACATCCCACCTCAGCGCGTCCTGCTCCAGGTCCTCCTCCAGCCCCAGGTCGGCCCGACCGCGCAGAAAGGCCAGCCGCCGCTCCAGACTCCGCCCGACCGCATAGAGACTGCTGGTCAGCCGTCGGCGGTATACCGTCATCACAAACCCCAACCCTTTCCGTTCCCCCTCGTAGCGGCGATAAAAGCGGGTGATGTACTCCTCTATCCGATCGTACAGCGCCTGCTCCTCCGGACGCATCGGTATCCAAACCAGGCGGGGGTCCCGCTCCGGAATCCGCTCCTGGAGAAGGCCGCGCCGAGCGTATTCCCGTAGCAGCGCACGGGTATGGCGAAAGACCCGCCGGGTCAGCGGCGTGGATTGCCGGACCAGCGCCAGCGCCCACCCCTTCGCCTCCGGCGACAGCGCCCGCAGCGAAGAGACATCCCCCTCGTCCACCAGGCGGTGGACCCGTTCCCCGTCCACCGGCCCCAACTCCCGCCGCAGGCGCTCCTCCAGGGACCGGTCCGGGTGCCCCTCCCCGGCCTCCCGTTCGGCGCGCGCCATCCGCAGCACAAAGGGCCAGTCCACCCCGTCGGGCGGAAGGCGGACCTGCTCGTAGAAGCGCAGGAAGGCGCGCTCATCGCTCCCCCACAGCCCGCTCAGGCCCAGCAGACGGAGCAGGTCCCACACCTCCACCGGGTGGACCTGCATCGGCGTGGCCGTCAACAGCAAAAGCCCCCGTGTCCGGACCTGGAGACGGTTCAACAGGTCCAGCATCCGGTTGGGCCGGTACCGGCTCAGGTCCTGAAAGTCCCGCCGCCGGGCGTGGTGGGCCTCGTCCACAATGACCAGGTCCCACGGGCGCGCACTCAGCAGGGACTCCCGCCGTTCCTGCCGTTTGACCAGTTGGCTGGATACCAGGGCCAGGTCCACCCCGTCCCACGGGTTGGGGGCAGGGGTGAACGTCTCCCCGGAGATGTCCCGGAAGACGGCCCCGTCATAAATGGGGACACGCAAGGCGAACTTCTCGTACAGTTCCTCCTGCCACTGGCGCAGGACGGAGCGCGGGGCCAGGATGAGGGCGCGCCGGACAATGCCCCGCAGCCAGAGTTCCCGCAGGATCAGGCCGGCCTCCACCGTCTTCCCCAGGCCCACTTCGTCGGCCAGGAGGTAGCGGGTGGGGAACGTCTCCACTACCCGACGGGCGACAGCCCACTGGTGGGGCCAGGGCCGCACCGCCGCCGTGGCCATCCCGACCCCCTCCGCACCCGCCAGCCGGGGCAGGTCCAGGAGAAACTGGCACAGGACGGCCTCCCGCCGGAAGGGAACGGCCTCCTCCCGCACCTCCCGCTCCGGAAGGACGGGGACCCGTTCCAGCGGGTCGCGCCGGGGCGGCGCAGCGGGGGTGTACTTCAGGAGGCGCTGCCGGACGGCCTCGGGCACCGGAAGGCCGATCCAGTCGGGCTCCCGGCCCTCCCAGAGCCGCTCAAACCGGCCCACCACCTCGGCAATGTACTGCCGCCCCTCCTCGGTCCAGGAGCGGAAGACGACCAGGTGCTCGTAGTTGTAGAGCCAGCCCGTCTCCGATTCGTTGACGCTGCCGGAGAAGGCGACCCGGTTCCCGGCAGCGTCGGTGAAGATGCCGACTTTGGGGTGGAAGTACTCCCGGGCCACTCCGGCGGGAAGAGGAAGGTCGTCCTTCCCCCGGGGGAGGACCACGCGGAGTTCCAGGGCACCGGCGGCGACCATCCAGGCCAGCGCGGCCAGCCGGTCCCGCATCAGGGCATCGGCCAGGGCATCGGGGTCGGGGAGGGCCTCCTCCATCCGGGCGGCGACGACCTCCCGCAGGTCGTGGCCCCGGCGGAGGGCCTCCACATCCTCCGGATAGAGTTCCGCGCCGACCAGGAGGCGCATCTGCCCGCCGTTGGCGATGAGGTGAGCCACGCCCGCCGCCGCCACCGCCAGCGCAGTGGAGGAGAAAAACCCCGCCATCCGGTCATAGCGGACGCTGACCGAGAGGGCGGGGATGTAGAAGGTGTGCAGCGGGTCGTCGGATGTGGTGTAGGAAAGGCGGAGAGAAAGCTCAGGTAACCACATGCTTTCCCCGGCTTCAGACAAGAAGGGCACTGCATTCCCAGAATTCCACAAACTCGTTAAAGAGAATCGGTTGATAATGGGCCACCTTATTCCGGATGTCCCGAAGGGGATGGACCACTTTCAGCCAGCGCTGTTTCTCCGGTTCCCCGATGGGCCCCTTCCGAATCGCGTGTTCTATCGCTCCCAACTCCGGGTACAACGACTGCTCCCAGCCGTCTCCCCAACAGGTCCAGGTCTCACCATAAAATTGAGTCAACTGTTCACAGACGCGCAGTCTTGCGCTGTCCACAGCGGGCAGAAGCAAGGCAGCCTGAGCGCGCCACAACCTGTGGGCGATTTCCGGCTCGTTCCCCAGAAGCGCCAGCAGTGCCGAATGGACCTCCCCTCCATACTCTGGAGTGTACACAATCCAGCCCTGTGCCCAAAAGGGAATCATCTGTTCTGAGGGTTCCGTTTGCTTCCCTGGAGGCATGGGTTTCCACCTCTCACAAACCTCTTCGGCGTTTTGTTTTTTCCACCCCCTTTCAGCGCCGTACTGCGCCAGTTTCTCTAAAAGCGCCTCTGGCGGGTCAGTCACCACATCCCACAAATATTCTCCCAGGGTCAGGTCGTTCCCTGCCAGCGACGGGATCAAATGCTCCCGCCATAAGGACAACGGGGTCTCCTCCTGCGACATAAGACGACAGGCAAGATGAATCTCCAGGGCCGACGGAACCCCCCACCACATCCGTACAGACAAAGCGACATCCGATTTAGGCAAACCATTTTGGAAGACGGAATATGCAGCAGCGACGACGCACAGTTTCCGTCGTCGTTCGGGGGAATGCCGGAGAGAGGATGCAGCCCATCTCTCCACAGCCAACAGCCATTCATTCCTCTTGGGAGGGGGTATCTCCTCCAGAGATTTGAGCAGCAAAACCTCGGGAGCCTGATGGCATAAGGTAAGGTCTTCCAGAAATCGGGCGATACCGGTGTCCTCCCAATCCTCCACAACGCTCCTGAGCACATCAAAGGGGCCGTAACTCCCCACGGTCCCTAAATCTACAGGAGCAACGATCATCCCTCCCGGCCCTTCCAGGTTATGCAGGAGCAGATCCCAAAGACGCAGAGCCTCACCGCCTTGAGGGAATAGGACCCAAACGCTTCGCCCACTCCGCAGGTCCTGCTCAACTGAGCGAAGGAAGCGCTGGGTGGAAGGAAGAGACCCGACTTGCGATGCCAGGCCCACACTCATACGTTCCAGAGCCTGTATATAATCGGATCCAAGGAGACCTCTTTCTCTGGTTTCCTCACCCGGGCTCTGCTCTCTCCGAGCCGCTCCCGTAACACCGCCATCCGAACCAGATAATCTATGGCTGCGCTGACCCGTTCCGGATTCTCGTCCTCCAGCAATACATGGGGAGCCTCATCCCGAGGAACCCAATACTCTGCGCCGCCATGGGCCCTCTGTTCCTTGAGAAAAGCCTGCACGACCCTGGAAGGAGTATCGGACGGAATTTGAAGGCGTTCTATGAATTTCTGGCGCACATCCCAATTGGGGTCAGACAGGTCTTCCTCAAAACGATCCAATACGGGCATCGGGTCGTTCGTTCCTTCAGCACGGCATCTTCGGAGAAGTTCTTCCAGCAGGAAGGGCCATCCCCCCGTGACCTCGTGGATCCTGCGGCAATTCCGCTCTGTCGCAATCAATTCCGGCCTGTGCTGCTCCAGACGCTGCTGAATCCCCAGGAGGTCCAATGGCCGGATGGGGATAATCGTGCCGACCTTCTCCTCTAAATCTTCCCTGCGATCCGAGGGCAACTGGAACCACCGCCATGCCGTCAATGGCCCGAGACTGAAGATGATCCGGATCATAGAGCGACCGCTGGCGAACTTCACCGCCGCCTGTATCTGCTCCTCCAATTCCTCAGGTATCCACAGCAAAGTTTCCAGATCGCGGAAGAAGACTCTCAGAGCAGAAGAGCGCTCATATTTCAACTGGCTGGAGAGCCACCTGACCAGAGCATCCCCACTGCGGGGCTGGATCCGGATTTCCTCCCAGTGCTGGCGATGCTCTACAAACCTGCGAGTCGCCTCTTTCAGATTCCCCATTCCGAGGGCCTCCGAGCCAAAAACCAACCCGACGCCCGTTCTGGACATTTTCAGCGCGCTCTCCTGAGCATAACTCAGCGGACTGTATACGGATTCGCCCAGCAGAGCATGATGGCTCTCCAGCCTCAACCGGCGTGGGGCCGGTTTCTGGGAGATTTCAAGCAGCCTATCCTCAAGACTCTCGTAAGTGCCCAGCAACTGAACCACGTTGGGACTCCGCAACCGGTATCGGCCTCCCTCCTGGATAAGAACACCCAGTCCACACATTTCACTTAAGTATCCCTGAAACTGATCGCTCTCCATGCCCTCAAACCCATCACGCCAGTATCCTGAGACCAAGTCCTGGATCTCTCGGTGACTATAAAAGCGGTCAAACCCATTGCGGTCTTCCCACTGGTCTAAAATCATCGCCAGGGCGATCGCCTCATAGCGTTCGTCCAGAGATAGCGTCCAGGTGAAACGCTCCCGAATGTTTTTCCGCACCTCCTCATTCCGGTAGACCGCCTCCACATCGGAGCGACTGATACCGAAGGGGGGCAACCCGGACCGACGGGTCGCTTTCAGGCGCGCCACCAGTTCCCACCCGAAGAGTTGAATCAACCCCGGATGGTAGTTGGTGTAGGAGAAGATCAGGAACGGAATGGAGGGGTCCTCTTCTTTCAGACCTTCCCCAAATCGGTACCCCAGGGCCTGCAGCGGGCGCTCCAGCAGTTCCCAGGCCGCTTCCGGCTCCAGCGGACCCACCTCAATGGGAGTGCCCAGGTGCGCCAGAGGCTGATTCGGAATGCGTTGGAAGCGCTGTACGTTATGCAACCCGGCAAACACCACCTTGAACCGGCGTTCCGTCCTGTCCATCAAGATTTTCAGATCACTGACGACAGGGAACCCCCGTTCCGCATCCGTCTCCAGGAAATTGTCCGCTTCATCCAGAAGCAGCATGAGCCGCCAACCCTGCTCCGCGATGCGCCGCTGGATGCGGTCCTGAAGCGTCTTGGAAGAGATATTGGGAGGAACATCCAGGAAGTCCACCATATTCAGTCGGTGGGCAATGCGCTCCCAAAACGCTCTTTCGTAATCCAGGCCGGTGAGCGGACCTCCCAACGACTTGATGTCCTCCAGAATGGCGAATCTGCCCTTTCTCGGATCGTGAAACTCTCTCCAAACCTGCCGGAGCAAGGCGGATTTCCCCAACTGGCGACCGCCATACACGATGGCCGGCCCGCGAGGCTCCAGCAACTGCTGGACCATTTCCCTGCGACCCACGAACATCTCCGGAGGCACCACTCCCGCCGCAAACGGAACATAAGGATTCAAGAACGTAAAGGGAAGCGTGCACGCAAAGAAAGTACCCAGACGGACATCGTACTCACGGGCCAGGAACAGAAGCAGAATCTCGTCCAGGATCAGCACGGGCACCTTCAGAGAGCGCAACTCCTCCGAATGCATCAGGTCCTCTCGTTGCCGCCTGAGGAGCCGCCCAAAGTAAAATACAATGGTGGGACTATCCACGGTCTGATCCACCAGAGCACTCATCAGATTGAACCCCGGGCGATCCCATATCCCGATTACATCATATTGACCCTCTCTCTCCGAACCGAATTGGGGCACGGGCACGAGTTTCTCTCCTGTTGGCTCCGCCCGAACCCGCCAGTGCCGCAACCCGGCTTGTCTGCCCCCTGGAGTTTGAATGAGGGCAACCGGAGAGGGGCCCTGCGTCCGAAAACCCAAATACTCCATTAATGCAATCACGTAATCCGTCTGGCGTTCCTCAGACCGATTCGCTTTCAGAGAAGACCAGGCAAACAGCGCGCGGGCAATTTCCTTTATCCGAGATGCAGGAAGTCGGGGCAGATCCAACTCCGCCGGGGGTTTCCCCTGAACCATTTCCCGGATGATCCTCTCAATGGGGTACGAGTTCAGGAATTCCGACAAGGGTTGAATGGCGTCTCGGAATTCCCGCAGCCGATCTCTCTTTCCGTCCGGCGCAAAAAGGCTTGTCGGCAACTGTCCCTTGCCTTTCAGCGCTTCCTCCAGGCTGGCCAGATACTCATCCACCACGCGGATCTCACCCCGATCCAGAGCACTTTCCAATTTTTGCTGAATAGCCTGGAAGTCGGTTGCTGAGACCGCTTCGGACAACTTTGAGCGTAGGAGGGCCCAGCGCTGACGCTGTCCTTCCAGCCGGCCCCTCCGCTTCTCGTCCAGTTCTTTCCGCACATTCTGCAGCCGCTCCGCAAGAGATCTCAGATTCAGCAGCCACCGGTTTGCCTCCAGTTGGTGCTCTACCCGGTTCAGGTCTTTCCCAACCGCCTCTATTCTCCCAATGTAACTCGTCCTCTCTCCCTCGGAGATCAGCCCATCTATCAGCGCCTGCTCCACGGCGACGATGGATTCCCTCCGTTCGGTATGCAGAGCGGAAAGGTCGCTCCGCAAAGCCTCCCGAGATCGCGCCTCCAGAATTCTTCGGACCTCCTCCAGAATCGGCGCCAGCGCAAGGAACTCATCTACAAAGCGATAGTCCCGGAGATTCAACCACTGATCCAGCACCTTTTCAGGAGACCGATCGCGCAGGGAAGAATCCAACAACACCCGCACCAGCGTCCCGGCATACTGCTCTCTGAACAATATCTCCCCCGAATCGCTCATATCTATCACCGAAGCCTCAGGAAGCCACAGGAGACGGTACGCCAGATTCTGCTGGAACGAACGTTCACGGAAAATACTGGCCGGCAGGTCAAACCGAAATTCCACCAAGGTATCTGCCTCACCGGGCAAGGAGAAGACCCGCTTCAAGAGAAGGACGGATTGTCCCAACAGGTGCAAGGCGGCCCTCTCCTCTCCCTCCGGGAAATTTCTCAGTGCCCCCCGAATCTGCTCGTCAATCAGCGGAAGGTTTCGATTGAAACTTCTCAGCAAAAGGCGCAGTTGTTCTTGAAACCACTCGCCCTGCTGAGCAACCTGGCGTTCATACCAAATCGCCCGCAACCATCTTTCCGCCCGTTCGCAGGCCTCGCCAGCCCACCGGATAATCTGTCGGCGAGCCGTCCCTTCTATAGAACTCGGTTTGCGACCTACAAGTTCCAGGTCTATCTCCTGGATCCGGTCATCCACCCAGTTCTCCCGCCGCCAGTCTTCCAGCGCCTGGCGAACCCGATCCACGCGATCCCGCTGATCTCTTGCCACGAATACAAACCACTGGTAGAGGTCACCATCCGGCGAGGTCATCTGACGCCAGACCGCTGAAGCCCGCTGATACGTCGTGCGGCGGTTCTGAGCACTCTCCAGCCAGCGTCGGGCCTCTTCCGCAATCCGCCGAATCTCCTCCTCCCTCTCCTCCCGACCCCGGACGCTTTCCATATCCTCGGGTTGCAGCACCCAGCCCAGGGACGCAAACCGACGGACAGTTTCCGCCAGTTCCGTCAAGGCAGGAATCTTATCCATAGGAACGGCCAACCAGTCCCCCCACCCATCGGTCGGGGCGACCAGCGCCAGATAGAGAGCAGCCGCCATTGCCACCCACTGTTCCGCTCTGGACAGGCCCTCCGGCGTATGCTGGGCGATGTCCCTCAGGTCATAAATCATCCGAGAGGGGTGATCTGGCCACAGCCGCATCGCCCAGAAAGCGCCCTGAACTGCCCCGATCAGCGAGGGCCGAATGACGGGCTTCTGACCGCAGTTCTCCATCGCCCATGCCAGCCAGTACCCGGTGAGCACGTCATTCTCTCCCAGCAGTGAGACCAGAAGACGATTCGCCTCTTTCTCGGTAGGAATCTCCTCCGCAGGAGGAACAACGACCTCCTCAACGGCCGGTGTGATCCGTTCCGCTCCAATACCTGCTTCCTCCTCCACCCTGGAAGGGGGGATCTCTTCGGGAACTTCCAGCACAGGAGGTATGCCTTCGGGAACTTCTTCTGCATCAAAAACGGCCGCCTCCTCCACCCCCGGAAGCAATTCTTCCATCCGCCCTTCTTCCACTTCCGGCGTCGCGGATACCTCCTCCGCGACCTCCTCTTCCACCTCCGGCACCCGCTCAACAGCAGGGACTTCCTCCCTCTCCTCCTCAACCGCAGCACCTTCCTCCGGCAAAGAGGAAACAGGCGGCAACATCTCTTCCTGAACCGTCAAATACTCGTTCAGTTGAGCATACAACGCCAGTACCTGTTCTTCCAGAACATCCAGTTGGCGTTGCCATTCCCGCCTCTCCGCCACCGTGGCAGGGCGGAGATTGTACAAATCCTCGTATTGATCCATCCGGGTTTCCAATTCCTGCAAGGTCCGCAACGCCTCTTCCACCCGCTCCGGCACGCAGGCCTCAGCACTCCAATCAGCACAGCGCTCCATCTGGAAGAACCGAATCCGCTCTTCCCGCTCCGCGCGGAAAGTCTCTACGGCCTGCTGAAGCGCAATCCGCTGATCGTGCAACCAACGCTCCCTTCGTTTCTCTTCACCGATCGCCCTCGCTTCTTCCAGAAACTCCTCCAGAGTCTCCCACTCAGGAGCCTCGGCGGGCAGGTTACGCATCTCCTGCAAAATGCGGGTCCAAAAGTTCAGAGCCATTTCTTCTCCAGGAGAAATTTTGGCAATGGTTTCGTACGTCTGATCGGGTACGGGCAACCGACCGGTCAGAAGCGCGATAGATAGCCGGATTTCATCCTCATTCTCCTCGGGAAGCATCTCCCGTATCCGGTCCACCCACGCCTGAAATTCTTCCCACTTCCAGTATCCGGTCAGTGTATCGCCAGCCATCCCCTCCGTCGGCAGTCCCCCCTCGCGCAGGACCGCACCGACATGCCCGGCCAGTTCCTTTCGCGCTTCCAGCCAGAGACGGAAAACTGCCCTGACCATATCTTCGTGCAGGTGCCATTCCTCCACCACCGCCTGCCGCAGAAGGGGCGCTGGCGCAAGGTGGGACCTCCCGCGCCGGAAGCCTGGAACAGTAATATGCTCACGAATGGCCGCTTTCAATGCGGATTTCGCTTCACTGTCCCCCTCCTGGAAGTACAGCCTCAGCGCCTCCTCCGCTACAGACCGCGCAAAGGCATCCGGAAGGATTGCGGCAAGTCTTCGGAACGGTATCTTCACCTCCAGAAAGGTGTCCATAATAGCACCTCGCAAACGAGAAAGGGCTCTAAATCATCCGCATCTGCTCCATCTTCGGCGGGGGCTCTGTCTCCTCCGGGACCTCCAGGTCCGGGAAGAAGGCCAGACGCATCCGCTCCAGCACCTCCATCTCCGGACGGAGAAATCTCCCCTTCGCCCGCGCCCGGGGAACGGCGTTCAGCATCGCCTGCAGGCAGGCCCGGAACGTGGAATCGGTCAGCAGGCCCGTCCGCTTCAGGAACTGCTCACAGGCCGCCGCCCCGTCCTCCTCGTACACCAGCATCGCCGTGTGCACCGCATCCAGCCAGGTCGCAAACCGGTCGGCCTCCGGGTCCACCCGCCCCCGCCCCCGCCGCGCTTTCGGCTCCAGCAACACCACGTCGTCCCCCGACTTCCCCACCACCCGCCCCCGCACCAGGTCCGCCTCCACCTCCAGCCCCAGTGCAATCGCCAACTTGCGCGCCTCGTCCGCCGGAAACCGCTCCGCCCGAAATGCATCCCACGCCATCAGCACCCAGTCCGTCACCGGATCAAAGCGGACCTCCCGTCCCCCCAGCAAGCCCCGCTTCCGCAACCGCACCACCTCCTGCCGGGCCAGGTCCAGCGCCGTCTCCGGACGGAGCACCTTCGGCGCCCCCGTCCGCTCGTCCACCTCGCGCGTCCACACGGGCCAGCGACGGGAAATCACCGAGAGAACCGGGCCGAAGACGCTCAGGTACAGGTCCACCCCCGTGATGCCCTGCCGGGCAAACGCCTCCGCCTTCTCCCGCGCCACCCGCCGCACCTCCGGAACCAGGTCGTCCCACCAGGTGGGAGCAGGGGAACTGGGGGGCGGAGGGGCAGAGGGGCCGGGGGGCGGAGGAGCAGAGGGGCCGGGGAGCGGAGGAGCGGAGGAGCCGAGGGGCAGAGGAGCAGAGGAGCCGAGGGGCAGAGGAGCAGAGGAGAGGTGCTCCCCCACCCTCTTCCGGCAGCAGAGGAGAATGGTGCTGCGGGCGGCGTTCTTCTTCGCCTGGTGCAGGGAGTGCTCGCTCTCCGTGTGGACGGGCCAGGAGGACTCCACTGTGAACCCGGCCTCTATCAGCGCCGTCGCCAGCGCGTCCCACGCCTCCACCTTCTTGTGGGTGAACATCACCGTCAGAACGCCGTCGTCCCGCAGAACGCGGGCCATCTCCCGAAAGGCCGCCGTCATCTTCCGCTCGTAGTCCCGCTCCGCCAGCGCCCGCGCCTGCCCCGCCTCCACCCCCCGAAAACGGGCCGGGTTCGCCACCGCTTCCGCATCCTTGTCCGTCAGCGGGGAGGCAAACCACTCCGGGTGGAGATGACCCACCGTCCGCCGGAGCCAGACGTAGAAGAAGTCGGAGAGTTCGGCGTACATCACGTTGTCGTAGTAGGGCGGGTCGGTGACGACGGCATGGACGGAGCGGTCGGGGACGGCGGAGAGGTCAGCCGCGTTGCCCTGGAGGATGACGACCGCCGGGCGGGGGTCGCGGGGGCCGTCCTGCGCTGGGGTGGGCGCAGGGGCGAGGGCGGAGGCAGGAGGCGCCGGGGCCAGCAGGCGGGCCATGTCCTGATAGGCGTCGGCCACCTGGTCTATGCACCAGGGGAGCAGATTGGCCGAGGCGTCAAATTCGCCGAATGTCCACTTGAAACTAAAGTCGTGCCGGTCAAACGCACTGCGGATCACACAGCGCGGCGCGTGCCAACTTGCCAGGTAAGAATTGTAATTGACAGCCTTGCTGATCGCCAGTGCCAGATACGTCTCCACCGCGGCGGCGCGGTCGGGCTCCAGGGCGGCGCGCAGTTCGGCGCGCAGGTCCCGCAGGGTCTCCACAAACGTCCCCAGCGCCAGCAACTGGCGGGGGGAGAACATGTCGGCCCAGGTCTGCATGCCGTAGAGAAGAGGGCGGGGGTCGCTCCCTTCCGGAATGGGCTCGGTGGGGATGAGGTTCTCCGCCTCCCAGCGGGGACGGAGGCGGGCCAGTTCGGCATCGGCGGCGCGGGCGGCCTCCACATCCTCCGGGGTGGGCACGCGGAAGTCAAAACCGCCGGGGCGCTTGAGGGCGACGGCGTAGAGCATCTGGCCCATGCGGCCGGCCTGGGCCTGGGTTTTGATATAGTTCCCGTCTATGGTCTCGCCGGTCCAGGGGGAGCGGGCGATGCCGCCGGAGACGGTGCCCTGGTCGGGGTCGTCCTCCCCCTGCGGGGTGTAGATTTCAAAGCGGGGCTCGTCCCAGGCCGGGTCGGCCCGCAGGCGGACGGCCACGGGCGGGTCCCGGCTCAGCCACCAGTTGGGGGAAAGGGGAACGGGCCTGCCGGTGACCGGGCAGGGGACCGTGCGCGCCCAGAGGTAGGCGAAGATGTTCTCGCCCGCGCCCTTGGGGAAAAAGCGGCCCAGTCGCTCGTTCACCCTCCGGGCCCACTTCTCCCCCCACTCCCGGATGTCGGCGGTCAGGTCGGGGCCGAAGCGGGCGGGGTAGACCAGGGTGGCCTGGAGGATGACGGCGGCGACGGGGTTCAGTTCGTTGGCCATCACGGAGAGGCCGTAGCGGAGGGCCTCAAAGGGGATAGAGCCGCCCCCGGCGAAGGGGTCCAGGATAACGATGTCCCGCAGGGAAGTCCCCTCTCCCCAGACCAGGCCCAGCAGTTTCTCCAGGAGGGCCAGGTCGTCCGGGGAGGGGTTGACGGTGAAGGCGCGCGGGGCGTTGTAGGGGTTGGGGCCGAGGTTCCGCCCGGTCTCCCGGGCCCACTGTAGCAGGCGGCGGACGGCGGCGGGGTCGCCGCGGATGCCCAGGAGGCGGAGGAACCAGGCGCGGTAGGCGGCCTCGGAGGGGAAGCCCAGGGTCTCCGGGGGGACGCGGGCGGCCAGGGTCTCCCAGTCGGGGAGGAGGGAGGCCAGGACGGCGGCGCGGGAGATGGTCAGCGGCCGCCGCGCCCACCAGACGTGGAGACGGTTGAGCGGCGGCTTCTGGGCCGCGCTGGCATCCCGCAGGCTCTCGGCGCCGATGGCGTCAAAGGGAAGCCAGGATTGGAGAAGCATGGCGAGTGTGCAAGAATGCAAGAGTGCAAGAATGCAAGAATGCAAGATGCAGGATGCAGGGTTTTCAGGTGGGGCCGGGCGGGCGGGGACCGGGAGTGACTTTTACCCGGTCCGCTGGGGTTTCCACCTGAGCGAGTAACTCTTCCAGCGCGTGGATCAGCCTGCGGAACGAACGGGAGCAATCCCAGGCCTCCTGCAGGTTCATCTTCCGGCTGAGAGAAGGCTGATAGACGGGAGGGTCGTAATCCGGCTCAAACAAGGCGGCAATCGCCCCTTTCGCGTCCCGCTTTCCCTCCGGATCCCCCTCGTAGGGTTTCCCCCAGAGAGAGTGAGCAGCGGCCAGGAACCAGGCTTCGTACTCCCGCACCGCAAAGACAATCGCGATGGGCCGGGGCGGGTTGAGTTCCCGCAGAGATTGGGCCAGTCGGGGGGCAATTTCCGCCGCACACCCATCATCCAGGTCCAGCAGGACCAGCACTGCATCCACCTCCGGACGATTACGCAAATACGTCATATATGTTTCCGCCTCGTTCTGCAGTTTCCTCCAGTTATCAACCCGGATGGTGTCTATTTTCCAGCCATACTGGCGCAGCCGCTCTTCCAGGATTCGGCGGACCAGAAGGGGAGCCGCGCCGCCTTTGCCGGTCTTCCTGTCTATTTTCTCGCCTTTGCCCTCAACCCACATCCACAGCAGGGGCATGGGTTTCCTCCCGACGCAGGTCTTCTATGCGGAATAACTCGCCCGGGGTGAAGAGGCGGTCACGGATGGCCCTCTGCTGGTAGGTGACCATCGGGCCCACCTGGGTGATGCCATCCTCCATCTCCACCACGCGAAACGACTCCGGAGGAAACTTATCCAGCAGGTCCGGGCTGTGCGTGGTCATCAGCACCTGGGTCCGCCGACTGGCCAGGTCCAGCGCGCCCCGCAGCACCATCAGCGCGCCGGGATGGATGTTCAGTTCGGGCTCCTCAATCCCCACCAGGGTGCGGGGAGGCTCCTGGAACAGGGCGGTGAAGAGGGCCAGAAGGCGGAGGGTTCCATCGGCCTCCTGAGCCAGGTCAAAGGCGGCCCTCCGCTCCCCACGCCTGTGGAAGACCTGGACGGCCAGGTAACTGCCCACCCGGATGACACCGATGTCCTCCACATCGGGCACGGCCGCCTGAAGGTAGCGCTGGATACGGTCATAGGCCTGAGGGTGCTCTTTCCGCAGCATCTGAAGGGTGCTGGCGATGTTCCTGCCATCGTCCTCCAGCGGGTATGGGTTGGCCGGAGGGGCTGGCGCCCGGAAGGTGTTCGGATAGAGGGCATAGAATCCCATGTCGCGCAGGGTGTTCCAGAGGGCGGCGAACGCCAGGTCCCCCAATAAAAGGGCCGCGCGGGGCAGGAAAAGTTCCGTAGATGGCACACTGGTGATTTGCTGCTGGAGTTCCTCCGGTGGCATCGGCACTCTCTGGGAGAGCAGATTCAGGAACTCCTGATGGACCGACGGCATCTCTTCCCATTGTCCGTTGACGATCTGGTAGGAGTGGACCCCGCCCTGGTAATCCACCCGGCAGGATTCGGCCTTGATCCGGAACTCCCCCCGGCGCTCGCCTCCCAGTGTAAACGCATACTCGGCCCGCCAGTCCTCCCCCTCCACGTGCAGTTCTATAGAGACATCAAAAGGGCGGCCCTTCGGAGACCAGCGGCGCAGGGCACTCATACCGCCGCGCCGGCCAACCGCTATCTCCATACGCCCGGTCACCACGTCGCGGACAAACCGCAGGATATCCAGCAGGTTGCTTTTGCCCGCGCCGTTGAGGCCGACGAATACGGTCAGCGGCTCCAGGGTCAGGTCCACGTCGGCCAGACTGCGGTAGTTCCTGACCCGCAGCCGGGTAATCCGGCCCGAAGGACGTACTTCCCGGTTTTCCGACGCGCCCATATCGCCTCCTGATCGTTTGAACGGTTGACTCCACTGCAAAAAGGGTTCTTTATCGCAGAGACCGCAGAGTACGCAGGGCAATATTGAAAATCTCTGCGCTCTCCGCGTTCTCTGCGATGAGTTTTTGCAGTGAACTCACGGTTGCTACTCCCCCGCCAGGAGGACCCGCAGCGCCCGCTGGGCCCGCTGGGGGTCGGGGCCGGCACTGCACTTGGAAAACCAGTAGTAGGCCTCCTCGTCCCCCATCGCCCGGATGCCCTCCGCAATCGCCTCCATCCGGTCCGGACGGGCCAGGGGTTTGACCGCCATCAGGACCAGCGCCAGCCGCACCCCCGTCGGCTCATCCAGGTAGAAGGGCCGCTCCCGCCCGGCACGGGCCAGGTCGGTGGCCCGGTAGCCCGCTGCCCGCAGCGCCTGAAGCAGGTGGTCCGCCACCGCCCGCAGCGGCGCCCCACCCAGTTCCACCCCCCACATCGCCACCGGCGCCCGTACCCCCCGTTCCCCGTTCCGCACCAGCCACTGGTACAGCGCCACCCGATACCCCCCGTCCCGCTCCGGCACCGTGTACAGAACGAACGGTCGCTCCGGGTCCAGCGCCGGTCGGGCCGGAAGAACCTCCCCGCCAATCTCCACGTCAAATAACCCCATCCGGCCCCGGCAGGGCAGCGGCTGGGGGAACCGGCGGGGCCCGGAGAAGTGCCAGGCGTAGCAGGGCGCGCCGGGGTACGGCTCCTCGGAGAGATGACGGTCCCGCAGCGCCTCGTAGGTCGCCTCGTCTATCGGGGTGATGTCCGTCAACTCCACCACGCCCACCAGCGCCCCGTAGGCCAGCGCGTCCGGGTCAAATCCCAACTGACGGCAACGGTCGTCCCGCCGTCGGCCCGAGGCGTGCACCGCCAGCGGCCCCCGGTACGAAACCTGCCAGGTCCGGATGTCCACCGTCTTCTCCCCGCGCACCACCTGCTCCGCCCGGGGCTGGAGAAAACTCAGCGCTTTCATGGAGGGACTCTACTGGGAAAAACCACAAAGGACACGAAGGATTCTTTCCGTGGGCATCCGTGGGCATCCGTGTCCATCCGTGTTCATCCGCGTCCGATAGAACCATCATCGGGCCCGGCGGTTGCCAGCGGCTCGGCGTCCACAACGATGGGCCCCAGGCCCACCGTCGTCAGCACTTCGTGAATCGTCCGGAACGGGTCGCCCCCCACCTCCAGGCCGTCGGGGAAGCGGACAGTCAGTACCGTCTTCGTGGTGAACTTCTCCGCCCCCTGAGAGAGGTCGTCTGTCACCCCCTTCCAGCGGCGGTAGAGGTCCCACCCCAGGACGACCTGGCTGGAGATGTACTGGCCACCGCCGAACTCCGCATTGTACGACTGCTCTACGCGGAACTCCCCCTTGCCCATCTGGGGGATGGCCAGCCCCAGGGTCCGCAGGTGGCGCGCCCCGGCGGCTCCCTCCCCCCGCAGGGTGATCCGCAGCACCGCCAGGCGGGTCACTCCCCGGTCGTGGCAGCGGTCCAGCAACTGCTGGAAGGCCTGCTGGGGCACCCCCTCCCCCCGCAGCGGCTCCGGGGGCGGCGGCCCCACCTCCAACTCCTCTCCACAGATGCACTGGCTGCGCGGCCGCCCACAGAGGGGACAGGTCGGTTCAGGGCCGGGCCGCTCCCGCTCCACCTTCCCCCGGATGGGCAACCGAAGCCGCTCCGCTTCCTCCGGCAGGTAGAGATAGACCTCGTCGCTGATCTGAATCGCCGGGGGCGGGGACTCCTGGTCGTAGCCCACCCCCGCCGCCGGATCATAGTAGACCCACTGGCGGGCCACAATGCCGTTCTGGATCGTCTTCTTCAACTGGTTCAGGTCCAGGAGCATCGGCAAGCGCAACCGCCGGGCGAAGGCCTGCCGCAACTCCTCCGTCGTCATCATCACCTGGTCCGTGTCCCAGGCCCGGGAACGGACGTACGCGGCCGCCAGGGGCGGGTCGTCCCCCGTGAGAATCTTCTGCTGCCCCCGCAGCGCCCGCAGGACCACCACCGTCTGGTCCGGGCTGACCTCCCCCTGCTCCTGCGCCGGCAGCACCTCGCAGGCCAGATTGGCGTGCTTCTGGGGAGCCTCCGCACTGGGATAGTACAGGTACCGGTAGGCACGGGTAATCGCCACCCGCAGGTCCAGTTCCGCCGCCTCCCCCATCTTCTTCAGTTTCCGCTTCTGCTCCTCCGTGAACTCGCTCAACCGCTCCGGATCCGCCAGGATGCGGGCAATCGCCAGATACCGCCGGGCCACCTCCACCATCTCCTCCACCCGCTCCCCGTCGGCCACCAGGAAGAGGACATTGTTGCGGAAACGACGGTAGGTCTGCTGGGTGCCGGCGTACTCCGCAATCTTCCGGGCCAGGTCGGGAGGCGCAGGGTCGGCCGCCGTCACCGTCGCCGCGTCGTAGTGGAGAACGCACAGTTTCGGCGAACCGGGGTCGTCGTCCACGTCGCTGGCCTCCTGGGGGAAATAGACGACCCGCAGGGTCCCCGTCTTCCAGACCTGGCGGATGCGCCGGTCCAGTTCGTCTTTCGCCCGGGTGCAGCCGACCATTCCCGTCTCGTCGGCCACGATCTTATTCAGCGAGGGCTCCGTCCCAAAGCGATAGCGGCGGCCGTCCCAGTCAAAGAACCAGCCGTGGTCGTAGAGATGTTCGGCGGCCCGGGAGATGAACGCCGGATCGTCCTCCGGCGTCACCACCGCCAGCAGCAGGTCAGCCGGGTCCACTCCCGAGGCGACCCCCAGCGTCAGGCTGTGCAGGAAGACCGTCGTGGCGACCCGCCGGGTGTACGGGGGACGGCCTGCCCGCACCCACTCCCGGTCCAGCACCTGAGCATGGGCAGGGGCCCCCGACTTCGGGCTGGCGATGTCCGCCTCCACCACCTGACGGAAGGCCGGGCGGTCCAGGCGGCTGGTCAGGTCGTTGACAATCTCCTCCACTTCCAGGTCCACGTGGAAGGGGTGAATGAGGTCTGTATCGGGAGGACGGGTCTCCCAGAGACGCCGGACGACCAGGGCCAGCAGGCGGAGCGCACCCCGGGTCTTCTGGAAGTTGGGGATGGTGGCCGTCTTGCGGACGAGGGTGTTCAGGAGTTCGGGGTGGAACGGGTAGTCGGCAACCATCTCTTCGGCGTACTCGGCCCGCAGAGCCCGCTGGGGGAGATTGGCCCCCTGCTCCACCAGCCGTCGGTACGCCGCCAGGTAGGCCCGGGCGACCTCCTGGGCCGCGTCCCGGTTTATCTCCCGGAACAGCCGGTGGGTGACGATGGCCGGGATTTCCCGCTCACCCGTAGGGGTGATGACCCGCTCCTGGCGGGCGGAAACCCGACGGGCCTCGTCCAGTTCCCGGCGCAGGTCCTCGCTCTCCGGCCCGAACGCGTCGGCGGGGTCGGAGAGGGTCAGGACCACCACCACCCGTTCCCGGCTGGCGGCGAACTCCAGGAGGGACATCAGGAAGGCGACGGTCTGCTCCGCCAGGTTGGAGCGTCCGGTGGCGGTGGGGACGGCCCGGGCGGCCCGCAGGTGGCGGGCCACTTCGTCCAGGAGGATGAGGGTCGGGGCATCGCCGATCAGTTGTTCCAGCAGTCCGGTGCCGGGGGCGGAGCGGTTGCGGTCGCTCTCGGCGACCCGGGCGTACCCTTCCACACCGCCCAACTGGTACGCCAGTTCGCCCCAGAGGGTGTACGTGGTCAGTTCGGGATGGGGGACGCCCTCCGGCCCCAGGTCTGAGCCGACAACGCCGACGGCCCGGACGGCCCCCGGAGCCGGGATGAGGGCACCGTCCACAAAGGCCGGACCGGGGGGATGGCCCCGGGCGGCGTGGTAGAGGGCGATCAGGTTGTGGGTTTTGCCGCCGCCGAAGGCCGTCTCCAGGCGGATGATGGCGTTGCTGGCCGGACGGGCGCCGGTCAGCCGCCCCAGGGCCTCCTGGAGCAGAACCCTCAGCCCTTCGGTGGGGTATGTGTTCTCAAAGAAGCGGCGGGGGTCCTGATAGACGGGGTCGGCCCGGCCCTCTATGACGTCCCGGAGGCGGGCGGCGAAGATTTCCTCCCGCAGGTCCCCCTGGAGGACTTCGGTACGAGGCTGGCAGGTCTGGAAGACAGGTTTCATAGCAGGTCGCAGGGTCGCAGGGTCACACGGCGCAAGGCGCAGGGTCGCACGGCGCAGGGTCGCAGGGTCGCACGTCGCAGGGCGCAGTGCACAGGGAGCGGAGCATCCCCCCGCCGGGATGGAACGAAAAGGCGGCCCCGCCGGGTTGACGGGAGCCGCCTTCTGTGGTATGCTACGGGCGAACCTCCGCGCCGCCCTCACCGGCGTGGAGACCGGCCCCCCGGTCGGTGTCGCGCTCACCGCCGGGGGCATTTTTCCTGGTAAGGTTCTACCGATATGGAGTATATCCGAAAAACAGGAGTTGTCAACCCCGAAACAGCGCCCGGTCAGCCACTATGATTCGTAGAATTCGCCGCGCGCCTCTTCAATCAGCGCATCCAGTTCCTCTAGATTGAGGTCCCGATGGCGCTCCCGAATGCGGGCGATCAGGTCCCGCAGACGCGCTTCCCTCTCTCGCTGGCGGACCGTCTGCAGGAAGCGAAAGTCCTCCATACTGATAATGGCCGCAGTGGGTTCACCGAATTTCTCCACAACGTACTGGGCCCGGCCGTAGCCAACCTCGTTGAGAACCCGCTTCATCTGCACCCGCAGATCAGAGGTTGAAACGGTTTTCAGCATGACTCCTCCAGGCCTGCCCTTGCTGAAGAAGGCCACCATTTGTACGATGCGTAATCTCCGCACAGATTATATCAGAGAACGACCCAACAGGCAAAGCCCTTTGTTGAGGAGATAACAAAAACCCGGCTTTCCGGTCCTCAGAATTGCCCCCCCCGTTCTGCCGCCACAGCTCCGAATCCTCCCCCTTGTGGGTGCCCTCACGGCCTCCACGGCCTCCGCCACGTCCCGTTCCACCTCCTCCGGAGGTACCTCCGGCAGACGGCCCCGGATGCGGTCCAGCACCTGGAGGCGGGTCTCCCGTTCCGCGATCAGCCGCTCGTACATTTCCACCGGGATGATGGCGACCATCGGCCCCTCCTCGGCCCCTCTGCTCCCCCGCTCCTCTGCCCCTCCGCTCCCCCGCTCCCCCGCTCCTCTGCTCCCCTGCCCCTCCGCCCCCCTGCTCCTCCGCGCCCTGCGCCTTGCTCCCTGCGCCCTGCGCCTTGCGCCCTGCGCCTTGCGCCTTGCGCCCTGCGACCTGTCATAGTTCCTCCACCATCTCCTGCACCCGCCCCGCATCCGGATGCAAATAGCGGGCCGTAGTGGAGAGACTGGAGTGCCCCAGCACCGTCTGCAGCGTCGCCAGGTCGCCCCCCGCCTGCAGAAAGCGCGTGGCAAACGTGTGCCGCAGCGTGTGCGGCGTCACCCGCTTCTCCAGCCCCGCCCGCCGCGCTGCCTCCGCCACCACCCGCTGCACGTCCCGCCCCGTTAGCGGCTGGTACGTCCTGGAGAAGAACAGCGGCCCCGACCGCTGCGGGCGCACCTCCAGATACTCCCGCAGTTCCCGCCGCGCCTCTGCCGAAAGCGGCACCCGCCGCTCTTTCATCCCCTTCCCCTTCCGCACCAGCACCCAGCCGCTCCGGGCGTTCAGTTCCACGTCCTCCGGCTTCAGCGCCAGCACCTCCCCCACCCGCAGCCCCGCCCGCGCCATCAGCGCCACCATTGCCCGATTGCGGCGGGAAACCCAGTCGTCTCCCTCCAGCGCGGCCAGCAGCCGCCCCAATTCCCGCCCGTCCAGCGCTTCCACCGGCGGCCGCTCCTGGCGCACCCCCCGCACCCGCAACTCCCGCTCGTGGAAGCGGGCCAGGGAGCGGATCGCCGCCAGGCGCACGTTCACCGATGCGGCCTTCAGGCGGCGGACGGTGGTCAGGTAGGAGACGTACTCCCGGACTTCCTGGGGGGTGAGCAGGCGGATGTCGGGGGATTCGCCGTAGGTGGTGCGGTACCATTCGGCGAACTCCCGCAGAGCGTCGCCGTAGCGCCGCCGGGTGATGCCGGAGTGCTGTTCCAGGAACAGTTGAACCTGTTCTTCCCACATTGGACGCCTCCTGAACCTCACACGAAGACAAAAAGACACAAAGAAAGACACTATGTCTCCGTGTCTTTGGGTGAGCGACAAACATTGTACGACGTGGTTTCAGGGCCGTTAGACCCCCGTTTTTGACACATTGTACGACACCCAGAGGGGGGTTCTGGAAATACAATTGGCATTGTATGGCCATTTTACCAGATGTTATCGGGGATGTCAAATTCGCCGGAGAAGGGGGAGACAAGGACATAGAGAAGGAGCAGGCACCAAAGGGGACAGCCAACGAAAGGGCCGGCCCTCCGCCTACTTCCGCTCCAAAAGGGCCCGAAACCAGACAATAAAATCCCCGGGAGTCCCGATGCGCAGCCCCGAACGCCGGGCAACCTCCGGGTCGTCCAGAAAATGGCGGCGGTCCAGCGTGACCAGGTCATCCACCCCCGCCCTCATCGCCGCCGCCAGAATCGCCGCATCCCTGGGATGAATCA
>Ga0272449_1001343_pt1 | contig 25503 bp, 45 predicted proteins | sample YNPCB0241_FD_198679 | JGI IMG/M metagenome (GOLD analysis project Ga0272449, IMG submission 198679) | Hot spring sediment microbial communities from Yellowstone National Park, WY, United States - YNP-CB-024-1 | ecosystem: Environmental > Aquatic > Thermal springs > Hot (42-90C) > Sediment... | reverse complement strand
CTGGTGATAATACTACGTTAACAGTAGAGTTAATATCACCTGTTGCATTAGAGAAAGAGCTTAGATTTGCAATACGTGAAGGTGGTAGAACCATCGGTGCAGGTGTTGTAACTGAAATTTTGGATTAAAAAATAAATTCAAAGAACAGGGCGGTTATTTATGAATAGCCAGAAAATAAGAATTAAATTAAAAGCGTTTGATCACAAACTTTTAGATCATTCAGTGAGTGAGATCGTAGATACTGCTAAAAAAACAGGAGCAAAGGTTGTTGGTCCTATACCATTGCCTACGAAGATTAGCAGGTTTACTGTTCTCCGTTCTCCTCATGTCGATAAAAAGTCAAGGGAACAGTTTGAAATGAGAGTACATATGAGGTTGTTGGATATTCTGCATCCAACTCAGCAGACAATAGATGCATTAATGAAGTTAGAACTTTCTGCTGGTGTGGATGTTGAAGTTAAATTAAGCTAAAGGATAAGTGCCATGAAGGGTATTTTAGGTAAAAAATTAGGCATGACACAATATTTCAACGAAGCAGGAGAAATAGTCCCTGTTACAGTTGTTGAAGTTTCTCCAAATTATGTTGTGCACAAGAAAGTATTGGAAAAAGAAGGCTACAATGCTTTACAACTTGGTTATGAAGAAAAGAAATTAAGTAGAGTGAATAAACCAATGCTTGGGCATTTTAAGAAAGCGGGTGATAAAGCTTTCTATTATCTAAAGGAAATTAAATTTGATAATGTTGATAACTTTGAAGTTGGTCAGCAGATAAATATTACAGATGTATTTTCCGAAGGGGAAATAATTGATGTTACTGCTGTTTCGAAAGGCAAAGGATTTCAGGGAGTAATGAAAAGGCATAATTTCAAAGGTGGTAGAGCAACACACGGTTCAATGTTTCATCGTGCTCCGGGTTCTGCTGGCTCAAGCACTTTCCCTGCTAGAGTATGGAAAGGTAAGCGTTATCCTGGCCATATGGGCAATAGAAGGGTAACTGTACAGAATTTAAGGATAGAAAAGATTTTTCCGGAAAAAAATATTGTACTAATTAAGGGTGCTATACCAGGAACTAATAACTCACTGGTTATTTTAAAAAATGCAATTAAAAAGAGTGCATAATTGTTAAGGAGCTTTGAAATGGCTAAGTTGCCTGTTTATGACCAAAATTTCGTAAAAGTGGGTGAAATGGATGTAAGTGATGAAATATTCTTTGGTCCTGTAAAGGATTATCTTATTCATTCTGTTGTTAAAATGCAGTTAGCTAATAGAAGACAGGGTACTGCTTCAACAAAAACTAGAGGGGAAGTTTCTGGTGGTGGCAAAAAACCATGGAAACAAAAAGGGACTGGTAGAGCAAGGGTTGGCTCAATACGTTCGCCATTATGGAGAAAAGGTGGAATCGTATTTGGACCTAAACCAAGAGATTATAGTTATAAATTACCTAAAAAGGTAAGACGTGCAGCTATGAAATCAGCTCTAAGCCTAAAAACTCATGAGAATAAACTTTTTATTATTGATGATATAAAATTACCAGAAATTAAAACTAAGCATTTCAATGCGATACTGAAGGCTTTTAATCTTGATAAAGTTCTTGTTGTAATACCTGGAAAAAATAGAGAAATAGAGCTTTCTGCACGAAATATACCTAATGTGAAAGTCATGAGTACAGATTCTTTGAATGTTTACGATATTATTAAGTATGAAAATATAATCCTCCATAAGCAGTCAGTGGAGAAGATTGAAGGAGTACTTAGTGTATGAGAACAATTTATGATGTAATAAAGGGGCCTATTATAACAGAAAAAGCAACTATATTAAAGGAAAGTAGGAAGGTTGTGTTCAAAGTTGCAAAGGATGCTACAAAAAAGGAAATTAAAGATGCTATTGAAAAACTTTTTAAAGTAAAAGTAGATAATGTGAGAACTATGATAATGCCTGGAAAAAAGAAAAGAATTGGTAGAAGTGTTGGAAAGACAAGTTCATGGAAAAAAGCAATAGTTACCCTTAAAGAAGGGGAAAAATTAGATTTTATTGAAAGTTGAGGGTATAAAAAATGGGTATAAAAACTTATAAACCTACATCTCCTGGAATAAGATTTGTAACAACTTCAACCTTTGAAGAGATAACAAAAAAAGAACCTGAAAAGTCATTAATTATTAAGATTGACAAAGCTTATGGAAGGAACCACTTTGGTAGAATAACTGCATGGCACAGAGGTGGTGGACATAAAAGGCTTTATAGGAAAATTGATTTTAAAAGGGATAAGATTGGTGTACCAGGTGTTGTAGAAGCTATTGAATACGATCCAAACCGTTCTGCAAGAATTGCTTTAATTAAGTATAAAGATGGTGAAAGAAGATACATCATTGCACCAGTGGGTTTAACAGTTGGAGATGATGTAATGTCAGGTCCTGATGCTGAAATAAAGCCTGGTAATGCTTTACCTCTAAAATATATACCTGTAGGAACTATGGTTCATAATATTGAATTTAAAGTAGGAAAAGGTGGGCAAATTGCGAGAAGTGCAGGTGCGTATGCTCAGATAATGGGTAAAGAAAATGATTATGCTCTTTTAAAAATGCCTTCAGGTGAGATAAGAAAGGTACATATAAACTGTATGGCAACGGTTGGACAGGTTGGTAATTTGGATCATGAAAATATATCCATTGGAAAAGCAGGAAGATCTCGTTGGTTGGGTTGGAGACCCCATGTTCGTGGAGTTGCAATGAACCCAATTGACCATCCTCTTGGTGGTGGTGAGGGTAAAACTTCTGGTGGTAGACATCCCTGTTCTCCATGGGGGCAATTAGCTAAAGGTTTAAAAACAAGAAGGAATAAAAGAACCTCTATTTTTATTGTAAAAAGAAGAAAATAAGTGAGGATTGAAAATGGGAAGATCGAAAAAGAAAGGACCTTTTGTAGATGACCATTTAATGAAAAAAGTTAGAGCTGCTCTTGAAACTGGCGATAAGAAAGTCATAAAAACTTGGTCAAGAAGGTCAACGATATTACCTGAGTTTGTAGGGTTGACTTTTGCTGTGCATAATGGAAGAAAATTTATACCTGTATATGTGACTGAAAATATGGTAGGTCATAAGCTTGGAGAGTTTGCACCAACTAGGACCTTTCATGGCCATGCTGGAGATAAAAAATCAAAAGTTGGTGGTAAATAGGGGGAATTATGGAAGTAAGGGCGAAAGCTAAATATGTTAAGATTTCTCATAGAAAAGCCGGATTGATAGCAGATTTAATTAGGGGGAAGTATGTAAATCAGGCTATTGACATATTAAAATATAACCACCGCAATGGTGCAAGGTTGTTTTTAAAGGTTTTAAAATCAGCTATTGCAAATGCAGAACAGAAAAAAATTATTGATATAGATAATCTTTATGTAAAAAATGCTTATGCTGAACAATCCTTTGCTTTAAAAAGGATTATGCCTAGAGCTATGGGAAGAGCAGATATTATCAAAAAAAGATATAGTCATTTAGTTGTAGTACTTGATGAGAAATAAAGGAGGTATAAATTGGGACAGAAAGTTAACCCCATTGGATTAAGAATCGGGATAAATAAAAATTGGAAGTCCCGGTGGTTTGCTGATAAAAATTACGCAAAATTTCTGCATGAAGACTTAAAGATAAGGAATTATTTGAAAAAACAGTTCTATCATGCAGGTATTGCAGATTTAATAATTGAACGTTCTCCTGAAAAAGCAAAGGTAATTATTTATACTGCAAGACCTGGAAGTATTATTGGAAAGAAAGGAGCAGAGCTAGAGAATTTAAAGAAAAATTTACAGAGGTTTACTCAGAGTGAGATTTTTATTCAGGTTGAAGAAGTGAGGAAACCTGAGTTAAGCGCTGTTCTTGTTGCAGAAAATGTAGCATTACAGCTCGAAAGAAGGGTTGCTTTTAGAAGGGCTATGAAAAAAGCTGTAACTGCTGCTATGAGGGCTGGTGCTAAAGGTATTAAGATATCCTGTGCAGGAAGATTAGCTGGTGCAGAGATAGCTCGAACTGAATGGTATAGAGAAGGTAGAGTGCCTTTGCAGACATTAAGAGCTGATATTGATTATGGAGAAGCCATTGCAAAAACAAAGTATGGTGTAATAGGTGTGAAAGTTGCCATTTTTAAAGGTGAAGTAGGTCAATATGCAGATTTTAAAAGGTTATAAATAAAAGGAGTTATATATGTTAACGCCTAAGAAAGTTAAATATAGGAAGCAACAAAAAGGAAGATTAAGAGGTGTTGCTACAAGAGGAACAGAAGTTGCTTTTGGACATTACGGGTTGCAGGCAATGGAAGCTGGGTTCCTAACTACAAGACAAATAGAAGCTGCTCGTGTTGCAATAACAAGGAGAATGAAAAAAGGAGGTAAACTTTGGATAAGGATTTTTCCTGATAAACCTATAACAGCGAAACCTGCAGAAACCCGTATGGGTAAAGGTAAAGGTGCACCTGTAGATTGGGTATGTCCTGTTAAACCTGGAAGAATATTATATGAAGTGGAAGGTATTTCTAAAGAGGAAGCAATGGAAGCTTTTAGATTGGCAGCAAATAAGTTGCCTATAAAAGCAAGATTTGTAATGAGAGAGGAAGAATAATTATGAAAATGGCAGAAATTCTTGAGTTAAGTTATAGAGAGTTACAAGAAAAGGCTAAAGAGCTAAGGGAAGAGATTTTCCGTTTGAAATGGCAGAAAAGTATGAATCAGCTTGAAAATACTGCGAAAATAAAAAATTTAAGGAAAGACCTTGCAAGAGTTTTGACAGCAATAAAAGAGAAAAATTTAAATAAATAGTAAAGGATGGAAAAAATGGAGCGTAAAAGGAATCCAAAGACTTTTATAGGGACTGTGGTAAGTGACAAAATGGATAAAACTGTTGTTGTTTCTGTTGAACGTATATACATGCATCCCATATATAAAAAGATTGTTAGGGAAAAGAAAAAATATAAAGCCCATGATGAAAGAAATGAATGCAAAATTGGTGATAAGGTAATGATTATAGAAACAAGACCTCTAAGCAAAGAAAAAAGATGGGCAGTAAAGAAGATAATAGAGAAAGTTCAAACATTGGAAGAATAGAGTCTAAAGGAGCTTTAATATGATACAGATGCAAACAAAGCTTGAGGTTGCAGATAATTCTGGTGCAAAAAAAGTACAATGTATAAAGGTTGTCGGAAGCACTAAGAGAAGATATGCTACTGTTGGTGATTTGATAGTGATTTCAGTCAAAGAGGCTATACCCGAAGGGAAAGTGAAAAAGGGTGATGTTTTAAAAGCAGTCGTTGTGAGAACAAAGAAAGCAGTTAGAAGGCCTGATGGTTCATACATTCGTTTTGATGATAATGCAGCTGTGTTATTAAATAATCAGTTAGAACCAATAGGGACTCGAATCTTTGGTCCTGTTGCTCGTGAATTGAGAGCAAAAAAGTTTATGAAAATAATATCTTTAGCACCAGAAGTTCTATAGGAGTTTAGGTTATGTTGAAAACTTACTTAAAAAAAGACGATATTGTTGTTGTCATTTCAGGAAAGGATCGTGGAAAATCGGGAAAAATTTTAAAAGTTTTAAGAGATGAAGGAAAGGTTATTGTAGAAAAGATAAATGTTGTAAAAAAACACGTACGACCCAGCCAGACTAATCCTCAGGGTGGAATAATAGAGAAAGAATTGCCTTTGCCTGTATGTAAGGTGCTTTTATATTGCAAAAAATGTACAAAAGGTGTGAGGATAGGCAGAAAAATTTTAGAAGATGGTACTAAAGTAAGATATTGTAAGAAATGTGGCGAAATTATTTAAGAGGTAAGTGAAGATGGCAAGATTAAAAAAATTATATGAGGAAGAGATAAAGCCAAAGCTAATGAAAGAGATGGGATATAAAAATATCTGTCAGGTTCCTAAACTAGAAAAAATAGTTATTAATATGGGACTTGGCGAAGCTACTGCAAATATTAAGTTGATTGATAGAGCAGTTGAAGAGATAGGTTTAATAACAGGGCAAAAGCCCGTTGTTACTAAAGCAAAAAAAGCAATTTCTAATTTTAAATTAAGAAAGGGCATGCCAATTGGTGTAATGGTCACTTTGCGTAGAGACAGGATGTATGAGTTTTTGGAGAGGTTTTTAACTATTGCATTACCTAGAGTTCGTGATTTTAAAGGTGTTTCAAGTAAGTCCTTTGATGGAAGAGGTAATTATACAATTGGTATAAAAGAGCAACTTATCTTTCCAGAAATAGATTACGATAAGGTTGAAAAAATTAAAGGTATGAATATAACCTTTGTTACTACAGCAAAAAATGATGAGGAAGCAAAGGCATTATTATCTGCCTTTGGATTTCCCTTTAGAGATTAAGGAGGATTATACGTGGCTAAAGTATGCATGATGGTAAAAGCTCAAAGGAAGCCAAAGTTTAAAGTAAGGCAATATAATCGTTGTCCCCTCTGTGGTCGCCCCAGAGCTTTTTTGCGGAAGTTTAATATGTGCAGAATATGTTTCAGAACCCTGGCTTCTCGTGGTGAAATACCAGGTGTAAAAAAGGCAAGTTGGTAGGAGTGAGTTATGGATACAATTGCAAATATGCTAACAATAATAAGAAATGGTTGTATGGCAAAAAAACAGGAAGTTGTTGTTCAGTATTCAAAAATTAATGAAAAAATAATAGAAATTTTTAAGAGGGAAGGTTTTATTCTTGGCTATGAAAAAGATACTAAGGATAACCATCCAGTTATACGCGTTAAATTGGGATATGATGAAAAGCGAAGACCTATTATCAATGCTATTGTTAGAGTAAGTAAACCTGGTAGGCGTGTTTATGTAAAACATGAGGCAATTCAGCCCGTTAAAAGAGGGCTTGGTATTGCAATACTTAGTACTTCAAAAGGTTTAATGACAGACAAAGAAGCTATTAAAAATAATATTGGCGGAGAATTACTCTGCAAAATTTGGTAAGGAGTTTTGATAATGTCAAAAATAGGTAGAAAACCAATTTTATTACCTAAAGGTGTGACTGTTGTTATTAAAGATGATAAAGTTAAAGTTCAAGGACCTAAAGGGTTATTAGAACATGATTTATTACCCAATATAAAGGTTGAAGTTAAAGATGGTGTTGTTGAGGTAAAAAGAGAAAATGATAAGAAGCAGACAATGGCTTTTCATGGCTTAATGAGAGCAAAAATAAATAATATGATTATTGGAGTTACACAGGGATTTACAAAAGAATTAGAACTTGTTGGTGTAGGTTATAGAGCAGATTTGCAAGGAAATGTATTAAACTTTACACTTGGTTATTCCCATCCAGTGAAGTTTGAGCTTCCTAAAAACGTAAGTTGTAGCGTTGAAAAACAAACAAAGATTGTTTTAACATCTATAGATAAAGAATTATTAGGACAAACTGCAGCAAATATTATGAAACTAAGATTGCCCGATGCATATAAAGGAAAGGGTATAAGGATTGCAGGTACTGTCTTAAAGCTTAAACCTGGTAAAGCAGCTGCAAAGAAATAACAATTTAGAGGGTTGAAGATATGAGATCAACAAAAAATTTAGAACCGAGAATCAGACGAAAGTTAAGGATCAGAAAGAAAATACATGGAACAAAAGAAAGACCTCGTATGTGTGTTTTTAGAAGTTTAAAGCACCTTTATGTACAGATAATTGATGATGATGAAGGTAGGACTTTATGTTCTGCCTCAACTCTTAGCAAAGATTTTGATACTAATTTAAAGAATAAGAAAAACATTGAAGCTGCTAAAGCTCTTGGAAAATTAATTGCTGAAAAGGCTAAGGCTGTTGGTATTACAAAGGTTGTGTTTGATAGAAATGGTTATAAATATCACGGTAGGGTTAAAACTATAGCTGATGCTGCAAGAGAAGCTGGTTTAATCTTTTAAAAGGGGGTATGCCTTGGAAGATTTAGAAGTAAAAGAAACACAAGGACAACTGGTTGATAGGTTAATAAGCATTAACAGGGTTGCAAAAGTTGTTAAAGGTGGTAGACGGTTTAGATTTAGTGCACTTGTCGTTGTAGGAGATGGTCAAGGTACGGTTGGTTATGGTTTGGGTAAAGCAAGGGAAGTCCCTGAAGCTATTAGAAAGGCTGTTGATAAAGCAAGAAGAGAGTTAATTAAGGTTCCACTTGTTGAAGGTACAATTCCCCATGAAGTGATTGGTAAACATGGGGCTACAAAAGTCTTATTACTTCCTGCTTCGCCAGGTACTGGTGTTATCGCAGGTTCAACGGTGAGAGCTGTTGTAGAGTCAGTGGGTATTCATAATTTGTTGACTAAGATAATTGGTTCATCTAATCCACATAATGTTGTAAAAGCAACAATAAAGGCACTTATGAGTTTAAATGATCCTCAAGAAGTAGCAAGGAAAAGAGGTATTGAAATTAAAGATTATGAATTGTATAAATCTGCATAAATCATTTGCAGGGGAATGTTATTATGGATAAGAAAATAAAGATAACTTTGAAAAGGAGCCTAATTGGTTGTAATGAAAAGCAACGAAATATTGCTAAAGGGTTGGGTTTGAAAAAAACCTATTCATCGATAGTTCTTCCAGATACTCCTGCTATTCGTGGCATGATTAATAAAATAAACCATTTGTTAGATGTAAAAGAGTTATAGGAGGAAAGATGAAGTTAAACGAATTAAAACCGAGGCCAGGAGCTGTTAAGAAAAGTAAAAGAGTTGGCAGAGGTCCAGGTTCAGGACATGGTAAAACGTCTTGTCGTGGTGGTAAGGGACAGACTGCAAGAACAGGTGCTTCAATTCCTCCCTATTTCGAAGGTGGGCAAATGCCACTTGTAAGAAGAATACCTAAAAGAGGTTTTAGAAATGCACCTTTTAAAAAGGAATATGCCATCGTAAATATAGATAGCTTAAATATTTTTGAAGCTCAAACAGAGGTTACACCAGAACTACTTTTAGAAAAGGGTATTGTTAAGAAGATGTTAGATGGCATAAAAATACTTGGTGAAGGAGAGTTAAAAGTTCCACTTGTTGTTAAAGCGCATAAGTTTAGTAAATCTGCTTTAGAAAAGATTGAGAAGGCAGGCGGTAAAGCGGAGGTAATTGCTTGAAAATTCAAAATGTACCTAAAATTCCAGAGCTAAATAAAAGACTTTTATTTACGCTAATGATGCTTATTGTTTACAGAATAGGTGTACATATACCAACACCTGGTATTGATGCAGAAGCTTTAGCAGAATATTTTAAAATGGCTAGTGGTACAATATTTGGCTTTTTTAATATGTTTAGTGGTGGTGCATTAGAGAGGTTTTCTGTCTTTGCTCTTGGAATAATGCCCTATATCTCATCATCTATTATAATGCAATTATTAACTGTTGTTTCACCTACATTAGCAAGGTTACAAAAAGAAGGGGAGCTTGGTAGAAAAAAGATTACTCAGTACACAAGGTATGGTACTGTTATAATTAGTTTGATACAAGGATTTGGTATAGCATACGGTCTTGAACATACAACTGGTCCAGTAGGACAAAGTATTGTTACCAATCCTGGTTGGGGCTTCCGTATATTAACAGCACTCACATTAACATCAGGTACCGCTTTTATAATGTGGTTAGGTGAACAAATGACAGAAAGAGGGATTGGAAACGGTATATCAATGATAATTTTTGCTGGTATTGTTGCGCGTATGCCTTCTGCACTTGGTAACACTTTTAATTTATTAAAAACTGGTGAACTGAACTTATTTTTATTGTTAGCATTACTCGCATTTATGTTTATAGTTGTTGCAGTCATAATTTTTATGGAGACAGCACAGAGGAAGATTCCAATTCAGTATCCTCAAAGGGTGGTAGGTAATAAGATATATAGTAACCAATCAACACACTTGCCTTTGAAAGTGAATACAGCAGGTGTAATACCTCCAATTTTTGCTTCATCGATACTTATGTTTCCCGCGACTGTTGCAAGTTTTATTCCAAAAGAAACGTTAAATAAAATGCCCATCTTAAATTCTATACTTCAAAGTTTAGGACCTGGAAATTTGATATATAATTTGCTTTTCGTTGGTTTGATAATATTTTTTGCTTATTTTTATACTGCGATTGTGTTTAATCCTCAGGATGTAGCAGAGAACTTAAAAAAGTATGGAGGATACATTCCTGGCATAAGACCTGGTCCAAAAACAGGTGAATATATAGATAAAATACTTGGTAGAATTACCCTTGGTGGTGCAATTTATGTGTCTATTATATGTGTTCTTCCCAATATACTCATTTCTAAATTTAATGTTCCCTTTTATTTTGGTGGAACAGCTCTTTTAATTGTTGTTGGTGTTGCACTTGACACATTGGCACAGATTGAAACATTTCTATTATCACGTAGCTATGAAGGTTTTATAAAAAAGGGGAGAATAAGAGGAAGAAGATAAAGGGGGGAGAGTATGAGAATTATATTTTTAGGCCCTCCAGGGGCAGGTAAAGGAACGCAGGCTAAGATGTTGATTGAACGTTATGGTATTCCTCAAATCTCTACGGGTGATATATTAAGAGCCGCTGTTAAAGAAGGGACCCCGATGGGAAAAAAAGCAAAAGAATATATGGATGCAGGAAAACTTGTTCCTGATGAAGTTGTTATTGGTATAATGCAAGATAGGTTGAAAGAACCTGATTGTTCAAAGGGATTTATTCTTGATGGATTTCCAAGAACTGTTGCTCAAGCTGAAGCACTTGAAAAAATGTTAAAAGAACTAAATATGCCAATAAATAAAGTGCTTGCCCTTGATGTTCCTGATGAAGTACTTTTAGAAAGATTAACAGGAAGACGTACTTGTAAATCCTGTGGTCAGATGTATCATATAAAGTTTGATCCACCAAAAAAAGAAAATGTTTGTGATAAATGTGGTGGAGAGTTGTTTCAGAGAGATGATGATAAAGAGGAGACTATAAAAAATAGGTTGAGTGTTTACCATGCCCAAACAGTACCATTACTTGATTTTTATGGAAGTAAAGGCATGGTAGAAAAAATAGATGGTACTAAGTCACCAGATGAAATATTTAATGCTATAATAAAAGTTTTAGAAGGTAAGTAATTGGTTGTTTTGAAAACTGATGAAGAGATAAAAAAGTTAAGGGAAATTGGTATTGTTGCTGCTGAAATTTTAAGGGAAGTTGTGCAAAATATTAAAGAAGGAGTTACTGCTAAAAGTATTGATGCTATGGTAGAGAGGTTGTCAAGTAAATATGGTGTAAGGAATGCTTTTAAAGGTTATAAAGGGTATCCTGCGAACATATGTATCTCTGTAAATGATGAAGTTGTGCATGGAATACCAGTTGAAAATAAAGTATTTAAAAATGGTGATATTGTGAGCCTTGATTATGGTGTTGAGAAAGATGGTTATTATACAGATTTGGCGGTTTCATTGATTGTTGGTGAAGGTTCCGAGGAAGATAAAAAATTAGTAAAAGTTACTAAGGATGCTTTGTATAAAGGCATTGAGCAGGCTCGTTTAGGGAATAGGCTTTATGATATTTCCTATGCTATACAAAGACATGTAGAAGCACATGGTTTTTCTGTTGTTAGAGCGTTTGTAGGACATGGTATTGGAAAAGAGTTACATGAAGAGCCGCAAGTACCAAATTTTGGTAATCCTGGTTGTGGTATAAAATTAAAGGAGGGTATGGTACTTGCAATTGAGCCTATGGTAAATGCTGGAACTTATAATATAATAATGGAAAGAGATGGTTGGACTGCAAAAACAGCTGATGGTAAAAAGTCAGCACATTTTGAACATTGTGTAGCTATAACAAAAGATGGTCCAGTTATTTTAACTGCTTTGGAGGGGTTTGATGCCTAAGGAAGATGCTATAGAAGTAGAAGGAGTTGTAGTTGAAACCCTTCCAAATGCAATGTTCAGGGTTAAATTAGATAATGGGCATTTAATATTAGCCCATGTATCTGGAAAGATGAGAATGCATTTTATTAGGATTTTGCCAGGCGATAGGGTAATGGTTGAGCTTTCACCATATGATCTTACGAGAGGTAGGATAATTTACAGATCAAAATAAATGAGGAGTATTTAATATGAAGGTTAGGCCATCAGTTAAAAAAATTTGTAGTAAATGTAAGGTGATAAAAAGAAAGGGTGTGATTCGAATTATTTGTGAGAACCCTAAACATAAGCAAAGACAGGGATAAAGGAGGCATATTGTGGCACGTATAGCAGGTGTAGATTTACCCAAAAATAAGAGAATTGAAATTGCTCTAACCTATATTTATGGGATTGGAAGGGCAACTGCAAAAAAGATACTTGACCAGGCAGGTGTAAGTTATGATATCAGAACAAAAGATTTGACTGATGACCAAATTGCAAAAATTAGGGATATTATCGATAAAAATTATAAAGTAGAAGGTGACTTGAGAAGGGAAGTTGCACTTAATATTAAGAGACTAATGGAAATAGGGTGCTATAGGGGCTTGAGACATAAATTGGGTCTTCCAGTAAGGGGACAGAGAACACACACAAATGCTCGCACAAGAAAAGGTCCACGCAAACCAATAGGTGGAAGAAAATCCAAGTAATTTAGGAGGAATTAATGGCAAAACCAAGGGTGAAGAAGAAAAAAGAAAAAAAGACAGTTGTGAACGGTGCAATACATATAAAATCTACGTTTAACAATACCATCGTTACCGTTACTGATATGGAAGGTAATGTACTTGCATGGGCAAGCGCAGGTAGTGTTGGATTTAAAGGGTCAAGAAAAGGTACTCCCTATGCAGCACAGATGGCTGCTGAAAGTGTGGCTAAAAAAGCTCAAGAATTTGGAATTAAAAACCTTACTATATATGTTAAAGGCCCTGGTAGTGGAAGGGAATCTGCAATGAGAGTTTTACAGGCTTTTGGGTTTAAGATTGTAGCAATTAAGGATGTAACTCCAATTCCACACAATGGGTGTAGACCACCAAAAAGAAGAAGAGTTTAATAATAAAGGAGGTATAGATTGGCTAGATATTTAGGACCAAACTGTAGATTATGTAGAAGAGAAGGCAAAAAGCTTTTTCTAAAAGGGGATCGTTGCTATACAGATAAGTGTTCTGTAGATCGAAGAAACTATCCACCTGGGCAACATGGTCAGAATAAGACAAAAGTTTCTAACTATGGATTACAGCTTAGGGAAAAACAAAAGGTAAAAAGGATTTATGGTATCCTTGAGAGACAGTTCCGATTAATATATCAAAGAGCTGATAGGATGAAAGGTATAGTTGGTGAGAACATGTTATCACTTCTCGAGAGAAGGCTTGACAATGTAGTATTTAGATTAGGATTTGCAAATTCAAGAAAACAGGCGAGACAACTTGTCGTTCATAGACATTTTCTTGTAAACGGTAGAAGTGTAAATATCCCTTCTTATACTGTAAAGCCAAATGATGTAATTTCTGTAGCTGAAAAGAGTAAGGAAAATCCTGTTATAAAAGATGCTCTTGAAGCTGTGGTGAGAAGAGTAATACCTACATGGCTTGAGTTAGATAAAGAGAACATGAGAGGTATAGTGAAAACTCTACCTAACAGGCAAGAAATTGAATATCCAATTCAAGAGCATTTGATAGTTGAGCTCTATTCGAAATAAGCTGACATGGAGGATAATTTATGTATAAAGTTTGGAAAGACCTCATCAAGCCAAAAAGAGTAGAGGTCGAAAAAGAAACTTACTCAAATACGTATGGTAAGTTTAAAATTGAACCGCTTGAAAAGGGTTATGGCACAACTATAGGGAATTCTCTAAGAAGGATAATGCTATCTTCATTATATGGTGCTGCTATAACGATAGTCAAAATTGACGGTGTGGCACATGAGTTTAGTTCAATTCAAGGTGTAAAAGAAGATGTTATTGATATAATACTAAACTTAAAAGGTGTTAGATTCAAAGTTTCTCCAGAATTTAGAGAAGAATGGGCAAAAGTATATGTAAAAGGACAAGGAGTAGTAACTGCAAAAGATATAAAATTTACAGAAAATGAGGTTGAAATTTTAAATCCAGATCATGTGATAGCTACTTTAGATAATGATGCAGTTTTCAATGCAGAATTGCTTGTTAAGCTTGGGAGAGGTTGGTCACCTGCAGAAAGAAATAAATTGGAAAACATGGAAATAGGTTATATACCTATTGACGCAATATTTTCACCTATCAAAAAGGTTACCTATGAAGTTACAAATACTCGTGTAGGACAGATGACAGACTATGATAGACTTACTATTGAAGTGTGGACAGATGGTAGCATGGATCCCGAAGATGCTCTTGGTATTTCAGCAAAAATATTAAAAGAACATCTTGATATATTTATCCATTTTGATGAAGAACCTGAAGAAGAGGAAATTTATCCTCAAAGAGAAATTTCAACACAAAATGAACCACAGATTAATGAAAATATTTTTAAAAGTGTTGATGAATTGGAATTACCTGTTAGAGCTGCTAATTGTTTGAAAAATGCGAATATTAAGTGGATAGGTGAGCTTGTTCAAAAAACAGAGGCAGAAATGCTTACCTATAAAAACTTTGGTAGGAAGTCACTAAATGATATTAAAGCTGTTTTAGCTGAATTAGGACTGTCTTTAAATATGAAGATTCCCAATTGGGAAGAACTACTTGCAAAACATCTTTCTGAAGAGAAAAAAACAGAGGAGTAATGTGATATGAGACACAGAGCTGAAACAAAAAGACTTGGTAGGATAACCCCACACCGTATTGCTATGATTAAGAACATGGTTGTATCTTTAATAAAACATGGCAGAATTGAAACTACTGAAGTTAAAGCAAAGGTAGTAAGAAGATATGCAGATAAGATGGTTACGCTTGGGAAGAAAGGAGATCTTCATTCAAGAAGACTTGCTTTTGCTTTTTTAAGAGATAATGAGGCTTTGAAAAAGCTTTTTGATGAAATTGCACCTAGATTTAATAACAGGAAGGGTGGTTATACAAGAGTTTTAAAGCTTCAGAGAAGGTTAGGTGATGCTGCACCGATGGCTATCCTTGAATGGGTAGATTTTGATATTGCTTTAAAAGAAAAAGAAGCTTAAAAAGTTTAAATTAGTACATTTCACAAAAAGTCTGCGGGATAAACAACCGTAGACTTTTTGTATTAAAAGATATGAGGTATTGCTTCTTCAATATTACTTATAAGAATAAATATTAAATCTTTTTTGACGAATTTTGGCAAATCCAGTAAATCTGGTTCATTGTCTTTTGGAATAATCACTTTCTTAATTCCTGATCGTCTTGCAGCAAGTGCTTTTTCTTTAATGCCACCGATAGGTAATACTCTTCCAGTGAGAGTGATTTCACCTGTCATAGCTACATCATTTCTAATGGGTTTACCTGAAAATAAAGATAGAAGTGCTGCAACCATAGTAATGCCTGCAGATGGACCATCTTTAGGAATAGCTCCTTGAGGCACGTGGATGTGAATATCACTTTTAGAAAAAATATCAGGGTCTATATTATACTTTTCAGCATGACTTCTAATATAACTAACAGCTGCTTGAGCTGATTCCTTCATAACATCACCTAAATAACCTGTAAGAATTAATCCCTTTTCTCCCTTCATTTTTGTAGCTTCAACAAAGATTATATCACCACCACTTTCTGTCCATGCAAGACCTATAGCAACACCTGGTATCATGTTATAAAATGCCCTTTCAAAGAAATACTTTCTTGATCCTAAATATTTAGAGACACTTTTTTCATTAATAATAAAGCTTTTTTCACCATATTGGGTGATTTCTTTAGCAATTTTTCTGCATATGTTGGCAATGTTTCTCTCTAAATTTCGAAGGCCAGCTTCTCTTGTATATTCGCGGATTATTTTAATAATTGCTTGTTGTGTAAATTTAATATCGAAATTTCCAAGGCCATTTTCTTTCAATTGTTTTGGTACTAAATGTTTTTCTGCTATTTTTACCTTTTCTTCTTCTGTATAACCAGAAATATTGATAACTTCCATTCTATCCCTAAGTGGTGCTGGAATAGGATCTAGTAGATTTGCTGTAGTGATAAAAAGTACTTTACTTAAATCAAAAGGGACGTCAAGGTAATGGTCAAGAAAGGCGTTATTTTGTTCAGGATCAAGCACCTCAAGCAAAGCAGAAGCTGGATCACCTCTAAAATCCCTTCCTATTTTATCAACTTCATCAAGGATAAAAACAGGATTGTTTGAACCACATCTTTTTATTTCTTGTATAATTCTTCCAGGCATTGCTCCTACATAAGTTCTTCTATGACCTCGAATTTCTGCCTCGTCTTTCATTCCACCTAATGAAAGTCTTATAAATTTTCTACCAAGTGCCCTAGCAATAGATTTACCAAGAGAAGTTTTACCAACACCAGGTGGGCCTACAAAACATAAAATTGGGCCTTTTTGGTCGCCACCTTTTAGTTTTCTTACTGCTAGAAACTCTAAAATCCTTTCTTTTACTTTTTCTAAGTTGTAATGGTCTTCATCAAGAATTGATTTTGCATTATTTATATCTAATTTATCTTCAGTTGATTTTGCCCATGGCATTGCAATTAGATAATCAAGATAAGTTCTTGTAACAGTATATTCTGCAGAAGCTTGATTCATCTTGCTTAAACGAGATAACTCTTTCAAAGCAATCTCTTCTATTTTTTTGGGCATATTGGCTTCTATAATCTGCTTTCTTAGTTCCTCTATTTCCTGTGTTAAAGACTCCTCTTCACCTAATTCTTTTTGAATAATTTTTAGTTGTTGTCTCAATAAATAATCTCTTTGAGTTTTTCCAATTAACTTTGTGGCCTCTGCTTGAAGCTTGCCTTTAATTTGAAGCAAATCAACTTCGGTACTTAAAAAAAGAAATATCTTTTTTAAACGTTCTGCAGGATCAATTGTATTTAGAACCTCTAACATCTGGGGGTAACCAAGTGTCAGAATTAGACCAATAAAATCAGATAACTTACCAGCATCTCCAATTCTCTCTGCTATGCTTAAAGCATCTACAGGGAATGTTTTACCTAAAGAAGTGCATATCTTGAGTAATGATAAAACACTTTGAGTTAGTGTTTCTATCACGACATTTTTTTCGTAATATTCTATTACTTCTTCAACTTTTGCAATAGGATATGGATGTTGCTCAAAGAGCTTATTTATTCTTACCCTCAACTGTCCTTCAGAAAGTATTTTTAGACCGCCCTCTGGTAAATGGACGAGTTGTAAAATTTTAACAGCTGTGCCTATTGGGTTTAAGTCAGATTCTGTAAAATATTCATTTTTATATGTCTCTAAAGGTGGAACAAAAACAACAATTTTATGGGATATAAATGCTTTTTCAATAGCCTCGATATGTTTCTTTTCAATAAAGAAGTATGATTCAATTGCTCCTGGTAAGGTAATATGCTCAGTTGATACTATTAATGGAACTTCTTCAGGTAGCATAATTCTTTCTGGAAATGGTTCAAATCTTATTAGCATAATATCTCCTTAACAACTAATATTTTTACAAAAATCATTCCTATTTTACAAGATAAGAACTTTATGGACCAGTAAAATTAAAGGGGGCACTTTTTTGACCAAGTTGTGACTCTATATGAATTGTTAATGTCTTTTCATCTGTTGTTATTGGATACCTTGTATAAATAATTTTGTTGCAGCTTACTATATAAAATGAGTCATGTAAAGGTGTGGTAGAACGAGTTTTAGGTAAATAGGTTTGTCCAAAAACATAAGGTTCATTGATTAATGAAGAGTACCTCTGGGTTATTTCATTATTATTTACAAAGAATCTTAAGCCATTAATAAAGTTTTTCCCTTTAATCTCTATTTCGTAATAGTTAAAATAGATATTCTTTTTTGTTATTTCTTTTATCTCAGGCTTTGTGTTTACAGGTATGTTTAAGTGTGTAATAAGGCTTTTTGTGCTGTCGTACAAAGCTAATGAAATAAAAGGGCTTAAATGAGATATGAAAATATCTTCAGGTAGATAAATTTCGATTATGCTTGAAGTTGTTTTTAAATTTGTTAATTCATAGCCATTTATATTGGCAGAGCTTATGTCTGTTAGATTTTCCCCTTTAATTATGATTTTTCTTTCACCATCACAAAAATCAATTTGTGAAGGTTCAAAGGAATAAACTTTTGGTTGTGTTTTTTTTATCTTTATAGGGATTGAGAATGATGGCTTATTAGATTCTTTTTCATAAAAATTCATTAAATGGATAGAAGTTTCTATTTTATCAGGTATTTTTACAACAATAGTATTTGTAGATAAGATTTCATAATTTATTTGGTTACCATCAATAAAAATTAAAGGTTCTGTATCAAATTTACCCCTTATAATGACTTTAGAACCTGGTAAAACTTCATTAGTATCCATTGAGTAAATCTCAAAAGCATAAAGGGGACTTGCAATAAGTATGAAAATAAAAATCAAAACATATCGCATGTTTTATCTTAATTTTGCTGGGTATTTAAGAAAAAACATATAATCTTCGATATCACTACCCATCTTAAAATATGTGAACTCAAAACCTTCTTTTAAGTATCTAAAGGTTATTCTGCCAGTAGGAGCTTTAATTTTGTCATCTTCTACGCCTAAAAGAAAATATCTAAGCTCTTCATCAGTTGCTATTTGGTGGCTTAATAATTTTTTTGTATTTCCAATTACATATTTTGCAAAGGAAGGAAAAAGTACTATTCTTCGAACATTATTTTCATTGTCAAAAACAATTGCAAAAAGAGGTGCCGAAGATTCTTTATAAAAATATATTCCCATTTCGTTAATTTCATCGGGATGGCCGAGAATTTTCATAACCTGTTCTTTTGAATCACCTAATTTAATGCCTTTAACAGATATTTTAAGAGAGTTTATGTTAGGAATAGTAGTTATGTCAATCTTGGTAATTTCATACTCTTCACCAGATTTAAAAATCAATGGAGATGTGAAATGAGCTTCTTGCGCAGGTGCTTTTTTTTGAGCTATAGTTGTTTCACTCACCGCGAAAAGCGGATTACTAGAAAATAGGAGAAAAAATACAAGCATCAATAATGTCATAAAAAGATTATACCATTTAAGATTGCCAAGTTAAAGAGAGAAAATAAAAATGAAATTTTATGGTAGCGGGGAGAGGATTTGAACCTCTGGCCTTCGGGTTATGAGCCCGACGAGCTACCAAGCTGCTCCACCCCGCGTCTAATGTAGTATTCTATAATAAAACATATACCATAATGTTGTCAAGATATTTATTGACTTTATTTTATATTTACAATAAAATTTTTATACTTTATGTTTGACAGTTTAACAGATAAGTTAAGTAGCGTATTTAAAAAGCTTCGTGGGCATGGAAGGATAAATGAATCCAATATTAACGAAGCCCTAAGAGAAGTGCGTTTAGCACTACTTGAGGCTGATGTACATTTTAAAGTTGTTAAAGAATTTCTTGATAAAGTAAAAGAAAAAGCCCTTGGGCAGGAAGTTTTAAATAGTGTTACGCCTGCGCAGCAGTTTATCAAGATTGTTTATGAAGAGCTTGTAAATGTACTTGGTAGTCATACCGCAGAGCTTGATTTTTCTGGGAAACCGCCTGCAGTTATAATGTTAGTTGGGCTGCAAGGTTCAGGTAAAACGACTCAAGCTGCAAAATTAGCCTTATTTTTGCGGAATAAAAAGAAAAAACCTGGACTTGTATGTTTAGATGTTTATAGACCTGCAGCTTATGACCAGTTAAAAAAATTATCAGCTCAAATATCAATACCTTTCTTTGAATATGAAAAAGGTAAAAGTCCTATTGATATAGCTAAAGAGGCTTTTATCTTTGCTGATAAAAATGGTTTAGACACATTGATATTAGATACTGCTGGAAGATTACATATTGATGAAGAGTTGATGCATGAACTGAAACAGATAAGAGAAAATATAAAAATAAATGAGGTACTTCTTGTAATCGACTCAATGATTGGACAAGAAGCTCTTAATGTTGCAGATAGATTTAACCAAGAATTAAAACTCACTGGTTTAATTCTTACCAAGTTAGATGGTGATGCTAGAGGTGGAGCTGCTCTGTCAGCAAAAATTGTTACAGGTGTACCAATAAAATTTATTGGTGTTGGTGAAAAATTAAATGCTTTTGAAGTTTTTCATCCCGATAGAATGGCTTCAAGAATACTTGGGATGGGAGATGTTATAAGCCTTGTTGAGAAAGCTCAAGAAGTAGTAGAAAAAGAAAAAGCAATAGAATTGCAAAAAAAATTAAAAAAAGGTACTTTTACACTTGAGGATTTTAGAGAACAGCTGAGATACGTAGACAAGTTAGGTTCCTTTGAGAGTATTTTGAAATATATTCCTGGAATGAATAAGTTGAAAAATGAAGTTGATTGGGATAAAATAGAAAAATACTTTAAAAGGATGAATTCAATAATAGATTCAATGACGATTAAAGAAAGGAGAAATCCTGATATAATAAACGGTAGCAGAAAAAGAAGGATAGCAATGGGGAGTGGTACTACAGTACAAGAAGTTAATGCTTTATTAAAGAATTACTTTGAAGCAAAACGCTTATTTTTGCAGATTAAAAAGAAGGGTGAGAAAAATTTTCTCAGAGGTTTAGGAGGACTTTTTAAATAAATTGAGGAGGAATAGATGGCAGTAAAGATTAGATTATTCCGTGCAGGTAGCAAAAAGAGGCCCTTTTATCGCATTGTAGTAAGCGATTCCACAGTTCCAAGAGACGGAAAATTTATTGAAGTTATAGGATATTATGACCCTGCAAAAGGTATTGATCAGGCAAATCTTAAGAAAGAGCTCTATGATGAATGGATAAAAAAAGGTGCTGAACCAACACAAACTGTGAAAAATATCGTAAAAAGGCTTTCAAAATCTCAAAATCTACAATAAAGCTGAGCAAAAAAACAACTGATGGGAGGCAGATATGGGTATGAAAGAACTGATTGAGTACATTGTTAAAGCGCTGGTAGACCAACCAGACAAAGTCAAGGTGACAGAAGTAGATGGTGAACGCACCACCGTAATCGAACTTTCTGTTGCAAACGAAGACCGTGGTAAGGTTATTGGTAAGGAAGGGCGTACTGCTCGTGCATTGAGAACAATTCTCTCAGCTGCATCAGCAAAAGCACGCAAAAAGGCTGTCCTTGAAATAGTAGAATAATGCAAGATGCAAGGGGAATATATACCCCTAGGCTATATTGTAAGCCCTCATGGAATCAAAGGTCATGTATTGATTAAAACATTCAGCGGAGAAGGTAATTCCCTTCTCCGCGGTATTTTTTTGTCTGTAAAAATTAGTGAAAATGAATATAGAGATTTAAAAATTTCAAGTGTACAACCTTATAAGGGCCTTTTTCGTGTAAAATTTGAAGAGGTAGTAGATAGAAATAGCTCTGAAAAAATAGCTGGTAAAGAAATCTTCATTAAAAGAGAATATCTACCAAAGCTCAATGAGAATGAGTTTTATTGGGTTGATTTAATTGGATGTAGTGTTTATTCTACAGAAAATGAGTACATTGGGATTGTTGAAGAGCTTATTGAAACAGGTGCTGTAGATGTAATAGTTGTAAAAAAAGATCTAGAAGAACATTTATACCCTCTAACTGAAAGTATAGTAAAAAAAATAGATGTTAGTAGGAAAGAAATAGTTGTTGATGTAACTATATTTAGAGAAGCAGGTTTATGAAAATAGATATTTTAACTATCTTTCCTGACTATTTTCAGTCTCCTTTAAAGCAGAGTTTGATTGGAAAAGCTATAGAAAAAGGTATTATTGACATAAAAATATGGAATATACGGAATTTTGCAGAAAATAAGCATAAAATGGTAGATGATGAACCCTATGGTGGTGGTGTTGGTATGGTGATGAAAATCGAACCCATAGTAAAATGTCTTGAAAATATTGAGGTGAAAAGGGGTATGGGGTACAGAGTTTTAATGACTCCGTCGGGCAGACTATTTAATCATGAACTAGCAATAAATCTTTCGCAAAGAGAACATTTGATCTTTATTTGTGGAAGATATGAAGGAATAGATGCAAGGATTGAGCATTTTATTGATGAAGAAATTTCAATAGGTGATTATGTTTTAATGGGTGGTGAAGTTGCAGTACTTGTAGTTTTAGAATCTGTACTTAGATTTGTAAAGGGGGTTATTGGGAAAGAGGATTCTGTAAAATATGAATCTTTTATGGATAATTTATTGGAATATCCGCAATATACGCGGCCTTATGATTTTAGAGGATTTAAAGTGCCCGATGTTCTTTTATCGGGTAATCATGAGAAAATAAAAGAATGGAGAAAAAAGCAGGCAATTATAAAAACCCAAAAAGTAAGGCCTGAATTACTAAGTAAAGTAGGTAAAGCATAGTATGCCAGAAAATCTGTATATAGCCTTGTTACATTATCCGGTTTACAATAAAAATAAACAGGTTACAACAACTGCAATTTTTAATTATGATATTCATGATATTTCAAGAATATCAAAGACTTATGGTGTAAGAAAGTTTTTTATAGTACAGCCTTTACAAAAACAACTTGAACTTGGTAAAAAAATTTTATATCATTGGATATTTGACTGGGGGAGCGCTTATAATCCCAGACGAAAAGAAGCGCTTTTGAATGTAGTTTTAAAGCCAAGTTTTGATGATGTTATTCTTGATATAGAGAGTGATTTTGGGAAAAAGCCGAAGGTAGTTATAACTGATGCCAAGCCTTTTCCTAATACTATTGGTTATAGTGAATTGAAAGAAAAAATTTTTAATGATAAAAGCACTCCCTATATAATAGTTTTTGGTACAGGTTGGGGGTTAACAGAGGATTTTATTAATGCAGCGGATATAATTTTAGAACCTGTTTTTGGAGAGGGTAGTTATAATCATCTTTCTGTTAGATCTGCTGCAGCAATAATATTAGATAGGTTATGTGGAAGATAAAAGGAGGTGTTAAGAAATGAAAAGCAAGGTGCTTGAAGTCGAAAGAAGTTTTATTGCTGGAAAGGAAATGCCCGAATTGAGGCCAGGATATACTGTTCGTGTCCATACAAAAGTAAAAGAGGGTGATAAAGAACGTATTCAGGTTTTTGAAGGTGTAGTCATTGCCTTAAAGCACTATGGCATTAGAGCTTCTTTCACAGTAAGAAAAATTTCCTATGGCGTAGGTGTTGAAAAAGTTTTTCCCCTTTATTCACCGGTGATAGATAAGATAGAAGTTGTAAGTAAGGGTAAAGTAAGGCGAGCAAAGCTTTATTATCTTAGAAACTTGAAAGGTAAGGCTGCTAGAATAAAGGAAATCAGATAAAGGGATAGGGTTGGCAAGGTTTAATGCTTTGCCAACTGCAATCTCTATGGAAGAGCTTTTTCTAGGATTAGATGAAAATCAAGAATTAATATGTGGTATAGATGAAGTTGGTAGAGGTCCTTTAGCAGGTCCTGTTGTTGCAGCTGCAGTTGTTTTCAGAAAAGATTATCATAATCCCCACATAATTGATTCAAAAAAGCTTAATCCTAAAAACATTGGGGAGCTTGCAAAGGAAATCAAAAAAAATGCCATCTCTTATGGCATTGGTGTAAGAGATGCTTCTTATATAGACCAAACGGATATTCTTACAGCTACTTTTAAAGCAATGGAAGATGCTTATAAGAGTTTAGAAATAAAACCTTCAATAGTTTTAATTGATGGTCATCTAATAAATCCATTCATCAAAGGTATTTCACAAAAAGCAATTGTAAAAGGAGATTCTAAATGTGTCACAATAGCTGCAGCTTCTATTTTAGCTAAGGAGTATCGTGATAATTTAATGATAGAATTTAGCAAAAAATATCCTCAGTATCATTTTGAAAAACATAAAGGATATGGAACAAAGCTTCATTATGAACTTTTAAATAAGTATGGGCCTTGTCCTATCCATAGGAAAAGCTTTTTAAAAATTGATGATAGAAATTTGGTTGAAAAACTTTTATGAATACAAGGTGTATAGGTAAAAATTTTGAAGAATATGCAGCAAACTACCTTATAGAAAAAGGTTATAAAATAATTGACAGAAATTTTAAATGTACCTATGGAGAGATTGATATAATTGCAAAGAAAGATAATGTGCTCTGCTTTATTGAAGTAAAAGCAAGGAGTAAAAAAGATTTTGGCTCACCTTTAGAAGCAGTAACAATCAACAAACAAAAAAGGATGGTAAACGTAGCTCAATACTATTGTTTTAAGAACAAATTAAAAGAAACACCTTTAAGATTTGAAGCAATTGGGATTGATTTATCACTTAATCCACCACGAATTGAACATATAATGAATATTTTTGCATAAAGCTATAGAAAGCTTCTTATTACCCAAGCTGTACCTTTTCTATCTCTTGCATAACGTTTTTATAACATGCAGGACAAATACCATGTGAAATTTGTGGTAAAGAGCTTTTTAAAAAAAGAGAAAGCCTTGAAATACCTACTTCTGTTTCGACCCATTCATTTCAATATTGATAGCTTTACAATAGCTGCACATTTTCAGAAAAGAATTGTTTCTTGGTATCTTTTTATCCAACAGTAATACAATTGGTCTTTCATACTGTTTTTTTGTGACACAACAAAATTCTATATGGTTATTTTCAAGTGGTTTTATCTTCATCTCAATAAATCTAACCATAAATGGACTATCACACTTAATAGTTAAATTTGCAGTATGTTTGTAAAGTCTAACATTATTTAGAAGTGCTTTATAAAGATGAATAGTTTCAAAATCTGAAATGAAACACCATATTTTTTTATTTAAAACATTATCACTTAAGGTCTCAGGTAGACCATCATTTTCTGCTGCAAATTTATTCCAATTTTCATTAACATAGATTATTTCATCATTTTCGTTTAATTGATAAACAATCGAATTATTGTCCATAACCCATTTATAAACTTATTTAATAGAATTGTCAAAAGAAATTATTGACAAAGCAATTTTGTGAAGTAGTGATTTTGTAGCTATACTATACTACTTATTCAGCCTTGATTGTTTTATAAGGCGGTTAAAAAAAGTATGTTATTACTAATGTCAATGTCACATTTAATTCCCAGTTTAAAATGTCACATTATTGTTCTTTTTCTTTAATTTAAAATTTCTTCTCCAGGGGTGGTTTTCTGCTGGTTTCCATTTCTTTTTCTTTTCCACCTTCTTGTTTGTGCTCATTGTTTCTTCAACAGGTGAAGTATTATTTAAAATTTTTCCTTTTTCTTGAAATAAGTTATAAGCTATTTTATTTCCATCACAAAGGACAGTAATCTGAGCCTTTTGATCTCTACAAACATAAACCCACTTACCGGCAAATCTTCTTAGTCCATTTGTCGGCAGTAATTGGTATGTTTGCCCCTTAAATTTTATAGTGTTATCTTTATTTACCTTTTTCCCCTTTAGGATAAAATTTCCCATAAACATAGCCATCTGCGTCATCTTTCATCGCTACTAACCACCATTCATCTAAAAAATCGATGGCTCTTTCGCTTCTTTTTTGCCTCATGCAAACCCTCTTTTAT
>Ga0272449_1001341_pt1 | contig 25543 bp, 18 predicted proteins | sample YNPCB0241_FD_198679 | JGI IMG/M metagenome (GOLD analysis project Ga0272449, IMG submission 198679) | Hot spring sediment microbial communities from Yellowstone National Park, WY, United States - YNP-CB-024-1 | ecosystem: Environmental > Aquatic > Thermal springs > Hot (42-90C) > Sediment... | reverse complement strand
GAGATTCTACAGGAGGTGCGCCTGCTTTTTTCAAGTGCGGGTAGAGGATAGGGAGCAGGGGCGGGTGTAAACGATGTGTTGGCGCATGCGCCGCCCCCCCCTTGACAAAGGCGTCATCGATGGGGTATAATAGGGGGGCGATGATCACTAAGGCAGTGATAGGGATAATGCAAAACCTTACTCTCCGCTCCAACTTAGCGCGGGGGGGGGTAAATATCTGCTTGCCTTCATTCCTCTTAGCTTTGCTGCTTTTGCTTATGCAGGTGTTGTGGCACGTATCAAACCCCAAAGCATCGTCGTCTGTCCCGGCAAGCGCGTCACCTAGGAATGTATTGCTCAAGCTGACTGCGATTGCCCACGCCCGCAGTTTATGGTAGCCATCGCTCCCGAACCAGTGGATGGCTTGGGCGATGCAGGCAAAGTGGATCCTTCCCCTGTTCCGCCTAAGCCACCCGCTCCGGGTGATCCGCCTCCCGAGGACCCCAACGATCCGCCCTATCCATATCCACCAACTCCTCCCCGACCCCCTTCACCACCTGGCGATCCAGGCAAGCCGTGGCCGCCAGGGTATCCCCCTGGAGATCCCGAACCGGGCTGTGAAAACCCGCCTGCTGTCAGTCGTCTCACCTATACTTGGAAAATCGAGCGACAGGAGAATGGTCGCTGGGTGATAGAGCGCGGTCCTGAAGAGGGTGGGGCACGCTGGCCGGAAGGTGGCTTTCTCTTCACGGAAGCGCACGCAGGCAAGCGCTTTCGGATAAGCTGCACGGTCAAGGCGTATGGGCGGCTGCCGGATGGCACGGAGATCTCTTGTGGAGAGACCACCGCCTATGCCTTTGCCCGAGTGAGGCGAGCGGACGAGCTGGCAGTATCGCTGGAGGTGGAGCCAGAGCCCGCTGGTGTGTGGCAAACGATTAAGATGACGGCAAAAGTGGATTTGGAGGAATGTAGGGGCACACGGCCCTTTACCTACCGCTGGCGCTTTGGAGATGACCCGAACAAGGTGGTAGAGCGTCCTAATCGCGGTGAGTCGGACACGGTTCACTATTTCTATCAGCAGTTATATCGTTATCTGGTGCGTGTAGAGGTTGAAGACGATGAGGGGCGTCGGGGTTCGGCGTCGATGTGGGTGCATGTGGGTTTAGCGGTGCGCTTGGGCAGTCCGATGTCGATGTATGTGCCGTTGCGAGAGTATATTCAGGAAGGACCTGATGCGGGTTTAGCCGACCCCAACTGGACACCTGACCAGATAGACTACGAGAGTTATCTGGTAGCAAGTGCCCGTCATAAAGCCCATATCGTTTCGGTGGCAGCGCCGGGACAGACACTGCCTTTTGAATATGAGCATCACAAAAGGCGTCAGCTGCATTTTGTATCTTACCCGCGCGTGGATCCGCTGTGGGGTACGCTGAAAATCCTTTCTCTTCTCCAAGGAGTATCGGCGAGAATGGGAACGGTGGAGGTCAAGGAGAAGCAGAGTGGCTGGCAGAACGGGTGGGGCTGGCAAGGTATCTGGTGGGTGCCGAATGATACTTATCTTTGGCCGTCGAATCGCCGAGTTAGAAACAGCGATATAGAGGCATACTGGTGGAACTACTGGTCGGATTCACCGCTTGCGTTTCGAGAGAACACTCTTCACAAGTTGCTGGCAACGGCAAGGCTGGGTTGGATGGAGACTTGGGATATAGCGGCTGTCACCACCCTTTCTACTTCTGTAAGGCTTCGATCTGAAAACGAAAACCATGAGCAAAACGAAAACCATGAGCAAAACGAAAACCATAACCATGCGCGAGAAGGCTTTGTATGGTCGCTGGAAACTAACCCTTGCACGAATGAGCGTGTCGCTCTTTTGCGGGGAGGGACGACGGATGGTCCTGCTCGCTTAGTGGCGGCGGAGGTCACAGTTGATCATCCGTGGCGGTTGTCCCAAGATCGCTATCAGATGCAGGTGGTTACGAGCCATCGCAGCTTGACCCAGGTGGGGATAGTCCAATCGGTGGAACGGTTTACGAAAGGCTACTTTGACTATGGAGCTGGTGGTAAGTTGCGGTACTATCTGGCATACGAACCGAGCCTACAGTATTGGTTCAGCGTTCAGGAGAACAACTTGGGGTCGATAGTGCAAGAGTTGGATGAAGGGACCATCCATTCAGAGCTTTATCAAGCCTTTCAACGAAATGGGTATACGCTTTCTGGGAATGCCCGTGTAAGGGTGGTGAATAGTGGACAGGAGTGGGACATTTTTGATGGGCAAAATGTCTTTCGGTTGCGGCTGGAACTTGAAGGCGAAAGGCAGGTATTGAAGGTCTATCGGGTCTTGGTGCAGGATCGGTATGCCGAACCACCCCTGTTGGACACTATCTGTTGCCCTAATCGGGATGGCAGTCCGCGCCCCCCTATTACTCACGCTTGGTATGCATATTTTGGCACATCGCAGATTTTACCATATAATGGGAATAGATATTACAGCTATTTATTGTTATCTTCACCACAACCACAAGTGTTGCCGTCACCGTCTGGCTGGGTGTTGAGAATTGGATACAGCGACTCCCCTGCATTTGTGGTGCCTCCATGGATTAGCAACTATCAAATCAGGCGAGTTCAGAACAACACGCCCAGTCTCCATTTTTACTCGGCGATTGCTGTTCGCACCTTCTTCTTTCCCTTTAGCTATGTGCCCGTGTATCAGCTACCTACTTGGAGCATCAGTTTCAACGGCGAAGCGATCAGCTGGAACCCATCAACTTATCCGCAGGGTACTTGGGAGGGAACAGGAGCCCAGCTGGGAGGTGGCAACACCATGCAGCAACCGGAAACATTTTTCGGGCCTTACAATGTAAAAATCCAATCCGATCGGAGGAGGTAATGAAGATGAAGTGGATGATAGGCATCGGTTTGGCAGCGTGTCTTGGGCAGCTTGTCTGGGGTCAGCCAGTAGAAGACCTTTCCTCTTTTTCGCGCGAACAGCTGCAGCAGCTCCGAGAGCAGCTCAAGGAGCAAGAGACGCAGTTGATGTCCTTCTGGATAGATGAGAAGTTGCAAGCAGACGAAGAGATCAAAAAGCACCGAGCGCGTTCGCTGCTTCAAACCGATCTTCCGCAGCCTGGTTTGGCAAACGATATGATGCAGGTGCGGATTGTGGGCATTCGGCGTGTGGATGAGGAGGTGCTACGCTATTATCCAGCTTCCCCAAACTGGCTGCCCTACTACGAACTGCATGCCCAAGTATTGAAATCTTGGATTGATCAGTATCCAGAGATAAAGTTGCCTGTGAGGGCAGGGGACATTCTGCATTTGCTGTGGATGGGTTGCAAGCGTGGGAAAGAAGGTGAGCTTGTTCCTGCACCGCCGGTTTGGGAGGTAGGCAAGCAGTATCTCATCACGGGGTATCCTGTGTATTTCAAAGCGCTTTGGGACGAGCATAAATCGGGTTGGATGATAGAGCAGGATAATCTCTCTTGGGACAGGGTTTGGCTGCGAGCAGGGTTAGGTGAGTGTTCCTCCAGCTTCATAGGGCGGGAGTGGAGTTCGGTTTACCAAATTACATCTTTTGCCGTGCCAAGCCCAGCTGCACTTGTTTTGCAGGTGCCAAATCGCATAGAAGCTCCCTTTGAGGAGCAGGTGCAGGTGCTGGACGAAGAAGCAGCCTATTATCGTCTCGCGACCCGCGAACAACGCATCCAGTGGGCAAAGCAGCGTGTCCAAAACACCAACTTGCCTCTCTGGAAACGCCAACGCGCCTTGCTCTATCTGTACATCGCTTATGACCCCCGCTATTACGAAGAAGATAGCAGTCTGTCAAACGAGACGCTTCGGCAACAGTACCCCGGCGAAGAACCCTATGTGGGGCGGGGGCGTTTGCGTTCGCGCCGCGTGGTGGAGTACCTGACCTACCTGCAGGGGCTGTCGGAGCCGCTGTTGCAAGCGTTTGGGTTGCGGGTAGTAGACCGACACGGCGGATTGTATAGCCAGGCGCCTGCGGAGGAGGTGGAGCGTTGGGTGAAGATAGTGGAGTCGTTTTTGGAGGCGGGTCGCCCTGTGGTGGTGCGACGAGAGGCGGCGGAGTTGTTAGCCAACAAGTTGGGTAGTTTGTTCTTTGCTGAAACGGATAGGGAGTCGGACTGGGCGTGGTTGCGTGTGTATGCGCAGGTGTTGCGTAGTCGCTGGGAGCGGGAGCAAGACAAGGTGGTGCGGGCTCATTTGGCGAAGGGTTGGACATCGCTGTTGAGCAAAGAGGTGCGTCGTCAGCGGGAGGCGATAGAGAAGCGGCTGAGGGAGTTGGGTTGGGGCGAGTAGTAAAGGGTGCTGTTGTCCTCCTGCGCAGTGCCGTGATGGTTGTTTCTTTGCCGAGCGCGATTTTACGCATAACCCTCGTTCGCTGCTATTCATCCGTGAAAAAAAGCACAAAGCCTTCGCCTCCTGTAATGGGTCAACACATCGTTGACAGCTGGCAAGCCCTGACGCGACCAGTCTAACACTATATTGTCCAACAACACCACAGGCATCAAACCTACATATCCCGAACCCAAAAAACCCAACGCCACACAACACCCATACGGCGTCCGACCCGCCGTCCCATACCCAGAATGCACACGCTGATAGGTAAGTTCCATCGTGGGCGTGCCTTCTGTTGTGCGCGTTGTGGGAGCGATGCTACAGGCGGTGCGCCTGCTTTTTTCAAGTGTGGGTAGCGGATGGGCAACAGGGGCAGGTGTAAACGATGTGTTGGCGCATTTACCAGCCCCTCTTGACAAACTCCCCCTGCGGCATGGTATATTAATTGCGCCAACGACGCGGGGTGGAGCAGTCTGGTAGCTCGTCGGGCTCATAACCCGAAGGTCGTGGGTTCAAATCCCACCCCCGCAACCATTTTTATTTTAACTTCCCCAACAGGTACAATTCCCGCTATATGCTGCCTGAGTGGCTGCTTCAGGTGGGCGACGCGACGCCCGCGCCGACGCATGGCGACCCCACCGTCTGGCGCGAGGCGTGCCTTGAGTCGCGCCCCGTGCTGCTGGCTTCGTGGCTTGCCGAGCAATCCCAGCCTGTGGTGGTGCTGACGCCCTCGTTGTCGCGCGCCGAGCAGTGGCTGGCGGTGCTGCTGCGTCTGGGGCTGCCCGAAGAACGCCTGCTGCGCCTGCCCAGCAGCCTGACCCCCCTGCTGGAGCCGACAGGCGTGGAGCAGGAGACGCTACACGAACGCCTACGCGCCCTGCACGCGCTGCATCGGGGCGAGGCGGTGTGCATCCTCGCGCCGATTGCCGCCGCGCTGCAGCGCACGATGCCGCCCGCGCTGTTCGAGGCGGAGCTGGTGCGCCTGTGTCTGCCCGACGCCGAGCCGCCCGACGCGCACGAGTGGCTGTGCCAAATCGCGCCCGACGCGCTGCTGCGCCGACTCGCCGAAGACGGCTACGAGTACCAAGAGCCTGTGCGCCTGCCCGGACGCTTCGCACGGCGCGGCGGAATCGTGGATGTGTTCCCGATGGGCGCGGAGCTGCCCGTGCGCATCGAGTTCTGGGGCGACGAAATCGCCAGCCTGCGCTTGTTTGAGCCTGCCACCCAGCGTTCGGTCAAGCAGGTCAAGTATGCCGTGCTGCTGCCCGCGCGCGAGGTTCCGATGGGCGCACCCGAAGTCGCCGAGCGCGTCCGCGCCGCGTGGGAGGCGCGCATCGCCCGTCAACCCGCCGCGCTGCAACCGACCCTGCGCCAGAATCTGGAAGACGACCTGCGCCCGCTGATGCAAGGCGCGCCGTTTGACAGGCTGGAACTCTACCTGCCGTGGCTGCTGCCCGACCGCGCATGCATACTGGACTACATGCCCGAAGGCAGCTGGCTGGTGCTGGACGAGCCGCTGATGCTGAACACCGCCTACGACCGCGCCGTCGAGGAGCTGGCACAGTCGCTGAACTCACGCGCCGAGCGCGGTGACATCCCCCCCCTGCAGCCCGATGAGTATGTGGAGCCGTTCGAGCGCGTGATGCCCCATCGCACAAGCCTGCTGCTTGGCGACCCGATTGTGGCGGGGGGTAAGCCGTTCCCCGTCGCGCAGGAGTACGAACTGGGCACGCGCACGCTGCGCACCGCAACGGGCACGGTCGCCGACCTGTGGCAGCGCGTCTACCGCTGGCAGCAGGCGGGCTACCGCATCGTGATTGCCACCGACCGCCCCACCCAAGTGCGCCGCGCCTTGCAAGAGGCGTCGCTGGAAGGCAGCGTCGAACTGTTTCAGGGCAACCTCGGCGGCGGGTTCGTGTGGGACGCCCAGCAGTTCGCGCTCATCACGGACGCCGAGCTGTTCGAGAACCATCGCCTGCGCCTGCCCCCGCGCCGATTCACCGAAGGTGTGCCCATCACCTCGATTATGGACTTGCAGCCGGGCGACTATGTGGTGCATCTCTATCACGGCGTCGGGGTGTTCCGCGGGCTAACGACGCTGGAGCGCGACGGCGTCAAGCGCGAGTACCTACTCATCGAGTATGCGCATCCCGACCGCATCTTCGTGCCCGTAGACCAGTTAGACCGCATCCAGAAGTACCTTGCGCCCGACGACAAGCCGCCCGAAATCAAGCGGCTGAACAGCATGGTGTGGGCGCGCACGGTCGCCCGCGCCCGCCAAAAAGCCAAAGAGGTCGCCGAAGAGCTGGTGCGCATCTACGCCCTGCGCGAGAAAGCCACCCGCCCCACCTACGGCGAGGACGCTCCGTGGCAAGCCGAGATGGAGGCGATGTTCCCCTACATCGAGACTGAGGGGCAATTGCGCGCGATTGCAGAAGTCAAAGCGGACATGGAATCGCCCCACCCGATGGATCGGCTGCTGATTGGCGATGTTGGCTTCGGCAAGACGGAGGTCGCCCTACGCGCCGCCTTCAAAGCGATTATGGCAGGCAGACAGGTCGCGCTGCTGTGCCCCACCACCATTCTGGCGTACCAGCACTACCAGACCTTCAAGGAGCGGTTCGAGCCGTTCGGCGTGCAGGTCGCGCTGCTGAGCCGCCTGATTAGCCCCGCCGAGCAGAAGCGCATCCTGCACGGGCTGAAAACGGGCGCGGTGGATATGGTCATCGGCACGCACCGCCTGCTGTCTAACGATGTCGCCTTCAAAAACTTGGGGCTGGTGATTATCGACGAGGAGCAGCGATTCGGCGTGATGCAGAAAGAGAAGTTCAAAAAGCTGCGCGGCACGGTCGATGTGTTGTCGATGAGCGCGACGCCCATCCCGCGCACGCTGTATATGGCGCTGACCGAGATCCGCGACATGAGCATGATTACCGACCCGCCCCCAGGCAGGCTGCCGATACGCACGGTCGTCGCGCCCTACACCGACTGGATGACGCGCGAGGCGATTTTGCGCGAGTTGCAACGCGACGGGCAGGTGTTTTATGTCGTGCCGCGCATTCAGGGCATCACGCATGTCGCCGAGCGGTTGCGCGGGCTGGTTCCGCACGCGCGAATTGCTGTCGTGCACGGGCAGATGCCCCCGCAGGAGGTGGAGGCGACCGTGCTGGCGTTCTACAACCGCGAGTACGATGTGCTGGTCAGCACCACCATCATCGAAAACGGACTGGACATGCCGAATGTGAACACGCTGATTGTGGAGGGCGCGGAGCGGTTCGGCCTGGGGCAGTTGTATCAGTTGCGTGGGCGCGTAGGGCGGTCGGACCGACAGGCGTATGCCTACTTCCTGTACCGCGCGGGCAAACTCACCGAGAAGGCGGAAGACCGCCTGCAAGCGCTGCGCGAGTTCTCGCACTTAGGCTCAGGCTTCGCGCTGGCGATGCGCGACTTGGAGATTCGCGGCGCGGGCAACCTGCTCGGCGAGGAGCAGCACGGCGCGATGCGCTCCGTCGGGCTGGAGCTGTATCAGGCGATGCTGCGCGACGCCATCCGCCGCCTGCGTCAAGGCGAAACGCAGTGGAGCTTGGACGCGCCCGTTGACGAGGAGCTGCCCGACGCCAGCAAGTTGCCTGTGGACGCCTACATCCCGCACGACTACATTCAGGATGTCGCGCAGCGGCTGGGCTACTACAAGCGCATCGCGGGCAGCCGCACGCGCGAGGAACTCAAGTCGCTCGTGCGCGAGTTGCGCGACCGCTATGGCGAACTGCCCATCCCGCTGAAGAGCCTGATTCGGCTGATGGAGCAGCGCATTCTGGCGCACGCGCTGGGCGTGCAGACGATTGGCGTGGAGGGCAAGCGACTGGTGCTGCGCTTCAAGCCTGATCGCAAGCTCAAGGCGCGCTGGCAACTCGCGCTGCAGCAGGCGATTCGCGGCGTCCGTACCCAGCCCGACGAAATCAGCGCGCCCCTCGGCGACCACCCGCTGGAGACGCTGATGCAGATACTGGGCGAACTCAAGGCGTGTATGGAGGCATGACGCCTACTTCCCCTTCAGTCCAATCCGCCACTCTTTCTGCAGCAGCGGGAAGCCCTCCGCCTCGCGCTTTTCGAGGTGCTTGAGGCAGCACGCTCGTGAGAGGGCGCGAATGCGCTGAATATAACTCGCCCGCTCCGTAACCGAGATACTACCCCGCGCATCAAGCAGGTTGAAGATATGCGAACACTTCAGTGCGAGGTCAAACGCAGGATGCACATAGCCCAGTTCGGCAATCCGTGCGCTCTCCGCCTCGTACATCTCGAACAGTTTGAACAGCATCTCGGTGTCGGCATGCTCGAAGTTGTAGTAGTTATGCTCCAGTTCGGCTTGGTAGTCCACATCGGCGTAGGAGATGCCGCGGCTCCATTCGAGTTCCCAGACGCTGTTTTTTTTGCTGAGCAGCATCGCGAGCCGTTCGGGACCGTAGGTGATTTCGGCGCACACAGGGTCGCACTCGATGCCGCCGACCTGCTGGAAGTAGGTGAACTGGGTGATTTCCGCGCCGTTAAGCCACACTTCCCAGCCGACGCCCGACGCGCCGAGCGTGGGGGCTTCCCAGTCGTCCTCCACGAAGCGGATGTCGTGTTCGCTGGGGTCAATCCCTATCGCGCGCAGGCTCTCCAAGTAGACATCGACCACATCGTCAGGCGACGGCTTGAGGATGACTTGGTACTGATAGTAGTGCTGCAGGCGCATCGGGTTGCGGGCGTAGCGTCCGTCGGCGGGTCGACGGCTGGGCTGCACATATGCCACATACCACGGCTCAGGCCCCAACGCGCGCAGCGTTGTGGCGGGCGCCATCGTGCCCGCGCCTACCTCCACATCATACGGCTGCAGGATCAAGCACCCGTAGTCCGCCCAAAACTGCTCCAGCCGAAACAGCAACTCTTGAAAGGTCATAGGCGCGGTAAGTATACCTCGCAGGGTATACTCCCGCCCGATGTTCGACTTGGAGACGCTTATCGGCGCAATCATCTGGATAGTGGCAATCCTGCTCAGCCTGTCGGTGCATGAGTACGCGCACGCCAAGTACGCCGACTGGGCGGGCGACCCGACGCCGCGCAGTCAAGGGCGCGTGACGCTGAACCCGATTGCGCACTTAGACCCGCTGGGCACGATTCTGATTATATTCATGGCGTTTTCGGGCTACGGTATCGGCTGGGGCAAGCCCGTGCCCGTCAACCCGGGCTATTTTCGCAGCCCGCGCCGCGACTGGGTGATGTGCGCTTTTTGGGGACCGCTGTCGAACATCATCCTGGCAGTGATTTTCGCTATTCCCCTGCGCCTGATGCTGGCGTCGGGCGAACGGCTGCCTGACAGTGTGTTTGTTGACTTCACGCTCTCGATGGTGCTGGCGAACATCGGGCTGGCGATTTTCAACATGATTCCGCTGCATCCGCTGGACGGCTCAAAGGTGCTGTCGGGGGTGTTTCCCGACATTTACGACCGCCGCTACTGGGGCTTTCAGATGGTGTACGGACCGATAATTCTGTTCGGCTCGATTCTGATTCTGCCGCTGATTGGCTTGCCGAACCCGTTGCGGTTTATTCTGTTGCCCGCGCGTGGGTTTCTGGTGCGGTTGCTGCTGGGGCTGTAGGTATACTTGCAGGCGTTATGGCGCGTGCGTTGTATAAGGGGCTGTTGTTGATTGCAGACGGGCTGGGCGACCGTCCTGTGCCTGAGATGGGCAGCAAGACGCCGTTGGAGTACGCGGCGACGCCGACTTTGGATCGGCTGGCGCGCGAGGGCGAGTGCGGGCTGATGGACCCGATTGCGCCGGGCATTCGCGCAGGCTCCGACACGGCGCACTTGGCGATTCTGGGCTACGACCCGTATCGGGTGTATCAGGGGCGCGGACCGTTCGAGGCGCTGGGGATTGGCATGGAGGTGCGCGGGGGCGATGTCGCGCTGCGCTGCAACTTCAGCACGGTAGACGCCGAGATGCGCGTGATCGACCGTCGCGCAGGGCGCATTACGGAGGGCACACGCGAACTGGCAGAGGCGGTCAACGGCGTCATCATCGACGGCGTGCAGTGCTTTTTCAAGGAGTCGGTGGCGCATCGGGGCGCGCTGGTGCTGCGTGGCGAGGGGCTGAGCCACCGTATCACCGATGTTGACCCGCACGCGGAGGGCGAGCCGATTCACGAGGCGCGCCCATTAGACCCCAACGACCCCGCTGCTGTGCGCACGGCGCAGGTGGTGAACGCCTTCGTGCGCCTGAGTTATGAACGGCTGAATGACCACCCCGTGAACCGTGCGCGTCGGGAGCAGGGGCTGCCCCCAGCAAACATCATCCTGCCGCGCGGGGCGGGCGTCGCGCCCCACTTGGAGCCGTTCCCCAAAAAGCACGGCATGACCGCCGTCGCGGTGGTGGAGACGGGGCTGATTCGCGGCATCGCGCGGTTCGTCGGGATGGACACGCTCGACGCGCCAGGCGCAACCGGCGGCGTCGACACCGACTACGCCAGTATCGCCGATACGCTCGCCCACGCCCTGCAGCAGTACGACTTCGTGCTGTGCAATGTGAAGGCGCCCGACCTGTGCGGGCACGACCGCAACCCGCACCTCAAAGCGCAGGTGATTGAGCGAATTGACGGTTTGGTCGCACAGCTGCTGGAGACCTACCGCAAGCCGTTCTACCTGATGTTCACGGGCGATCACTCGACGCCATGCTCCGTCGGCGACCATTCAGGCGACCCTGTGCCCGTGCTGCTGCACGGACCCGATTTGCGCGGCGACGAGGTATTGCGCTTCCATGAGTACGCCTGCGCGCGCGGCGCGCTCGGACGCTTGCGCGGAGGCGACCTTGTGCCCATCCTGACGCAACTGATGGGCGTGCAGGAGAAATTCGGCGCGTAGTGGGGTATACTTAACCCCCGACGCTGATGGAGAGGCAATAACCGATGGCATCGACGAAAACGCAAACGGAACGCCCTGGTCTGGTCGCGCGGCTGCGCAACTGGTTCCACGACATCGTGGCAGAGTTGCGCCGCGTCACCAAGCCCACGCCCGAAGAGACCACCCAGATGATGCTGGTGGTCATCGGCTTCGTGCTGGTGGTCGTCGTGTGGTTCGCGGTCTGGGACACCGCGCTGACCTATGTGACGCAACGCATCGAGGCGTGGGTCGACACGATAGGACGCTGAGGGAAGCAACGATGATAGGCATGGCGCGAACAGCGTGGTATGTCGTGCGCACGCTGGTAGGACACGAAAACAAGGTGAAGTTCGCCATCGAAAAGCGCGCGGAGGCGAAGGGACTCAGCGACCGCATCTTTCAGGTGCTCATCCCGACTGAGCAGGAGGTGCGCACGAAAGGCGGCAAAAAACAGACCATCACGCGACGGGTGTTTCCTGGCTATGTGCTGGTGGAGATGATTCTGGACGACGAGACTTGGACGCTCATCCGCACGACGCCGGGCGTCACGGGCTTCGTCGAATCGGGCGGCAAGCCGGTGCCTCTATCCCCCGAAGAGGTGGAGGAAATCAAGCGCTCCATCTTGGAGAGCAAGGAGCGCCCGCGCATCGCCTTCTCGCCCGGCGACACCGTGCGCGTGATCGAAGGCGCGTTCGCCGACTTCAACGGCAAAGTGGAAAGCGTCGACGCCGAACGCAGTAAGGTCAAGATTCTGATTAACATTTTCGGGCGCGAGACGCCCGTGGAACTGGAAGTTGATCAGGTGGAGAAAATCACTTAGGAGGCGTATCTATGGCGAAAGAGGTAATTAATGTGGTGAAGTTGAACCTGCCTGCGGGTGCGGCGACGCCCGCGCCCCCTGTGGGACCCGCGCTCGGTCAGGCAGGGGTCAACATTATGGAGTTTGTGAAGGCGTTCAACGAGCGCACCGCCAGCATGAAAGGCTCCACGCTGCCTGTGGAGATCACGGTCTACAAAGACCGCACCTTCACCTTCATCGTGAAGCAGCCGCTGGCGTCAGACTTGATTAAGCAAGCCGCGGGCATCCCGTCAGGCTCGGCGAACCCCTTGCGCAACAAGGTCGGCAGAATCACGCGCCAGCAACTGCGCGAAATCGCCGAGCGCAAGATGCCCGACCTGAACGCCAACGATATCGAAGCGGCGATGCGCATCATCGCGGGCACGGCGCGCTCGATGGGCGTCGAAATCGTCGACTAACACAACCCAGTGGCAGGGGCAATCGCTCCGCTACGACCACAGGAGGCAACTATGAGAGGACGCACAATCAAGAAGAAACAGCGCCACAGCGAACGCTACATGCAAGCGGTCAAGGCGCTTGGCAACGGACAGCAGACCTACTCGCCGATTGAGGCGATTCGCAAGGTGAAGCAGACCGCCACCGCCAAGTTCGATGAGGCGGTCGATATGGCGGTGAACTTGGGCGTCGACCCGCGCAAGAGCGACCAGATGGTGCGCGGCGTGGTGAACCTGCCGCACGGCACGGGCAAAAAGCAAAAAGTGCTCGTGTTCGCCAAGGGCGAGCAGGCAGACGCCGCGCGCGAGGCAGGCGCGGACATGGTCGGCGCTGAGGACATCGTCGAACAAATCCAGAAAGGCTGGAAGGGCTGGAAGAACTTCGACCTCATCGTCGCAGGGCAAGACATGATGCCCATCATCAGCCGTATCGGTGGCGTGCTGAAGGCGCGCATGCCCAACCCCAAATCGGGCACGGTCTCGCCCAACCCCGCCAAGGTGGTGCAAGAGATTAAGCAAGCCTCGCGCGTGGAGTACCGCGTCGACAAGGCAGGTATCGTGCATATGCCCATCGGGCGCGCCTCCTTCAGCGAGGAGCAACTGCTGGAGAACATGCTGGTCGCGCTGAACGCCTTGCTGAAGGCGAAGCCCGCGACCTCCAAAGGACGCTACCTGCAGAAAATCACCCTCTCCAGCACGATGGGTCCTGGCGTGCAGGTCGATGTGAACGAGGCGCAACGCTTGGCAGAGCAGGTGAAGGGTTAACCGTTCGCATCATCGTACCTCTGAACCGCCCACCCACACTGTCGTGGGTGGGTATTCTTTTATGTGTGAAATCCCACACTTCAGGTGAAGAGACGCTGTTTGGCGTTGCGCTGCCCGCGGAGTTGGAGCAGTTTGTGTGGGACGCCAACCCGTGGTGGCGCGGCGCGCCAATGCGTCCCCTGCCGCGCTATCGGCGTTGGTTGTTCCCCACCGTGCTGAAGCGGCTGCAGAGTCCCCTTGCGCCTATTGTTGCGCTACGCGGGGCGCGGCAGGTCGGCAAAACGACGCTGCAGTTGCAGATGATTGAGCATCTGCTCCGCGAAGGCGTCGCCCCGCAACGGCTGTTCCGCGTGCAGTTCGACGAACTCCCAACGCTGAAGGGGTTTCAACAGCCGATTCTGACGCTGTGCCGCTGGTTCCAGTCGCGCGTGCTGAAGGGCAGTTTCAACGAGTGGGCGCAACGCGGCGAGCCTGTCTACATCTTTCTGGACGAGGTGCAGAACCTGCCCGACTGGTCGGCGCAGGTGAAAGCGTTGGTGGATCATCATGCCGTGCGCGTGCTGCTGACAGGCGGTTCCGCGCTGCGCATCGAGTATGGGCGCGAGAGCCTCGCAGGGCGCATCACGACAGTAGAGTTGGGACCACTGCTGCTGCGGGAGATTGCCGAGTTGACAGGGATAGGCGCGATTCCGTCGCTTGCGCCTGAAAACGGGCTGGACGCGCTGCGGCAACAGGCGTTTTGGCGGGAGTTGCGCGAGGCGGGTCAGCAGCATGCGCCCGCACGCGATCAAGCGTTCGCGATGAACGCCGAGCGCGGGGGCTACCCCTTTGCTTACGCCCAGCCGCTGCCCGACTGGGAGATGCTCGCCGAACACCTGAACGAGACGATTATTCGGCGCATGCTGCAGCACGACTTGCGCGTAGGCGAGCGCGGGCGCAGGCGCGACCCCGTGCTGCTGAAGATGCTCTTCCGTCTGGCGTGTCGCTACGCAGGTCAAGCCCCCAGCCCAACGCACTACCTGCGCGAACTTCAGGAGACGACGCAGGCGAACATCGGCTGGCAACGCGCACTTGCCTACCTGCGCTTTCTCAACGACAGCCTGCTGATACGCCTCGTCGAGCCGTTGGAGATACGGCTCAAGCGGCGCAAGTCTCAGCCGAAGGTGTGCCTGTGCGACCACAGCCTGCGCGCCAGTTGGCTGCGCGAGGTTGTCCCCCTCACGCCCGACGCGCTCCGCGAACAACCCGAACTCGGCGGGCTTGCGGGACACCTTGCCGGGAGCATCGTCGGCTTTTTCCTTAGCAGTCTCCCGAACCTGAACCTCAACTGGTACCCTGAACGCGGCGCGGAGCCAGAGGTGGACTTCGTGCTGACCGTCGGCGACTGCCGTATCCCCATCGAGGTGAAGTACCGCCAGCGGATTGACCCGCACCGCGACACGCTGGGACTGCGCGCCTTCCTCGAAAAGACCGCCAACAATGCGCCGTTCGGGCTGCTTATAACGCTCCAAGACGGCGCAGACATCCCCGACCCGCGCCTCGTCGCGCTGCCGCTCGGCACGCTGCTGCTGATGCGGTGAGGTATACTCCCCGCCGATGGCAACGGCAGTTGTGGGCGTAGACTTGGGCGGGACGAATGTGCGTGCGGCGGTCGTCGGACGCGACGGGACGCTGCTCGCCCCGCCTGTGCAGTACCCCTCCCGCGCGCAGGAAGGCTTCGCACTCACGCTGGAACAAATCACGCTTGCCATCCGCGAGGCGATTGCGACGGCAGGCGTCAGCCCCGCTGCGATTGGCATGGCAGTGCCTGGACACATCGACGCGACGCGCGGGGTGGTGCGCTGGGCGCCGAATTTTGGCGAGATGCGCGGTGAGGTGTTCGAGGTGTGGCGCGATGTGCCGCTGGGGGACGCGGTGAAGGCGCGGCTGAACCTACCCGTGGTGATGGGCAACGACGCGAACCTCGCCGCGCTGGGCGAATACTACTACGGCGTCGGGCGCGGCACGGCGCGCGGGCTGGTGATGCTCACGCTCGGTACGGGCATCGGCGGCGGCGTGGTGCTGACCCGCCATCAGGTGCAGGGCAACGCGCACTGGGACGGCGGCGTGCTGCTGGTGGGTCTCAGCGGCGGCGCGGGCGAACTGGGGCACACCATCATCAACTTCGCGGGACCGCGCTGCGGATGCGGCGCACGGGGCTGCATCGAGGCATACGCCCGACGCGACGCGATTGTCGAACTCGCGCGCGAACAGGCACGGCGCAACCCCAACAGCCTGCTGAACCGCCTCACGGAAGGCGACCCCGCCAAAATCACCCCCGCGCTGGTCAGCGAAGCCGCCGCGCAGGGCGACCCGACCGCGCTCGCCATCTGGCGCGAGGTGGGCTACTACCTGGGGGTTGCGGTGGCGAACCTGATCAGTGTGTTCAACCCCGAAATCGTGGCGATTGGCGGGCAGATTGCCAAAGCGGGCGCGCCGCTGTTTGAGGCGATTCACGCCGCCGTACGCGACTACGCGCTGCCGACCCTGCTGGAAGACTGCCAGATTGTGCCTGCCGATCGGATCGAGGACGCGGGGATTTTGGGCGGAGCCGCGCTCGCATGGCAAGCGGTGGAGGCGCGCTGATGAAGTACCGCATGCACAAGCGCATCGAGACCAAACCCGACGGACGCAAAATCTACTACTACACCTTCGAGCCTGCGCAGGAACGGCAAACGCCCCCCAGCGCGCCCGCTGAGCCTGCCCCGCGCGAGGACGCCGAACCCAGCCCTGCGGGCGACTCAGTGGGGAGATAAACGACGCGGGACTGGCGCGGCGATTCAGAGCACTCATCGCGGGTCCCGGGCTGTAGGATCCCACCGCATTGCGCGGCTGCCGCCCGTGAGGACGACCTACAGTGGCTCCCAGCGCAGACCCGCGATCATATTATACCACGAGACTACGCTCCACATCCGTTGTCTGCAGTAGACTCATCCCTCTCCACCTCCGTAGGGCGCGTCGGTTGCGCAGGCGCTGCCCACAACGCGCCTATAGTTTCCCCCAGCGTAGACCCGCACCAGAGTGTACCCGCCTCACAACTTATGGGGGATTGAGTCGGTGTGCAGGGTAGAATCAGGGCGCAATGTCAAAAATAGCATGCTCTCAGTCCCTTCGCGAGCTGACTTGGGTTGACCCTGATAGGGTGAGCGGCGCGCTGTGCTTTCGCGATACGCGCGTGCCTGTGGCGCTGCTGTTCGAATACTTAGCGGCGGGCGATTCGCTGGAGGAGTTCCTACAGGGGTTCCCCACCGTGCGCCGCGAGCAGGCGGTCGGCGTACTGCAATGGGTCGCCCAGTATTTCACGGACTTGACGGATGAGGCGTCTCTTGCTGGATGAGTGCGTGGACTGGCGACTGAAGCGATACTTCAGCCCCGAATACGAGGTACGCGCCGTTCACGAGATGGGCTGGCAAGGAGTGCGCAACAGCGAGCTGTTGCAACTTGCGTCGCAAGCGTTCGATGTTCTCATCACTGTGGATAAACGCTTGCCTGAGCAGCACGACTTATCGCGATACGCTCTGTCAGTTGTCGTAATCCGCGCACCCAACAACCGATTGGCAACTCTGTCTCAGGCAGTTCCCTCGATTGAGGCGAAGCTGGAGACACTGCAGGTCGGTGAGATGCTGTATGTAGCAGTAGGCGACTGACGGTAGGACGCCTTGCTGCGTGTCCGTGCGAACCATCCCATGCAGGGCGAACCGCCGTTTGCCCCTACACTATGCGTAGGATCTTCCCACCCCACTCAGGTACACTCTCCGCTGCATGCAGGCACTCAAGGGCTATCTGGAGCAACTGCAGGCGGTGGCGCAGCAGCCCCACGCAACGGGCGAGCTATCCTATCACGGTGCGCTGGAGCGACTCCTGCGCACGCTGCGCCCGAACCTGACCCTCGTCCACGAGCCGACGCGCACTGTCGTCGGGCGACCCGACTTCGCCATCCTCCATCAGCACGCGCCCGTCGGTTATGTGGAGGCGGAAGCCTACAACGCCGACCTCGACAACCTGCCCCCGCACGCCAAAGCGCAAACCAACGCCTTCCGCCAGCACCTGGAGAACTTCCTGCTGACCAACTTTCTGGAGTTTCGGCTGTATCGCGCGGGGCAGGAAGTCATGCGCGCCCGCCTGCCCCAGCCGCCCTCGCACGGCAAGATCACCCTCCCCAAGAGCAACGCCGACGAGTGCCTGCGCCTGCTACACGCCTTCTTGGACTACGCGCCCGCGCCCGTTGCCGATGCGCACACACTGGCGCAACAACTCGCCCAGCGCGCCCAACTGCTGAAAACCACCGTCGAGCAGAGCCTGCACGCCCAACTGAAACAGCCGCCCGACCAGCCGCTGGAGCTGCGCAACCTGTACCGCGCGTTGCAGCACGCACTGCTGCCCGACCTTCAGCCTGCCGACTTCGCCGACCTGTACGCGCAGACCCTCGCCTACGGGCTGTTCGCCGCCCGCTGCTACGCGCCCAACGCCGCACGCTTCACCCGCCACGACGCCGCACACATCATCCCCGACGCCATTCCCTTCCTCAAGCGGCTACTCGGCACGCTGACCACGCACACGCTGGAACCCGAACTGGAGTGGCTGCTGGACGACCTCGCCAGCCTGCTGGAACGCGCCGATATGCCCACCATCCTGCAGGACTTCGGCAAACGCGCGGGACGCGAAGACCCTGTGGTGCATTTCTACGAGGACTTCCTCGCGGCGTATGACCCCACCCTGCGCGAGGTGCGCGGCGTCTACTACACGCCCGAACCCGTCGTGCAGTTTATCGTGCGGGCGGTGGACACCGTGCTGCGGCGCGAGTTCGGCATGCAGGGGCTGATGGACGAGCGCGCGCTGGTGTTAGACCCCGCCTGTGGCACGGGCAGCTTTCTGTACGAAATCGTGCGCCAAGTCCACGCGCAGGTGTGCGAGCAACTCGGCGCGGGGCAGTGGGCAGACTACGCCCGCGAACACCTGCTGCCCCGACTGTTCGGCTTCGAGCTGCTGATGGCGCCCTACACGATTGCCCATCTCAAACTCGCGCTGGAGCTGCAGCAACTGGGCGCGCCGCCCAACGAACGCCTGCGCATCTACCTCACCAACGCGCTGGAGCCTGCCGTCAAGACCTCCGAACTGCTGCTGGGCGAGTTCATCACCCGCGAAGCCAACGAAGCCGCCGAAGTCAAACGCGAGAAACCCATCCTCGTCGTGCTGGGCAATCCTCCCTACAGCGGGCACTCCGCCAACCGCAGCTATGTGGAGGTGCAGGAGACCATCGGCGGACGCACCCGCAAGCGCAAACAGCCCACTTGGATCGGCAAACTCCTCGAAGACTACAAGCAGGTGGACGGGCAACCACTTCGAGAAAGACAGCAGAAGTGGCTGCAGGACGACTATGTGAAGTTCATTCGCTTCGCCGAGTGGCGGATTGAGCAGACGGGGCAGGGCGTCGTGGCGTTCATCACCAACCACGCCTACTTGGACAACCCGACCTTTCGCGGGATGCGGGCGCACCTGCTGCGCACCTTCCAGCGGCTGTATATCGTGAACCTGCACGGCAACGCGCGACGCAAAGAGCGCGCCCCCAACGGCAGCCCCGACGAAAACCTGTTTGACATCCAGCAGGGCGTCGCCATCCTGATTGCCATCCGCAAGCCCAATAAGTTCCCCAGCGCCGTTGGAAAGGCAAACACTCTCGATGAATCGGCAAACATCGGCGATGAATCGCAAAACACTCTCGATGAATCGGCAAACATCGACGATGAATCGCAAAACACTCTCGATGAATCGGCAAACATCGACGATGGGGACGATAACGCGCCCGTGTGGTACTGCGATGTGTGGGGCGTGCGGGATGCGAAGTACGACTTTCTGCGCACGGCGACGCTGGAGAGCATCCGATGGACGCCGTTGACGCCCCGCGCGCCGATGTACCTCTTTGTGCCCCAAGACGCCGCGCACGAGGCGGAGTACCAGCGGGGCTGGCGCATTCCCGATATCTTCCTTGAGCATAGCACGGGCACTTTTACCGCGCGCGACGGGCTGACCATCCACCGCATGCCCGACGCCGTGTGGCGCACGGTGTGTGAGTTCGTAGCAATGGAGCCTGAAAGAGCGCGGGAGCGGTTTCATCTGGGCACAGATTCCGTGAGCGGCTGGTCAGTTGCCCGCGCCCAGCAGGACTTGCGCGAGGCAGGCGTGCCCAACGAGTCGGCAAAGGTGCATATCACGCCCATCCTCTATCGCCCGTTCGATGTGCGCTACACCTTCTACACAGGCAAGTCGAGCGGTTTTCACCTGCGTCCTCGCTACGGAGTAATGCGCCACCTGTTGGCGGGGGAGAATGTGGCGTTGGTGGTGGGGCGTGCGGGGGCTGCCACAGGCGACGAGGAGTGGAATATCGTGTTCGTGGCGCAGCAGCCTGTGGACTTGAACATCTTTCGGCGCGGTGGGGGCGAGGTGTATCCGCTGTACCTGCTGCCCGATACGGCGGGTGCGCAGAAGGCGTTGTTGCCTCACGAGGGGCGCGAAGCGAACCTCAACGCAGAGTATCTGCAGGAGTTGGCGGGCGTGCTGGGGCAGACGCCTGCGCCCGAAGCGGTGCTGGGCTACCTGTACGCCGTGTTGCACAGCCCTACCTATCGGGCGCGGTACGCCGAGTTTCTCAAGCGGGACTTTCCGCGCGTGCCGTTGCCGCCCGATAAGGCGACCTTCGACGCGCTGGCGCAGTTCGGCAATGCGCTGATTGACCTGCACTTGCTGCGCGACCCTGCGCTGCGGACGCTGTCGTGCAAGTATCCCGTTGCGGGCGACCATCGCGTCGAGCGCGTCGAGTACGACGAGAAGGCGGGGCGCGTGTGGATTAACGGGGCGCAGTATTTCGAGCCTGTGCCGCCCGAGGTGTGGGCGTATCGGGTGGGCGGCTATCAGGTGTGCCACAAATGGCTGGACGACCGCAAGGGCGCGACGCTCTCCTACGACGAGCGGCTGACCTATCAGCGGATAGTCACTGCGCTGGAGCGCACGCTGGCGTTGCAGGCGGAGATTGACGCGCTGGCGTGCGCGGCGTGGGGGTGGTAGCCCTCACCCCCTGCTTCCCCCCCTGGTAAGGGTACAACGATTCGGCACGAAGTCTTTGAAGCAGGGGCTATTTTTCCCAGCGCAAGCGTGAATCGGCAGGTGCGCTGTATTGCCCTCACCCCCTTTGTCCCCCTCTCCCGCAGGCGGGAGAGGGGGAACGCGCTGCAGGGCGCACCGCCGTGCGCCCCTACACCCCTCTCCCACGCTGTGGGAGAGGGGCTGGGGGTGAGGGCGAAAAAGCGTGCGCGCCTCGCACACAGTGAACTCAAGCGATGTACCCTTATCAGTGCTTCCCCCCTCCCGCGAGGCGGGCGAGGGGGATATGAGTGCGGAAGCTCCGCTTCCGCAAGCCGCTGAAGCTGACGCTTCAGCACTCCAAAAGCTTTAGCGCGCGGCTCCCCTCTCCCACTCGGTGGGAGAGGGGCTGGGGGTGAGGGCGCAGCCTACTGCGGGCGCAGGCTGAGCGGCATCAGGTAGACGCGCTCGACGGGCAAGCCGCACTCGGTGTCCGTGCAGGGCTGGTAGCGCACGAAAATCCGCGCGAAGCCGTCCTCCGCGCCTTCGCCGCCAATCTCCAGCACGGGCACAATCGCCTGCGCCATCCCCGTGTAGCCCTCGATGACCTCGCTGCCTGCCTGAATCTGCTGCGGGGGCATCCAAATCGGCGCGCCCAAGCGCAACGGCAGGTCGGTCGTCACCTCCACGGTGGTCGGTACGCGACCTTCCTGCGGACGACTGGAGTTGATATGCCAGCCCTCCTCGATTTCGAACACCACGAGCAAGCCTTCGGGCATCGGAACGATTTGCACCTGCACAGGACCCGCCTCTTCCTCGTCGCCTTCCGTATCGAGGGTCGGCATGCTGAGGTCGGGCATCTCCAGCGTTTCGCCTTCCAGCTGCAGGTAGCCGTACAGCAGGCTGTCGCCTGCGGCGGGCGCGCGCTGCAGGATGCCCCAGCAGCTGTCCAGCGTCTCGGCGGCGAGTTGCGCGTACCGCTGGCTGCGTGTCGGGTCATCGACGGTCAGCGCGGTGCTAAGCGCGGCAAGGAACTGCACCGCTGCGCCGTTGCCCGACGGCATCGCGCGGTCTTGATACGACTTGACGGGCATAATCAGCAGGTCGTGCGCGGGGTCGGTCGTGAAAAAGCCGCCGTACTCGCGGTCGTGGAACCGTTCGATCATCTGGTCGGCGACGGCGACGACGCGCTCCAGCCACTGCGGCTCCAGCGTCAAGCCGTAGAGTTCCATCAGCCCCATGCCGTAGAAGGCGTAGTCGGTCAGGTAGGCGGGGATGCTCGCCTCGCCGTCGCGGTAGCGGTGCAGCAGCCTGCCGTTGGGGTCGCGCAGGCGTTGCCAGACGAACTCGGCTGCCTCCTGCGCCGCTTGCGTGTACGGCTCGCGATGCGCCTCCAGCACATCGGCGGCGTAAGCGAGCGCCCAAATCGCCAGCCCGTTCCAGTCGGTCAGCACCTTGTCGTCGCGGGTGGGCGCGTGGCGCGTCTGGCGGGCGACCAGCAGCCGTGCGCGGATGTCGCGCAGTCGCTCTTCCAGCGCCGCAGGCTCCATTCCGAGTTCCTCTGCGTGCGCTTCCAGCGGGCGCGTCAGGTGCGGGATGTTGCGCCCTGTCGGCTGGCGAGTCGCTTCCTCGCGGTAGTTGCCTTCGGGCTGAATTTCGTAGACCTTGCAGAACAGGTCTGCCTCATCGCGCGGCAAAATCTCGTACAGTTCGCGCTCCGTCCAGGTGTAGTAGTGCCCCTCGCCTTCGGGGGTGTCGGCGTCGAGCGCGCTGGCGAACGCGCCGTCAGGGGTGCGCATCTCGCGCAGCATCCAATCCAGCGTGCGCACGGCGATGTCGGCGTAGAACTCGTCGCCTGTGAGCGCGTAGGCGTGCGCATACGCCCAGCCGAGCTGCGCGTTGTCGTAGAGCATCTTCTCGAAGTGGGGCAGCAGCCAGCGTTCGTCGGTCGAGTAGCGATGGAACCCCCCGCCGATGTGGTCGAAGATTCCGCCCATCGCCATCGCGTTTAGGGTCATCAGCGCCATGCCCGCACAGTCGGTATCGTCCCACTCCGCGCCGAGCGTCAGCAACACGGGCAGCGCGGTGCTGGGTGGGAATTTCGGCGCGCCGCCGAACCCGCCGTAAATGGGGTCAAACCCTTCCAGCATCTGCGCTTTGTAGGCGCGGAAGATGCTGGGGCTGCGCTCGCCCCGCAGCGACTGGTGGCGCATCGCCACGAGTTGCTCCAGCTCCGCCTTCAGCTCGGCTGCGGCGGCGACCACCTGCCCGCGATTGGTCTGCCACACGCTTGCCACCCGCGCAAGGATGTCGGCGAACACCTGTGGCGGGTAGTAAGTGCCCCCGTAGAACGGGTAGCCGTCGGGCGTCAGGAACACCGACAGCGGCCAGCCCGCGTGCCCTGCCATCAGTTGCACCGCGCTGATGTAAATCTCGTCTACATCGGGGCGCTCCTCGCGATCCACCTTGATGCTCACAAAGTACTGATTCAGCAGGTCGGCTATGGCGGGGTTTTCGAACGACTCGCGCTCCATCACATGGCACCAGTGGCACGACGAGTAGCCGATGGAGAGGAAGATGGGCTTGTCTTCCACACGCGCCTTGAAAAACGCCTCTGCCCCCCACGGATACCAGTCCACAGGATTATAGGCGTGCTGCAGCAGGTACGGGCTTTTTTCGTCAATCAGTCGGTTCGGTTTGCGTATGAGCATCGGTATCGCCTCGGCTATAGGATACCTGATGATTGCGGGTACACTATGCCACTATGCAAGCCGTGTATGTGGTTGCTGCGGTACGCACCGCGATTGGCAAGGCGCCGCGGGGCAGTTTGCGCAACACGCGCCCCGATGACCTCGCCGCGTTCGCCATTCAAGGCGCGCTCAAGCGCGTGCCGCACCTGGAGCCGAAGCAGATCGAAGATGTCGTGCTGGGATGCGCCGTGCCCGAAGCCGAGCAGGGCATGAATGTCGCCCGAATCGCCGTACTGCGCGCGGGGCTACCTGTCGATGTGCCCGCCGCGACGGTGAACCGCATGTGCGCCTCAGGGCTGGAAGCCATCGCCATCATCGCCCAGCGCATCATGACCGAGCAAATCGATGTCGGCGTTGCAGGCGGCACGGAGAGCATGTCGATGGTGCCGATGGAAGGGCATGTGTTCCGCCCGAACCCGTACCTGACGCAGCACTATCCCGACGCCTATCTGGGCATGGGCATGACGACCGAGAACCTCGTAGTCGAGCATGGCATCACGCGCGAAGAGGCAGACCAGTTCTCGCTGGAGAGCCACCAGAAAGCCCTCCGCGCCCAAGCCGAAGGCGCGTTCGAGGGCGAGATTGTGCCCGTCGAGGTTCACGAGAAGATTGTCAAGGGCGGCAGCGTCCACGAGAGCCGCTTCACCTTCGACCGCGACGAGGGTCCCCGCGCCGACACGAGCCTTGAGGCGCTAGCGAAACTCAAGCCTGTGTTCAAGGCGAACGGCACGGTGACGGCGGGCAACGCCTCGCAGCGCAGCGACGGCGCGGCGGCGGTCGTGCTGATGAGCGAGCGGATGGTGAACCAACTCGGCGTCCAGCCGTTGGCGCGATTCGTCGGCTACGCGGTCGCAGGCGTGCCCCCAGAGACGATGGGCATCGGTCCCGCCTACGCCATCCCGAAGCTGCTCCAACGCTTCGGCAAGAGCATCGACGACATCGACCTGTTCGAAATCAACGAGGCGTTCGCGGCGCAGGTGCTGGCGGTGCTGCGCCAGTTGCCCATCCCGCGCGAGAAGCTGAATGTGAACGGCGGGGCAGTCGCGCTGGGGCACCCGCTGGGCGCGACGGGTTCGCGCATGACCGCCACTTTGCTGAACGCGCTGGGCAAGCGCGGCGGCAAGTGGGGCGTAGTCAGCATGTGCGTCGGCGGCGGCATGGGCGCAGCAGGGCTGTACGAGCGGGTGTAGCACAGGTGTTGGGGCGCGCACGCCGCGTCCCCAACACAACCCGCCACCCTTATAAAGCGGGTACACTCTCGTTGTGCGCCATCTGGTGCTGATTCTGGGCGACCAGTTAGACCGCCGTTCCGCCGCGCTGGAAGGGTTCGACCCCACCTGCGACGCCATCTGGATGGCGGAAGTCGCCGAAGAGGCGACCCATGTGTGGAGCCACAAGGCGCGGATTGCGATTTTCCTGAGCGCGATGCGCCACTTCCGCGACTGGCTGCGCCAGCAGGGCTACACCGTACACTACCACGCGCTGGACGACCCTGCCAACGGCGGCAGCTTCGCGACCGAACTCGCCCGCGCCATCCGCACCCACCAGCCCCAGAAACTCATCGTCGTTGAGCCAGGCGAGTATCGCGTGCTACAAAGCCTGTTGCAGACCGCACAACAACTCGGCGTGCCGCTGGAGGTGCGCCCCGACCGCCACTTCCTCATCACGCTCGACGAGTTCCGCCAACACGCTGCCACGCGCAAGCAACTGCGCCTGGAGTTTTTCTACCGCGAGAGGCGCCAGCGCACGGGCATTCTGATGGACGGCAAGCAGCCCGTCGGCGGCGCGTGGAACTTCGACGCCGAGAACCGCCACGCCTTCGGCAAGCAAGGACCAGGACTCGTGCCCCAGCCCATCCGCTTTATGCCCGACGCCATCACGCAGGAGGTCATCCGCTTGGTCGAGGCGCGCTTCCCCAACCACCCCGGCAGCCTGCGCGATTTCGATTGGGCGGTCACCCCCGAAGACGCCGAACGCGCGCTGGACGACTTCATCGAGAACCGCCTGCCGCTGTTTGGTCCCTACCAAGACGCGATGTGGACAGGCGAGCCGTACCTGTACCACTCGCGCCTGTCGTCAGCGATCAATCTGAAGCTGCTCGACCCGCGCGTGGCAATCCAGAAGGCTGTGGACGCTTACCATCAGGGGCACGCACCACTGCAAAGCGTGGAGGGCTTCGTGCGCCAACTGCTGGGCTGGCGCGAGTATATCCGCGGCGTCTACTGGCTGTATATGCCCGAATATCTGGAGCGCAACGCGCTTGGGGCAGACGCGAACCTGCCCGACTTCTACTGGACGGGCGCAACCGACATGAACTGCCTGCGCGAGACGATTGGGCAAACCCTGCGCTACGGCTTCGCGCACCACA
>Ga0272449_1001340_pt1 | contig 25547 bp, 22 predicted proteins | sample YNPCB0241_FD_198679 | JGI IMG/M metagenome (GOLD analysis project Ga0272449, IMG submission 198679) | Hot spring sediment microbial communities from Yellowstone National Park, WY, United States - YNP-CB-024-1 | ecosystem: Environmental > Aquatic > Thermal springs > Hot (42-90C) > Sediment... | reverse complement strand
TGGGAGAGAGAGTCGTTCTGGCTTCGAACTTCAGGTTGGGTCTGGCTACGGCCTTTGACCAGGTTATGGTTCCGGCGCGGCGCTTCTATGCTGGCGGGAGCTATTCGCTGCGGGGTTTCAGACAGGATAGGGTCGGGCCCTATGACCCTTATCTTGAGCGACCTGAAGGCGGGGAATCAGTTTTTATTTTTAATCAGGAACTTAGATATCGTTTTCTTCCTGGCCTGGATGGCGTTCTTTTTTATGATGCGGGCAATGTCTTTCCTGAAGTGAAGGATGTGAATTGGGCGCAGCTGCGGCACAGCCTGGGTTTAGGCCTCAGGTTGCGCTCGCCGGTGGGGCTGCTACGGTTTGACCTGGGCTTTAATCTTAAGCCCAGGCCGGGTGAACCCAGGCAGGTTTTCTTCTTCAGCCTCGGCCAAATCTTCTAAAGACTAAAAAGAAAAAACTTTATCTTTAAAAAGTTTAAGGCAGGTGGCGAGGTCATTAGCTGATACATGGTATCCAGTTTGTGGAAAGATCTTAAAATATAGGTCAATGAGTTTTTCCAGCTGAACTACCGGAAACAAGGCTACTAACTTGGATATTTTCCTCTCCATAGTAAGCTTCCTAAAAGGTGTCATCCCCAGGGTCGAATGATGACGTTTAGTATTATACATAAACTCCCATCTTAGAGCTCTGAAGTAAAACTCCTTTAAGTCTGAGCATCGCTCTATCTGCGGGCTGTAGAACTCATTATCGTCGGTCTGATGGGAGCGTTCCACGAAAGCCTGATATTCTTTCTTCCCCTTGGGTATATGGAGAAGCTCGGCATTGAGTGGGGCAAAGACCTTCTTATTCAAGTACTCTAACTTGTCCACTGATTTGCCCCCAAACTCCTCGCCGTTATCAGTCTGGAGCGTTATCTTATGCTCCACCCCGCCGCTCCCAGATACTCCCCTTAGACTGGATACCATGTCTTAACCTGAAAGAATTAACTTGACTAATGAGGCCTACAGGACAATGCTTATCTTAAGCAGGGGTAAAGCTGATTATGAAGCTGGAACCAATGATGATAAATGGGCAAAGAATAGAGGAAGGATATATATCGATTTACCATATTCTCTTGATAATGAAAAAATGTTCGAATATGCACAAGAGTTTAATCCCATTTCTTATACAAAACTCTAAATATGGCTTATATTCCTTAGCTATCCTCTCAAGCATTTCTGGCTCTTTCTTTATCTGCTCAATCAAATTCTGCTCATCAATCATGAAGATTTCAGTAAATATAGCTGCTCTCTTCCCCCTGCTCAATCTCTCTATTAAATCCCTCATTTTTTCTACAACTTCAGGATTACCATGGTGGGTATCACCAAGAATATAGAATTCCATCCTCTTTACCACAATAAAAATTTCTCAATGCTTTCTGGAAGGTTCTTTTTAAGGTCGATTTCCCTTATCTCTCGACTCTAAATGACACCTTTGCTCTCACACGAAAAACTTCAATCTTATCGTCCTTCATCCTGACATCAAACTCTTCAACTCCTATTCTTGTAATTCATCTAAGGGTTTTCTGAGCTTCAGCAATTACATTTCTTATTGCTTCATCCCAGCTATTTGGCGATTCCCCTACCAGCTCAATTATCTTAATTACAGACATTTTAACCTCCTGTAGATGAAATTCAAAAAAATAGTATCATACAAAATTTTTCTGTTCAAGCTCATTTATAATAGTGCGGAAGTGAGATAGAGCGGAAGTGAGGCAGAGCGGATTCAAATTATAAAGCTAAAAAGCAAAAATAAAAAAGTTGGATAAAAATTCTTCCCGCTCAAAATGTAAATTACTCCAATAAGAACTGACAAAATCAACATATAAAAAGCACCTGAAGGATGAGAAATAAAATGTCCAAGCCCCCATGTCAGAAGAAGACCAATTCCGCCCCAGGGGAGCCATTTTATCTTTGACAAAAGCTCTCCACCATGATGAAAAAGGGCTACAATAAAAACAACTATAAGAGATTCAAAAAAGTAATAAATATTTTGGTAAATCGAAAGAAAAATAGCTTTATTACCATGAAGTTTTGAAAAGTTCAAAAATTCAGCTGTTATCTGGGGAATCTTAGAGGAGAACAAAATCGATTCAAAAATACTTAAACTCAAAACAAGGATTAAAGAGATAAAAATCATAATTATTGTCCTTCCTTTTAAATCGAAGGAAAAAATTTGGAAGATGAAACCCTTCTTTTTAAGCCAGGAAATAATCAAAGAAATTCCGATTCCCCATATCGCAATTGTTATTGTCCAGTGGATAATCAGGAAATACCAATTCTCCCGCCAGAGATTCATCTCTTTCAAGCTTTTTCCTGTTAGAAAAGAGTCTAAGAAAAGCACGAGAAATTCAAAAAATAAAATGGAAAAAGCCAAAAGCCCCAAGAGAAAAAATTTTCCAGCTTTCATCTCGTTTGTTTTCATAGAATTCCTCCATCAATTTTCTTCATGGGAATTCACTGGAAGTATTGATTATAACACGGAAGAGTGGGAAAACGGAAGAGCGTGAAGCTTGAAGCATGCGGTGTTATTTTTTTACAAGTTGCGAATCACGCCCCACACTCGTCTGTCGCAATCCCCTTTTAACTGGGTCAAGGGAAATAGTGCGGAAGTGTGATAGAGCGGAAGTGCGTCTGCTTGCATCTTACTTTCCCTCTAAAATTTTCTGGAACTCGGCGAAACTTATGCCTATTTGTCTCAATATACTTTTGAAGGTGCCATAAGGGATTTCCTTTCTATTCATAGGAAGGATTACTATTCTGCCTGAGGGATTTTTATACTTTCCATGTGAACCTTTTTGACTTATAAGGAAAAAATTTAATTTTTTTAAAACATGCTCGACATCTTTAGAAGAATAAAGCTTAGACATTTATTTTTTCTTTACCAACCATAATATCCTCAACTTCCTGGATTTCTATATCTTCTCCTTCAAAATAAAGCTCTACCGCCTCTTTCAAGTTTTTTCTTGCCTCGTCTATGGTCTCTCCAAAGGAAGAAACATCAACATTCAAACATTGAGCAACATAGTATTTACCTTCTTTCCATATAACAAACCCGATTTCTTTCATTTTCCGCCTCTTCCAAACTTATTTTATCTCAAAAACCTTTTAGTTTACAACAAATCTCTCAAATGCAATATCCCAGTAGTGCGGAGTGCGATAGAGCGGAAGTGCATTAGTGAAAAAGAACTTCCGCGCTTCCTCACTTCCGCGCTTTTTTCTGCATCCCCTTTTAATCGGGTCAAGGATTCTCTCGATAACAATGAAAATAACCACATCGGACTTTTTCATTTCAGTCGTATGATAAGAATTTCATTTTATGCTGCGCTGGCCAATTGGACATCCTCGACTCAACTTTCCTGTCAATCATCGAGGAAAATGGTAAATCAACACTCAAAGAGATGTCAAGGACGGGTAGAGAGCGGGTTAAGAGCGCTGGGATGTCTGCCTAATGCCGTTCGAAGCGCCAAAAGCGAAGGAAATCAGCCAGACCTCCCCGCTCATCAAAGTGAAAATCATGAAAAATAGTCTCCGCCGGTCTCGGCGGCTATCATGAGTTCCTGATAGGCGATGTGTGGTGGGGGAGGCTTCTTGGCAACGAAGCTCAGTTTGAGGGGTCATTGGCTGATACATGGTATCCAGTTTGTGGAAAGATCTTAAAATATAGGTCAATGAGTTTTTCCAGCTGAACTACCGGAAACAAGGCTACTAACTTGGATATTTTCCTCTCCATAGTAAGCTTCCTAAAAGGTGTCATCCCCAGGGTCGAATGATGACGTTTAGTATTATACATAAACTCCCATCTTAGAGCTCTGAAGTAAAACTCCTTTAAGTCTGAGCATCGCTCTATCTGCGGGCTGTAGAACTCATTATCGTCGGTCTGATGGGAGCGTTCCACGAAAGCCTGATATTCTTTCTTCCCCTTGGGTATATGGAGAAGCTCGGCATTGAGTAGGACGAAGATGTTCTTGTTCAGTTACTCTTCTTAAAAAGAGTCTCGCTTCCTCAACGTCAATCCCAATAGCTGGACGCCCGCGGCGCTGCTTCTATATATTCCCTCTTTCCCCTTTTTGCTGGATACTATGTCTTAACCTAAAAGAGAATAATGTTTGTGTCTCTCTTTTAGGATGTGATAAAATTATAAAAAATTTGTTGGCTCCAGGTAAAGAAGATTAGAGATGGCAGAAAAGTTTTCGACTGAAATTCTTGATCGAGTCATCGCGCAAGAAAGGATTAAAAGAGAACAAAACCGCCACAAAATGCTCGCAGCCGTTTTTTTGGCCCTGGAAAAACTTTCAAGAGAAATTTCTTTCGAAGAGGCCTATATTTTTGGCTCTCTGGCTTCGCCGTATCTTTATTTTGAAAATTCTGACATTGACATCGCCTTTCTTGGTTTAAAAGATGAGGATTTTTTCCAGGCCATGGCCTTTCTTTCCCGCGAGCTGGAGGCAGAAGTGGATATTCTCCAGCTTGAAGACTGCCCCTGGCGCGAAAAAATAATGCGGGAGGGCATAAAATGGAAAAAGAAAAACTAAGCATACTTCAGGCAGCGATCAAATCGCAGATAGAGACCATAGAGAAAATTTTTCAAAAAATAGAGGCAAGGCGCCGCAAAAAGGGGGAAGTGCAAATAGAAAGCCTGGCCTACCAGCTTCATAACCTTTATTGTGCTTTTGAGGACCTGTTCAAAATAGTGGCTAATTTTTTTGAAAATCGGATCGAGGAGCGCGCCAGAAATCATCGAGAAATTCTCTGGAGGATGAAAATCCCTATAGAAGGTATAAGACCGGCTCTGCTTTCTGAGACATCCTATGGACTATTAGATTCCCTTCGGGCCTTCAGGCATTTTTTCCTTCATGCCTATTCGTATGAGCTTAATCCTAAGAAGGTTCATTTAGTTTTGGAGGAGGCCCTTAAGCTCAGGGAGATTTATCAGAAAGAAATACAGGATTTCCTGGCTAAGTTAGGAATGGAGGCGGAGGAATAGGACAAAATATTTTCAGGGGCGGGCTTTACGGATTTGATTGCGAGGAACAATCAGGGTGCCCTGATATTGGACATAATTCAGCAAAATCATGACGCGCTGCTCGCCGCTCAAGGTGCGCTGAAAGATGCCTTTAAGACCCCGCCACGGCCCCTTAACCACCTCAATCAAATCGCCTGGTTCAGGCGGACCTAAATCGTCCTCCAGAATGATAAATCCATCAACCTCTCTGGCCTTTATTTCCTGAATAACAGCGGCCTCAATGGGAATTGGGCCCAGCTCATTTCCCACAACCCGCCTCACGCCCCGCGTAAAGCGAACCAGCCTGTATTGCGAGGGATAATCAAAATGAACAAACTCATAACAGGGGAAAAGGGAATGAATCCGCCCATCTTCCTCTTTAACCCGGGGATAATAGACCCGCAGCCCCGCCTCACGCAGCAGGGATTCGACAATTGCCTCTTTAAGCGGCTTTGTCTGAAGGACGAACCAGTTTTTCATATTTTCCCCTCTGGCTCAACTATGACTCAGACATTTGAGCTACTTAAATCCATGTTCCATATCTTTTCTAAAGGCACATAAACGTTTGGCCCAGCCTTTTCGGATTTCGTTGCTATGGCTAATAAGCGAGCCATGGCGAAAAAAATCAAAATAACTCCTTTTTCTTTTTCTTTACATTTCTCCTTTTTCTATTTATCCCTTTTACCTTGATAACGCAAAGCATTTTAAAAAAATTTTTGAGTATTTTCAAGCCAAATTTATCCTCTCAATCAGGCAATCTGTCCATTTTCCCAATAAGATTTTTTGTATTATATTTCTTGATTAAGATAACGTCCAGATATGACCGATTATTTATCAGAACTTCCCTGATAGCGCCAAAATAAGGTGTCAAGAAGAAAGAAGTTAAATAGCACGACAGGTCTTAAATTTGCATTTTGGCCGCTGAAAATCTCAGATTTTCAGAAATTATTAATAAAGAAAATATCCTTTCAAAAAATAAGAAAGCTGAGGAAAGAAATGATGAGTATTGCTGGAATCAGCCTCAAAGAAATCCTCGATCAGGAAGTCAAAATTAGACCATAAAAAATTTTTTTGTTATTATAAAAATATCATTTGCTTTTAATTCAGATGTAATCAGGTTGATATCAGGAGGAAAGGAAATTGGCAAAAAAAGATAAGCCCAATGAATTTCGCTATGATGTCCTGATTATTAGTGACGACGTTGTTGGTTCGCGCATGGCTGGTCCGGGGATAAGATGCTGGGAGATGGCCAAGGTCATGGCCAGACATTTTAAGGTAGGCCTGGCTATTCCTGATTTTTCATATATTTCGCCTGATGATGCTTTATTTAAAGATATTTCCTTTGATATTTATCGATATTCTTTAGCTCAGCCAAATAATTTAAAAAACGTGGCTGCTTCTGCTCGAATTGTTATCATCCAGGGTTATATTCTGTCTAAATTTCCCTTCTTGCGCCATCTTCCTGTTCATCTTATTGTCGATGTTTATGTTCCTTTCGTTCTCGAGAATATTTTTACCCACCGCACCACGACGGATAATATCCAGGAGCGCCACGCTATCCATCTTCATGACCTGCGTGTTTTTAATGACCAGCTGCAGCGGGGTGACCATTTTCTCTGTGCTACGCCGCGTCAGCGAGACCTCATTTTCGGCGCTCTCCTTGCTCTAAATCGCATAAATCCCCGGGTGGCTGATCAATTCCCGGCGCTTGATGATTTGATCAGTATCATCCCCTTTGGCCTCGAAGAGGCGGAAAGACCCGTAAGATTATCAGATCAGCCGCTTCGCCGTCTCTTTCCTGAAATTGGAGAAGGAGATATTGTTATTCTATGGGGAGGTGTCCTCACCAACTGGTTTGATCCGCTCACGTTGATTCAGGCCTTTTATGAGGCCATAGAGGCAGAGCCTCGATTAAAGCTTATTTTTCTCTCCACAACCCATCCGAATCCCCTTCTGCCTAAATTTGCCATGGCCCAAAAAGCCATTAATTTAGCTCAAGAACTTGGTCTTCTCAATCGTTCTGTTTTTTTTAACCAGACCTGGATTGATTACCGAGAACGTTCAGCTTATTTTTCGGCAGCGGATATCGGTATTTCTATTCATCAGAAGCATCTGGAAACAGAATATTCTTTTCGCACCCGAATCCTTGATTATATTAAGCATGAGCTTCCAATAATTTGTACCGAGGGGGATTATTTTGCTGATTTCGTTGCCAAAGAGGAATTAGGAATAGTTGTTCCTGCGGGAGCAATGGAGAAACTTCGCGAAGCTATTTTACGCCTGGCAAAAGATAAGGTACTACGTGAAAGGATAAAAGAAAGAATGCGGAAGGTGAAGGAAAAATTCGGCTGGTCTCGAGTTCTCCAGCCACTTATCACTCATTGTGAAAAAGTTCTTGAGGGCAAAGCCATGACCTGGCCAGTGCCTTCAGAACGGGAATTAAAATATGTGTGTTTACCTTATAGAGAAGGATGGATAAAAAAGATGGTAAAACGCATCATGGGGAATAAATTATTTAGACTAAACTGGAGGTTAATAGCGCGCCTCCGACGTTTGGGGCCTTAATGTTCAAGTCTATAAAGATGAAATTCAGGCCTCAAATATAAATATCCTGAGAACATAAAGAATTAATAAAGGGAATTTAAACCAGCATAGGGAAAAAGGAAGAAGACAAAGCTAAAATTAAACTAGATCCCGAAGTTAGGTAGCAGCATTGAAAGCCCATTAATATTCTTTTTTGCTAAGAGAAGATGATGCATCAGATTTTTTGCCCCCTGGTCAAGTGCACGCAACAGACTGTTGAAGATAAAGCCTTTTTAGCACCTTTTAAATAAAGATAAAATAAAGATAATATTGATTTAAATGTCATAATTGAAGCTATCAGTTCTTTTCTGAAAGCCAGTGGTCCTGAAATTTGTATGCCTTCATACAGGCAAAAGTCAAATTCCAGAATGTAAGTTTTGGAATGGGCCTATAATTTGAAAGAAAACCGAAAATAGAGAAATATGGGGTCATGTCAAATTTTGTTCGCAATTTCGCCATTTTAAGCTCCCCATTTTTAGCCCCTAATTAGCCCCTAAAATATGTTTTTGCTCTAATATGGGACCCAGCTTTTCAGCTTTGATTTAGGCATAATCACTGGTCCAGTCTTCCATATATTCGATGAGATAGTAAATAACCGGGCGAAAGTAAGACTCAACCGAAGGAAAAACTCTACTGCCCGGCTCCTCTGCCTTATCTCGCGATTCGTCCTTTCCAGCACATTCGTTGATAAGATCCGGCGCTTATCTATCTCCGGAAAATTATAAAACTGAAGAGAGTCCTCAAGCCCTTCTTCCACGAAGCGCCTGGCTTCATGATATTTGCCCTCATACTCCTCGATGATAAGTTGAGCTAATCTCTCAGCACTTCCTCTATCCGGCTGAAGCCAGATCTGTTTCAACTTCTCGGCCAGACGAGCTTTATCCCGATGCGATACTTTAACCAGAATGTTTCTCATAAAATGAACCTTACACCGCTTCGAGCAGGACCATAACCATTCCTTCTTAGTGTGGCCATTTTTCCAAAAATACCTTATAATCTTTTTGAGCCATCGTAAATAAACCTCCTTTCTTAAAGGTTTAAATCATAAAAGGAGAGTTTACGATGGCTCACTCCTCTAGAGCAAATTGCAACCAATTTTGTACACCCGCAGAATTAAACAAATAAAAGGAGGTCAAAATGAAAAAAAATTTTAATTCCTTTATTTTTTTACTTTTTTGGTAAGTTTCACCTTCTTCAATTTTGGCTCAGGGGTGGAAAATAAGGATAGGTGCTGCTTTCCACCATTTGTCGCTGGCTGACCTTGAAGCCCCCCTTGATTTGTGGAATTAGGCCATAAGAAACGCAATCCAGAATAAGAACAGAGATTACGGAAAGAATTTTCCCTTGCCCAGGGAGATAAATGGAGTTTCCAGTTCCAATGGGCTATTTTTAAATAGCGAAAAACATTGAACAAAAGCTATGTCCAGCGGTTGGTCGTCAATTAAATGTAATTGCAAAGATATAACTAACTGATGATATAATAATAATTTACAGAAAAGAGTGATTGATATAAGCAAAATGACTGATTTAAGCAGAGAGATTGTAGATTCTGAACTTGAGACAATAGAATCCTGCCCTCTATGCGGGCATTTTAAATTCAAAAAAGTCTTTACTAAGTTTTCTTTAGCTGTTGTCCGCTGCAAGCGATGCTCCTTACTTTTTACTAACCCGCGTCTGCTGGAAATAAAAATTATGAGCCGTTATTCTGATGATTATTTTTTTAAAGAATATCTTCCTGTTCTCGAGGCCTCTCTCAGAGATTCGGATCTAACTCCCATAAAGAATCAGTTCAGGCTATTTCTCCAAATCATCGAAAGATTTTATGCGCCAGGCAAGAAGCTCTTAGAAATTGGTTGTGGAGCGGGTTTTTTTCTCTATTTTGCCCGGCAAGCTGGCTGGCAGGTTGAAGGCATCGAATATATTGGGGCGGCTGCTAAATATGCTCAAGATAGGTTTGGCTTAGATATCCATCAGGGGAAATTCGAGGACTTTTCTTTTAATGAGAAATTTGATTTGATTGCCCTTTTAGAAACTCTTGAACATCTGCGAGAGCCTTATCTTAGTTTAAAAAGAATTTATCGCTGGCTGAAACCTGGTGGCCTTCTTCTTTTAAGCACCCCTGATTATCAGAGCTTGAGCCGGTTCTTCCTGGGTTTAAACTGGGCAGTCCTTTCACCGGCTGACCATCTGTTCTATTTCACCAGAGATACTATTAGCCGGCTTCTTAACGCCTGTGGATTTGAAATTATTGGCTTAGAAAGCTTTGCCGATTTCAATCCAAGAGCCAGCCATGCGCCGCAAACGATAAGATGTTCATTTTATACACTTCTGGTAAAACACCTCAATCGAAGCAAATTAATGGGGAAAATGAGAGAAAGAGCATTCAATGAACTTATCAGGGCTGATGATTTTTCGACCGGACAGATAAGATTTTATCCCTGGCCAAAAAGGCTGCGGAAGAGGTTGAAAAAAGCTGCATATAATTTACTAAAATCTGTTTTCCATGGGGATAGATTATTGGCTCTGGCTCAAAAGCCCCTGGTCAGAAAAGCAAGTCTAAATAGCCGTGAATAAAAAGAGTATACCCGAAAGTGAAATTGTCATAAAATATGATTGTCAAGAGCTAATTATATTGGTAAGAGCTGATTATTAAAGAGAACTGATTGGGTTGAGAGATGAAACTTTGTTTGCTTGATTTTTTGGTTTGTCTTAAATGCCACCGAGAATTAACCTGCTATCCTTTTGCCATTGAGAAAAAAGAAGAGGAAGCGGGATTCATTCATTACTGTCGATTCTGGTGCGGCGCTAAGGCAGAACCTTTAAACGAGAAACGCCCCGATGTCAGGGAATGCCATATCTGTCATAAAAAAGAAATAAAGGCAGGGCTCCTTTTTTGTTCCAGCTGCCAGTCTTTTTATCCCGTCATAAATTTTATTCCTGAAATTTTACCTGATAATTTGCGTGACGAAAACAGGGAAAAGAGCTTTCTTATGAACTATGTCGCCGCGGTTAACAATTTGCCCTTTGATCCGTTGATTACCTTAGAGGAGGGTTTCAAGAAGATAGAGGAAGATTCGACCAGATTCAAGCGAGCTGAAATACTTTTGACCAGAAGAAATGATTTACCTGAGGGCTTCTTTAACCCGGGCTATGTTCTACCCTTTGAGAAACTTCATCCGGTTCGGTCTGTAGAAAGGATTTTGCGTTTCATGGTAACTCTTTACCATCTTGATTTACGCCGGGATGACCTTGTTCTCGATCTGGGTGCTGGCTTTGCCTGGACGACTGAATGGCTGCAGCGGCTCGGTTTCAGGCCAGTTGGTCTTGATTTAAATCGGGATTATTTAGAAATTGGCCAGCAGAGAATGAAGGCTGCTTCTCCCCCCCTTGTAGTGGCTGATGTGGAAAATCTTCCCTTTCGACCTGAAACCTTTCAGGGCGCCATCTTTTTCGATAGCTTTCATCATATCGCTGGCCGCAAAAAAGCCATAAATAATATAGTCACTGTTCTCAAATCAGGCGGTCGCTTGATAATGGCTGATCCGGGAGCCGGCCATGAAAAACATCCACGTTCTCAGGAGGTTGAAAGGGTTTATGGGATTCTCGAAAAGGGGATAACGTTACAAGAGATTGAGGAATTGATCAGAGGAACCGATTTTTGCGACCTAGACATTAAATTAAGGGCAGAAAAAAGAAAAGGTGGCGCTAATAAGCTAACTAACAAAATCAATCTAAAAAAAATTTTTTTGCCTTTTTTTCGCCCGGCGGCTCATTTATTGGCAGCAGGTATATTGAAACTTTTTGATTTGTACCTTCATCGCGTAATTGAAGAAGAAAAGAGATACCACGGAAAGATTCATTTAAATAGTTTTGATCTTTTGCTTCTCCTGTCTCGTGATGACATTCAAAGCTTTATGAAAAAGATAGAATATTATTCCTCAAGAGAAAATACAATTGAGAAACCATTTATTTCTTATTTAAGTCTTAAGAAAACGCTGGCGATTCTTTTACAAAAGCTTGTCGCCTACTGGCATAACAAGCCTGCAAGTAAAGGCAATAAAGTCAAAAAGATGTCTCATGCTTTTGGCGAGGTTGAGATTTTGCTTTTAAAAAAGAAAGGTGAAAGGCAATATGATTCCCGGGGTCCTGACTTTCTTCGAGCTGACTTTGTTGAGCCTCCAAAATGCCTTGATTTAAGTGCTGGGAGACCGGGTAGTATTTCGCTTCATATTCTTAATTCTGGCAATACTACCTGGCTGAGTTCTACGCCGGATGGAATAGGCGAAGTTAAAATAGGAGCAGATTTGCTCACGCAAGAAGGCAAAAAATTAAAAGATAAATTTGTTTTGGCCTCTATTCCTCAAGATGTCCGGCCTGGTGAATCAATCAGATTGGAACTTGATCTTCCCCCTATTGGCCAGAAGGGTGAATATATTCTTGAATTTGACCTTCTGGCCGAGGGTGTGATGTGGTTTAAAGATTGTTTTCCCAACCCCTTTTTAATTTCATTAAAAGTTCAATGAGAGTTAAGCCTGATCTTTTTTGTTTGAAGGCGACCGATAGCTGGTGGTTAAAGTATTCAGGTAATTTTTTAACCATCTCTTTCCCCCCAAAAGGTGATTGACATTTCCCCGGCCGAACCATAAATAAATGATAGAGCTATTAAAGATTTTTTGTATGTTTTTGAAGTACTTTCCAGAATTTATATTTTCAAAATAAAAGGGAACCTTTGTGGCACAAAGCAATTATAGTTAAATATATGGGCAGTAAAAAACACAGGGAGAGGAAATAAATGTTTAGATTTAAATACTTTTATTTATTTCTGGGGATTAGTCTCGGCTTCTTTCTTCTTTTGCCTCTTTCTGCCCAGATAACTATAACATCGCCTTCCTCTCGGGAGACATTGAGATCATGCGCCGAATACTCCGACGAGGTTCTCCTGGATCGCTGGGATATGAATGAAAGAACTGACCTCGGGTGGCGTATTTATAATACCTACGAATTGCCCCTATCTTATCTTGAAAATATAAACTTTTCTGGTGGAATTTTCTCAGCCCGGTCAGGATATACTTCAGGTTTGCCCTCTCCTTTAACTTCTGATGTCAATATATTTATTCTTGATTCAGCTTACCCGCCCGCGGTTAATATCGGTAAGACAGGGAAAAAATATCCAATTAATGCTGATAAATACACTATTCTTGTTATGCGCATGTATTTAGAGCCAGAAGTTGAAGGTAAACTCTATGGCCAGGGCTACTTTTATTGGTCCAAAAATACAATTTACAATGGAGTAACCTGTGCTGGGCCATTTCTTGCTCGCGATGGCTGGTTCATTTATTTTATCGATATGCCCTCGTTGGTTATTAGAAGCGGGAGCGATCCCTGGAATGGTCTGATTGATTCCTTGCGCATGGACCCAATTGCCATCGCCAATAAAGAAATTAAAATCGACTGGATTCGTCTCGTCGAAAATAATTCATCCCTATATCGAACGATTACCTGGAGCGGGGCTATCGGTCCGGTGGATATTTATCTCGATGACGATCGCAATGCAGCCAATGGCAATTTAGGTGCCCTGGCTAAAAATGTCTCTGGAACATCTTATACTTTCCTGGCAGGCGGACTGGCTCCAGGTGATTATTACGTGGCCATTGCGCCTGCTGGAACAAGCTCTTTTTCCTATTCTTCTGGTTATTATCATATCAATGACACGCCCATTCTGAAATTTACCCGGCCTTCTGAAGAAGGGAGCGATGTTGATTTTGCCACTCTTACTTTTGGCGATCCCTGGGATATGGCCAACAGTGCCGATGTTGAGTATACATACAACGTAACTAATAGTATTTTTCGGACAATTGATTATGAGGATATTTTAGGTAATCTCCATAGTAATCAAACTGTTTTTTATGGAGAAAGTACCCCTCTCTCTCCCTATGGTGACCCGAGAATCTATTTCCTTTTTCCCTGGTTTGGAAAAAGAGGCACCTGGGCCTCAATAGACACAAACAAGTATCATAATCTTGTTTTCAAAATGGGCCTTCTTCGAACTTATTCTTTTGCCGAAGGCTCCATCGCTCGAGTCATCTGGAAGCTGAAAGATGAGACTGTCGAGAATGTGAGTAAAGACATTGTTATTCGCCATTTTGCCGACCGCTGGTTGGTGGAAAAAATTGTTCTTGACCTTAAGACTATTCCGTTAGAAGAAGGAGCGGGGAGTCCTTCTCATTCCGGGTGGACCGGCCTGGTGGATGCCTTCCGTATTGATCCGCATGAGTTTAGCAGCTCGACGCCATTCATTTTTGATGACATCCGGCTAACAGCGGATTGGACTGCCGATACCTCATTTAACATAATCTGGACAATTGAGGACTCTGATTCCAGTTTGCTTCTTTCACTCTATTATGACACAGACAATTCTGGATTTGATGGTACACCCATTGCTCTTAACCTACAGGTTGTGCCCGGAACTAATTCTTATGTCTGGGACACTTCTTCAGTTCCAGAAGGGAAATACTGGATTTATGGTGTCGTGACAGATGGACAAAACAGTAATCGGGTCTACGCTACCGGGCCATTAATCATCAGTCATGGACTAATTCCGCAGATCTCTCTTTCGAGGAATAAGCTTTATTACGGAGGCTTAGCCGGGTCAGGAGCAACCTCTTCCCAAAAAATTATTATAACCAATTCAGGGCAGGGGACTCTTAACTGGCAAATTACTAAAAGTGCTTCATGGATAGAGGTGTCGCCCACTTCCGGTTCAGGCAATGGAATAATTGAAGTGAGCGTTAATCTCAGCTCTCTTTTCCCTGGAAACTTTCAGGGTTTGGTTACTGTTTCCGATCCTCGGGCGTCCAATTCGCCACAAATCATAAATGTATATCTTTCTGTTTATACTGCTGGCGCCTCAAGCCCGCCCTTTGGAGTTATCGATACACCAGAAGAAGGGATGAGCGGGATAGAAGGATCGATACCGGTCACAGGCTGGGCCCTGGATGATATTGAAGTGACAAAGATAGAAATAAAGCGAGACCCTCACCCTCTGGATAGTCCTCAGGTGATAGGTCCAGATGGCTTAGTCTATATTGGCGACGGAGTATTCGTGGAGGGGGCGAGACCGGATGTCGAGCAGCATTATCCTGATTATCCATTAACCTATCGGGCCGGGTGGGGCTACATGCTCCTGACCAATTTTTTGCCGGCTCAGGGCAATGGCAGTTATCGGCTTCATGCGATAGCCTATGATAAGGAGGGACATAGAGTCTCTCTGGGAACGAAAACAATTTACTGTGACAATGCCCGTGCCACGTTACCTTTTGGTACCATTGACACGCCCTCTCAGGGAGGAGAAGCATCAGGGAGTCGTTATGTTAACTTTGGCTGGGCCCTGACACCACTGCCCAAATATATACCTACGGATGGCTCAACGATTTTAGTGTGGATAGACGGTAGGCCGCAGCCGGGTCATCCTGTTTATAACAATTATCGGGCTGACATTGCCACTTTATTTCCTGGATATGCCAATACGAATGGAGCTGTTGGCTATTATTTCATTGATACGACCCAATTAACCAACGGGGTTCATACGATAGCCTGGTCGGTGGTTGATAGTGAAGGGAAAGCAACCGGAATAGGCTCGAGATATTTTACCGTAATAAATACTGGTTCCGGAGCGCCTTTAAGTCAGGAAGATTTTTCGCCAGTCGATTTGATGGGAAGCCTTGTGGGGTCAGCTGCACCCTGGATTCATTTAGATCGGAATAATTTAAAGCGCCTTGGGTCTTTGAATAATGTCTCCTTCATTGAGATTGATTCTTCTGGAAGGCGCTATCGAGTTGACCTGGATTTAAAGCCGATTTATGAGCGCTCAGGATATAAAATTGATTCTGAGGTGCAGCCAATCCTGGCGAATATGGAAGGCTGGTTTGAGGTTAGAATAGGTCAAGCAGGTCGACTTGAGCTGATGCTGGATGATAAGGCTAAAGACGTGAGAGATGAACAAATTAGCCAGCTATTCACTTCAGGTGAAAGTAATGAACTAAAAATGTCGAATGAAAAAATAGAGCAAGATATAAGCGGGAAAAAGGATAAGGTATCCTATGCTGGCTATCTTGTTGTAGGTGACGAGCTAAGGCCGCTGCCTATCGGTTCCTTCCTTGATCCTGAGAAAGGTATTTTCTTCTGGCAACCAGGCCCTGCTTTTATCGGTGAATATCAATTTGTTTTCATTAAGAATAGCGAAGGACATTTCTCTTCAGCTAAAAAAATCAAAATTTTTATTCTTTCAGATTTATAAACCTTAATTTATATGCATTGATATTTTTACCAATTACGTGAGTACTTAATAACGCTTTCATAGCTTTTAAAACTTAGGTTCGATAATAACTTTGAATTTTATTCTTTTATTAAGGCCAAAAGCATCTTCCCTGATAAAGACGAATTCGTAGGGACCAAGGAAACCTGGGCCAGGCTGCCCGTAGAAAATGCCTCGCTTTGAATCAAGGGTAGAGCCTATGGGCAAGGGCTTAAGTTCATTACCCGCAACCAGATAACCATAATAAATTGGCTTTTTCCTTTCAGTTGCCGCTTGATTTGCCTTATATAAATTCATGGAACTAAATATCTTTCCGCATACTTTTCTAAATTTTTACGGCGCAGCTTACTGTGCGTCTATGGCCATCTTTTCGAGCAATGTAGCTGATATATAGAAAAATGCTGCAATTCCAGATGAATAGCTGAGAAAAAAGCTTACTCTCGCCTTAGGCAAACTGTTTATGATTAAATTCAATTATTCTTTAATAAATTTATTTCAACAAATTTATTTGATAATCTGATGATTCGATTCATCTGTTTTCGACGGATATCGATTTTAAAGAATTTTTCCTGCTTTCTTTAAGAAATATTCTTTTTCCCCATCTTTCAGACAAAAGAATTTCTTTTTGATTCTGTCTGATTATGATAAAAAATGATATATTATCTGAGAAAAAAGGTAAGCTTATGAGGGTCTATGAAGAACTTTTGGTTATCTTTTAACTGAGAAGATTGCGCCAGCCTGTTTGTTTTTTGTGAAGCCAAAATTAAAATAAAATTTAGGCTCGGAAAAGAGGAGGCTAAAATAGGATAAGGTCAGCCTGAGGCACGAGGAGGCATGAGAGGCGCCTTGAGGTCAGGGGGAGGAGAAATATCCCCGGAGCAGGGGCAAATTAGAAATAATGAAAGGTGAAGCTAAATTTTTAAGAAGAGCTTCTGATATTTTATTTAAATTTATTATGGGTTTTGTCGCTTGCCTTTTTTTAGTGATAAATTTTCTTTCCTTTATGCGACCCACCTTAATTCTGAGGCCGAAAAATATTAATTTCGGGGTTACGACCGATGGCGTGAAGACAGGCGACCAATGGATTTCTTTAGAATTCCGGAATAAGTGGACCGGGTTCAGAGCAAATCCCGAGTGGCTTATTTATCAGCAGGATAATTGGTTTCAGGTTAGACCCCAATCAGGGAAAGGTTCGGTTCCACTCGAAGTAACCTTGCGAAATATAAAATTTAAGCCAGGTAGTTACAAAAGCCGATTTATTATCCATTTCCCTTCACAACCCAAGTTAAAAGTGCCGGTCTCCATCAATCTTAAGGTTTATGCTTCGAGCAAGACCCTGCCTCCTTTTGGCTGGCTGGATCTTCCGCAGGAAGGTGAGAGGATTAAAGCGTCTGGTTTTCTGGTGGCTGGCTGGGCTCTGGATGACATTGAGGTCAGGGAAGTTTGGGTGAAGCGGGAGCCAATCCCTGGAGACTCATCCAGGGTTATAGGTAGTGATGGATTGGTTGTTCTCGGGCAGGCTTATTTAAGGTCCGGAGTGAGGCCCGATGTAGAGCGCCTTCATTCTAAGGTTCCCTTAAATTATCGGGCGGGGTGGGGATTTAATTTAAAGCCTGAGCATTATGGAAAGAAGAGAAATATTCAGCTAAAACTTTATGCAGTTTTTATAGATAAAGAAGGTCATTCCACACTCATCGGACCAAGAACAGTCTATATTGAGAAGATTCAAAGAAGAAATGATGACTAACGTTTCGAACTGGATAAAAAAAGGTTTGATGTTGACGGCGATTATATTCCTTATCAGTATGCTGGCCCTGGTGGTTTATCGTTATCATCTCGAAGCGCCACAGTGGGATCAGTGGGAACTTGTCCCATTGCTCGAAAAATATTATGGAAGAAATTTAAAATTTTCTGACCTCTGGTTTCAACACAATGAGCATCGGCTTTTATTGCCTAAGGCCGTTATGCTTGGCCTGGCCTCACTGACCAGATGGAATATTTTTGTCGAACAAATTTTTAATTTATTCCTGAGCGTTATAATTTTTATTCTTTTTGTAATTAAAGTGAAAAGGAATTTTAAGACCTATTATGGAAAAGGACTTGATTTCTTTATCTTGGTATTAGCTTTGCTTATTTTTTCTCTCAATCAAGGAGAAAGCTGGTTCTGGAGCTGGAATATGCAGATATTTTTTAATTTGCTGGCAGTAATTGCTGGCATTTTTTTTCTTTCAGCCCGAAATCTTGGCCTTTGGCATTTAGGGATGGCTGTTTTCTGTGGACTGGCAGCAAATTATTCTTATGCTGTTGGGTTAATATACTGGCCCGCCGGTTTGATGGTGATAGCATTTATGGCTGGAGAGGACCGGAAGAAAAAAATTGTTTATCTCTTTTTATGGATGTTGATAGCAACCCTGGCGATAACTGTTTTTTTTATTAATTATGCCAGGCCAGAAGATCAGGCTATACTGTCTTTGGTTTTGAAATGGCCCTGGCGCTATCTGCAGTATGTCTTGGCCTACCTGGGTGCACCTCTGCTTCCGGCTGAGGCCAATCCTCAGGCCTCTTTTTTATTAGGATTATCAGGGTTGCTTTTGATGACGGCCCTATCCTTTTTTCTTTTGAAAAAAAGCCGGGTCAATTTTCGGGAGCTTTTACCTTTCTTCGTGCTGAGTTTATACGCAATTGGTTCAGCTTTGCTTACAGGAATTGGCCGGGCCGGCTATGGACCCATTCAAGCCATGAGCTCGCGATATATCACGCTTAGCAACATGTTCTGGGCTTATATTTTTCTTTGCTTGTTTCTTTTTTTGATAACTCAGAAAAAAAACATCCTGATTTATGTGATTATCATTTCAGCCTCTTTGCTTTTACTAAGGAGCTCATTCAACTCAGTTCTCTTTTTTAAAGAGCGCTATGAATGGCTAAGGCCGGCCGAAAGGGAATTATTTCTTATGGAAAATGATGATTTGCTTAAACGTCTTTATCCCAACCTGGGCCTACTGGATAAAGATGAATTAAAAAAGCGGGTAGATTTTCTGAGGGAAAAGAAATTGGCCCTTTTTCGCCAGGTTCCCTAATAATTTGGGAATATTGACCTTATATTATTAAACCATATGGTGACAAAATATGTGATAAAATAAAAGGGTAAAGAGGCGATAGACGTATGAGACAAAGGGGTGAATGATAATAAAATAAAGGCTGGTCAGATAAGCTTAAATGATGAAACAGGATTTAAGATGAGGATATATTTGCGATGAGAATTGGAATTGATGCTCATGCCGCTGAAAGAGAGGGAAGTGGCAACTGCACCTATATACGCCATTTACTCCTGGAGCTCGGCCTAATTGATTCCAGAAACGATTATTTCATCTATGTAATTGATCCCTTACATCCTTTTTATGAAAGATTAAAAAGATATAAAAACTTTCACATCAAATCCTTATATGTGAACAATCCCTTTTTCCGTATCCCCATTTTCCTGGGCTGGCGTTCCTGGGTGGACAGATTAGACCTTCTTCATGTCCAGTATATTGCACCACCTTTTCACCGGGGCGAGCTCATTGTGACCGTTCATGATCTGGGTCATTTTGTCATTCCCCACGCTTTTTCGCGATTCGAGGTTTTTCGCTCAAAAAGACTCATTCCAGGGTCAATTCGCCGGGCCAGCTTTATCCTGACCGGCTCCAGGTATTCTCGCTCCGAAATTAGCCTGAGATTCAATGTCCCGCCTGAAAAAATAATTCATATCCCTTATGGTGTCTCATTTGAGTTTTTAAAATTTTCTGCTTTTAATTTAGCTAAGGAAAAATTTTCTTATGTCCTCAACTATCTTTCTGATTTCAGGGAACGGGAAGAAAAAAGAGAGCTGGCAGAAAAAAAGGTCAGGGAAAATATACAGGGGAAAATAAATGAGTTAATGAATGTGATAAAGAAAAGATACGGAATTAAAGGGCCCTATTTTTTTTCTCTATCGAGGTTAAACCCGCGGAAAAACATCCCCCTTTTAATTGAAGCCTTTAATCTTTTAAAGGGGTCCAGGAAGATTCCTCATCAGCTTTTAATCGGAGGAAAAATTGATGTCAATTACAAAAGCCTCATCGAGGTTATCAATAAAAGTCCTTATAAAGATGACATTATACTTCCTGGATTTGTTCCCGAAGATGATCTGGGCTATCTTTATAGTGGAGCTGAGGCTTTTATTTTTCTCTCCGAATATGAAGGATTTGGCCTGCCTGTCCTTGAGGCCATGGCCTGCGGAGTTCCTGTCATTGCTTCTTCTATTAGCCCGATAGGTGAAGTTGCCGCTGACGCCGCCCTTTATGTCGAAAGTTTTCATCCTCATGAGGTGGCGGCAAAAATGCTGACTCTTATTGAGGATAAAAAGCTAAGTCAGAATCTGAGAGAGAAGGGGGTTGAAAGAGCCTGTCATTTTTCCTGGCGAGAAACAGCCCGTTTAACCCTCGAAGCCTATGAGCTCGCGGCCCAGGGCAAGAAATTTTAGTTACCAATAAGTCCAGCTCGTAAAGCTGTAAAAATCAAACCCACCGAAAAGAACAAAAAATTTTAATTATTAATGAGTCCAACCCTAAGATTTCTAATGGCGCGAATATTGGAATAAGCTGGTCAATTAATTTAGAGGCGAATCAAAATGCGGGGGAATAAGAATCCAGATAAGACTCAGAGTAAATAAGGATTATAAAAATAACCACCATAACCTTCTTCAGTTAATATGAATCCAGATAAAAATTAGGGCAAATCGAAATAGGAAAAAGGGAAATGGGAATGGATAAAAGAAAAATTAATAGGCGCCCTGGCCGGTAATTATGGCCTTCAAGGTGCGCACCATAATCATGAAATCAAGCCAGAGCGACCAGTTTCTCAAATAATATTCATCCAGAATTAATCTTTTCTCCAGAGGAAGTTCAGCCCGACCGGAAATTTGCCAGAGTCCTGTCAAACCCGGCTTAAATTTCAGAATGGTTTTAAAAAAGGCACCATGCCCTTCAATTTCTTCCCGAAGATACGGGCGGGGGCCAACAAGATTCATTTCTCCCTTTAAAACATTAATCAACTGCGGCAATTCGTCCAGGCTTAATCGTCTCAGTATTTTGCCCACTCGGGTTACGCGGGGGTCATAGCCACGAATTTTTTTATATTTTTCCCATTCTTTTTTTATTTCCGGATAAGCGGCAAGATAAGCCTTCAATATATTATCAGCATCAAGATACATAGTTCTGAATTTTAATAAACGAAAGGGCCGGCCGCCTTTGCCCAGTCTTATCTGGTTGAAAAAAATAGGTCCCGGCGAATCAAGGCGGATGGCCAGTGCCACAAGAAGCATTAAAGGTGCAGTCAGAATGATTAATAGCAGACAGATGAGATATTCGAAGATGGTTTTGAGGAGAAGATTTCCCTTTTTATCCAGATTTCTTTTAAGGGAAATAGCCAGGGTAGTTCCCAGATTATCCACTTCAACACCCACTGTAATCAAATCAAGTGTTGGCGGAATAATCCTGATTGTTTCGGCCAGATCCTCGCCTTTTTTTAGAAGTTCAATAACCTTTTCGCGGGCGGGGTTAGAAAGGGCAATAATGATATCATGAACTTCAAGTTTCTGACACCATTTTTCGAGCTGACCAATTCCACCTAAAACTGGTATTCCCGCTATGGCTTCCTCTTGCCCTTCATCTTCTTCTTTAAGAATACCCAGTGGCTGATAGCCCATAATTCGGTTGCGGGCTATGCCCTCAATGACAAGGCGTGTCGTTTCGCCATCGCCCAGAATAAGTACATTTTTTTGCCAGAGACCGAGTCTTAACAGAAAGAACTTGGTAAAATAACGAAAAACCGGGAAAAGCAAGAGGCTAATTCCCCAGGCTAAAATAATGATGGCCCGCGAGAAATAAAATTCTTTTCGGGCCAGAAAAACAAGAATCATTATGGCCAGAAAGCAGACGGTGTTTACCTTCCATAAAGCCCTGATTTCGTCCCAAAGGGGTGACCTTTTGGTATAAAGCTTTTCATGGGCCAGAACAAGAAACCAGAGAAGAAAAAAGAAAGAATGAACTAAATAATAGGAAAGGGGAAAGGTGGGGCTTAAATGAGTAAAAATAAGAGGCAAAACCCTGTTACGAATGAAGTAAGCTCCACCGACGCTTAGAAATAAACAAAGGAGGTCAGCCAGAAGCAACGCCAGAAAATTTATGGCTCTTTTTGCTTTTTTATCTTTAACCCCCATCTTCTCAAGTCAACCTGATTTCATTCTTTTAATATTTTCCTCTTCCTATTTTCAACTTGATATTTTCAATTTTTTAAAAAGACTTTCGTAACGAGCAGCAACATCGTCCCACTGGTATTCAGTGGCCACAATTTCCTGAGCCCGGACCCGATATTTCTCCAGCGAATCTTTATTCTCCAGCGACCATTCAAGCTTGGCCAGTAAATCATCGACATTTTTTTTATAATAAATCCCGGCCTCTCGCAAGACCTCCCGGTTAAAAACGACATCTCGAGCCACAACAAAGCAGCCGCATCCCATGGCCTGCAACAGGGCTGGATTGGTGCCACCAGCTTCATTGCCATGGACATAGGCAAAGCAATTAGTCAATAATTCCCGAATGATCTCCTTATCATAAATAAAGCCGGGGAAAATTACTCTCTCATCCTCTGTCTTATAAAGCTCGCGGGAATATTTCGAGGGATATTTAGCTCCGCCGACCAGGACCAGCTTTTTGTCTGTTCTTAGCCTTTCAAAGGCTTTAACGGTAAGAAGTGGATTATTTTCAGGTTCAAACCTGGTAATTTGCAAAAAATAACTACGAGAGGCAAGATTAAAAGTGGTAAGGAGCGACGGTTTCTGGCTTCCTTCAACCGCTGCCCCATAGGGAATATATTCAGTTTCTTTCCCGAATTTCTGGCGATAGAAGGCCTGAATGGCCCGGGAATCGGCGACCAGAGCCGAGGCAAACTTAACCGATAATCGGGCGGCCAGGCGATAGAAAGTCTTACCTAAAAAACTCCATTTTTCCCTTTCCCATTCAAGGCCGTCAAGGTTTAAAACAATTGTTTTTCTGGCCAGCTTAGGTAGCAGCAGAAGGGGACCATTGGCTACATTAAAGATTAAGATTAAATCATAGGAAATTTTCAGGGCATGAAGGAGGGAAAAGAGGGTATGGGAGAATGTTTCCAGAGCCTTATGATTGATGCAGGGGACATAGACCAGGTTCATTCCCTCATATGACTTCAATTTCTTCTCATAATAGCTCTGGCGGCAATAAACGACAACATTATGGCCATGAAGGGCCAGTCTTTTCCCCAGCTCCTCAGCGCAGGTTTCAAAACCACCGTAACGGGCAGGAACGCCCCTTGTCCCGATTATCGCGATTCTCAGCTTATTTTCTCTTGCTTTCATTTACTTTTGGCATAACTTCGTTTGGCTCTTTTCAGCAATTTCTTGTTCATTTTTCTCGATATTATTGCGCCGGTCAATATTTTTTCTTGTTTTAAATTTAAAGGACTTTAAAATTAATCTGGCTATATGACGAAAATAAACCATCATTTCTTTTTTCTTTAACCTGGGCTCATCATGAGGGCTCAGAGCAGCCCGAAAAGCGTATCCTATCCAGCGAAGAATGAAACCAGAAGCGAAAATAAGCTGCAGAACAAGAAGCTCGAGCCTAAGCCTTGCGGGCAGAAAAGTCTGGATTTCAGGAAAAGCCTCGGGCTGGTAAAAGAATAGGGGGCGAATATTTTTTTGGCCTTGCAGAAGCTTGTACCAGGTAAAAAGGGAGTCCAGCCAGGTCACCTGAAAATAGCCCTTCTCCCGTTCCTGGAGGTGGTAAACTCGAGCCAGAGGGAAATAGATTAATTTACCAGCCTTTCTTAATTCCCGGCCATAGGCTAAGTCTTCGGTATACATAAAAAAGTATTCAGGCATAGGTCCAGCCACATCGATTGCTGGGGAGCGAACGACCAAAGCCACGCCTGAAAGCCAGTCAAGCTCTATCTGTTCTTTCTTTTTATAGAAAAAACTTTGATTGAAATAGAGGCCACGAAAAGTGCGCGGAAAGAGTCCGGCGAGGAAAAAGAAGTGGCAAAAAGCTGAAGCCAGAGATAAATCAAAGCCGCCAGCTCCACTCTGGGGTTTACCTTTCGAATCAAGAACAGCCGGAAGACAGGCTGCTACTTCTTTATTTTCCTCCATCCAGGAGAAAAGTTTTTCCAGGGAGTTATCCCTGAGCTCAACATCATTATTTAAAAAAACAAGGTAATCGCAGGAAACGCTTCTTTCCCTAAGATATTCCATAGCCTGATTGCAGGCTCGGGCATAGCCCAGGTTTTGTTTGTTGATTAAAAGAATTACCTCAGGAAATTGCTCTTTAATAAACTCAGAGCTTCCGTCGGTCGAGCCATTATCAACTACCAGGATTTTATAATTAAAAGAATGAAGGTGGGTGGCCAGGGAACGAAGGCAACGGCCAATTTTTTCCCTTCCATTCCAGTTGACGATAATAAAAATTATCTTTACTGTCTTCAAATTTTCCCCAAATTTCAAAATTATTTTTTGTTTAAAATTATAATTAAATTAGCTTCTTTTTTCTATGGCTCCTTTGTCTCTGATCTGCTGGGCGCAATAGATTTTTCATTGTTTTTAGCGCCGAGAAGCCTTGATTCAGACTCAGGTTGGATTAAATCTAAAAGAAGCTCAAGGAGAAGAAGAAACATAGCCAGAGAAATCAATTCAAAGAAAGCAACAGCCAAAAAAAAGAGATATTTATTATTCATAAATCCGGGATATTTACGGACGACCCGGCCGAGGGAATTAAAAAGATTATGCTGTGAATATGTTCTGAAAACCAGGTCTCCCCGCTGGGGACGACCATCAAAGACATAATTTCCATGGCGATAAATATTTTTGTTATTCATCCAGGCACTGATAGCTGTTTCCGGGGTGGCCTCAGGCGAAGTCAAGAAAAAATAAAAGGTTTTCTTCTTTGATTCAGAAACTGGTCTAAAGCGAATTTCATGATATAAATTATTCTTCACCTGTGAGGCGGGGAATTCTTCCTGGCGAAGAAGAAGCTGCTTCTTTCCTCTTAATTCATAGAGAAAAAAGAAGATTTTTTCCTCACTCTTTCGCCCGTATGTTCCCATCATAATATCAATGCGGCAGAGATTATTGCCTGGGGCAACAAAGGTTTGACCTATGGAGTGCTGGCCGCAGATAAAATATGTGGGTGTATTATTGGGATAGACCTCAAGGTCGAGGCATTCATGCTTTTTAAAAAAAAATAAATATATTTGAAGCAGAATGAAGAGGCCGAGGCCAGCAAATCGTATCATCTGGCCTGATTGGCTTCTTTTCCGATCTTTCGCTCCTTTCCTATATCCGGCTTTTATTATTTTCATATGTTTTATTTTCAGCTTTTAACTTTCATAAGCATTTTAGTTCAAAATTTAAGTATTTTCTTCAATTGAATCTCTGGTTGGTCTTTCCCTTTTTCTCCTTTGAAAAAAATTCTTTTGGTTTTTTGCTAAAAGTGATAGCCCAGGCCAAATATAATCTGCCATCCACCTATATTAACCTCATATTCAGCTGGATGAATCAGGCAGCGTG
>Ga0272449_1001338_pt1 | contig 25589 bp, 30 predicted proteins | sample YNPCB0241_FD_198679 | JGI IMG/M metagenome (GOLD analysis project Ga0272449, IMG submission 198679) | Hot spring sediment microbial communities from Yellowstone National Park, WY, United States - YNP-CB-024-1 | ecosystem: Environmental > Aquatic > Thermal springs > Hot (42-90C) > Sediment... | reverse complement strand
AAAACTTATAATCTCTTTATCTAATGTCGGAATTTTAGTCTTAACATAAGTATTTTTAACCTTTTATAACTCCAATTGGTACCATTTTTGCAACTTTTTTTGAAATGCCTGCACTATCAACAACTTTTATAACTTCATCAACATCTTTATATGCTTCCGGCATCTCTTCTGCAAGTCCTTTTTCACTTACGGCTTTTGGGATGATCCCTCTTTCTACCAATTCTTTTGATATGCTTCTACCTTTTGCCTGTTTTATAGCAGCAGACCTTGACAACATTCTTCCAGCTCCATGACATGTAGAACCGAATGTTTCTTCCATCGCCTTTTCAGTTCCAACTAATACATAAGAAGCAGTCCCCATTGTCCCGGGAATTATAACAGGTTGTCCCACATCCTTATATTTTTCTGGTAGTTCATTATGACCTTTAGGAAATGCTCTAGTTGCACCTTTTCTATGAATATACAATTTCTTTCTATTTCCATTTACATCATGGATTTCATATTTACATATATTGTGAGCAACATCATAAATTGTTTCAATTCCAAGTTTTCCAGAAGAGGTTTTTAGAATCTTTTCAAATGTCTCACATATCCAGTAATAGATCATTTGTCTATTGGCAAAGGCATAGTTTGCTGCTGCTTTCATTGCTTTAAAGTATTTCTGACCTTCAGGAGAATTACATGGAGCACATGCAAGTTGTCTATCAGGAAGTTTAATCCCATATTTATGAACAACTTTACCAAACATATCAAGAAAATCATCGCATATTTGGTAACCAAAACCACGACTTCCTGTATGAACCATTATTGTGATTTGATCATGAAAGATTCCAAATTTCTCAGCTATTTTTTCATCATAAATGTGGATAACTTGTTGAATCTCAAGAAAATGGTTCCCTGAACCAAGAGTTCCTGTCTGTTCAAGCCCTCTTTCATATGCCCTATTACTTATAACTGATGGGTCTGCTCCTTCCATACATCCATATTCCTCTATATTTTCAAGGTCCTCTTTTTTCCCATATCCATTCTCCACTGCCCATTTTGCTCCTTTTACTATCAATTCTTCAAGTTCTTTTCTTTTCAAAGATAATTTACCGGTTGAACCAACTCCTGAAGGTATATTATAGAAAAGCCCATTTAATAAGTCCTGAATTTTATTCTCTATATCCTTTCTTGTTAAATTTGTTCTTATCAATCTTACTCCACAATTAATATCATATCCAACAAATCCAGGAACAATTACTCCACTTTCTTCATTGAAAGCACCAACCCCTCCAATTGGAGCACCATATCCCCAATGAACATCTGGCATTGCCAAACTATATTTAACTATCCCTGGTAATTTTGCAACATTTGCTACTTGTTCTATTGCTTTATCTTCTATCGCTTTTTTGAGTAATTTTTCAGAAATAAAAAGAATTCCCGGAACTCGCATTTCTCCTACTTTTGGTATTATCCATTTATATTCATTTATTTTTTCAACCTTCAATTCCTCTGCCATACCACCCTCCTTATTAATAGTTAAAATTATACCCTCTAAATAAATCTTTAGTAAAAGTATTCGTTAAATTGACATGCTTTGGGAGGAAAGTATAAAATAAACAATAAAGGATGTGAATGATGAAAAAAGTTATAATTATCTTTTTAGTTGTTATATTATTTGGTTTCTCTCAGAATGTAGAAATAGAGAAAGAATCTCAACAGAATAAAAAAGAAGAAACTCAGAAAACTCAATTAGATGTAGAATTAGTTATAGAAAAAATTGATGAGATTGAAAGGAGAGTGGATGAGATTGAAAAGAAAATGAAAAAGATAGAGGAAAATTTTAATGAAATAAGAAAGGTAATAAGAAACTTTCAAATTTCTACTCAGCTCCAAGCAACAATAAAACCGACTGAAGAAGAATGGAAATCAATAAAAACTGGAATGAAAAAGGAAGATGTTATGAAGATTCTTGGGAGCCCTGAGGAAATAAAGAAACTGAAAGATCAATCAGAAATATGGTATTATTTTGGAGTTGGTAGAATTTTTTTTAATCCCAATGGTGAAGTTGTAAAGACAGAAAAAGATATTTATATTCCAAGAGGTGTAATAGGACCTTTTATTCCAACAAATAAGACAGGAAAAAATATTTCTCCACAAAAATAAACTAAAGGAGGATAGAATGAGAGAATGTGTAAATATTGAAAGAAATCTTAAAAATTGTGGTTGTTCATATGTAAGTTGTTCAAAAAGAGGTATATGTTGTGAATGTTTAAGTTCCCATTGGAAAAAGAAAGAATTACCAGGGTGTCTTTTTCCACCAGAAGCAGAAAAGACATATAATAGATCACTTGAATATTTTATAAAAGTATGGAGTGAAAAATTGAACTTAAAATAAACGATGGAAAAAGAAATTAAAAGCCAAATTGAAATCATAAAAAAAAATACAGTTGAAATAATTGAAGAAAATGAGTTGGTTGAAAAATTAAAAAATTCTATTGAGAAAAATCAACCTTTGAGAGTTAAATATGGTATAGATCCAACAGCACCTGAAATACATCTTGGTCATACTGTGCCAATAAAAAAATTGAGAGATTTTCAAATTCTTGGTCATAAAATTATTTTTCTTATAGGCGATTTTACTGCAAGAATTGGAGATCCGACAGGTAGAAAGGAAACAAGACCAATATTATCAATTGAAGAAATAACTGAAAATCTTAAAAATTATAAAGAGCAGGTAAGTAAAATTCTTGATATTGATAAAACTGAATTTGTTTATAATTCAACATGGTTAGCAAAATTAAATCTTGAAGAAATAATAAAATTGACTTCAATTTTTACTGTTGCACAGATCCTTGAGAGAGAGGATTTTACTGAAAGATATAAATCAAAAAAACCGATTTTTTTACATGAATTTTTATATCCTCTTTTACAGGGTTATGATTCTTATGTTTTGAAAGCAGATATAGAAATAGGAGCAACTGAACAGAAATTTAATCTTCTTGCAGGAAGGACAATACAATCTTATCTTGGAGATGAAAAGCAAGTAGTAATAACAATGCCTATACTTATTGGAACTGATGGGAAATTGAAAATGAGCAAAAGTTATAAAAATCATATACCAATAAATACCACTCCTTTTGATATGTTTGGGAAAATAATGTCTATTCCTGATAATTTAATGAAAGATTATTTTTCTCTTCTCACCAATGTAGAAGAAGAAAAATATAGTAATTTGATAGAAAAAAATCCGAGAGATGCAAAAGCCCTTTTAGCAAAAGAAATAGTTAAAGAATTTTTTTCTGAAAAAGAGGCAATTTGGGCAGAAAATGAATTTAACAAAATATTTAGAAAAAAAGAAAATCCGACTGAAATACCTATCATAGAAATCCAAAATGAGATTTTAAACTCAAATAGAGAAATTGAAATATTAGAAATTTTATGGAAAAAAGGAATAGTTAGTTCCAAATCTGAAGGTAGACGGCTTATAAGTCAGAAGGCAGTAAAAGTAGATGGGAAAGTAATTGAGGACCCACTTCAAAAAATTGAGATTAAAGATAATATGGTAATAAAAATAGGTAAGAGAAAATTTTATAGAATTAAAAAGAAATAGAATTTATGGAGGAAATAAGAAAGAGATTGACAGAATACGGGAAAAAAATTGTTGAAAAAGGACTTGTTGTAGGATCGGGAGGGAATATAAGTGCAAGAGAGGGTAATTTTGTATATCTCTCACCAAGTGGTTTTTTCCTTGATGAGATAAAAGAGGAGCAATGGGTAAAAGTTGATTTAAAAACAGGCAAAATTTATAGTGATTTAAGACCTACTTGTGAAATTTCTATGCATATTGGTATATATATTGAGAGGGAAGATGTAAAGGCAGTATTTCATACCCATCCAGCAATAACAATTGGACTTATTTCCTCTGGCGTTAAATTTAAACCATTTTCTCCTGAATTTGTTGGAATACTTGGGAAGAAAGTTGCTATTATTGATTATGTTTCCCCCGGGGGAAAAGAAATTAAGGAAAAGGTCTGTAAGGAGATAAAAAAAGTAAATGTTGTTCTCCTTAAAAATCATGGAGTGGTTGTGGTTGGCGAATCAATTAAAGAAGCATATACAAGAAGTTTACTTGTAGAGGAGATAGCAAAATCATTGTTTGTTGGGATTATTTCAGGGAAAATGAGATATTTAAAAGAAAGAGAGATAAGAGAAATAGAAAATTCTGAAGCAGAAAATTATAGAAGGAACCTTCTTAAAAAAGAATGAAGTGGAAGATAAAAGATAGAATTTTGAATTTAGATAAACCATTAATAATGGGTATTTTGAATGTCACTCCTGATTCTTTTTATGATGGGGGAAGATATTTTGAGATAGATAAGGCAATTGAAAGAGGTATAGAGATAGAAAAAGAAGGAGCAGATATTATAGATATTGGAGGACAATCAACAAGACCGGGAAGTAAATTTGTAAGTGAAAAAGAAGAGATGGAAAGAGTTATTCCAGTAATTGAAGAACTCAGTAGAAAAATTAAAATTCCTATATCTTGTGATACTTTCCGAAGTAAGGTCGCTGAAAAAGCAATTGAAAAAGGTGCCAAAATTATTAATGATATATCTGCCTTTGAAATTGATAAGAATTTGATAGATATTGTAAAAAATAGTGATTGTGGATATGTTTTAATGCATATGAAAGGTAGGCCAGAAAATATGCAGATTTCACCGTATTATAATAATGTTATTGAAGAAATATGTGAGTTTTTTGAAAATAAAATAAAGGTCCTTGAAAAAAATAATATTGATATTGAAAGGATCGTTATTGACCCTGGGATTGGATTTGGGAAAAGGGTGTGTGATAATGTTGAGATTATTAAAAATATTGGTAAATTTAAAAAATTTAATAGACCGATTCTAATAGGAACTAGTAGAAAATCATTTATAGGGAAAATTTTAAATATTGATGTAGACAAACGTCTCTCACCAACGATTGCAACTAATGTTTATGCTTTTTTGAAGGGAGTAAATATTTTTAGAGTTCATGATGTAGAAGAAGTTAAAATGGGAATAGAAATAATATATAAAATTGAAAATGAGAATATTATGTATTGATGTTGGAGATAAAAATGTAGGGATTGCTATAAGCGATGAAAAAAAATTAATTGCAAAAGGGCTTGGAACTTTAAGAGTAGATGAGAATATTTTTGAAAAAATAAAAGAGATTGTAAAAAAATATGAGGTTGAGAAAGTTGTTTATGGCCTCCCTTTGAAAATGGATGGTTCCTTCAGTATACAGACAGAAAAAACAATCTCTTTTATTACAAATTTGAAAAAAGAACTTAAAGATATTGAATTTATTGCTTGGGATGAAAGATTGACAACTTCTCTTGCAGAAAGATTTTTACTTCAGGCAGATATTAGCAGAAAAAAAAGGAAAAAGTTAATAGATAAACTTTCGGCTCAGATTATTCTTCAAAATTTTCTTGATTCACAGAAGATTGAAATAGATGAGGAATTGGAGTGGTGAAAGAAAATAGAATTTTTAATTTAACAATTTTTTTAACATTAATACTAAAGTTATTCCTTTCCTACTTTTTTCCATTAACAGGAGATGAAGCATATTTTATAACAACGAGTAAAAATTTTGATTTAGGATATTATGAACATCCTCCAATGATATGGTGGTTATTGTACTTTTTTTCTTTTTTTGGGAAATATACATTCCACTTTTTTTATTACAGATTATTTTCAAATTTTACAACAACTTTAATTGGTATTTTATTATTCAAGTTAATTAAAGATTTTGACATAAAAAGGGCATATCTTATCTCAAGTTTGTTTTTATTATCCCCTTTACATATATTCAATTTTCTTATAACAAATGATATCCCTCTTTTTTTATTTACGTTTCTTTCTGCATTTTTCTTTTATTTGGGGATTAAAAGTGATAGAAAAATCTATTTTTCACTTTCTGGTATTTTGGGAGGACTTGCCTTTTTAAGTAAATATTTTGCCTCCCTCTATTTTCTATCAATTTTAATTTATGTGATTTATAAAAAAGAAAAAAAACTCTTTATGAATTTTTCAATTTTTCTAATTTCCGGCCTCCCTTTCATTTTCATAAATTTATACTGGAATTATACCCATTGCTGGATAAATTTCCTTTTTAACTTGGTTTATAGAAAAAAGAGAGAATACCTAAAAATAAAGAATATAGTTATGTTTTTTGTCTCCATTCTTTTTCTTCTTACTCCTTACTTTTTTAAAATTCTGGTTAAATCAAAATTTTTTTTAAAAAGGAAATTTGAAAATGGAGTAGATTTTTTCTTTTTCATTTTTTTAATTCCTTTAAGTTTCCTTTTTCTTCTTTCTTTTTTAAGGAGAGTGGGGATTCACTGGTATATTTCATTTTTGCCTTTTGCTTTTATTTTACTTAAGGACTCTAATATAGAGAAGATTTTAAAATCAATAAAAGTGGCAATTATCTTTGAATTATTAATCTTTATTATAATTTTTTCTCTTTGCCTTTTCCCAGTTGAAAAATTTAAAAATAATAAAAAATATTCCCATATTTTAATGTTTTTAAAACCAGAAATTTTAGTAGGTTATTTAAAAACTTTTAAAAATAATTATCTTTTTGCTACAACTGGATATACAGAATCTGCCATTATGTCATATTACAGTGGAGATAACTTTATAGTTTTAGGGAGTTTATCTGTAAGTGGAAGACAGTATGATATAAGTTTTAATTTTGGTCAAATAGATGGTAAAGATATTTTGATTTTTTCTCTGGAAGATATTGATATTGAGAAGTTTTCCAATTTTTTTGAAAAAATAGATAAAGAGAAAATAGAAATTTTGGGAGGAAATTTTTATTTGCTTTTTGGGAAAAAATTTAATTATAAAAATTACAGAGATAAAATTTTAAGACAGACCTATGAGAAATTTTATAAAATCCCAGAATTTTTACCACACAAATATAATTTCTTTAAAGAAAAATACAACTTCTAAATCAAGTTATAGAATTTTTAACTGCATTAGCAACAACTTTTGCAACATTTTTATCAAGTGCCGAAGGAATTATATAATCAGGAGAAAGTTTTTTTTCTGGGATATAATTTGCTATTGCATAACTTGCAGATATTTTCATTTTTTCTGTTATCTTCTTTGCTTTACCATCAAACGCTCCTCTGAAGATACCAGGAAAAGCAAGAAGATTATTTATCTGATTTGGAAAATCGCTCCTTCCTGTCCCTACAATATATGCACCTGCTTGTTTTGCTTCATCCGGCATAATTTCAGGAATAGGGTTGCTCATTGCAAATACAATTGGATATTTGTTCATTGATTTTACCATTTCTTTTGAAACTAAATTTGGACCTGAAACTCCAATAAAAACATCAGAACCTTTCATTGCATCTTTTAGGGTCCCTTTTTTATCCCCACATATATAATTTAATATTTCTTCTTTCGCAAAATTCATATTTCTTTTTCTTCCTCTATAAATTATCCCCTCTCTATCACATAAAAATATATTTTTTGCTCCTGCCTTATATAAAATTTTTGTTATTGCTATTCCTGCTGCTCCTGCACCATTTATAACAATTTTAACATTTTCTATCTTTTTATTTACAATCTTCAATGCATTTGTTAAAGCAGCAAGAACTACTATTGCGGTTCCATCTTGGTCATCATGAAAAACAGGTATATCAAGGTCTTCACATAGTCTTTTTTCAATCAAAAAACATCGTGGAGCAGAAATATCTTCAAGATTGATCCCTCCAAAACCAGGAGATATTTTTTTTACTATATCTATTATTTCTTCTACATCTTGAGTGTCAAGGCATAATGGAATGGCGTCAATATCCCCAAATTTTTTAAATAGAATTGCTTTGCCTTCCATAACAGGAAGTGCAGCATAGGGTCCAATATTACCAAGACCTAAAACTGCACTCCCATCTGTAACTATTGCAACCGTATTCCCCTTTGATGTATATTTATATACATTTTCTCTGTATTCTTTTATTTCTAGACAGGGATAAGCAACCCCAGGGGTATAAGCAAGTGATAAGTCCTTTTTTGTTTTTAAAGGAACTTTTGATTTTATCTCTATTTTCCCTTTTTTTGCTTTATGTAGTTTTAATGCCTCTTTTCTTATCTTTTCCATTTTTCTATTTCAATTTACTAAAATTATATCAAAAAATTTTTGAGAAACAAAAAATATATTTTCTCTTTCCAAATTGGAAAATTTGACCTTATTTTTGAGTGGAGTTATAATTTTTTTATGGAGAAAAAAATTATAAGTAGACAAGAGGTGGAATATTTAAGTAAACTTGCAAGGATAGAATTGAAGGAAGAGGAAAAAGAAAAATTTGAAAAGGAACTCTTAAAAATACTTGAATATATTGAAAAATTGAAAGAAGTTGACACAGAAAATGTTTCCCCTTCCTATCATGTTTTACTAATAAAAAATGTTTTTAGAGAAGATATTGTTGAGGAATTCCCTTCTAAAGAGAAAATATTAAAAAATGCTCCTGTAGAAGAAAATAATTTATTTAAAGTCCCAAGGATAATATAAATGGTAACAAAATATCTTCCTTTTGAAAAACCAATTGAAGAGATTGAAAAAAAGATAGAGGGAATTGAGAAGAGGAGAAAATATGATAATATTGAGAAAAATAGTGAAATTTTACAACTGAAACAACTATTACTTAAAAAGAGAAAAGAAATCTATTCTAATTTAACGCCATGGCAGATTGTTCAAATTGCAAGGCATCCAAATAGACCTCATACTCTTGATTATGTAAATAATATTTTTGATGAATATATAGAACTTCATGGAGATAGAGTATGTAAAGATGATCCTTCAATTGTTGCCGGATTTGGTAAATTTATGGGGATGACAGTTGCCTTTGTGGGACATCAGAAAGGAAGAGATACCGAGGAAAATATTAAAAGGAAATTTGGTATGGCACATCCAGAAGGATATAGAAAGGCAATAAGAGTAATGCGACTCGCTGAAAAGTTTATATTCCCAATAATTACATTTATTGATACTCCCGGTGCACATCCAGATATAGAAGCAGAAGAAAGAGGTCAAGCCCTTGTAATAGCAACAAGTATTTATGAGATGGCTCTTTTAAAAACCCCAATTTTATGTATAATAATAGGAGAGGGTGGCAGTGGAGGAGCACTTGGTATTGGAGTTGGAGATAGAATTTTAATGTTGGAGTTTTCTATTTACTCTGTTATTTCTCCAGAAGGGTGTGCTTCAATTCTATGGAAAGATCAAAGTTCTGTGGAAGAAGCAGCAAAAGCATTAAAACTGACTTCAAAGGATTTATTTGAATTAAAATTAATAGATGAGATAATTCCTGAACCAGTGGGTGGAGCTCATAGCGATTGGAGAAAAACTTTTGAACTTACAAAGATAAGTATTGAGAAAAATTTAAAGGAATTAAAAACAATAAAAGTTAATGAACTTGTGGAATTAAGGTATAAAAAATATAGGGAAATGGGATTTTTTAAGGAGGGAGAGATTGAATAAAATTAAAATTGCTTTACCGAAGGGTTCATTACAAGAAACTACTTTAATGATTTTCAAAAATGCAGGTTTTGAAATATATTCAAATGGAAGAAGTTATTACTTATCAATTGATGACCCTGAAATAGAAGGGGTCTTATTAAGAACACAAGAGATTCCAAGATATGTTGAACTGGGTGCTTTTGATGCTGGAATTGCCGGAAAGGACTGGATAGTTGAAAGTAAAGCAGACATAATTGAAGTTTGTGAGTTAACATATTCAAAAGTTGGATTTAGACCGGTTAAGATCGTTCTCGCTGTTCCTGAGAAATCAAGTATTAAAAGTGTAAAAGATCTTGAAGGGAAAATAATTTCTACAGAACTTGTAAATTTAACAAAAGAATATTTGAAAAAAAATAAGGTCAATGCAAAAGTTGAATTTTCATTTGGTGCAACTGAAATTAAAGCAGGAAATCTTGTTGATGCTATAGTTGAAATAACTGAGACTGGTTCTACATTATATTCACATAATTTAAAAATAATTGATGTTCTTATGGAGTCAACACCACGCTTTATTGCAAATAAAAATTCATGGAAGAATAAATGGAAAAGGGAAAAAATTGAAAATATCTCTTTATTACTTAAAGGAGCACTTGAAGCAGAAGGTAAAGTAGGATTGAAAATGAACGTAGAAAAGAAAGATATGGAAAAAATTTTGAAAGTTTTACCTGCGATAAAGAAACCTACAATTTCAAATTTAACAGATAAAAATTGGTATGCAATTGAAACAGTTGTTGATAAAAAAATAGCCAAAGAATTAATACCGAAATTGAAAAAACTTGGAGCTAATGGAATAGTAGAATATCCATTAAATAAAGTTATTTGAAGGGAGGTAGTATGCCCTGTGGGAGAAAAAGAAAGATAAAAAAAGTAAAAAGGCATAAGTATAAAAAAAGAAGAAAAGCAATGAGACACAAAAAGAGAAAGAGATAATGAAAAAATTTTTAATATTGGGGCTTTTGTTCATTTTTTGTAGTTGTGGAAGAATAAATAGAGATATTGTTTTAAAAAAGTATCTTTCAGGCCTTTTATATGAAGAGGAGAAAGAAAATATTAAAGCAATAAAAGAATTTGAGGAGATGATTAAAAAAGGAGAAAAGGATCCATATATATATTTGAAAATAGGCCTTCTTTACATTAAAGAACAGAATTTCTCAAAAGCGAAGGAAAATTTTCAGCAGGCAATAAGAATTGATCCTAAATTTTCAGAAGGTTATTTTGGTTTAGGGCTCGCCTATTTATTAGAAAGAAAATATAATCTTGCAGCAGAAAATATAGAAAAGGGACTAAAATTAACTCCTGAAAATGACTCTTTTAGATTAATCTTATGTGATATTTATAACGAATTGAGAAATTATAAAATGGCAGAAGAACACTATAAAGAGCTTATTAATGCCTATCCTACCAATTATCTATTTCATTATAATCTTGGCAAAATTTATGAAGCACAAAAAAAAGATAGTGAGGCAGAAAATGAATATAAGGAATGTATAAAAATATCTCCAAATTTCTGGCAGGCATATACTTCTCTTGGAATGTTATATCAAAAAAAGGGAGAGATAGAAAAGGCGAAAGAATATTATGAAAAAAGTATAAATATTAATCCATTTCATAAACTTCCATATACTCTCCTTGTAGTTATTTATTATAGTGAAAAAAATGATGAAAAAGTTAAACAACTACTTTTAAAGGCAATTGAAAATGGAGTTAAAGAAAAAGAAATTTATGAGTTGCTGGGAGCAGCTTATTTTGATGAAAAAAATTATACAATGGCAGAAACATATTTTCTAGAAAGTTTAAAAATTGCAGATACATCTGATACCAGATTCAGATTGGGTGTTTTATATGATAAAATTGGAAATTTTGAAAAAATGGAAGAAAATATGAAAAAAGCAATTGAAATAAATCCTGAAAATGCTATGGCATTAAATTATCTTGGTTATTCTTATCTTTTAAAAGATAAAAATATTAAAGAGGCATTTGAGATGATAAAAAAGGCGTGTAAATTAGATCCGAATAATGGTGCATATATTGATAGTCTGGGTTGGGCCTATTATAAAATGGGAGATTATAAAAATGCAAAAAAATATCTTGAAAAAGCAGTTAAACTTGAAAAGGATCCAGAAATTTATGAGCATCTTGGATATCTATATTATCAACTAAAAGAATATGAAAGATCAATTTTTTATTTTATAAAAGCATTTGAAATCACAAATAAAAAGGAAATTCAGGAAATGATTGAGAAAGTTAAGAACTTAATGAAAAATGAATATTCTGGAAGAAATAAAAAATAATTATTCTCTTATAAAAGACCTCTCAATTGAAAAATTAAATCAATTATGTGAAGAAATAAGAAAAGTTATTATTGATGTGGTTTCTAAAAATGGAGGGCATCTATCTTCAAATCTTGGTATCGTTGAAATAACAGTTGCAATTCATAGAGTTTTCAATATTCCTCCTGATAAGATTATTTGGGATGTAGGGCATCAATGTTATGCCCATAAAATTTTGACAAGATTTGAAAAATTTAATTCGTTAAGAAAATATAATGGAATAAGTGGTTTCCCAAATCCATCTGAAAGCAATACAGATATTTTTATTACAGGACATGCTGGCACAGCTATTTCTTCTGCTACTGGATTAAAAATAGGTAGTGATTTTAAAAATGAAAAAGAAAATATAATTGTAGTTATTGGGGATGGTTCATTAACAAATGGACTGACTTTTGAAGGACTTAATTTTCTTGGAAGTATAAAAAAAAGTATTAAAATTATCTTGAATGACAACAAAATGTCAATTTCTCCAACAAAAGGTGCATTGTCTTATTATCTTACAAAATTTATAACTTCTCCATTAATAAATAAACCAAAAGAAGAATTTATTGAAATTTTGAGAAATATACCTGCTATTGGAGATGAAATTTTAAAATTTACAGAAAAGATTGAGAAAAAAACGAAATTTTTAATAGTTCCTGGGGTATTTTTTGAAAAACTTGGAATAAGATATTTTGGACCAATAGATGGGCATAATATTGAAGGGTTAATAGAGATATTAAAAAATATAAAAGATATTAATGAGTGTGTGATTTTGCATATAATAACAAAAAAGGGTAAAGGATATAAATTTTCAGAAGAAGATCCTGAGATTTTTCATTCTATAGGACCATTTAATATTGAAACTGGAAAGCAAATTGAAATACATAATACAAATTCAAATTTTGTTGGTAAGACCCTTGAAGAGATGGCAAAAAATTATAATTTTTTTGTAATAACTGCTGCAATGGAAAAAGGGCTTGGACTTGACAATTTTGCCAAAAATTACCCTGAAAGATTTTTTGATGTTGGGATTGCCGAAAGTAATGCTGTTGTTGTTGCTTCAGGAATTGCTAAAAAGGGGATAAAGGTATTCGTAGCAATTTATAGTACATTCTTACAAAGGGCATATGATCAACTCTTTCATGATATTTGTCTTCAAAATTTACCTGTAGTTTTTCTTATAGATAGAAGTGGAATAGTCGGAGAGGATGGACCTACACACCATGGTATTTTTGATATATCTTTTTTAAGGACTATGCCAAATCTTAAAATTTTTGCTCCTTACAGTTTAGAAAATTTAAAAAAAACAATTGAAAATTCAATTTATGAAGAAGTCCCTGTTTTTATAAGATATCCAAAGGATATATTACCTGAAGTTTTGAATGAAAAAATTGAGCAGGATAGTAAGACAGTGATTTTAGGCATAGGAAGTATGGGATTAAACTCTTTTTTAGCATATAAAAAATTGAAAGAAAATGGGATAAATGTGAGTTTTATACCTGTTTCTAAAATTCTTCCTGTTGATGAAGATTTACTTAAAAAAATTGAGAGATTTGATAAAGTTATAACTGTTGAAGAGAATATTTTGCCATGCGGTTTTGGAAGTTATTTACTTGAAACATTTTCCGATAGAAAATTGAAAAAGGATTTGTTAAGGATTGGATTGCCACTTATTTTTATTGAACATGGAGATAGAAATTTACTTCTGGATAAATATGGACTTTCATTTGAAAAAATCTGGAGAAAAGTAGAGGAGTTTTTAAATGATTAAGAAGATTTTTATACTTGAAAATAAGAAAATCAAAGGGATTGAAAAAGAGAAAGAAAAGATTGAGGATTTGTTAAAAAGTTGTGGAAAAGTAGTTGAAAAAATATTTGAAAGTCCTGATTTAATTTTAACACTTGGAGGAGATGGTACAATCCTAAATGCAATAAGAATGGTAAAAGACCGGAAAACATTAATTTATGGAATAAATTATGGAAAAAAAGGTTTTTTAACAAATTCATCTGAAAACATAGAAAAAAAGATTAAGGATTTACTCAAGGGTGAATTTAGAATTTGTGAAAGAATGTTAATTGAATTAAATATTGAGAGAAAAAGTATGTCTGTTTATAGAGAGAGAGCATTAAACGATTTTCTTATTTTTAGGAATAACATAAGGATAATAACTATAGAAGTTTTTTTGAACGATAAAGAGAAATTTGAATTTAGAGGGGATGGAATTTTAATTTCAACTCCCACAGGTTCAACAGCCCATTCTCTTTCAACTGGAGGGCCCATCATTTATCCAGAGTTTGATTCTATTTTAATTACACCTTTTGCTCCATATTCTCTATCAATAAGACCTTTAATTTTATCTCCTGAAACAAAAATAAAAATTAAGATTTCTTCTTCTGGGAAAGTTATAAGTGATGGTCAGGTTGAATTTAATATTGAAAAAGATGATATAATAGAAATTAAAAAAAGTGATATAAAGGCAAATTTGATTATTGAAGAATCCTTTTTTGATAAATTGATAACAAAATTTAATTTTGGAAAATGAAATTCATAGTTAATATCAATAAAGAGAGATGTAAAAATTGCAAGTTATGTATGAATGTCTGTCCAGTTGGAATTTTTCAATTGTCAAAGAATTTTAATAAAAGTGGATATCATTATGTTGAATTGAGTGATAGAAAAGAATGTATTGGATGTAAAAAGTGTGTTATAATATGTCCAGATGTAGTAATTGAAATATATAAAAAATAAAACCAATGAGAGCAATAATTATAGGCATTATATTGTGCTTTATAATAGGATATGCTGATATCTATAATATTGTGAAAATTCAAGGTTCAAATATGACTACTGATTTCACCACAGGATTTGCAATATTTTTCATATTTTTTATTACCCTCTTCAATTATCTTTTCAAAAAAATATTTAAAAAGGGCATTAATACAAGTGAGTTAATTATTATTTATATTATGATGATTGTAGCATGTTCAATTCCAACTATAGGTCTTACCTTATATCTTCTTCCTTTAATAGCAGGAATTAAATATTATTCAAATCCTCAAAACAAATGGACAGAAATTATTCTTCCCCATATTAAGAAAAATTTAATAATTCAGGATGAAAATGCAATAAAGTGGTTTTTTGAAGGTTTGCCAGAAGGTCAAAATATACCTTACTTAGAGTGGGTGAAAGTAATATCTTTATGGATGCCTTTAATTTTGTCCCTTTATTTAGCCATGATATTTATAATGGTGATTCTTCATAAACAATGGTCAGAAAATGAGAAATTAAATTATCCAATGACGAAAGCACCAATGGAACTTATAAACTGTGAAAACACAAATATATTTAAAAATGGAATTTTTTGGTTTGGTTTTTTTATCCCTTTTACTTTTGGACTTACAAATGGATTACATTTTTATTTCCCAGGTTTTCCCTATGTCCGATTTGTAAGAGACATTTCAGTTTTTAGAAATACAATAGGTTTGAGTTTTAGAGTAAGTTTCCCAATGATAGGATTTACTTATTTTGTCAATTTACCTCTTGCCTTTTCTTTATGGTTTTTCTGTCTTTTAACAACATTTGAACAAGGTTTTTTCAATATCACTGGATTTGGGTCACAAGAGTTTTTGCCATATAGTGCTGGAAGACCTTTACTTGGGTGGCAGTCTCTTGGTGCTCTAATAGTAATTGTTTTGTATGAATTTTGGATTTCTAAAAAAAATTTGATAAATATAATAAAAACAAGACATAAAGAGGAAATTATTTCATCTAAGGTTGCTTTTGTTGGATTGATTATCTCTCTTTTAATTATTTATATCTGGCTTTTATACTCTGGATTATCTTATCTTCCTGCAATTTTATTTATATTTTTTGCATTTTTAATTTATATTGGAGTGACGAGAGCCATATCTCAAGGAGGACTTGCAACTACAAGAGGTCCAGTAATACCTCCTGTTATAGTAAATTCATTCCTTGGTTCATCTCGTTTGAGTCCATTAAATCTTACTGCACTAGGATTTACTTTTGTTTATTCTTGTGATATAAGAACTTTTGTCATGGCTTCTGTTGCAAATGGGTTAAAAATGGCCGAAGAAATAAAAGAAAGGAGAAGAATTATATTTTGGGCAATAATTATCTCAATAATTATAACTCTATTTTCCTCAATTTGGGCTACAATACTCTTATGTTATAAATATGGAGGGATAAATGCACATCAATGGTATTTTATTAGTGCTCCTAAATATCCTTTAAGTTATATTGCTGATAAAATAAAAAATCCCAAAGGTCCTGATTGGCAATATATTGGATTTACTGGAATAGGAGCAGCATTCACAATCTTCTTATTTATAATGAGATTAAAATTTTTAAATTTTCCACTCCATCCTCTTGGGTTTGCTTTCTCAACAATAATGTTAACAAATGCACTATGGTTTTCAGTATTTCTTTCTTGGCTTATAAAAAGTATAATATTAAAATATGGAGGAATTAAAATTTATGAAAAATTCAAAGGGTTTTTTATTGGACTTATAATTGGACAATTTGTTATAAGTGGATTATTCCTTATTGTTGATTTTTTCACAAAAAAGAGTGGTAATAATCTTTTTTGGGTATAAAATTAAAAAAGGAGGGGCGTATGAAGTTAAAAATTGGTGTTATTCCGGATTGTTTTAGGTTGCCAATTAAAGAAGGTATTAAAAAAGCTGCAGAATTGGGTCTTGATGGGATTCAACCATATGCAACACGCGGAGAATTAGACCCAAAAAATTTAAGTAAAACTGGAAGAGATGATTTGAAACATTTTGTAGAATCTCTTGGGCTTGAAATAAGTGCTCTTGTTGGTGATTTTGGAGGGCATGGATTTGCTGATCCTAAGACAATTGAGTGGAGGATAGAAAGGACAAAAGAAGTAATTGATCTTGCATTTGATCTTGGTGTAAAAATAGTAACAACCCATATTGGAGTTGTTCCAGAGGATGAAAATGATATTGCATGGAAAACTATGGAAGAATCACTTCCGGAAGTTGGGACTTATGCATATAACAAAGGTATTTTTCTTGCCACAGAAACAGGTCCTGAACCTGCTATACTTTTAAAAAAATTACTTGATAAAATAGGGAATCCAGGACTTAAGGTAAATTATGATCCTGCAAATCTCGTTATGGTGGCTGGGGATGATCCTGTAAAAGGTGTATATACATTGCAAAATTACATTGTGCATACCCATGCAAAGGATGGAGTTAAGTTACCTGATGAGAATGGACAAAAAAGATGGAAAGAACTACCTCTTGGAGAAGGTAATGTTAACTGGCCACAATATTTGAAAGCAATGAAAGAGATTGGATATAATGGGTTTTTTACAATTGAAAGAGAAGTTGGGAAAAATCCTGAAGCAGATATTATTCATGCGAGAGATTTTTTGAGAAAACTTGAAAAAGAGATTTAATTTAAAGGTTTGTAGTTTTATATCCTTGCTCAATTGCAATTGTACAGAGGTTTTTTGTTTGGGCATCTGATATTATCCTTTCAACTTCAGAAATTAAATATTTTTTCTCAAATTTTAAAAATTTTTCATTTATAAGTTTTACAAATGCTCCTGCTATAACCATATTTGTAATTCTTATATCTCCTATCTTTTCAGCAATCTCTGTTGCAGGGATCTCAATTATTTTCCTATTTTTGCTTTTGTTTTTTATAAGTGAAGAATTTAAAATTATATATGGGTCCTTTTTTAAATATTTTTTAAGCATCTTATAAGAGATATCATTAAGAAAAATTCCTATATCACAACTTTCACTTACCGGAGAGAAAATTTCCTTATTTTGAGAAATAGAAAGAAATGTATAGATATATCCACCCCTCATTTCAGCACTATATGTAGGAAGTGCAGAAACAAAATATTTTTTTTTATTACAGGCATAAGCAATCAATTTCCCCAAAGTTAAAATTCCTTGACCTCCAGAGCCACCAATAACCACTCTTACTATCATTATATTTTTTTATGTCCACCACGCTTTTGGCTTAGATTCCCTTATAATTACATTTTTAAGAAACTCTATTGCTTTCCTCAACCCTTCTTCTCCACTCATCAAACTATCCTCATGCTCTATACTCAATACGCCATCATATCCTACCATTCTCAAAGTTGAAACAAAGTCATTCCAAAATTCATACCCATGCCCATATCCAACTGTTCTAAAAATCCAACTTCTATTTTCTTCATCCAGATATGTTTTTGTATCAAGAACTCCATTTACTGAACAGGTATATTGATTTATTTTTGTATCTTTTGCATGAACATGATATATTGCTCCTTTAAGTTTTCTTACAGCATTGATTGGATCTATTCCTTGCCAGAATAGATGACTTGGATCAAAATTTGCTCCAATTTCTTCTCCACATGCTTCTCTCAATTTTAAAAGAGTTTCAGGATTATAGACAACAAATCCAGGATGCATTTCAAGACATATCTCCTTTACATTATGTTTTCTTGCAAATTCAACTTCCTCTTTCCAAAATGGAATGACAATTTTTTCCCATTGCCATTTTAAAATCTCAGTAAAATCAGGAGGCCATGGGCATGTTACCCAGTTTGGATATTTGGAGTTTTCGCTGTCTCCTGGACAACCTGAAAATGTTATAATTCTTTTTACACCAATCTTTTCGGCAAGAAGTATTGTTTTCCTTTGAATATCTCTATGCTTTTCGGATATCTCTTTGTTTGGATGTAATGGATTTCCATGACATGATAAAGCAGATATTTCAAGCCCTCTTTTCTCAATTTCCTTTTTAAAATTATCTAATTTATTTTTGTCATTCAAAAGTTCTTCAACTTTACAATGTGCATCTCCCGGATAGTTCCCTGTACCTATTTCAACTGCATCAAGTCCTAATTCCTTCACCCTATCAAGTGCTTCAGAAAAACTTTTATTTCCAAAAACGACTATAAAAACACCTAATTTCATTTTCCCCCTCCTTTTTGCTTAAAATTCTCTCTTACAATTTACATATGTTTATTATATCTCCTTTCAATACTCTGTCAAGTTATCAACTCGTTTTACACCATCAAATACTATTCCTCAAGGCAGTACAGGATATTTAAAAAACTTTGTTTCTTTTCTCACTCAATAACTTAACACTGCTGGGGGAATAGGAGTCGAACCTATACGCCGGGATCCAGAGTCCCGTGTCCTACCAGTTAGACGATCCCCCAGTTATTCTTTTTTCCTTAGCACAATCTTATATTCATTATCTTTTTTTGTAAGAATTATATGACCTTCTCTTGCAAGCCATCCCAAACCCATTATGAGTAAATCCCTATCCCTTCCAGTTGCTTCAATAAGGTTTGTTAAAGATGCTTCATTGTATTTTTCAAGATACTGCCATATTTCTCCTGCAACTATACCTATTTCTGTTATCATTTTACCTCCTTCTTATTTCCATTATTTTACAATTTTTCTTCCTTTTTGTGAAGTGTTTTACATCTTGGACATCTACTTATTTCTTTATTTATACTATCAATATATTCATAGAAACATAAAGGACACTGCCACAAATTATTTTCTTCTATATTTTTAGAAACCTTTTTATTTTCCCATAAAAGCCATATTAAAAGAATTATAACACTTATCAATAAATATAAACAACAAGCCATGTCAATAGGTATTTTTATCATCTTAATTTAAAAACAATAGTTATAATCCCCCAAACATCTTCATCAATTGCTGTGGGCTCAAACATCCATTTTTTAAAATTTTCCTCTGCATAAAGATCTATCTCAAGGAATCCAGATGAAGTATAGATTTCCGTATCGGATATTTTCCCCTCAGGATTGACCCAAAATTTTATTTTAACTTTACCTTCTATACCCATTTTTTGAGCCCATAAAGGATATTCAATTTTTTCCTTATAAATAATTTTTCTTTTGCCAACAGGACCTTCAATAATAGCATTTTCTACACTCTGCCCTTCTATAACCTGGTCTGTTAATGTCTCATAAATGGGTGAAGATGGTGGATTTGCTAATTGAGTTTTAGATTGATATTTTTCAATATCTAAATCCAAATTTGTCTTTGCCTTATCTTCCCTATCTTCTCCAATAACATTTTTCTTTGAAATATTTTTTGATCTTGCTTCATTTAAAGAAGTGATTTTTTTTTCTCCTATATTTTTTTCAATTTTTTTTATAAGTAATTTTTCTTCAACATCCATCTTTTTTGTCTCTAATTTATTGTATAAGAAAACCTCTATTGGTTTATTTCTCTTTGGAAGACCTGGTAAGAAAATTGAGAAGAGAAAAGTTCCACATAAATGAATAAAAAAACTGATTAAAAGAGATTTTACAAAAATGTTTTTACCCATTTTTAAAATTCAGGACTTGTAGCAATTGCAATTTTTTCAATACCACATTTTCTCGCCAAATCCATAATACTTACAATTATTCCATGTTTTGTATTTTTATCTCCTTTTATTATAAGAACTATTGCATTACCATAATTTTTTATTTCATTCTCAAAAATATTCTGAAGTTTTACTAAACTTATTGGCTTGGTATTATAAAAGATTGTTCCATCTTCAGAAACATCAACAAATATCTCTTTTTCCTTTATTATTTCAGTTGTTTCTGCTTTCGGTAATTTTATTTTTATCCCTGGCTGCATTATAAAACTTGAACTCAGCATAAAGAAGATAATTAATTGAAAAACCATATCAATTAAAGGAGCAAGATTTATTTCTCCTTTAATAATATTATAGTGTCTCTTAAATCTCATATCTATTTTAAATTTTACTTTTTATTTTTTTAAATAGCAAGAAAGGCAAAAGTTTTCCCCTTAAAAAGTAATTTTCAGGATTAAGAAATACTCTGTGTAATTGCCTAAGTATTTCCTATAATGGGTAAAATATCATAATAAGATGGTTGTCCTGGGGCTGTTTTTTGGCTAAGAGAAACATAAGAAAGATATGAACCAAAGGAAATTAAAATTAATCTTTCAATAAGGCCAACAGACATAGGAGTAATAATAAGTTTTATTTTTTTTGAATATTCATAAGTAAGTTTTATAAGGGTAAACAAATTTTTCTGCGAATTTACCTTTGTTGAAATCTTAACAAAATCTGCCAATTTGTTTTTGCCTTTTTTAACAATCTTTTTTAGAATTTTATAATCAGGAGTTTTCTTAAAGTTATGATATGAAGCAATAATTTTTTTATTTTTACTCTTAACTATCTCATTTACATTTTCAAAAATTTTACTTCTTATCTCAATATCAATTATATCTACAAAATCAGAAATTTCTCTATAAATTTCAAGTCGTTTTCTATCTGGAATATAAAATGGATTTTCACCCCCTTCTTTATACCACCTCACTGTTGCTATTATTTCGTTTTCTCCAATCCTTTTTATTTTTCTTATCCAGTTAACAATATCCTTGTTTTCAAAGTTTCTCAAAAATTCATCTATCCTCAATTCAACATATTTAACATTTTTCAACACTTCAATTAATTCTTTTTCATTTTCATTCCCAACAAGGACAACTGCCATTTTTTCCTTCATATTTCAAATCCAATATCAAGTTTTGATTTAGCAAGAATATAACTATTATGAAAAACTGAACTTACATCTTCAACTTTTACTCCTGCAGAAATTATTATCTTTTTCGCAAAATCATCTGTTATTAAATCTTCTGGAGAATGTGTATCTGTATTTAAAATTAGAGGGAAACCATACTGATACCACAGCCTAACTATATGACCATTTGATAAAGAATGCCCTTTTCTTGTAGATATCTCAATATAAATATTTTTTTCAGATGCAATTTTGGCTTCATCTTCACTTAAAATTCCTGGATGTGCAAGAATATCAATATCACTTTCAAGTGCCTTCCTATTTGTTCCTTTAAAAACTGGCTCAACAATTGTTTCTCCATGAACAACTATTATTTTTGCTCCAAGGTTCTTTGCTATTTTTGTAATAATTGGTATATCTATTGGATTTATATGTGTAATTTCAACACCGGGTATTGTTTTAATCCTAAAATTCATATTTATCTTCTCACAAACTCTTATAAGTGCAGGCACAATATCATCAACATTTGAGAAATCAACATGATCTGTAAATGCAATAACTTTATATCCAATTTCATCTGCTCTTCTTGCCAATTCACTTGGAAGTAATTCTCCATCACTCAAAATAGTATGAACATGAAGGTCTATCATTATTTCTCCTTTTTAGGAGGTCTTACTTCTTTTACAATAATATCTACATTTGAAACTATAAGACCTGACATTTTTTCTACTTCCTCTTTTATCTTTTTCTGAACTTCATATGTAATCTCTGGAATGTTTGCTCCATATTCTACACCAATTGCAAGTTCAAAACTTACCTCTCCATCCCCAAGTATCACTTTTATTCCAATATCTGGTTTTTTTCTTATAAATTTTGCAATGCCTCCAACTAAACTTGTAACGACCTTACTGACCCCAGGAACAGAAGTTGCTGCCATCCCTGCAATTGAAGCAAGAACATCATTATCTATCTTTATCTTCCCAAGTTCTCTTCTTTCTTCTGTCATACCAACCCCTTTTCTTTTTTCAAAACCTCTTCTGAAACAATTTTGTCAACAAGTCCTACATAATATCTTCCAGAAAGAAATAATGGATCTGAAAATATTTTTTTATATAAAGGTATAGTTGTTTTTATTCCATCTATTACAATTTCATCAAGAGCCCTTTTCATTCTATTTACTGCTTCTTCTCTTGTTTTCCCATATGCTATAAGTTTCATTATTAAACTATCATAATACGGAGGAACAAAATAATCCTCATAAATATGTGTATCTATTCTTATTCCAGGGCCTGATGGTAAGACAAGTTTTCTTATTCTTCCCGGAGATGGAAAAAAATTGTTTTCGGGATCCTCTGCATTAATTCTGCATTCAATTGAGTGATAATTTATTTTTATGTCTCTCTGTTTAAGATTAAGTTTTAAATTCTGTGCAATTTTTATCTGACTTTTTACCAAATCTATTCCTGTAACACATTCAGTAACAGGATGTTCCACCTGAATCCTTGTATTCATTTCAATAAAATATGGTTTTTTGTTCCCATCAATAAGGAATTCAATAGTCCCAGCATTTCTATATTTAATTGTTTTAGCAAGTCGCTTTGCATATTTTTGTAATTTATTTCTCAACTTTTTATCAACAAAAGGAGATGGGCTTTCTTCAATAAGTTTTTGATGTCTCCTCTGAATTGAACAATCTCTTTCAGGGAAAAGATAAATATTTCCAAAATTATCACATAAGATTTGAATTTCTATATGTCTTGGCCTTTCTATAAATTTTTCTATATATAAAGAACCTTCTCCAAACGCAACTTTTGCTTCCTCTTGACATGTATTCCATGCCTTCTCAAATTCTTCTATATTATAAACTTTTCTCATTCCTCTTCCTCCACCACCCAAAGATGCTTTTATCATTATTGGAAAACCAATTTTTTTTATATGATGGATTGCCTCCTTTGAATTATTTCCCTCATACCCGGGTATAATTGGGACTTTTGCTTTTTGAGCAATTTTTTTTGCAAGTGATTTATCTCCCATTAATCTTATATTTTCAGAAGTTGGACCTATAAAAATAATCCGAGAAGAATTACATATTTCAACAAATTGAATATTTTCAGAAAGAAAACCATATCCTGGATGGACCGCATCTGCTCCTGTTATTTCTATCGCACTTATAATTGATGGTATGTTTAAATAACTTTCTTTTGGATTTGCCGGTCCTATACATATTCTTTCATCTGCAAGGAAAACAGGAAGTGAAAATCTATCTGCTTCTGAATAACCAATAACAACAGGGATCCCCAGTTCTTTGCATGCTCTTATAATTCTCAATGCAATTTCGCCTCTATTCGCCACAAAAATTTTTCTTATCATTTAAAATTAATTGGAAAGTTCTTTGCTCCTTTTTTCTGCTCTATTTATAACTTCTCTTAAAATATTTCCAAATTTTTTTTCCTCAAATACACTCAATCCTGCAATAGTTGTCCCACCGGGAGAGCATACCATTTCTTTTAATTTTTCTGGCTCTTGCTCTGTTTCAAAAATCATTTTACCTGTTCCATAAAATAAGTATTTAACAATTTCATCTGCAATTTCTTCTTTTATCCCTTTTTCAATACATATTTTCTTAAATTCCTCTGCTATATAGAATAAAAACCCCGGGCCACTACCACTTATTGCTGTTATGGTGTCAAATTTATCTTCAGATATCTTGAAAATGAAACCAATAGGAGAAAATATTTTTTTTACAAATTCATCATATTTTTTAGCATTTCTATTTGAACAATAAGCAATTATACCATTTTTAACTTTGACATTTAAATTTGGCATCATTCTTATAACAGGTCTATCCTTTCCCACGATATTCTCTATTTTCTCAATTTTAATTCCAGCCATTATTGAAACAAGAACTTTTTCAGAAGTTAGAAAACCTTTAATCTCTTCCAGAACATTCTGTGAATCTTTTGGTTTTACTGCAATAATTATAATATCGGAATTTTTAACCACATCTTTATTATCTTTCCCTTTATTTACTCTCAAATTTTTAAGTTTTTTCTCATCAATATCAAAAACAAAAATATCTTTTTCCTTTAAAATTTTGTTTTCAATTATTCCACTTAAAATAGAAGAGCCCATATTACCAAGGCCAATAATTCCTACCTTTCGTTCTCCATTCATTTAAATTCAGTTTTTTCTATATCTTTTTCTCCCTCAAGACACAATTTAATAACTTTCCTCTCTCTTTTCACTAATTCATCTATTGATTTTGCTTGCGTATGACACCTTTTAATTGGGGAACATTTCCTATTAAGACACCACCTTCATCTCTTTCTCTTATAACAGTAAAAACATATTTTTCATCTTCCCTTTTATTTCTCTTGCCAAAAATCCAATAAAAATTAACCTGCTTCTTCTCCTTCAACGTGTCCAACTCTAATATCAAGATTTTCTCTATCTTCAATCCTTTCAATCATTCCATCCCTTATCCATATAACTCTATCTGAAACATCAAGCATCTTTAAATCATGAGTGGCTGTTATTATACTTACCTGCTTTTCTTTGTTCATCTGTCTTAAAAGATTAATTATTTCTTTCCCTGTTTTTAAATCAAGGTTTCCTGTGGGCTCATCTGCAAGTATTATTGCAGGGTCATTTGCAAGGGCTCTGGCTATTGCCACCCTCTGTTGTTGACCACCTGATAGTTCAAATGGTTTATGATGAAGCCTGTCTCCCAGACCAACTGTTTCAAGAAGCAATTTTGCCTTTTCTCTCGCATCATCTGTATGCATCCCTGCAAAAATCATTGGAAGCATAACATTTTCAAGAGCAGTCATAACAGGAATCAAATTAAATGTTTGAAAAATATATCCAATTTTCCTACATCTAAGCCACGCAAGTTCATAAGCATCAAGTTGGGCAATATCTACTTCATCAATATATACTTTCCCTTCTGTTGGCTTATCAAGTCCTCCTATCATATTGAATAAAGTTGTTTTACCACTTCCTGATGGCCCCATGATTGATATATACTCTCCTTTTTGTATTTGAAGGTCTATACCTTTTAAAACAGGAAGTTCTATTTTACCAAGGAAATAGGTTTTTTTTAAATCTATCGTTCTAACTATAACCTCCATTGGCATTTTTACCTCCTAGT
>Ga0272449_1001337_pt1 | contig 25618 bp, 25 predicted proteins | sample YNPCB0241_FD_198679 | JGI IMG/M metagenome (GOLD analysis project Ga0272449, IMG submission 198679) | Hot spring sediment microbial communities from Yellowstone National Park, WY, United States - YNP-CB-024-1 | ecosystem: Environmental > Aquatic > Thermal springs > Hot (42-90C) > Sediment... | reverse complement strand
AATTGGCAAGCATTAAATTTAACTCTTCTTTCATATAGACCCTTGAGGTATGAAATTTAACAACCTTTATCTTAATCTAATCATATAATCATACCCCAAGGTGTCCTATATGTGCTTGCACATTACCACCTATTCTTGACATATTTAAAAAATATATGTAGAATAAAGATCTCAAGGAGGTGAAAGTGGAGCTCTTTAAAAAAGTTTTAGGGGAGGTTAAAAGTAAGTTAGGAGAACTCTCAGAGTACAACCAAGCTTTGACCTTAGTTAAAATCTGGCAGGCAACAAAAGAAATGGAAGATTTAGAAAAATCCTGGGAGATTGCTCAACAAAAAAGTTATTTTGAGATTCAAGTAGAGATTGTAAAATCTTTAGCGCTTGAGAATCCAGAAGAAGCACTTAAAAAAGCTGTGACAATAAATGAGAAAAGTTGGAGGGAAAAAGCTTATATTGAAATAGTAAAGAAACTTTCAAGGGATAAAGAAAGGAATTCAGGGATAATTTCTCAAACAATCTCTCTGATTGAAAACAAATATCACAAAGCTCTGGCTCTGTTGGAAATTGGAAAAATTAACGAGGTTTTGGAAATTGCAAAAGATGTTTTGCCAGAACTTAAGGTAAAACTTTTGATTTTAGTCGCAAAAAAAACGCGAAATGAAAAATATCTAATTTTTGCTTTGAAAAACATAAAGTATGTAAAGCTTGTAAATAAAGATTGCTTTCGCAAAGAGATTGCTAAAGTTTTTGTAGAACTTGGAAACTATAGAATGGCAAAAGAGATAGCAGATCAAATTGGATTTTTAGATTTTCAAATAGAAGTTTTGTGCGAAATAGGAGCTAGAGATTATGAGAGTTTTCGTTTTGTTTTGGAAAAAATAAATCAAATTGAATCTTTGTTTACAAAAAGTGAGGCATTGAAATATTTCGCAAGGGCTTTGGCAAAATCTGGAAGGTTTGAAAGAGCTTTGGAGATAACAGAAATAATTGGTGAATTGGGACTGAACTTAGATAAAGATATAGCCTTGGAAGAAATAAACCAGATAATGGCGCAAAGAAATCTAATTTTGAGAGCAAAACACATTATCAAACAAATACAAAACCCTTCATTGAGAATAAAAGCCTTGGTAGAATTAGCAAAATTTTCAAAGGAAGAGGATGATATAATAAATGCTTATAATGAAATAGAAAAAGTTGAAAACTTGAGTTTAAAATTGAATCTTTTGGTAGAGCTCCTTAAAGTATTAAGCGATCTTGGCCGGAGGCCTTAGCCTTCGGCTTTTTTGTTTTCTTTAATGTTCTCTTCAAATTTTATCCATTCTTTATATTTCTCTTCTATAATCTTTCTTTCTCTTTCAATTCTTTGGTGAATTTTTTCTAAATTTTCTGGAATTTTTCTTTTTTTCTTTTTTAAATAATCATAAATTGCTTCATAAAGAGCATCAGTGGCTAAAACTGAACAATGCAATTTTACAGGAGGTAACCCCCCAAGAGCTTCAACGATTTCTTTTTTATCAATTTTTAATGCTTCTTCAATTGTCTTTCCTTTTGCCAAATCTGTGATGATTGAACTAGTAGCAATTGCTGCTACGCAACCATATGTTTCAAATTTAATATCGCTTATTATCTCTTTTCCTTTATCTTTTTTAACTTTAATATAAAGCCACATTTCATCACCACAAACTATATTCCCAACTTTCCCTACGCCATCAGGATTTTCTATCTTTCCCATATTGTGTGGGTTTTTAAAATGCTCAAGAACTTTTTTTGTATAAAGCCCTATTTTTTTCATGATTCAAAATTTCCCTTAAAGGGCGAAATCTTCCTTAGGTTTTCAATTACCTTTGGCAAAACTTTTAAAAAATAATCTATGTCTTTTTCTTTTGTAAAACGGCCAAGACTGACTCTTAAAGAACCATGAGCTTGCCAGGGTTTAAGACCGCAGGCTAAAAGCACATGGCTTGCTTGAAGTTTTTCTGAAGAGCAGGCAGAGCCTGTAGAAACTGCAATTCCCAAAAGATCAAGCTCAATAACAATTGATTCTCCCTCAACTCCTTCAAACCAGAAATTGGCAACGTTTGGCAATGAATTTTTTAAATCTCCAACAAAATGAGAACCCTTAACTTTATTCAAAACTCCTTTTACCAATTTTTCTTTTAATTTTTTCAACCTTTTTGCTTCATTTTCCATCTCTTTTTTTGAAATTTGGCAAGCTTTCGCAAACCCAACAATTCCAGGAACATTTACTGTCGAAGACCTCAATCCCATTTCATGCCCTCCCCCATGTAAAAGTGGAATAATTTTTGTGCCTTCTTTGATAAAAAGAGCACCAACTCCTTTGGGACCGTACATTTTGTGCGCAGAAACAGTCATTAAATCAACTTCAAGCTTTTTAACATTTACTGGAATTTTTCCAAAAGTTTGAGCTGCGTCGGTGTGAAAGTAGATTTTAGTTTTGAGTTTTTGACTTTGAGTTTTTATGATCTTTGAAATTTTTTCGATTGGCTCAATTGTTCCAATTTCATTGTTTGCATGCATTATCGAAACCAAAATTGTCTCTTTTTTAATTGAATTTTCCAATTCTTTTAAATCAACTACTCCTTGCTTATTAACTTTAATTTTTGTAATTTCAAATCCTTGAGTTTTGAGCCAATTTGCACTCTCAATTATACAAGGATGCTCAATTGAAGAAATAATAATATGATTTCCCCTATCTTTGTTAGCAAAGGCAATTCCTTTTAAAGCAAAATTGTTAGCTTCTGTTGCTGAAGAAGTAAAAATAACTTCATTTGGCTTTGCCCCCATTAAATCGGCAACAATTTCTCTTGATTCTTCCAAAGCTGTTTTTGCCTCTTGGCCAAAAGAATGCAAAGACATTGTGTTGCCAAATTCCTTTGAGAAATAGGGTTCCATTGCTTTCTTTACTCTTGGATCAACTGGAGTTGTTGCAGCAAAATCAAGATAAATTTTTCTTTTCATGTTATTTGATTAAATCTTTTAAAGTAATTGAACTTAAAGTTAAATTTATTGACCTTTGAAGTTTATCCCACAAAATTTTTGCTTTGCAATTTTTTGATTTTTGACAAAAGCTTTCAAAGCATTTGGCGAATTTTGGTTTTCCTTCCAAGACCTCAACTATTTCTAAAACCTTAATGTTTTCTGGAGTTTTTTTCAAAAAATAACCTCCTTTTAATCCCTTTTTTGATTTAATTAAATTGCCATTTTTAAGCTTTGTCATTATTTTTTCCAAATAATCAAGGGGGATACCTTCCTTTTTTGATATTTCTCTTAAAGAAAGGGGAGTAGTTTTGTTGCCAAATTTTGCCAAAAAGATCATTGCCCTAAGGCCGTATTGTGTTTTTGTGGAAACTTTCATAAAAATCCGACTGTTATGGTCGGCTTTTTTTAGTTTACCGCATCAAAAAAAAATTGTCAACCTCTTTTGAAAAAATAAAAAAGGGTACCCAAAGCACCCTCCCTCTTAAGTGGCGAGAACAAAAGTCGGAGGCCTTTGGGAAGTTACCTGAAGGGTAAGAAGATGCCCCTCGGGACAATGAATGGTGGTTTTGAAAGAAAAGCTTGAATCCTCCTTTGTGATTTTTCTATTATCAACTTTTAGTTGAGTGATTTGGATTTGAATATACCCAACCACCCTACCGCAGGCCGGACATTTAATTTCCTCTCTCATTGGCCCTCCACCTCCTTATTCTTTAGATTTTATTAATCCTCAATAGCCCCCGCCGGACAACCCTCCTTAGCTTCTTTAATGCATTTTTCGTTTTTCTTTAAATCAGCATTTTCTTTTACTCTTGACTTCCCATCATCGCCAAGCTCAAAAACATCAGGACAGACTGAAGTGCAATATCCGCATCCAATACATTTATCTTTATTAACTTTAACCATTTTTTTTATAAAATCTATAGGTGACCTTTTTAAACTTAACTTATACCTAAAATTTGGTCGATTTTTTCTTTATCAAAACCAATAATTATCTCACCGTCAATATCAATAACTGGAACTCCCATTTGTCCCGATTTTTCAATCATTTCTTCAAGTTTTTGAGGGTCTTTTGAAACATCAAAGTCAACAAAATCGAAATTTTTCTCTTTGAGGTACTCTTTTAAGGCTACGCAGTAAGGGCAGGATGGTGTTGAATAAATTATAATTTTTTTCATAATCTTGCTAATTTTATTTTGAAGGCTCCATCGGCAAGCCTTGCTAGGCATCTCTCAACTTCACTATAAGAAAAGGGGTTTTGAGGAAGCCTTACTGTCCAATCTTTCTTGCTGTCTCTTAAAAGAGTAGTTCGCATTCTTATCCGCGTGCCTCCAGGAATAACAATGTCGGTTAATACTTCTCTATCTTGGACTTTAAGTCTCTTGTCCTCTTCAACATAGTATAAAAGTAAATTTCTCCCCCGAATTCCTTTAAGCCTTGATTTAATTACCGCTCCTCTCTCAAGGGATGCCCAATTTAAATTAGAAGACAAAATCACTGAATTTTTAATTTGACCTTTATCAATTTGACTTTCAAAAACAATTGAATTTTTAATGTAAAGATTTTTCTCTTTTTTCTTTGAAATAAAATAAGGGCTCATTTCAAAAAGTTCTCGGGCTACTTTTCCTTCAACGCTTGGCGAAATTAACTTCAAAATACTTTCGTGATAAGAAGCTAAATTGCCATAATCCCACCAAATAGTATCTTCTCCAAGATTTTTCTCGCCCAAAATCAATTTTTTACCAAATTCTTTTTGATATTTAAGTTTTAAATTTTTAATTCTTTGCCAATAAATGACACTTTGGCCAAGTTCTCCATATTCTTTTCTTGTGGTAGTAAGAGGCATCCAAAGATGAATATCGGTTTCCAAATTTCTTTTTTTAATCTCAAGCTCTTGAGAGAACTCTTTCATTAAAAGATTCAAAAGATTGCCATCAATCGAAAAACAGCCAAGGCTTTTATAAAGATCGAGTTTTCCAGAAGGTCCTGGTTTGATTTTAAGTTTTTCAAGCAATTTTTTAAATTGGCTCCAGCTTAATTTTTCTCTTTGGACTACTCCAAGCCCTTTTCTTTTAATCAAAATTCCATATCTTTGCCATTTTCTCTTCCACTCATTGGGATTTAAAGAAAATGGAGCTTTAATAGCAAAAATCTCAACGGGTAAATTTGTTTCTCTTCTAAATGGGCGTGAGGGAATAATTATTTGATCTGTCCAAAAAACACAAACCCTCCCTTCGCGAGTCTTTGCAAAAGCTTGGGTGGTAAAAATGACTCCTTCAAGTAAAGTGAAAAATGATCTTTTGCCCTCAATCAATACAGGCCAGGGAAGTTTTATCCCTGGCTTATTATTTCCTTCGGTTCCGCATAAAGGTGCCATTCTTTTGCCATAACCTGCAGTGTGATAAACAGCAATCGATTTATTTTCGCTTAAAGCTTTAATTATATCGACCTTCTTTGAGGCTTTCTTAATTCCGTAAAGCGTTCCCAAAAGTTGGCCTGCCCCTCCCTCTCCCCAATCTTCTTCAACAATAATCAATTCTGTTTTTGGAGAAAGAATCTTATTTCTTGTTTTTTGAAGTCTCCATTGCCAATAAGGGAAATTGCCTGGCGAGGTAACAATAATTACGATATCAAAACCCTCATTTTTAGCAATCTTTTCTCGCATCTTTTTAATTGTAGAAAGATAATTCATAAATAAAAAAATTTTACCAAAAATTTTTTATTCGATTCAATTCAAGTTTTTATTTTCTTGAGTAAAGCCCAGTAAGTTTTGCTTGAGCTAGAATATGTTGATTAATAAGAGTTTTAAAATCGCTCCAGGAAAGATCTTGGGGGAAATCAAGTTTGCGAGAAAGAGCATATAAAGTAAAAACATAATGATGAGTTCCCGAGGGAGGACAAGGTCCACCATAACCTATTTTTCCAAAATCATTTTTCCCCTCAACTGCCCCAGGAGGAATTTTTCCCTCGCTAATTTCTTTTGTTTCTGGTGGAATATTCCACAAAAGCCAGTGCAAAAATGTTCCCCTTGGAGCGTCAGGATCTTGCATTACCAAGACCAAGCTTTTTGCCTCTTGAGGTACGTTTTCAATTAAAAGAGGTGGATTGATGTCTTCTCCGTCGCAAGTATATTTTGAGGGAATAAAGCCCTGGTCTTCAAAAGCTTGGCTTTTAAGAGAAAGAGTAGAGGGAGGCAAAGTGATTTCTTCGGGAGTTTCTTTGGGTTTTTCTTTCTTTGAAAGTAAAAAAGCAAAACTACCCAAAGTGATCAAAATTAAAATTAAAACCAAAATCAAAATATTTGTTTTCATAGAAATTTTAAAATTTTAGTGACCTTTTAGCACTTCAAGAATTTTCCTTCCAAAATCTTTAGCTGCTTCTGGTCCATTGGCGGTAATAATTTTTCCATCTTGAACCACATTTTCGTCAACAAAATTGGCGCCATTTTCTTTTAAAATTTTAATTGGACCCCTATCAAAGGGGCTTGACCAGACGGTAGCCTTTTTTCCTTCAAGCATTCCAGATTTTGCTAAAATTACCGGAGCAATGCAAATGGCGCCAAGAATTTTTTTGAAATCAACTGTTTGTTTAATTAAATTATAAGATTTTTCATTATCTAAAGCTTCAAGACAACCTGGTCCACCAATAAAAATGATAGCATCAAAATCTTTTGGATTTACTTCTTCGATTAAAAAATTAACTTCAACCTCCCCCCCTTCTGCTCCAATGGCAATGCCTTTTTTGTTTGAGGCAGTTTTGACTTCAATGCCACTATTTTCAAGAATTTCTTTTGGTAAAAAATATTCAGGATCTCTAAAATTTCGAAAAGCAATTACGAAAAGTGCCTTTGGTAAATTTTTTTCTTGGTATTTCAATTTTTGTAATTTTTCGCGGGTAGCTACCCCATCCATGGATTTTTTAATTTTAACCTGAAATAAAGTATTCTGTCAAGAAAAAGTTTATTTACTAGTCTCCTTGCTAAAATATTTTGCAGTATTTTCTCCTTGCTCCTCTAAGGTTCTTGAAAAAATTGTTTTGCCAGTTTGAGGATCAGTTAAGAAATAATAAAATTCTGTCTCCTTTGGATAAACCGTTGCTTTAATTGCTGCAAGGCCTGGATTTGAAATAGGCCCCGGAGGAAGTCCTAGGTATTTATAAGTGTTATAAGGAGAGTCTATATCTTTAGCTTGGGCGATCTCTTTTCTCATCTCCTCAAAGGTCCAACCTTCTTTTTTTAAGATATAAGCAATAGTTGAGCAACTATCGAGTTTTTTTCCTTCTTTTATTCGCTTTAAAAAGATTCCAGCAATAACCCTTCTCTCCTCAAAATCAGAAACTTCTTTTTCAACAATGCTTGCCAAAGTAATTACTTCAAAAAGGTTCCTTCCTTGTTTTTTAATCTCATCAAGCAAGGGGGTGACCTTTATTTCAAAATTTGAAAGGAATTTATTTAAAATAATTTCTTTTGAGATTTTTTGACAAGAAACTATTTCTGGAGTTTTGCCTTTGCAGGTAATTTGGGGGCTAGGGCAAGGAAAAATATAGGTATCTGGAAATAAGACTCCTTCAAGAGAAGCTTCATTTGGAAAATCCTCAAGAATCTTAAATTTCTCTTTGACATCTTTGATTTTAAGAGAAGAAAGCTCGCCTTTTTCAATTAAACCGTATTTACTTAATCTTTCTTCAATTTTTTCTAAGCGCCAACCCTCAGGAAAAGTAAGTTTAATCTCCTCCTTGGCAGGTCCTTGAATTAAGCTTTCTAAAATTTGGGGGATGTTTTGAGAAGAAGAAAGGCAATATTTTCCAGGAAGGAGATTTCTTCCCTTGCCTGATTTAAAAACATAAAAAATAAAAGCAAGGTTGTTTTTAATTAATCCTTGATTTTTAAGCTTTTTGGCGATGTCTCGCGTTCGATCGCCTTCTTTAATTTCAAAAACTTCAAATGGGGCAGTTAACTTAACCGGATTTTTAATCTCTTTTTCAAGAAAGGTATAAGCGATAGCAAAAGCAAAAGAGAGGAAGAAAATTATCACTAAAAAAATAATAAAACTTTTTGACATATTTTTTAATCTTCGATTAAAGGGACGAAAACAAAACCGGGGAATTTTTGAACTTTAAAATGTTCCTTACTTTCTTTTTCAAGAAGCCAAATACTATTTAAAATTGGAATCACGAGCCTCCCTCCAACTTTAAGTTGTTCCTTAAGAGCTTCAGGAGGAGAATCCGCAGATGCAGAAACCAAAATTTTATCAAATGGAGCTTCTTTTAAATAGCCCTTTGATCCGTCGCCACAAATAAACTCAACTTTTCCTTTTTCAATAAAATTATATTTGGCTACATTTTTTTCTCCAAAAACTTTTAGCTCGGGAATTCTCTCTATAGCAATTACCCGGCCATCTTTTTTTGAATCACTTTTTGAACTGACACAATACGCTAAAAGCGCTGTTGTCCAACCAGAACCCGAACCAACGTCAAGAACTTTTTCTCCTTCTTTTGGATCTAAAAGCTCAAGCATAAAAGCAACAACCGAGGGTTGAGAAATTGTTTGGCCAAAACCTATTGGCAATGCTTCATCAATTTCACAAAGATCTTTAAGATGATCCGGTAAAAAGTCTACCCTTTTTATATTAGAAAATGCTTCAATTATCTTTGGAGTTTTAAGGTAGCCAATTGAAACTAAGTAATCAACCAGTGCCATAATCTTTAAATTATAAGAGAAAGTTTATATAATGAAAAGAAGTCATGGAGAAAAATTTGGCTTTGGCTGTTGATCTTGGGGCAACAAATTTGAGAGTAGCTTTGGTCTCAAAAGATGGAAAAATTTTAGAAAAAATTGAAGAAAAAACTGCAAAAAGGGGCAAAAGTGGAAAAGTGGTTACTTTGCAAATTTTAGGGCTGGCTCAAAAGATTTTAAAGAAAAATAAGGCTGTTGGAATTGGGGTCTCCTCAATTGGGCCTCTTGATCTTAAAAGGGGAGAGGTAGTTAATTCTCCAAATATTCCTTTCAAAAAAATTGAAGTAGTTTTGCCACTCAAAAAATTTTTTGGACTTAAAACCATCCTCCTTAATGATTGCACTGCTGCTGTTTGGGGAGAAAAACATTTTGGCGCTGGAAAAAAAGTAGATAATCTTGTTTATATTACAATCTCAAGTGGTATTGGGGGAGGAGCAATAGTTGATGGACACCTTCTCGTAGGTCATCTTGGCAATGCAGTTGAAATTGGGCACATGAATATAAATACTAAATATGAAAGAAAATGTGGATGTCAAAGAAAGAACCATTGGGAGGGCTATGCCTCAGGAAATAATTTACCAAAATTTTTTAAAACTTGGGCAAAAATAGAAAAAATAAAAACCAAATTTCCAAAAGAAGCCAAAGAAATCTTTGAAAGAGCAAGAAATAAAGATAAAGTAGCATTGGAATTCTTAAAAGTTCTTGGCAAGATTAACGCCAAAGCAATTTCAAATATCATTGTAGCTTTTGCGCCTCAGCTCATCACTTTTGGAGGATCGGTAGTTTTAAATAATCAAGATTTGATTTTAAAACCAATTACTAAAGGAATTGAAGATTATTTACCACTTCCAAAAATCATCGTAACCCCGCTTAAAGAAAATGTTTGCCTTTTGGGAGCAGCTGCTCTTGTATTTTGGCCTCCATTTTAAAAAAACGGGGAGGTTTTTTATTCCTCCCCGACAAGAAGCTTTAGAAACTCGACCACCCCTTTTGGAGCGGGAACGTTGATAAAGATTCCCCGGATTCTGGCAAGTTTTTGAATTTCAGGATGGCAGTTTGGAAAACCAACCGGAATTACTCTTGGAAGCTTCATTGGAGCAATGTCGCTTTCCTCATCACCAAGATAAAAGCAGCGACCGTGAGGATTTCTTGAGATCAAAAAGTTGAAAAGAGTCTTTTCCTTTGTCATTGGTGCAATGTCAATCCAGGCATATCCTTTGCCTTGACCAGGAATTATATGTAAAGCAAGATCGTGCTCTTTTAGAAGATATTCAATGAAAACTTTTGCACGACAAAAATCTCCATCGGTGACAATTCCAGGATAGTGTGGCGGGCTACCAAATAAGAGAGTAAGGCTAGCTTCTCTGGGCCCTTCAACGATTACTTCTCCTATTCCTTTTATTTTTGCAGGGCCGCTTTCCTCTTTTATGTTAAGGAGCGACCGAAGCTCTTCAATTTCCGAAGCTCCATAAAGGGTAGTCTTGCCCCTTTCCCACCTGACTGCTCCCATTTCAGCAAAGATAACTTTGGCAATTTCAAAAAGTGATGTTGGAATGTGGGAAAGAGGAGCTCCGGTAATACAGATGAGCTCACCTCCTTTGTGGACAAACCTCCGCAGCCACCCCTCCACTTCTTTTGGAAGGGGTAGCTTATCCTCCCTCAAAATTCCTCCAAGGTCCGCTACTACCGTTCCAAGCCTCTCAACCACCGGAACTCACCTCCTTCGGGCTTTATCCGATAATATCTTATATTATCTTATAAAATTGTCAAGCAAAATTTTTTTGAAGAAAGGTTCAGAATTTGGAAATAGATTTTTTTATGATTTAAAAAATATTTACCACTCTTTTATTGCTCTGGCGTAAATCTCTGGAGTCCCTACATCAAACCATTTCCCTTCAAATAAATACCCGCAAAGTTTTCCTTCTTTTGCTAGGCGGGGGAAAATATCATTTTCAAGACTTAAATTTGTTTTTGGCAAAAGGTAATCAAAAATTTTTGGCTCAAAACAAAAAACCCCTGCGTTAAGGACCTGGGAAATTCCTTTTTCTTCTTGGGGCTTTTCTAAAAATTCAACAATTTTCTTTCCCCTAAGTTTTGCCACCCCATAGAAAGTTAAAGAAGGTTTTTCAATGGAACTTAGAGCCAAGGTAGCAATTCCGCCTGAAGAAAGGTGAAAATCAATAAAATCTTTCAGATTTATTTCAATAAGTTCGTCGCCGTATAAAACTAAAAAAGTTTCTTTGAGAAAAAAATTTTTAGCTAAATATAAAGCGTAACCTGTTCCAATTGTTTTCTTTTTTTGCTCAAGATAGCTAATTTTTACACCAAATCTACTTCCATCTCCAAAATGATATTTAATTTTCTCCCCAAGATGTCCTACTAAAATAAAAATTTCTCTTATTTCTGCATTTTTTAAGAGATCTATTTGATATTCTAAAATTGGTTTCCCTTTAACTGGAAGGAGAGCTTTGGGGATTTCGTGAGTAAAAGGTCTCATTCTTACCCCTTCTCCTCCAGCTAAAATATAGGCTTTCTTTACTTTTGGCTTTAAGGCTTCATTTAAGAGATACTCGATGGCATGGGATCGATTTCTTATCCGTGTATTATCAATAATTTCGTCCACCCTTTTTAGGAGGTCTTCTCTTATAGTTAGTGTAACTTTTTGTCTTTTCATTTTCTCTTCTTTCTAATTTTAAACTTTGGAGCTAATTTTTCAAGTCTTTTAACTATCCCCCCATACTCAAGCTCTTCCATTGAGAGCATTGCATTACCAAAAAATCCTTGTTCTCTAATATCAATCGCTTTTTGAGCTGCTTTAAATCTCACAAAATCCCAAAAAGGATGATCAAATACATCAACCATTTCAGTGAAGCGTCCGTTATGAACGCAAAGAGCGGCGCAACTTACAATTGGAGGTCCATCAAAATAGGAAATAGAGGAATTTAATTTAACGGGCATAAGGGGTCCAATATGAGCCCCTCTCATAAATCCATCAACAAAAGGAGCAATTTTAAATGGAGCCAAAACTTCTCCGGTAGCTGGAAAATTTTTTTGGACTCTTACTATTGCTACGGGATCATCTTTGCCAGTGTATGTTCCAGCAATGTTGTGAAGCCTTGTAGTGCTCACACTCACGCATTGTTCGCCTTCTTTGGTAAAAATGGCCTCAATTGAATATCTCCCAGTTTCTCGCAAAAGCACCGCAATATCATAAATATCTTCGGGAGTAAAAAGTTCAATTATTCTATCGCCTCTTTTATATTTCACATCCACAATCACAAATTTAAATCCTCTACCAATTTCAGGACTTAAAATAAGGCCTGAATTATAAAAAGGGTCAGCAAAAGCAAGGTAAAAAAACAAATTATAAGCTCCAGGGTTTGTTTTATCAGCTAAAAACACCAAAAATGGCTCAGCTGGTCTTTCTTCAAATTCCATTTCAGCTACCGCCGGTCCAGCACCTCTAACATTTCCGGCAAATGAATCTTTTAAAAGATCCTGTCCCGCGCCATATAATCCTTGCTCTTTAGCAATTTTTGTTCCTTCCATAAAAGCATCCCAGGCAAGTTTATGAATCTTGGGATTGTCAGGCCCAAAAGTATGAGAAAGCAAAATAGCAATATCGTCGCCAGTGTGAAATACATGGCTGTCAATAACAAATTTACTTTGAGAAACAAAATCCTTCACTCTTTGGATGACCTTTTCGCTTGGCTTTATATGGCCCCCAATTGAGCCAATGTCCGCTTTAATAAGTGAGAGGGTAATTTTCATAAATTTTTCTGATTTTACCTTATATTATCTTATTTTATCTTAAATTTTTGTCAAGAGGAAACGAAAAAATTTTAGCCAAATACCAATCGAGGTTTTAAATAAAATCTATAGCCAAAGTGGAGAATTAAAAAAAGGTAATATAAAAAAATGAATGATCGCTTCTGAAAAGAAATCAAAAAAGCAGCCGGAAGTTCTTATTTGAGCGCTAAGTTAATTTAGGTAACTTGAGAAATTAAAACTGGCAGGGGCGGCAGGACTCGAACCTGCAGTCCTGGTTTTGGAGACCAGTGGTTTACCACTTAACCGACGCCCCCATTTTTGTATTCTATTTAGCTCCTTCGGGCTTGGCAAGAGTTTCTTTTTTGCTTTCTTCGATAATTTTCTCAAATTCTTCCTTCTCGATAGTCTCTTTTTTAATTAAAAGATTGGCAAGTTTTTCCAAAAGATTTGATTTTTCCTTTAAAATTTGAGTTGCTCTTTTTTCGCTATCTTTAATGAGTTTTGCCACTTCTTTATCAATCCTTTGAGCTATCTCTTCTGAATAATTTCTTGCCATTTCATATTCCCTACCAAGAAAAATAAGTTCTTCTTTTTCCCCAAAAACAATTGGCCCCAAAGAGGACATTCCGTATTCTTTGACCATTTTTCTAGCAATTCTTGAGGCATTTTCCAAATCATTTGAGGCACCGGTACTGATATCTCCAAACTTCATTTTCTCAGCCACATATCCTCCAAGTAAAGTGGTCATCTCAGCCAAAAATTCCTTTTTTGTTTTTATTCTTTTTTCTTCTTTCGGGGTTTTTAAAGTATACCCAGCAGCAAGTCCTCTAGCAACAATTGAAATTTTCCTTACCGGCTCAGCTTCAGGTAAAAAAGCAGCAACTAAAGCATGTCCTGCTTCATGATAAGCAGCAATTTCCTTCTCTTTTTTGGATAAAACATGAGATTTCCTTTCGGGACCAAGAAGGACTTTTTCAATAGATTCTAAGAGTTCTTCCTGGGAAATTTGATTTTTCCCTTTTCTGGCAGCAAGCAAAGCTGCTTCATTTACTACATTTGCTAAATCCGCCCCAGAAAATCCAGGGGTGCGCTCGGCAACTTCTCTTAGGTTCACGTTTGAAGCTAGGGGTTTACCCCTTGAATGAATTTTTAAAATCTCTTCTCTCTCGTTAACATCAGGTAGATCTAAAACTATTTTTCGATCAAACCTTCCGGGTCTTAAAAGTGCTGGATCTAAAACATCGGGCCTATTTGTAGCTGCAAGGACAACACATTTATCATTCGGCTCAAAGCCATCCATTTCAATCAAAAGTTGATTTAAAGTTTGCTCTCTTTCTTCATGACCTCCGGTAATTGCGGGTCCTCTTACTTTGCCAATCGCATCAAGTTCGTCTATAAAAATTAAGCATGGTTGATGTTTTTTAGCTTCCTGGAAAAGGGATCTCACTCTTCCAGAGCCAACTCCAACAAAAAGTTCCACAAAAGAAGATCCGGCTACCGAAAAAAATGGAACATTTGCCTCGCCAGCAACTGCTCTTGCAAGTAAAGTTTTCCCACATCCTGAGGGGCCTACAAGCAAAATCCCTTTGGGAATTCTGGCGCCAAGCTCTAAATATTTTTTTGGATTTTTAAGAAAATCAACAACTTCCATTAATTCTTGCTTTGCCTCTTTAAGTCCAGCTACATCTTTGAAGGTAACTTTTTCTTTGGGAAGACCACCAACTCCAAAAAGCTTGGCCCTAGCCCTTGTAAATTCAAACACCTGAGCAGTGCCCGTCTTTGTTTGCCTAAAAAGAAGCCAGAAAAAGACAATAATAAACACAAACGGCAAAATGGAACTTAAAGCAAAGAGCCAAATTTGAAAATTTGTCCCCGAATGATGAGAAATTTTTAAGCTCTGGAGTTCAAATGAAGAAAGTCCATAACTTAAAAGCAATTCTTCCAAGGAAACATTTGGATCTTTGGTTACAAAATATATTTCTCCGTTTTTTAAAGTAAACTCAAATTTTTCAGGAAAAGAATTAATCTTTTCAACCTCTCCTTTTCGAACAAAACTAATAAATTCTCCTACAGAACTTTCTTTTTTGCTTGAGCTCAAGGGAGAAAATGAGGAAAAAAATAGGGCAAAAAATAGCAAAATAATGAAGATATAAAATCCTTTTAAAAATAATTCCTTGAGTCCTTTATTTTGCATAATTATTTTTCGCTTAAAATAATGCTTTTTTGAGCTTGGTTGATCTTAACAATTTTCACTTCAAGTTCCTTATCCATAAGGCCTTTAAGAATATTTTGAAGTTTTTCTGAATTTAAATCTTCAAAAGAAGGTAAATGTTCTTTTGAAAGATAATACCAAGGAAGAAATGCCGACATCCCCGAGATCTCAAACAAAAGCCCTCCTCGATTAAAATCAACTGGCTTAAGCTTTAATTTTTCTTGGGCGCTCATTCTTTTAGCTAAATCCTCCCAAAAAAGTCTTTCCTTGGCTTCTTTTGCGGAAAAAAGCGCCATTCCTCTTTTGGGAAAAAATTTCTTAAGCACCAAACACAATTTTTCGCCTACCTTTGGCATCTCTCTCTCAAGTTCTTCCTTTGGGACAAAACCGAAAATAAAGCCTGGAATTTCAACCAAAATTCCATTTTTCATTTTTTCAACAACCTCTCCTTCAACCAAATCTCCGATCTTTGGTGGTTTAAGTTTTTGCTTAAGTTCAGGACGCTCATCCAAAAATGCTTGAAATTTGTTTTTAACTGCCATAGTTTAAAATATAAAAAATAGAGCTTTTTTTGTCAACAAAAAAACTTATTTAGGATAGCCCTCAAAAACTCTAAAAACCAAATTAAAAACAATTAACATTGAAATGATCATCTCCAAAACTTGAAGAATTATTCCTAAAATAAGAAAATGAATTGCTTTCTTGGGATCGCGTGACCTATTGGCAGCCCAAGCAACTATTCCACCAAAAAATCCAAACAAAACTACAACCAAATACCACCAATTGGATGTTTTTGGAGAAAGAGGTGATTCTTGAAAGCTAAAAGGTTCTTCAAATCCACATCTGGAGCACCTTCTTGAGCTTAAATCCATTTCCGCACCGCATTTTGGACAAAATTTAATACTTTTTTGCCAAAACATAAAAATATAAAGTAAATAAATTGTTGTGCCCGGGGAGGGACTCGAACCCTCACGGGGATAAACCCCACACGATTTTGAGTCGTGCGCGACTGCCAAGTTCCGCCACCCGGGCAAAAAGTTATTTTAGCAAAAAATAAAAAATTTATCCAAGAAGTCTTATAGCTACACCAATAGCGGCCAAAACCGCTCCCAAAATCCAAAATCGCATAACAATTTTGTCCTGCCCCCAACCCTTGGCTTCCAAGTGATGATGAATTGGAGCAGCCAAGAAAAGCTTCTTTTTCCTAACTTTTTTTGAAAGAAGCTGGAGGATAACTGAGCCCGATTCAATTACAAGTAATCCTCCAATAATTGGTAAAACTAAAACCGAATCGGTGAAAAAAGCAACAATTCCAAGAGTAACTGTTAGGGGCAAACTTCCAGTTTCCCCCATATAAAATCTTGCCGGAGGAATATTGAACCATAAAAAAGCTAAAGTGCTTCCAACAATTACTCCACAAAAGGAGGCAAGATCAATTTGGTTTCTAAAAAAAGCAATTGCACCGTAAGCCGAAAAAATTATTGCAAAAACCCCTCCGGCTAATCCGTCAAGTCCATCAATTACGCCACCTGACCAACAAGCAAGAATGACTAAAATGAAAAATGGAATATAAAGAGATCCGATTTTAATATCTCCATTGCCTGGAACATGGATTGTTTCCCAACCAAGCTTAAAATGAAACCAAAGTCCGCCAATAAGCCCAATTAAAAAAACGATGGCAAATCTTTGCCAGAAAGTAAGCCCTAAAGCTACATATTTCCCCTTCCCTTTAACCTGCAAAAAATCGTCCAAAATTCCAATAAGTCCTGCGCTTACCAGTCCAAAAAGAGGAAGCCAGGTCTGATTTCTTGAGAAAAAATTTAATTTTTGAGCCCAAAAATTTTGGGGAAAAAGGAGAGAAAGAAAATAGAAAATTAAAGTAACAAAAATAGTAGTTAACCAAATAATCAGTCCCCCAAAGCGAGGGGTAGAAACTTCTTTTTCTTTGTGGAATTTTAAAAAAACCGGAATTTCTTTTCCATCAATTGATTTTTGGCGAAAATTTTTTCTCCAAAGTTTATACTTATAAAGAAAGTGGGTCAAAATTGGAGTTAAAAGAACTCCAAGGGCTGATGAAACAGTAGTTAGGGTAAAAATTTTAATTACATCAAAGGCGAGTTTTGTCATTTTTTCCTTTTGGTAATTTTTAGATGAAGTTCTTTAAGTTTTTCTTCTTCAACTTCACTTGGAAGATCCATTAAAAAATCCCTTCCATCTCCTGTTTTTGGAAAAATAATTACTTCTCTAATACTTTCTTTTCCAAGCAAAATTGCTAAAAGTCTATCAAGACCTAAAGCTATTCCGCCATGAGGGGGTACTCCACATTCCATAGCTTCAATAAGATGTGAAAATTTTCTTCTTATTTCTTTCTTTTTGTGGCCCAAAACTTCAAAAACTGCCTCAAGAATTTCGGTATTTGTCGTTCTTAAACTTCCTCCTCCGATTTCATACCCATTTAAAACAAGGTCATATTGATGGGCAAGAATTTTTGAGGGATCTTCGAAAAGTTCTTTTTTCTCTTTAATTTTTGGCAAAGTGAATGGGTGGTGCACTGTATCCCATCTTTTTTCTGTTTCCTTCCATTCAAACATCGGAAAATTCAAAAGGAAGACAAAAGCCAATTCATCTTTATCGTTTTTATTTTTTCTTAAATCTGGTTTATCTGTATTATATTTCTTCATCGCTGAGACCGCATCAAGTCTTTTAAATGGCAAAAAAGTAATTCTTTTTTGGGGGAAAAATTTCTTAATCAAATTTAAAATAAGCTCTTCAACAAGTGCTAAAATTTCTTCCTCGCTTTCTACAAAACTCATCTCAATATCAAGCTGAGTGAATTCTGGTTGTCTGTCGGCTCTTGGATCCTCATCGCGAAAACATTTTGCAATCTGAAAATATTTTTCAATGCCCCCAATCATTAAAATTTGTTTATATTGCTGGGGGCTTTGAGGAAGGGCATAAAATTTTCCAGGATGAAGACGCGAGGGGACTAAAAAATCTCTTGCTCCTTCAGGCGTGGATTTTGTTAAAATTGGTGTTTCAATTTCAATAAAGCCTTTTTTGGTCAAAAATTCTCTTAAAAAATTGTTAATCTGATGCCGAGTTTCAAAAATTTTTCTTATTTCTTCCCTTCTTAAGTCAAGATACCTATAGCGATATCGAATTTCTTCTTTGGAGGAGGCTAAATCTTTCGGCAAAACAGGAATCTTTTTGGGCAAAGACAAAATTTCAAGAGCTTGGGCCTCAATTTCGTACCTCCCAGTTAAAATTTTTGGATTGATTTTTGATTTGGGGCGCTCCTTTACTTTCCCCCAAACTTTAATTACCGATTCAGGAACTATTTTTTTAGCTTTTTGGTAAAGTTCTCCTTGAAAAACAATTTGGGAAGTTCCGCTTTGATCTCGCAAGTCCAAAAAAATAATCTTTCCATGATCTCTTAAAGATTGGGCAAAACCGGCAACAAGAACTTCTTTTCCCAAAAAATTTGAAATTTGAGAGGAAAAAATTCTTCCCTTCATTTTTCTTTAGCTTTTAAAATGTAATATAAAATGAAAACTACCAAAATAATAATTAAAGCGACCCAGGCCCAAAAGGTGATATCCTCCTGCATTTTTATTTTATAAGCTTTTTAAACTTTTCAACCAAAGTGACCGGAGTTGGATCGACCTTATTTAAAATTGCTAAAAAATAAGAGGTAAAATCTCCAAGTAAAATATTCTCAAAAGCTTCTTTAAAAATGTCTTTTCCTTCCAAAAAAATCCAAAAGCTTTTTATCCCTTTTTTATTAAAAATTTTATTTAAAATTTTCATTCTCTTTTGAATCCTTGGGTGATCCTCCTTGTCAGAAATTAAAAGCAAAAAGAAGTTTTTCCAAAGAATTTTCATTTTGCACTCTCCAATTCCGGTCATTTCATTGTGATTAAGTTCTGGAAAAATATTAAAAAATGAAGGCACTTTTGAGTTCTCGTTAAATTTTATTTTCCAAATTTTTGCCAAAACCTCATTTTGAGAAGAGGAATAAATTAAAGGAATCTTTTTCAAAAGCTTTTTTGCTAAAATTTTCCCCTTTTTTTCAAAAAGCTTTGGAGAAAGTGTTTTTTCAAGCTTTAAAATTTCATTGGTAATTTTTTTTCTAAAAAGGCCATGGTTTTCAAGTAAAAAACTTAAAGCAGAAAATTGATAGCCCAAGGCAAGACGAGGTTGAATTCCGCCAGGAATTTTTGCAAATGGAACTTTAAATTTTCTTGAAACTTCCTCAAGTTTTCCTCCGGAAGCAATTGAAAAAATTTGAAGTTTTCTTTTTTTTGCCTCAAAAAAGGCATCTAAAGTTTCTTCAGTATTTCCTGAATAGGAAATGGTGACAACTAAAGTGTCTTTTGGTAAATTTTTTGGCAAAAGATAGTCCCGGTGCAAAAAAATTGGCGCTTTTAAAAATGAAAGCTTTTTATCAAAAAACAAAAGAAGCTCTCCTGGCAAAGCGGATCCCCCCATTCCACAAATTAAAATTTGTGGAGGCAATTTTTTGAACTCAACTTTTTTTGCTTTTTTTGCTGATTCTATTCCAATTTTAAATTGCTTTGGAAAATCCAAAATCTTCTCTCTCATTTTTGATTTGTCGATCTCAAAAGTCATATCTTTGATTTTAACAAAAAATTAAAAAAACAAAAAGCCCCTCTCTCCAAAATGGATTGAGGGGCAACTACTTTTTTCCTTCCTCCCCTCACTTCTTAACTGGCTCTCTTTCTTTTTCATGATATCCTCCCTTCAGAGTTTCCCAAGCGCGATTGACGAGAACTTCGAGTTTTGCCATGTCCACCCGTTCCACACCTGGCACGCCACATTCGAGAAAAAGATAGCCCCGCAAAGCTGGATGATTCGCGGCCATGCCTACGATGGGCATTTGAGCGTTACACCTCAAGCACCGGCCGTGAAACACCTTGTCTGGATCTAAATTTGAAAGCTTTTTGACTTTTTCCTCTGTTGGCTTCAGCCCATCGGAGGGTTTGGAGAAAAGATAAAAGCGAAGACCATCTTCATCCTCTGTGACATACCAGGCAGTTCCGTAGGGACTCTTCCGAGTCCTTCCGGTAACAACTGCCCACGCAAACAGCAGAAGAGCGCGCGTGGCAACGTCTTCCACATTAAAAGAGAATTCTTTTACGATCTTTTCTGCGAACTGAGAGAAAGTTAATTTGGAAGGATGAAGAGAAAAGTTATGGCGCAGCCAGCGAAAAAAAGAGCCCAAGTGAATCTTAACACGTCCGTTGAGGGAAGGCCCTCCACCGGTACTAGTAATATTAAAGGGCATCGGATCACCTCCAAGTTAAATTTTACTTTTAAAGCAATTTTTTGTCAAGGAAAAAGAGTTGAGGAAGAACTTTTAATAAAGTAAAATAAAAAGTTATGGAGTTTCTTTCTTTGCCACTTGACAAAATAAAATATATTGGAAAAGTTTATCAAAAAAGACTTCAAAAGCTTGGAATTAAAACCCTAAAGGATCTTTTTTACCATTTCCCCCACCGCTATGATGATTTTTCAAATTTGAAAAAGATTAGCCAGGTAAAAATTGGTGAGGAAGTAGCAATCCAAGGAAAAATAAAAGCAATTTCCACAAGAACTTCTCCAAAAAAAAGAATAATTTTAACCGAGGCAATTATTCAAGATGAAAGTGGAATTTTAAAAGCAGTTTGGTTTAACCAACCATTTATTGAAAAAAATTTAAAAGTTGGTGAAAACGTTAGCTTTGCTGGAGAGGTAAAAAGCAAGGGTGGGGAAATTTTTCTCTCAAATCCCACTTATGAAAAAATAAAAGAAGGAAGGCTTTTGCACACTCTTGGTCTTGTGCCAATATATCCTGAAACAAAAGGGCTTTCTTCAAGATGGCTAAGAAATATTTTAAATTTGCTTTTTGAAAAGTATCTTAGTCAATTTGAGGAATTTTTGCCAAGAGAAATTTTAAAAAGTGAGGGCTTCCCAGAGATCAAAAAAGCGATTTTTGACATCCATTTTCCAAAAACTAAAGAGGATGCAAAAAAAGCCAAAGATCGTTTTGCCTTTGAGGAAATTTTTTTAATTCAACTTGTTTTGCAGAAACAAAGACTCAAACTCGAAAGGAGGCTTGCGCCAAAAATTTTGCCCTATCCTGAAGAAATTCAAATTTTTAAAAAAAGCTTACCTTTTGAATTAACCGAAGATCAAAAGAAAGCTTTAAGAGAAATTTTTGCTGATCTCCAAAAAACTTCGCCAATGTCAAGACTTCTTGAAGGAGAGGTTGGTTCTGGAAAAACAATTGTAGCAATTTTTGCTTCTTATATTGTGGTAAAAAATGGGTACCAGGTGGCAGTAATGGCTCCAACAGGAATTTTGGCAGAGCAGCACTTTAGCGAGTTTAAAAAAAGACTTAAAAATTTGAAAAATTACAGCGAAAGAAGAATAAAGATTGGGCTTTTAACAAGTGAACTTGCTTTTTTAACCTGGGAAGGGAAAATCTCTCAAAGAAAACTTTTAAAGAAAACTTTCGAAGGAGAGGTTGATATTTTAATTGGAACTCATAGTCTTATTCAAGAAAGAGTAAAATTTAAAAAGCTCGGTCTTGTAATTGTTGATGAACAACACAGGTTTGGAGTTGAGCAAAGGGCAAAACTTTGTGCAAAAGGAAATGAAAATTTTATTCCTCACTTTCTTTCAATGACAGCAACTCCAATTCCCCGAACTTTGGCATTGGCATTTTATGGAGATCTCTCTATTTCTCAAATCAAGGAACTTCCAAAAGGAAGAAAAGAGGTAAAAATTAAGATTATTCCCCCATCAAAAAGAAGGGAAGTTTATGAATTTTTGCGAAGCGAGATAAATCAAGGAAGACAGGCTTTTATTATTTGTCCTCTCGTAGAGGAGTCGCCAAATCTTGAAGCTAAGGCGGCAAAAAAAGAATATGAAAGAATAAAAAGAAGAGTTTTTCCTGAATTTAAAGTTGGACTTTTACATGGAAAAATGAAAGAGGAAGAAAAGTGCGAGGTTATGAGAAATTTTTTGGCAAAAAAAATTCAGATCTTGGTGGCTACTCCAGTAGTCGAAGTTGGAGTAGATGTTTCAAATGCTACGGTAATGATTATCGAAGGAGCTGAAAGATTTGGACTTGCCCAACTTTATCAACTTAAAGGAAGAGTTGGAAGGGGAAATTTTCCTGGTTTTTGTTTTCTTTTCACTGAAAGCGAGGGAGCAAAAACTTGGCAAAGACTTAAAGCCCTACTTTCTTCAAAAAATGCTTTTGAGGTAGCCGAATATGACCTTAAGATTCGTGGGCCGGGGGATTTTATCGGCAAAAGGCAAGCGGGTATTCCAGACACAGTAATGGAAGCTTTAACCAATCTTCCAATTTTAGAAAAAGCCAAAAAATGGGCAATCGAAACACTGAGAAAAGATCCAGAACTTAAAAATTTCCCTTATTTGGCCAGAGAGGTTGAAAAAATAAAGGAAAAATTTAGCCTTGGGTAGCTTTATTTTGAAAATACCACTCTAAAAATTCTTTGGCAATTGGTATCGCCCCTCTTTCTCCTCCTTCGCTTTCTTCAACTAAAACCTGAATAAAAACTTCGGGATTTTTTGCAGGAGCAAAACCTAAATACCAAGAAAAATATTTCCCAGGCACTGAAGACTCGGCGGTTCCAGTTTTACCGCCACTTGAAACCGGAAGATCTTTTAATTTATGGCAAGTTCCCGAAGGAAAATTAACACAATCTTCCATCGCCTTTTTAACTATTTCAAGATTTTCTTTTTTGGCAATATTTTCGGCCAGAATTTCAGGCTGAAACTCTTTGATAATCTTTCCATTTTTATCAACTATTTTATCAATTACTTGGGGCTTTAAAATTTTCCCTCCATTGACAATGCTTGCCACAGCAAAAGCAAGATGCAATGGAGTAGTTAAAAAGTATCCTTGACCAATTGAGACATCGTATACATCAGCGATTGACCAGTTTCTTTTTTCAATGCTTTTTCTTTCTTTCTCAAACCATTCTGGAGTGGGGACAAAACCAACTTTCTCTCCTGGCAGATCAATTCCAAGCTCTTTTTCCAAAAAGAATTTTTGGAGATATTTTTTGATTCTTTCTATACCTAGTCCTTGAAAATCTTTTGTTCCTCCACCAAGAGTAAAAAAGAAAACATTACAAGATTCGGCGATTGCTTTGAATATATCGACTTTGCCATGAACTCTCCAGCATTTTTTGAGAGTTGAGGGCCCATAAGGATTTGGAATTTCAATAAAACCTGGACAGTTAAGTTGGGTATTTGTTGAAACAATTCCTTCCTCAAGGGCTGACAGCAAAATTAAAGGTTTAATTGTAGAACCTGAAGGGTAACGGCCTGAAATCACACGGTTGGGATTGAAAATTTTATTTTCGTTTTGAAGTCTTTGAAAGTCTGCCTGAGAAAGACTGCCCTCTAAAAAAATATTAGTATCATCAGAGGGCAAAGATACCAAAGCTAAAATTTTCCCATTTTGAGGATTAAAAACCAAAGCAGCAACTTTTTTTTGAGGAACCCTTCTTTGAATAATTTCATAAAGTTTCCTTTGAGCTTCTCCAGAAATGTTTAAAATGACATTAAAGCCCTCTTTTGGTGGGAAAACTTGAGTAAATTCTTCCAAAACTTCGCCAAAAGCATTAACCACTTTTTCAATTTTGCCTTTTTCTCCTCTTAGGTACTTTTCAGCACTTTTTTCAACGCCACTTTTCCCAATGGAATCACCAAAAGTATAATAGGGGTCCTCTGAAAGTTCAGTTTTATCTACTTCGCCAAGATATCCCAAAATTGGAGAAAAAATTTGTGGGTCTTTGTAGCGCCTTTTTATTACTTCCCTTTTAAATTTTCCACCATCCAAAAAAACTTCCTGAAAAACGTTCTCAACCAAAACTTCGCCTTCCTTAGTTAAAATCAGCCCCCTGGATGGGATAATTGGAAAACTGCGAATAAAAGTCGCCTGACTTTCTTTTATCCAAAAATCTTTTTGAAGAAATAAAAAAAATTGCCTTCCAAAGAAGGCAAAAATTAAAAAAAGAGCTAAAATAAAAATTAAATTAAAGACTTTTTTTTCAATTTTTATTTCAAGTCTTGATTTAAATTCTTCTTCTTTTTTTCTTTGAGATTCAAAAAGAATCTCTTCTGGTTCAATTTCTCTTTTTCGCTCAAAATTTATTTTTTTCATCAAAAAATTAAAAAATGGCAAAATTTCCAAACATTATAAGGGAGCTACCTACTTTCGCGGAAAAAATTCCACTATCATCGGCCTTGGGAGATTTCACTTCTGTGTTCGGAATGGGAACAGGTGGGACACTCCCAGTATAGCTCCCTTATAATATTTGTAATTTTGCCCTCTTTAGAGGAAGGGAAAGTCGGCCAATTAGGACCACTCGGCTCCACCGGTTACCCGGCTTCCACCTGTGGCCTATCAACCTGGTAGTCTCCCAGGGGCCTCAAGGAGTCCTTATCTTGGGAGGGGCTTCGAGCTTAGATGCTTTCAGCTCTTATCCCTTACCAACATAGCTACCCAGCGATGCCATTGGCATGGCAGCTGGTACACCAGAGGTTGGCTGGTCCCGATCCTCTCGTACTAGGGACCACTTCCCTCAAGACTCCGACGCCCGCAGCGGATAGAGGACCGACCTGTCTCACGACGGTCTGAACCCAGCTCACGAGGCGCTTTAAAGGGCGAACAGCCCTACCCTTGGGAGCGGCTACACCCCCAGGATGCGCAGAGCCGACATCGAGGTGCCGATCAGGGCCGTCAATGGGAACTTTCGGGCCCTACCAGCCTGTTATCCCCGGGGTAACTTTTATCAGTTGATCTTCCGGCTTCCTATGAAGGCCGGTCGGTTCACTAAGTCCTGGTTTCCCAACTGCTCGGCTTTTCCGCCTCGCAGTAAAGCCGGCTTGTGCCTTTGCACGACCACTCCGATTTCCATCCGGAGCTAGCCGACCTTTGAACTTCTCCGTTACTCTTTAGGAGAATGGTGCCCCACCAAAACTGGCCGGCTCTCACTGTCCCCTGCTCGGGTTAGACTTGATTTCCTGAAAGGTGGGTGTTTCATTGGCGGCTCCACCCTGCCCGGAAGCAGGGCTTCATAGCCTCCCCACTACGCTACGCATCCAGGAAGTCAAGTCAATAAGAGCCTCCAGTAAAGCTCCCGGGGTCTTTCCGTCCTGCTGCGGGATGGCCGCATTTTCACGGCCATTGGATTTTCACCGGGCGCCTCCTCGAGACAGTCCTCCAGTCGTGACGCCTTTCATGCGGGCCGGAACTTACCCGGCAAGGGGTTACGCTACCTTAGGACGGTCAGAGTTACCGCCGACGTTCGCTAGGGCTTAACCCGCTCACCTTCCAGGAAAAATCCCGGAAAGCGGCAGGCTTAACCTTCTAGCACTGGTCAGGCGTCAGCCCCTATACATCGCTTTACAGCTTGCGCAGGGACTTGTGTTTTTGATAAACAGCCGCCAGAGGAACTTTCGCTGCGCCCTGTAGCAAGCGTTTACGCTCGCTACAGGGAGGCCTTATCGCGAACTTACGGCCGCTTTTTTGCCGAGTTCCTTGAGGAGGTCTCACCCGTTGGCCTTGGCGCACTTACGCCAGCCCACCTGTGTCGGTTTGCGGTACAGGTCTAGCCTCTTTTTAAATCCCTGAGAGGTTTTTCTAGAAAGCTCGCTCCCTCAAGTTTCAAGCCTTTTTGGCTTGATTCTTCTCTCCCTTGAAGCTGCCCTTTGGGGGCTATGGTCCGGGTTTTACCTAGACCACCTTCTTAGGAGAGAAACGGAGCATCTCCATCGCTCCGCTTGAGGTACTGAGCTTTGTCACCCCATCGGGAAAAGAGGCTAGAGCGCCGGAATATTAACCGGCTGTGCATCCCCCGCACCAT
>Ga0272449_1001336_pt1 | contig 25626 bp, 33 predicted proteins | sample YNPCB0241_FD_198679 | JGI IMG/M metagenome (GOLD analysis project Ga0272449, IMG submission 198679) | Hot spring sediment microbial communities from Yellowstone National Park, WY, United States - YNP-CB-024-1 | ecosystem: Environmental > Aquatic > Thermal springs > Hot (42-90C) > Sediment... | reverse complement strand
GGCAAGGAAGTTCCGCCAGCCAAAGCAATAATAGCAATGACCGAAGTGGGAATTCCCAAAATCTGAGAAACTTTTGTTAAAGATTCGATCGTATAATCAGAAGCAAAAACAAGTCCTAAAACCCCCAAAATCAAAAAGAAAAAAACGCGAAAAGTTAATTTTTGATCTTTTCTTTTTTCAAGATCGATTTTAATTCTTTTTTCTTTTTTTTCAATCCTGGAAGGTAAAACCTCAAAAAATTCTCCTGTCTCCTCTTCTTCTGGTTCTCTTTTTTGATAAATAGTGTAGAGCAAATAAACCAAAAAACCTAAAAAGAGCAAAACACCTTCTCCAAAAACAATCTTTTTATCTAAACCAGCAAAAAGAAATAAAATCGTGCTACAAGCCAAAAGAGGAGCGTCCAAATCAATCAAACTCCTTCTGATTGTCAACATTCGAGCAACCACAGCAGACAGTCCAACAATAAAAAGCATATTAAAAATGTTAGAACCAATAACATTGGCAGCAACAATTTCGTTTTTTCCCTTAAAAACCGCTGCCAAAGAAGAGGCTAATTCTGGCAGAGAAGTTCCAATAGCGACGATCGTGACTCCAATAATAAAAGGAGAAATTTTTAAAGCAAGGCCAATTTTTTCAGCGCTTTCAGTAAACCAATCTGCTGATTTTACCAACAAAGCGACGCTCAAAATAAAAACAAAAATCCAAAATATTGCCAACATTTTTAAATTATAACTTTTTTTCTTTTTTTTCAAAAACTGCTTTCAAAATTTCCAATAAAATTGTTGTCAAAAATCCTATTGAAAAAACAATAACCCAATGCCAAAATTTTAAAGGAACAGTCTTTAAAAATTTCTGCAATGGCGGAAAATAAACAGCCAAAAATAAAAGTAAAAAACCATAGATCATCGCTAAAAACATAAATTTATTCCCAAAAAAATTTTCTGTTTTTATTATCGGCTTTCTTAAATTTTTAAAAGCGAATAAATAAATAAAATTAACAGAGCCCAGGGTAGCAAAAACCAAGGTGCTTGCCAGTTGAAAATCATTGTTTTTTACTCCAACAAAATAAAAGAAAAAAATTGAAACGAAAGAAACAAAAATCGTGATTAAAAAAATTAAAGAAAGAAGAAAATTATCAAAAAGCGATTCTTTTTTAATGTCTATGGGTTTTTTCTTCATTAAACCCTTCTCTTTAGGTTCAAAGGCAAAAACCAACCCTGGCGGACCATCGCAGATAAAATGTAAATATAAAATTTGAAGAATGTTTAGGGGCGAAGGAAATTTCAAGATGCCAGCCAAAAACAAAACGCCGATTTCTAAAAACGAATTTGATAAAACATAAGCGATGCTTTTTTTGATGTTCGACAAAATTTTTCTTCCTTCTTGGCAGGCCAAAATTATTGTTTTAAAATTGCTATCGAGCAAAATAAGGTCTGCTGCCTCTTTAGCAACCTCGCTCGCCTCACCAACAGCAATGCCAATATCTGCTTCTTTTAGAGCCAGAGCATCGTTCACGCCATCTCCAGTCATGGCAACTACCTCACCCTTTTCTTTTAGAATCTCAACAATCTTCCTTTTTTGGTGGGGCAAAATCCGGGAAAACAAAACAACATCATCAATCTTTCTTTTTAATTCTTCTTTTGAAATCTTTTCCAGTGAAGAGGCCTCCATTATGTTTTCAGAAGATAAATGAAAACCTAAAATTTTGGCTACCCTTTGAGCTGTTTTTAAATGGTCGCCAGTAACAATCTTTACTTTTATTCCTGCTTCTTTGGCAACCCTTATCATTTCTTTTGCCTCTTTTCGCACGGGATCTAAAATACCTGCCAAACCCAAAAATTGAAAATCTTTTTTTTCTTTTAAATTTCCTCTTTCTTTTTTGGCAAAAGCAATTACTCTTAATCCTTCGCTTGCCCATTGATCCAGAATTTGAGAATATTTTTCTTTCTGCTCTTTTGAAAGAGAACAAAAATTAAAAACAATTTCCGGCGCGCCTGTCAAAAAGGATATTTCTTTGCCTTCAATTTTCCAAAGAGAAAGAGAATATTTCTTCTCGCTATCAAATGGTTCTTCAAAAATTTCTTTTCCTTCCTTTAAAATTTTTTCTCCTTTTTCTTTTAAATTTTCTTTTGCAAATTTAGAAAGCGCCACTTCTAAACTTGTTTTTTCCTCGTTATTTAAAAGCATACAAAAAAGAAGACCTTCTTTTTCTTCAAAAACTATTTTTTCTACTTTCATCTTTCCTTCGGTCAAGGTCCCTGTCTTATCAAGACAAATCACAGAGGTTGATCCTAAAATTTCAGCTGCTAAAAGACTTTTAACCAACCCTTTGTTTTTTAAAATTTTTGCCATTCCCAAAGTCAAAATTAAAGTAATGATAACTGGCATGGCTTCAGGAATAGCTGCAATGACCAAAACAACAGAAATTTTCAAGGCCTCGAGAATATGACCATTCATTAAAATCTGAAAAAGAAAAATAAAAAAACAAACGATTAAAATAAAAAGAGCAAGCTTTTTCGATAGATCTTCCATTTTTTCTTGCAAGGGCGTTTTTCCTTCTTTAATCTCAACGAGCGATTTTCCAATTTTTCCCACTTCTGTTTGTTCTCCAATTTTCTCAACTTGCATTACTCCTTTTCCAGAAAGAACATTCGTTCCCATAAAAACTTTATCTCCTTCCTTTTTTAACACTCCTTCCTCTTCTCCTGTTAAAATTGCCTCTGAAAGTAAAATTTCGCCCTGAATTAATTTTCCATCAGCTGGTACTCTATCTCCTGAAATCAAAACAACCAAATCACCAGGCACCAAATCTTTGGCTTCAATAACCTTTTTCCTTCCTTCTCTAATTACCATAGCCAAGGGTTTTAAAATTTTTTTCAGAGCAAAGAGGGTTTTTTTTGCTTTGTATTCTTGGAAAAAACCCATCAAACTATTGAGAAAAACCACGGCTAAAATTAAAAAAAACTCAAAAATTTCTTTAAAAAATAAAGAAAATAAAGATACAAAAAATAAAATATAAATGAGAGGATTTTTAAATTGGTTTTTAAAAATTAAAAAAGCATCGAGCCTCTCTCTTTCTTCTATTAAATTCTTTCCGTATTTTTTTTGTCTTTCCAAAACCTCAGCTTCACTTAAACCCCAAAATTCCATAATAAAGATTATTCAATACAACAATCGATGATTTTTTTAACAACATTCTTTAATTTTTCCATAAAACCTGTTTTTTCTTTATCATGAATATTCAATTGATTTTCCTCAATCTTTTTAACCTGACCAATATCGATTAATTTCAAATTCAACCCCCAAAACAAACTCCAGAGATCATAGGCCTTTGAAAAAAGATTTTCTGCTTCCTCTTTTTTCCCGTCTTGATAATATTTTGTTCCAACCTCAATCAATCTCATTGAAGCAGCCAAGAGATGTTTACTCAAGCACCATAATTCAGAACCTGATTCAACATCTTTCACCAATTTTGCCAAAAGCTCTTTTCTCATTTGTCTCGTTTGATTTAACAAATCAAAATATTTATTATTTCCAGTTTTCGCTCCAGAAAAGAAAAAATGTTCTTCGATAGAAATCAAATTCATTATTGCCACTGACAAATCTTCATCAGAAGAAAGATCCAACTTTCCTTTTTTTGATTCTTCAACTTTTTTTAATAATTCTTCAATTTTTAATTTTGTTTTTTCCATAAAAAAATTAATTTGCGACCTTTTTATTTATTATTTTACTAATTTTCAAAATTAATAAAAAATCAATCAACAATTTCTGCTTTCCAATCTTCATTAACCCACAATCCTAAAATCTTGGCCCCAAAACCCATCGATTCTAAAATTTCTTTTCCTTTTCTAATATCCCTTAAATGCGCCTCTTTTTCAACGGGATTACCAGCGCAATCTCCATGGCCAACAATGGCCACGATTTGAGAACCATGCTTTTTAACTGAAATTTCTATCCTTTCTTTGATCCTCTCGAGCATCTCTTTTTGACCTTCTGCTAATAATTTATCCATCCCGGGCTCTGTAATCATATCAACGAAATCAACATGATATTTCTCTTTTAAAAATTCAATCACTGGCAACTGAACCCTTCCGTCCATACAGTTTAAAGCTGTTGCAAATTTTTTTCCTTCCATTTTTTAAAAATAATATCTTTGACCTTTAGCAAATTTTCCAAAAGATTAAACTTAAAATTATTAAAAACAAAACTGGAACGATGACTTTTTGAAATTTAAAATAAACCCTGCCTTGATTTTTTTTTCTTAAATAGTTCTCGAACAAAATTGAAATCAAAAATACAATGGTGCCAGAAAAAATACCAAAAATTAATTTATCAATTCCTAAAAATTTGTTTTGCGGATGTCCGATAATTCCAATTTTCATTAAAGGAAAAATTACCAAACCATACCAAAAAACAAAAATTAAAGGTTTTCGAAACAAAAATTTGATTTTCTTTTTATCCAACCAATTGATCATCCATAAAAACAAAGAAAAAAGCAAGGCTCCAATCCAAACTCCAGAAATTAAATCATCAATTCCCAAATAACGGCAGAGGCCGACTCCGCCTACAATTGTAATCGTACAAACAGGACAGACGGGCATTTTAAAATTTTAATTTATTTTTAAAAAAATCAATGATCGGTTGATCTCCAATAATACAATCATGGTTCTTTTTATCCCATAAAAAAGGAACGCCAATTCTATTTTCATTAAAATTGCAATCTTTTACTGCTTCCATCAACAATTTTTGATTATCGCTATTAAAATAAACCTCTCGTTGCTCAATAGAAATTTTTTCTTGAATTTTATTTTCTTTGATAAAGGATTCGACTTTAGCGCAATGAGGACAACCCACACCATAAAATAAAATCAACTCCTCTCCATTCAAAGGAGTTTCTGTTTTATCAGAAGGCAAAGATAAAGAACCCTTGGGTTCTCTAGATAGTGAAAGATTATTAGAAAAAAAATCTAAAAAAGGTTTTGATTGAGAAACTGTTTTTACATTTGACGATTTTAAAAAATAAAAAAAACCGCAAAACAATCCAATGGCTAAAAATAAAAGAATAAGATTTTTTTGATTCATAGTTTAATCTTAACAAATTTTTTAAAAAAATAAAAGGGCTAAAATTGATTTCTTTTCAAAAATCGAAAAATTAAAGAAAGAAAAAAGAAAAAGGCAGAAAAAATGATAATTAAAAAACTGGGCGGAAAACCCGTTATTTTTGAAAAGAAAATCCCCAAAAAAGCCGAAAATGTTCCAAAAAAAATAGCCAATTTTTTGTATTGACTCAATTGCTGGGCCAAATTTCGAGCAGTGGCTGCTGGCAAAGCAGTGAGTCCGGCAACCAAAAGCCCGCCAACAAACTTGACACCCAAAGAAATGATTAAAGAAATCGAAAACAAATAGAAAAATTGATATTTTTTTAAATTAATTTTTTCTGCTAAAGCCAAATCTTCTGAAATTGAAATTAAGGTTAATTTGGGATAAATTCTTTGAACTAAAAGAAAAACAAAAAAACAAATAAAAATAGTAATAAAACTTTCAAAAATACCCATTTTTGAAATATCGCCAATTAAAGCTTCCTCTAATTTTTCTTCTGATAAAAATAAAAAAGTGATTGCCAGAGTCACGGAAAATAAAATAGCAATGATTGTTTCTGTCGGTAATTTTGTTTTTTGTTCCAAAAACCAAATTAAAATCGAACCCAAAAACAAAAATAAAAAAGCGCCCAGGGAAACATCCTTGCCAAAAATTAAAGCTAAAGCAACTCCTGGCAAAGCCAAATGAGACAAAGGATCGACAACAATCGTCATTTTTCTTGCTAACATCAAAGATCCCAAATATCCTGCAATCCCTCCGACGAATATTCCAGAAATTAAAATTTCAAAGAAATTAGTGGCCATGATAATGCTCGTAAAATTTTATTTCTTGACCGTAAAGTTTTGATAGAGATTCGGTACTCAAAACTTCTTTTGGTTTTCCTTGGCAAATTGGGCATTTGTTCAAACAAATAACATAATCTGAAAATTTAGAGACAACGCCCAAATCGTGCGTTACCAAAATTATCGTTAAATTTCTCTCATTTTTCAATCTTTCTAAAAGTTGATAAATCGTTTCTTGGCCGGAAATATCAACTCCAGTTGTTGGCTCGTCAAACAATAAAACATCAGGATCTCCGATTAATGCCCAGGCGATCAAAATTCTTTGATATTGACCAGAAGAAATTTCACTCAAATTTTTCTTTAAAAAGCTCTCGTTAAAACCAACCAACCCTAAAACTTTCTTGATTTCTTTTTCGTCTTTTGTTTTCAACTTGAAAAACTCCTCGATTGAAATCGGAAAATCTTTTACAAAAGGAACTCTTTGAGGAACATAACCAATTTTTATTCCCTTTTTCCACTCAATTTTTCCTTCAAAAGGAAAAATTCCCAAAAGAGTTTTCAGCAACAATGTCTTTCCTGCTCCGTTCGGTCCCAAAATCGTCAAAACCTCTCCCCTTCTCACCTCAAAAGACAAATTGCAAATGATCAATTCATCTTCCAACTTCACATTTAGATTTTCAACTTTTAAAATTTCCTCTGCCATTTTAATTTATTTTCGCTCTGTTAATTGAGAAATTAGCTTTTCTTTCAAATGGGGAATAATTTTTCTTTCTGGAGAGGGCAGAAATTTGGCTAAATCTAAACGCACCCCTTTTTCCGGATATTTTCTTATTTTTTCCAAAAAAATTTTTTTGTCAAACTTTTTCTTTGTCATTTTTAGTTTTTCTTCCAAAATTTTTTTATCAAATTCAGTTCCTTGTTCTAAAAGAAACCATAAATCATAAAGATCTCTTCCTTTTCCTCGCCAAAGAAAAGCTCTTATCTTTTCTGCCAAAATTTCTTTCTTATCCAAATGGGAAACGAGAGAGAAAAAAGAGGTGGGAAAGATTGTTTTCAAATGGGCTAAATGAGGTTTTAGAAAAATTTTTTCAAAAGAAAAATCGAGCCTCATTGTTAAGGGATATTTAAATTCTTTACCTTGATATTTCAATTTAAACCTCAAAGCCCTTTTTCCGCGCCAAAGAAAAGAAATTTTAATTTCAGGAATTTCCATTTTTAAATTTTTTTCTACTTTTTCAACGAGGTTTTTAATCTTCTTTTCTGAAATTAAGGTTGAAAAATCCAAGTCTTCAGAGAAACGAGGAGAATTAAAGAAAAAGTGAAGACAAGTTCCCCCTTTAAAATAAATTTTTTCTGTCTCTTTTTCTCGGTAAAAATAATTTAAAAAAAGAATTTGAAGATATTCTCGGAAAATGGTAAATTGATCGATCTTTAATCTTTCTGAAAATTCCTCAATTTGTCTTTTTGTGATCATAAATTTAATTCTTTAATAAATTTTTCTAATTTTTCGTTACCAGCCTTTTTGACAAATTCCCAAAATTTCTCTTTTTTAATTTTCTTTAAGTCAAAATCATCCTTTCTAAAAATTCTTAATCCCTTAAAGACAAAATAAAGATAATCAAAAATGGCTTTTTCTGGGAGAGCAATTAAAAATTTCTCTTTTTTTTCAAAACCCAAAAAAAGTTTTGGTTTTAAATGAGAAAAAGAAAACTCCTTGCTCAAGGCTTCAATTTTTTTTGTCTTTTTTGGTGTAACAGAAGTAATTTGGTAAGGAAATTGGGTAATAATTCCGTAAAAAGAAAGGGCTGATTCCAAGGAAATATAAGAAGGGGGATATAAAAAATTGGCAACTTGGAAGTCATTATAATCTGAAAAGGTAAAAAGATATTTTCTTTTAATCAATCTTTTGAAAATTCCTTTTTTTGTTAATCTTTCAACGATTTTATAAGCAGTGTTTTCTTTTTTAATCCCAAAAATTTTTTTAAAATCGGAAACAGTAAAAAGAGAAATCTCATTTTCCCTCAATTTTTGTAAAATTTTTGCCTGAGATAAAAATTCCTTCATTAGTATATTTTTATACCATTTAAGTCATCATGTCAATACCGGTATCCCCAACCCGCGCACCACCAAAATAGAGTGCGGGATAAAATTTTCCACTTTTAAAATTGTCTCCATATTTTAAATTTAACCACAACCACAACAATTTGAACAGGTTCCAGAACAACTATTGTTTTTTTTACCAGAAGGTCCTTTTGGTCGCCATTCCTCACATTCTGTCCCGCATTCTGGGCATTTTGCCACTAACTTAAAACAATATCCAAAAACCGAGCTTTGCCACTCTTTCTTTTCTCCTTCTGCCTCAAAAATCTTATTACATTTTAGGCAATAGAATTTTTCCATAATTTAAATTTTACCAAAAATTAATCCAGCGAGAGCAGAATACAAAATCACTAAAGAGACATAAACGATTGTTTTTGATGTTCCCAGAACTTTTCTAATAACCAGCATATTGGGCAAACTCAAAGAAGGACCGGCTAAAAGCAAAGCCAGGGCGGGACCGCTATGCATTCCTTTAGCAATTAACGCTTGTAAAATTGGAATTTCAGTTAAAGTGGAAAAATACATAAAAGCGCCAAAAATAGCTGAAAATAAATTACTCAGAATTGAATTTGAACCAACTAATTTAACAATCAAACTTTCTGGCAAAAATGGCATAATAAAGCCAGCTATAAATACGCCGATAAATAAAATTGGTAAAAGGGTTTTAATAAAATTCCAAGTTTCTTTCAGCCATTCTTTAGTGGTTTCTTGATGAAATTTAAAAATAGAAATGGCAGCGGTAATTAAAGCTAAAAGAATCATTAAACTAAATTTGATTATTTTATCAATCTTAAAGCCGTTAACTATCAAAATGCCAACTAAAGCAACAAAAAAAGCAACTAAACTTTTTCTGTCAACTTTTATTTCTTTGGATTCTTCAATAAATAATCCTCCAGCTTCTGTTTTTTCTCTAAAAATTAATTCCATTGAAAGACCAACTAATACCGATAATGAAATAGCAGATATGATCCGAGCCAAGCCAATTTTAAATCCTAAAACAGATATCGTTAAAAACATAGCTGCAATATTAATGGCTGGTCCGGAAAATAAAAAAGTAATCGCCGGCCCAAGGCCAGCCCCTCTTTTTCTAATGCCCGCAAATAATGGCAAAATTGTGCAAGAACAAACTGCTAAAATTGATCCAGAAATAGAAGCCAAAGAATAAGAGACATATTTTTTAGCTTTTCCGCCCAAATAGCGCAAAATAAAATCCTTTTTCACAAAAACAGAAATGGCGCCAGCAATAAAAAAAGCTGGCAAAAGACAGGTTAAAACATGCTGGCGGGCATATTCATTTAATAATTTCAAACCAGATAAAATGGCGCTGGTAAATAAGGGCGACTGCATTGGCATAAAGTAAAAAATCAGAAACAATCCCGTTAGAAGAATAAAAATTTTATATTCGTCCTTATTCATATTTTTAAATTTTTTTATATTTCCATTTTTGAAAAGAAATAACTTCCCAAAACTAAAAACAAAGTTGCAAGGGCTCCCAAAATGACAGAATCAACAAAAAATCCAAAATGAGCTCCACCAATTAAAGAAGCTCGAAGACCATCAACACCGTAAGAAAGAGGATCGAGCGAGGCAATTTTAATAAGAACCTGAGGCAATCCTTGAAGAGGAAAAAGAGCTCCTGATAAGAAAAACAAAGGCATCACCAAAAAGTTCATAATTAATTGGAAGCCCTGAATATCTTCCATCAAAGAAGCAATGATTGTGCCCAAAGCGCAAAATAAAATAGCAATTAAAAACATAAAAATAAAAGATATCGGCCAAAAACTTACCTGAGGTCGAAATCCGATTAGAAGCGAAATCAAAAAAACAATAAGCCCTTGCAAAACAGCCACAGTTGCTCCGCCAAGAGTTCGACCAATCATAATTTCCAAACGGGAAACTGGAGCTACTAGCATTTCTTTTAAAAAGCCAAATTGACGATCCCAGATAATTTCGGCTCCAGAAAATAAAGAGGTAATTAGAATAGCCATACCAATAACTCCAGGCGCTAAAAATTGAATGTAATTTCCGCCTCTCGCTTTTTCAAAAATTGGTCCAAAGCCAAAACCCAAGGCTAAAAGAAAAAGCAACGGTTGAGCAATCGAACCAACTAAACGGGATCTTGAACGAAAATACCTTTTAACTTGACGAAGCCAAATGATATAAATTTTCATCATATTTTTATCTCCCAAAGCGAGCTTGGCGTCGCATTCTCATTCGGTCAATTGGGCTCGCTTCTTCTTCACGAATCTGGTGGCCGGTTAATTTAATAAATGCTTCTTCCAAGCTTTGAGTTTTTGTTTTTTCTTTAAGTTCAACCGCGGTTCCTTGGGTAATAATTTTACCACGATCAATAATCGCCACTCGGTCAGCCATTTTTTCGGCTTCCTCCATATGGTGAGTTGTAAAAAAAACGGTTATCCCCTCTTCTTTATTTAAGTTTTTGATATACGACCAAATTAAATTTCTTGTTTGGGGATCCAACCCTAAGGTGGGTTCATCAAGAAAAAGAATTTTTGGGTGGTGCAAAAGGCCCCGGGCTGCTTCTAACCGGCGTTTCATTCCGCCAGAAAAATTTTTCACCAAATCGTTTTTTCTCTGCCAAAGTTCTACTAGTTTTAAAAGATGTTCAATTCTTTGGCGACGGACTTCTTTGGGTACTTGATAAAGCACTCCGTGAAGCTCCATGTTTTCCCAAGCAGTTAGTTCATCGTCCAAACTATAATCTTGAAAAACAATACCAAAAGATTGACGAGCTTTTTTCGGCTCTTCAACAACATCAAAACCATTAAGTTTAATTTGTCCTTGGGTGGGGTGCAAAATAGTAGTTAACATTTTTATCGTCGTTGTTTTGCCAGCGCCGTTAGGCCCCAAAAAAGCGAAAATCTCTCCTTTTTTGACATCAAACGAGATATTGTTTACGGCTACAAAATCTCCAAATTTTTTTGTTAAATTTTTAACCTCAATAATATTATCTCTCATAATTTTCATTTTTTCAGCCAGCTTTTAATTTCTTCTATATCGGGAATTCTGCCAGCAGCCTTAACTTTTTCGTCAATTACAATAGCTGGAGTTGACATTACTCCATATTCAATAATTTTCTCTATCTCGTAAATATGCTCAATTTTTACATCTTTCAAGCCAAGCTCTTGAACTGCCTTTCTGGCATTTTCTTCTAATTTTTGACATTTAAGACAACCAGAACCCAAAATTTTAATAATCATATTTTTTATTTTTTAAAAAATTTATTTAATTCCTTTAAATATTTTTTGACGACCTTTTGATTTAATTGATAAAAAACTTTCAAGCCCACCTTTTTTGAAGAAATCAAATTCAAATCTTTCAAAACCTTCAAATGATGGGAAACTAAATTTTGGGGAAGTTTCAAACATTGCCAAATGTCGCAAACGCATTTTTCTCCATCTTTTAAAATACACAAAATTTTCAATCTGTTTGGTTCTGAAATCTTTTTCAATATCATTGCCAACCTCTCGACTTTTAAAATCGATTTTTTCTTTTGGCAACATCTTATAATATCAATCAACATTGATATAGTTTAGCAAAACAAAAAAATCTTGTCAAGTCTCACATTATTTTTTATTAAAAATTGTTTCTCTCATTTTTTGATAATTTCAAGTTTATAATTTATATTCCTTAAAAGTAAGGAATTGCCTACCACTGAAATGTCAGATAAAATCATAGCCAAAGCTGTGATTTCTGGACGAAACAAAAATCCAAGCCAATGGTAAAAGTCCAGCAGCAATGGGAATAGCCAAAACATTATAGATAAAAACTAAAATGGGTTTTTTATCAGATTTCGTAGCCGAAATCCGTCTAAAGCACCGCAAGATTGAAACTATTGAAACTATCGGAATTTAAATTTTCCCTACCAGTTTTAAGCCTGGTTTTAAAGTTTTCTTTCCTGGTTCCCAGGAGGCCGGGCAAACCTGGCCTTTATGTTCTCTGACAAATTTTGCCGCTTGAAGTTTTCTTAAGATTTCTTTTATAGATCTGCCAATGCTATTATCATGCATTTCATAAGCCACCAGTTTACCCTCGGGATCAATAATAAAAGTAGCTCTCAGAGAAAGACCTTCTTCTTCGATATAGGTACCAAATTCGCGACAAAGTTTACCTGTCGGGTCGGCTACCATTGGGAATTTAATTTTTTTGATCGAAGGGGAATGATCATGCCAGGCCTTGTGGACAAAAACAGTATCGGTGCTGACGCTCAAAATTTCTGCCCCTAATTTCTGGAATTCTGAATAATATTCAGCTGCCTCTTCCAATTCAGTCGGACAAATAAAAGTAAAATCGGCAGGATAGAAAATAAAAACCAGCCATTTTTCTTTATAATCAGAAAGCCTGATTTTCTTTATTCTTCCTTGATGATAAGCCTCCAAGGTCAAATCAGGAATTGTTTTACCGATCTTAATCATAAATTTTAATGATTTTTTAGATCTCAATATTTAACGACCTTTTGGTTAAATAACTAATTAAATAGGTTATCAAGATTGATAAAAACTTAAGATTGCGATAGACCGTTCCCTTGCTAATTTGGGGAAGTTTTTCTTTATTGACTGATAAACTTCTTTGACCGTCGGGTGAGTTTTTACTGATTTTAAAAATTCCAAAATCGCTCTTTTTTTGGCAGGTAATTTTTCTCCATCATATTTTAGTAATTATTCCTAATTAGATTTTATTCTTATTTTTTAAATTTTTCAAGAGGACTACCTATAGATAACTTAGTTGAGTGTTTAATAATTTCCAAATTACAGCTTTTATGCTCTTTACACCATTTTTCACACTTTTGTGCCCATTCTCTTTCTTGATAATAAAAGCCGCATTCTTGACATTGGTAGAAAACCTGATTTCCCTTTTTAATTTCTTTGACCATCTTTATTTTCTTTGATAGAGACCGATTAATTGAGCTTGGTCTAAAATGTGGCCTTTGGTTGCTCCTTCAACTTCTTTTAATCTTGAATCAGAAGAAAGATCTAATTTTTTATCCAGGGCATAAATCTTTAAAAAGTAGCGATGCTCTCCAAAAGGCGGGCAGGAATTACCATAATTTTCTTTGTCAAAATTATTCTTTTCCTGAACTGTTCCCTCTGGCAAACTATTTTCTTCAATTAAATTAGTTTCTGGTGGAATGTTCCAAACTAACAAATGAAAAAAAGTTCCCAGTGGAGCATCAGGATCATCAACGATCAAAACCAAACCCCTTGTCTCTTTTGTAACTCCTTTAATTTTTAATGAGGGATTGATATTCTCTCTATCACAAGTGTATTTTTTAGGAATCTTTGAATTATTTTCAAAAGCAGGGCTGGAAATTTTCATAAATTTGGATGAAATCTCTGGCAAAGAAAATTCTTTTTTCGACCTTCGGGAAAAGAAAATTCCTAAAACGACTAAAATCAACACAATTAAATGAAATATTTCCAAAAAGGTTTCATTGAAAATTAAAATTTTTTATTCTTTAAAAATTCCCATAATATTGTAACCGGAATCAACATAAATTACTTGTCCAGTAATCGATTTTGCCTTCTCTGATGCCAAAAAAACAGCCAATTCTCCCACATCCTCTCTAGTAACATTTTCTCCCAAAGGACTGATTTTCTTGTGCATTTCCAAGAAATTTTCAAAATTGGGAATGGCGCTGGCAGCCAAAGTTTTTATAGGGCCTGGAGAAATACAATTAACCCTAATTTTTTCTTTTCCCAAATCATAAGCCAAATAGCGAACAGTGCTTTCTAAAGCTGATTTTGCCACACCCATTACATTATACCCTGGAAAAACCTTTTCTGAACCGTAAAAAGAAAGGGTTAAGACAGATCCTCCTTTGTTCATTAAAGGGAAAAGTTCTCGACAAAGGGCAATCAAAGAATAAACTGAAATATCCATCGCGATTTTAAAACCATCTCTGCTTGTTTCTAAAAATCTATTCTTTAAATCTTCTTTTTTGGAAAAAGCCACAGAATGAACTAAAATATCAAAGTTTCCCCATTTTTCTTTTATGTATTCTTTCAATTTCAAAATATCTTCTTCTCTTGAAACATCGCACTTTATAACCATTTCAGAATTTAAATCCTTTGCTAGCAATTTTACCATTTCAGCCAAAAAATCGTTAGCGCAAGCAAAAGCCAAATTTGCTCCTTCTCTAAAAAATGCCTTGGCAATACCGAAAGCAATGCTGTTTTGATTTGCCACTCCAAAAATTAATGCTTTTTTTCCTTCTAAAATTCCCATCATAGCTTAAATTTTAGCAAAAAATTTTAAAAAGAAAAGTTTTTCGTTTAAAAATTAACTAATAATTCAAATTTTGGGGCTAATATTTTTGCCCCATTCTTCCATTGCCTTGATTATTTTATAAAAACTCTTTCCTTTTTTACTTAATCGATAGGTAATTTTCAAAGGCCAGGTAGAGGAGATTTTCTTTTCGATTAATTTCAATTTTTCTAATTCTTTCAATCTTTCAGAAAGCATTCTTGGACAAATCTGACCCAAAGATTTTTCCAATTCTTTAAATCTTTTAGGGCCTGAAAATAAATGATAAACAATCAAAATGGCCCATTTCTTTCCAATAATTTCCATTACTTTTTTTTACCGGACATTTTAATTTTGTTTTTTCCTTTCATGTTTCATATCCTATCACATTATTTTGCCATGGCAAGATAATGAGAAATGCTATATGTTAATTTAAAAAGGGTATTGATAAGATCTTTTAAAATCCTAAAATAAAATGGCAAAAATTAGTTGCCTAAAGGTCGATAATATTAAAATTTAAAAATATGGAAAAAAAAGAAGTGATAATTGAAGCGACAGAAAACGAACCCTATTTGGCTAAGGTTAATGGAAATATCATTGCTGCTCTGTGTCGGTGCGGTCAATCAAAAGATAACCCTATTGTGATGGTACTAACAGAAAGGCAGGATTTAAAGCAAAAGAAAGAAATAAAATTTTAAAAAGGGTTAAAATAAGAACTAAGATAAAATCAAAAAGGCCCAATTTTGGGCGCTTTTTAAATCCAGATATTCAGATTTCTTCTTAAGAAAGCCAGGGTAGCATGCAAAAGAAAAAATGAAAAAGCCAGATACATAAATGTTTTGTGGTACTTTATGGCAAACTTTGATAACCCTTCCAAAAATTTAAATTTTTTTCCCAACCAAAAGAGAAAACGACAGCCAACAAATCCCAGAGTGAAAAAAGTTCCTGTGATAAAACCTGTCCAATAAACTAAATCTTGGCCAAAAATGATGATCATTTTTTAACAATATTTATTTTACCTCTAATTTTCCTTCCATGCCAGCTGATCTGTGGCCAGGAACTGAACAATAGAAGGTATAAGTTCCTGATGACGGAGCAGTAAATTCAATGGTGTCGGTTTTTCCTCCATCAATCGTTCTGGTTTTGATATTCAATCCTTGAATTACAAGATTGTGAGGAGCTTTTCCTTCATTTTTGAAAATAATTTTCACCCTTTCTCCTGCTGAAACAGAAATTGAAGAAGGACTAAAACTAAATTCGCTGCCAACAACTGTAAATTCCCTAATAGAAGGTGTTGGAGCCAGAACTCCTTCTTCAGTGGGTGTAACTTCCCTTTGAAGTGCTGGGGGTGTAGGCGCTGAAGGTGCGGGAGTTGGCGCTTGATATCCTCTCATGAAAAGAAAGTATCCACCAATCACTAATAAAATGATAACAGCAATAATTAGTAATGTTTTGTTCATAATTTTTTATGTTTTTAATTTTTCTGACCTTTTTTCTTTTGAGTTTTTTGAGCGCAACCGCAAGTTTCACACATATTTTTATAATTTTTTAATATTTTTGACCTTTATTTCAACTTTAAAATTAAATTTAAAACTTTTTCTTTTATTTGGTTTCTTATTTCTCTGGCTTTTTCTAATTCCATTTCTGCAGGATTGGAAAATCGCCAATATTCAATATCTTTTTCTTGAGGCAAAATAAGACAAAGCCCTTGTGCTTCGCATTCTTGGCAAACAACTACAATTTTATCAGCTTTTTTTATCATTTCCTCTGTCATCAACTTTGGCTTTTTATCAGAAATATCAATTCCCTCCTCTCTCATTAGAATTACTGCCTTTTCATTGATTTTATCTGCTTTCAAAAAACCAGCTGACTTTGCCTGCCATCTAATTCCCTTTTCTTTGGCAAATTTATTAAAGTAAGCTTCTGCCATTTGAGATCGGAAGGTATTGTGGACACAAAAAAACAGGACTGTCTTTGTTTTTATGAAAAATTGCCAAAAAACAAATCCGGTTGTAATCAAGAAAAAAGAAGAAATAAAAATTATAACCAATCTTCTCATAATGTTAATTTATTTGGTTAGTAAGATATCAATTTTCTGTTTAAATACTTCATATGATTGGGCTCCGACAATCAATTCTCCATTGACAAATACTGAGGGGGCACCGTTGACTCCTTTTTGTAATCCTTCTTGGTAATCAGCCTGAACTTTTTGGGCGTATTTTCCAGAATCAAGACAATCGTTAAATTTCTTTGTATCCAACCTCAGCTCTTTTGCCCATTGCTTGAATTTCTCCAAAGAATAACCATTTTGGAAGTTTTCAAAAAGTTTATCATGATATTCCCAAAATTTCCCCTGTTCTGCGGCGCATTCGGAAGCCTCGGCTGCCTTTTGGGCGTTAGGATGAAAACCCAATGGAAAATGTTTATAAACCAATCTCACTTTGCCTTTATAGTCGCTTAAAATTTTATTCAAAGTCAGAAAATGCCTTGCGCAAAATGGACATTCAAAATCAGAAAATTCAACCAAGGTAATTGGCGCATTAAAATCGCCGCGAATATGATCATCTTTTGTTATTTTAAACTCAGCCACTGGATTTTGGCTAGGTTGCTCTGGAGAAGATTGATTTGGAAAATTTTTATCTGGCAAAATCTGAACTGCTTGTTGACCCGTCTCTTTAAAGGAAGTTTTCTGATTTCGATTAGTAACAATAATCACGCCAGCAATAATTAAGCCGGCAATAACAATAGCAATAAGCACAGAGAGATTGTTGGAAGATAAAAGTTTTTGTTCTTGAAAATTTTCTTTTTTTATAATTTCTGAATCCTCTTCAATTTGATAATCACCAGCTTCTTTTATTGCTTTTTTAATATCGTTTTCGTTAATTTTATTCTCATCGTAAACCACAACTGCTTTTTTAGAATCAAAATTGACATTAACCTCAAAAACACCTTCTATTTTTTTTAATTTTTCTTCAATTAAAGAAGCACAAGATTTACAATTTATTCCTTTGATTTGAAATTTCGCTTTTTGCATAAATTTTGATGGTTAAATTTAATAATAAAATTTAAATGACCTTTAATTTTTATCTTCTTATTCCACAAATTCCGTTCCCTCCACCACAACCGCAGCCTCTGGCTCCAGAAGGAAGAACATCATTATTGTTATTATTGGCGACTTGAACTCCGATACCAGAATTTTTTATAGTACTTTTGCTATCAATCACCTCTATGATTCCAAAAACCATTCCCATCCAACAGGAAAATTTATATTTGCCAGGTTTCTCAGGAGTAAATTCTTTAATGCTAACTTCTCCTGGAGTCAATGGAATTTCATCAGGAAAGAGACCTTTGGAAATAATGGCGTTGGTGCAACCTGAAGTGCCAACATCTTCAATTTCCCATCTGACCGGTACTCCAACTTTGACCTTAAAATAATTTGGCTCATAACCATAGCTGGAAGCTTTCATTTTAATTACTTGCTTGCCATTGATAATAGGAGGCAAGTCTTTTTCCTCAAGAGAATTTTTTTGCGAGTTTGCTTGACTGGAATAATTAAATTTAATATCCGATAAACTCGGTAACCCCAAAAGATTTAATTGAGCGTTGATATTATACAAAGCAAAAAACAAAACTAAGATTCCCGCCACTTTTAAAAATTTATCTGACAAGTGCGGTTTTTCCAAAAATTTTACTGAAGAAAAGCCAATGGCTAAAAGACCCGGTGCTGTTCCTAAGGCAAAAAAGAACATAATTGCTGCTCCCTGCCAAAAACTGCCAGAAATTAAAGCCAAACCTTGAGCAGTTAAGGTAAACCCGCAAGGCAGAAAAAAAGTTAAAGCGCCCATCAAAAAAGGCATCAATTTTCCTTGAAATTTTGTCTCAGTGGCAATAAATCTCGTGATAAATTTTGGCATTGTTATCTGAAAACGAGAAAAATATCTTACTCCCAACATTTGCAGTCCTAAAAAAATCATCAAAAAAGAAACGAGTAAAATTAAGAAAGCAGTAAAACCAAAAGAAAATTGAATTTTTGCGCCAATTGCTCCAATAATGCCGCCTAAAATAGCGTAAGACAAAAGTCGGCCAAAATTAAAAAGCAAATAAGGTTGCATCTTTGCCAAGGAGGAACTGTTTTTTGAATAAATTTCTGACCAATGTTTTGCCATTGAAAGCAAAAGTCCGCCAACCAAAGCGGCACAAGAAGAAACACCAGCAATTAACCCCAAGAGAAAGAAAGTTGGCAAAGAAGAACTACTGCTGGCATTAACCAAACCAGCAAAACGGCTATTTTTCAAAAGAAAAAACAAGACAATAACTATCAAAGCGCTGCCAATCACTGCCAGTAGATGATCTCCTGCCTCTTTTTTTATTGGTTTCTCAAAGAAAAGATATCCTTCTTTTTTAAAAATTGAGTTTAATCTCTGAACCTTTGGCCTTTCTCCCTCATAAACTATTCTCGCTGTTCCTTGACTTACTGATGCCTCAACTGATTTGATATTTTTTATTTCCAGCAATTTCTTTTCAATCAAAATCTCGCAAGAAGCGCAATGCATTCCTTTGACATAATAAACAAACTCTTGAAAAGCAGGCTTAAAAAATGGAATTTCTTTTATTTCATAACCAAGCTCTTTTATTTTTCTAAAAATTTTTTCTTTTGAAATTAAAGTATCGTCGAATTCAACCACTAAAATTCCAGTTTTTTCATTTACCCTACTATCTTTTACTCCATCTAAAACATCGATTTCTGTTTCCAATTTTATTTTGTCGTTGAAAGATTTTATTCCCAAAATTTGAATTTCAAATTTTTTCATCATAAATTTTATTTTAGAATAAATTTTGGCCTATACCTTTTCATCAAAAGTGAGTTTAAAACAACGCTCACTGAAGAAAAGGCCATGGCGGCTGCAGCAATCGCCGGATTTAAAAGCCAACCAGTGAAAGGATATAAAATGCCAGCTGCTATCGGAATGCTAATGACATTGTAAAAGAAAGCCCAGAAAAGATTTTGCTTAATTTTATTTAAAGTATATTTGCTCAAATCCATTGCTGTTATTACATCTCTTAAATCATCTTTAATTAAAACTATTTCCCCGGTTTCCATTGCCACATCAGTACCCGAACCCAAAGCGATTCCCAAATCTGCTTGAGCTAAAGCCGGCGCGTCATTGATTCCATCGCCAACCATTGCCACAATATTTCCTTCACTTTGTAATTTTTTAATTTCAGCTGCTTTATCTTGCGGCAAAACCTCGGCTAAAACTCTGTCTATTCCAACGAGTTTTGCAATAGTTTGCCCAACCCTCTTATTATCTCCGGTAATTATAGCGACTTTCTTTCCCATTTTATGAAGCATTTCAACTGCTTCTTTTGAATAATCTTTAAGAGTATCGGCCACAGCAATCACTCCTTGAATTATGAATAATGAATCAGGAATTAAAAGATTTTTTGTTGCCAAAAGTATTACGGTTTTCCCTTCGTTTTCTAATTTTTGAATTTTTTCATCTAGGGACTGACTAATTTCTACGTTGTTTTCAGCCATCAATTTTCTATTGCCCAATAAAATTCTCAATTCTTGATTCTCAATTCTTAATTCTCCTATTATCCCTTTGCCAGGTATAGCTTGAAACTCTTTGACTTCGCTCAGGCTAAGATTTTTTTCTTTTGCCTTTTTAACTATTGCTTCGGCCAGAGGATGCTCGGAATTTTTTTCCAGTGACGCGGCGATTTGCAAAATAGAATTTTCATTAACCTCTTTTTTAACTTTAATAATGTCTGTAACGCTGGGTTCTCCTTTAGTTAGTGTCCCTGTTTTATCAAATATAACAATATTTACATCTCTGGCAATTTCCAAGGCCTTGCTGCTTTTGATTAAAATGCCATATTTTGCCGCCAAACCCGTGCCCATCATTACCGCAGTTGGTGTTGCCAATCCCAAGGCGCAGGGGCAGGCGATAATTAAAACAGAGAAAAAAACCGTTAAGGCAAAAGTTAATGGCTGTCCCAACAAGAGCCAAAAGACAAAAGCAAAAATAGCAATGCCGATTACCGACGGAACAAAATAAAAAGAAACTTTGTCTACCAAAAGTTGAATTGGCGCCTTGGAACCCATTGCCTCCTCAACTATTTTTATTATTTGGGCTAACATTGTGTCCTTGCCAACTCGAGTTGCCTTAAATTTCAAAACGCCGGTTTTGTTAATGGTTGCGCCGATTACTTCATCGCCCGCTTTCTTTTCAACTGGAATACTCTCTCCAGTAATGGCTTTCTCGTCAATGCCAGAATAGCCGTCAATAACAATTCCATCAACAGGAATTTTCTCACCGGGTTTAACTAAAATAATATCTCCGACTTTTACTTCAGAAATAGGAATTCTTATTTCCTCATTGTCTTTTATAATCGTCGCTTCTTTTGGTTGAAGACCAATCAATTTTTTAATTGCCTCGCTGGTTTTTCCTTTGGTTATTGATTCCAAGTATTTTCCCAAAGAGATAAAGACCAAAATTAGAACTGCGCTTTCATAATAAAGATGTGCTTCAAGTTTTGTTCCCAAAAACATCAAAACAGAAATAATTAAACTATAAAAATAGGCAACAGCCGTACCAATAAAAATGAGAGAATCCATATTGGGGCTCAGGCGCAGTAAATTTTTGAAACCAGATATCCAGATATTAAAACAAGAAACAATAACTGCGGTTGCCAAAACAAACTGAATTATTGTGCCGTATGTCTCAAAAATTGTTGGCATTGGCAAGCTGAGCATTTCACCCATCGCCATATAAACAATAGGTAGACTAAAAATCAAGGCAAAAATAAATCGCTTTTTTAATATTTGAATTTCTTGCGACTTTGCCTCTTTATGATGATCGTGCATTTCTCCCTCGACATTTTCTTCTGTTGCTTTGTATCCCAACTTTTCAATAATCTTTTGAATTCTGGTAATACTTATTTCAATAGGGTTAAATTCTAAATATAGTTTTTCCGAAGCGAAATTAACATTGGCGGTTTTCACCCCCTCCTCTTTTCTTAAAGTGTTTTCAATATTTGCTGCACAAGAAACACAGTGCATTCCAGATATTTTTAAAATTGCTTTCTCCATATTATTTTTGTTTATTTGTTTTTGAATAAATCCAAAAGTTCCTTGATTTTCTTTTTTCTTTCTTTTTCGCTTTTATTTTTAATCGCTTGGGTCACACAAGTATTTAAATGATTTTCCAAAACCATCTCATTTACTTTTTTCAGCGCGGAAATGACAGCTTCGTTTTGAAAAATAATATCAACACAATATTCATCGTTTTCAATCATTTTTTTCACGCCCTTCAAATGTCCGATTAAATAATTCATTCTATTTAAAATTTTTTTCTTTAAAAATTTCTTCATATTATTACCCCCCCTAGGGGGATACTAGAATGATAGCAAAATAAAAAATCTTGTCAAATCCAAAAAAATTCAAACGCAATTATTATTAAAAAGCATTTTTAAATTTTCAAATAAAAAAGAGGCGCTGACATTTACCATTGAGATCGCAAACTGTTAAAAAAATCTTGAATTTTTCATTGAATTTAAATGCTATCTTTCTAATTTTTTTGTTTTTAAAATATAATCTAAATTTTTTCTAAAAATAAAACTTAAATAATACGTCTGAATTCTTGCCTTATAATTCCATTGATAATGTTTGAATCTGAAGGAATAATTTTTTCAATATTATATTTTTCGCAAATTGCCTGAGCTATAGCTGAACAAGGTCTTGCCCCATGCATCCATTTAGGATTTTCAGGCATTAAGTTTTCTAATTCTTTTAAGGATATCTTCTCAAAAATTTCTTTGTTTTTAATTTTAAAATCTTCCGATTCAATCAGAAATGGGTGGTCTTCGTCTTCAAATAAATTATTTTTCTTTAAAGGATAATTAGCAAGCTTCATATAAGTTAGTTCTCCTCCTGTGTAAAAAGCAATCTTTGGTTTATTTTGGATTGAAGGCAATAAATTTTTTACATAATTTACAATATCTTTTAATTTTACTTTTGAAAATTCATCATTAATTTGAGGAAACTCAGTAAGAATTTTACCAACTCCAAAATCTAAATTTACTCTTTCAATTGCTTCTTTGCCATACATTACTACAAGTTCTGTTGAACCTCCGCCAATATTAATTAAAAGCAAGGGTTCATTTAAATTACATTTCCCAACCAGAGCCATTTCTAAATAAAAATTCTCTAAATCTTGATCAATAATATTGAAATGAAGACCAGTTCTTAAAAAGACTTCGTCAATAAACTTAACTTTAGTTTCTGGTACTAATTTTCTAAAAATTCCAGTAGCATAAAGTCTTATAGGAATATCTTTGTTTTTTTCTTTTATTATTTTTAAAATTTCGAAAAGTTCTTTTTTATTTTCAGGAGAGATTCCACCTTCAGGATCGAAACCATTTTTAAAATGTAAACTTCTTTGTAACAAAAGTTTTAATTGATTCTGAGAATACTTATAAACCTTGACTGTCGAAGAACCTATGTCTATTAAAATTCTTTCTGCCATTATTAAAATTATATTTTTAAAAAGTCATTTTGCCAAATAAATTTAGTAAGCAGCAAAAAACAAAATTTATAAAGATTGAATTTTTAAATGTTTTGAAATTTTTATTGCCCTTCCCTTGATTAATGCCTTGGCGACTTTTTTCTGGCAGAGGTTAAAACTCGACAAAGAGTGGCTTGGGAAATTTTCATTTTCTTTGCTGCATCAATTTGATCTAACCCTTCTAAATCACAGAGTCTTAAGGTCTCAATTTCATCCAAAGATAACTCAACCTCATCTAACATTGAAAGAGGAATGGCTCTCGGCTTAAAATAAACTGCTTTTGGATCAAATTGTATTCTTCTTGGTTTAATTGGTCTTACCATTCTCTTTTCAAATAAATTTTACAATTTGGGCAAATTAAACTAGAACAAGGGACCCCAGGTTGATGTTCGATTCTATAATTACATCGAGGGCACACGCAATAACCCCCCGGGTCCTCTTCCCTGAGTTTCTTCTATTTTTCCTCTAAATCTTGCTCTCCTTTGCCAACCAAAACCTCGCCCAAATCCAAAACCTCTTAAAGCTGGTTTATAAAATCCAGTTTCGACATCATGGCTTTTTATTTGAATTGCAACATAAACTAAATTTTTAATTTCCTTCATCAATCTTTCTCTCAAACCCTCTGAAATTTTTGTTGCTCCATCAACATCCAAGTTTTTTGGCAAATTTATCTCCAAATTGGCAGTGAAAACAAAGCCTTTCTTTTGAGTTTTTAAATCTGAAATTTCAATTCCCTGAGATTTTGCAATTTCTTTTATTTTTTCTTCAACCTCAAGAGGAGCAGAAACATCGAGCAAAGAGTCGATTGCCTCTTTTCCAATTGGGAAAGATTCCTTAACGATATAAAGACCAATTAAAAAAGCTAAAACTGAATCTGTATAAATCCAATATTTATTCAAAATCAATCCAGCAAAAACTGCCAAAGATGCAAAAACATCAACTCTTGAATGAACTCTGTCTGAAATTAAAGCAACTGAATTTTCTTTTTGTCCAAAACAAATTTTTAACCTTGCCATTATTTCATTAATCAGTGCCGAAAAAATCATTACAGAGAGAGCCAAAATCGGAATTTTTATTAAAGAAGGATTTTTGAATTTTTGATACGCTTCAAAAATAATTCCCAAATCAGTCCCGAATAAAATCAAAGTAATCAAAAACCCTGCCAAAACCTCAAATTTGAAATGGCCATAAGGATGTTCTTTGTCTGCTGGCTTTAATGATATACATACCAATAATGACTTCTAACAGCGCTCATTTTAATTCCGCAATTATTTTGTTAATAATTTCTTGAAAAATAAAATTTTCTCTCTTTAAATTTTCTAAAATTTTGGGTAAGGTTCTTGAAGTTTCTAAACAATCGTGAAAAAGTAAAATCGAATCTGACTTTATTTTTTGAGAAATTCTTTGATCGACCTTTCCCCTCCAATCTTTTGAGTCCAGATTCCAGAGTAAAATCGTGTATCCATTTTCCAAAAGATAATTTTTCAACCAAAAAGGCAAAAATCCATAAGGAGGTCGAAAAATTTTTGTTTCGATTCCGGTTATTTCTTTTATAATTTCTCTTGTTTTTTAATTTCTCTTTTGAAATCGAAAAAAAAACTTATCGAATGAGAAAAAGAATGATTGCCGATTGAATGGCCATCTTTCACAATTTCCTTTAAAACCTGAGGAAATTTTTGACAATTCTTTCCGATAACAAAAAAAGTTACTTTCAAATTAAACTTTTTTAAAGTTTCAAGGTTCTTTAAAGTATATTCGTTTGGCCCGTCATCGAAGGTGAGGTAAATTTTTGATTTTTCCAAATTCATCTTCTATTTTAATTTTAATTTTCCTTTCTGTAAAGATTAGTCTATTCATTTCTTTTTTAACCAAATTTTTTGCTATGGCACTTTCTGAATTCAAAAAATGGAAAAATAAAAAAATGAAAAAGAAAAGGGATAAAAAGAAAAAAAAGTTTCCCACTAAAGATTCCTCTTTCCTTGGCGAAGGAAAAATTTGAAATTTGTCAAATTTTTTAAAGAGCCATCTAAAAATTGTTGTTGGAGCATAATTTATTATTCCCAAAATTAAACCGTAACGAAACCTTCTCCCAGAAGTTTTAACTTTGAAATTTTGATCGAATTTTACTTTCCCTATTTTTCTTAATCTATAAGAAATTTCAACGTCTTCGTTCAATTTTAAATTTTCATTGAAACCTCCAATTTTCAAAAACGCTTCCTTTTTTATTGCCATGTTGCACCCCATCAAATTAAAATCTCCAGAAAAAAATTTGTCGAAAATCAAAAATGGCTTTAAAAGAAATTTACTCGCCAACCTGGCTGAAATAGGACCAGAATAAAATTCGCAAGAACCTCCAAAAGCAATTAGATCTTTATCATTTTCGAATTCCTCTTTAATTCTTGATAGCCAATTTTTGGGCAAAATCGTGTCAGCATCAGTAAAAACTAAAATTTCTCCTTTCGCAACACTCGTCCCCTTGTTTCTAGCAAACGCCACTCCCTGATTTTTCTCGAAAACCAAAATCGCACCAAATTTTTTGGCAATCTCTGCTGTTCTATCAATCGAATTGTTATCAACAACGATAATTTCAAAATCATTAAAATCTTGTTCTTTCAAACTCAAAAGACAATTTCCTAAAAATTTCTCCTCATTAAAAGCGGGAATGATAACTGAGATTTTTACCATGTTTTTGCGGCTCAAAACCTTACAAAAACATTCCAACATTCTGCAGAATATAAGAATGTGTAGTGCTCAATTAATTCCTCGACTTTTTATTTGGCTTTGGCTAATAATTCTTTTTAAAATTAAAA
>Ga0272449_1001335_pt1 | contig 25632 bp, 23 predicted proteins | sample YNPCB0241_FD_198679 | JGI IMG/M metagenome (GOLD analysis project Ga0272449, IMG submission 198679) | Hot spring sediment microbial communities from Yellowstone National Park, WY, United States - YNP-CB-024-1 | ecosystem: Environmental > Aquatic > Thermal springs > Hot (42-90C) > Sediment... | reverse complement strand
GACTATCTTTGTAAGAAAATCAGATTTACTAACATATTGAAAATAATGAAAATTTTTTATTTTTTTAGATTGTAAAATAAAAAAAATCTGTTAAATATAAATCTGTGAAGAGGGATGGTGGAGTATATTATCCCATTATTAACACCCGGAGGGTTTGAGCAGGATGTCACAATCAAGAAATAAGCCAAAGACAATCTCGAGGAGGGTTTTAAAGAGGACAAAATTAACACCAGAGGATATTGAGGACCTCAAGCACCTCCTTACTCTGAAGAGACCAAAGAAGAGGGCCGACTGCATAAATATGCTTAGACCCTGCCCGTTTGTATCCTGCAAGTACCATCTGTATCTGGATGTGAAGGAGAATGGTTCTATCAAGTTGAATTTTCCGGACAAGACTATATGGGAGATGAAAGAGACCTGTGCACTGGATGTGGCAGAAAAGGGGGGATTGACCCTTGAAGAGGTGGGGGAGCTTATGAATCTCACCCGGGAGAGGGTGAGGCAGATTGAGAATGAGGCAATGGAGGTACTGAGGAAACTCGGTATAGACCCTGAATACGACCTTGGAGAGAAGAAATGAAAGTACTTGTGATCGGGAATGGGGGAAGGGAACACGCCCTTGTCTGGAAGATTAGAAAGTCCCCTCTGGTCAGGGAGGTTTACTGTGCCAGGGGGAATGCAGGGACGGCTGAGATAGCAATTAATGTGGATATCTCGCCTGAGGATATTATGGGGCTCAGGGAGTTTGCCCTCAAGAATGGGATTGACCTGACTGTCGTAGGTCCAGAGATGCCTCTATCCTTGGGGCTTGCCGATGAGTTTAGTAAGAGTGGTTTGAAGGTTGTGGGACCTGTGCAGGGGGCGGCTGAGATTGAATCCAGCAAGGTATTCTCAAAACTGATTATGAAGGAGGCAGGAATACCAACTGCTGAATTCTCTGTATTTGAAGACTTCTCAGAGGCAGAGAAATACATTATGTCGAGAGATACCCCGCTCGTTGTAAAGGCAGATGGTCTTGCTCAGGGTAAGGGGGTTTTCCCCTGTCTGAATAGAGGGGAGGCTATGGGGGCCATAAATGCCATAATGAAAGAAAGGCTCTTTGGAAAGGCGGGTAACAGGGTTGTCATAGAGGAGTTCTTATCAGGGGAGGAGGTCTCATTTATGGGTATTACAGATGGGGAGACCTTCATACCCCTTGCAACGAGTCAGGATCATAAGAGGGCTTATGATAATGATGAAGGTCCTAATACCGGTGGGATGGGGTCATATTCTCCTGCGAGAATATTAAATGAAGAGGAACAGGCCATCGTTATGAACAGTATTATATACCCCCTCCTTGCCAAACTTATGGAGAAGGGGAGACCTTATAAGGGATTTTTGTATGCGGGTTTGATGATGGTAAAGGGTAAGCCTTATGTCCTTGAATTCAACGCTAGACTTGGAGACCCCGAGACCCAATCTATACTTTTGAGGATGAAGTCGGATATAGTTCCCTATCTGATAGGTGTGGCAGAGGGGAATTTGAAGAGAGAGCCTATTGTATGGGATGAGAGATTTGCTGTGTGTGTGGTAATGGCATCTCAGGGGTACCCGGGGAGTTATAAGAAGGGAATGGAGATTACCGGGCTCGGTTTGTTTAAAGATCGGGAGGATATAGTTGTATTCCACGCTGGTACAGAGAATAAGGGTGGCAGGGTAGTTACGAGCGGTGGAAGGGTGTTGTCTGTCTGTGCCCTCGATACCTCACCTGAAAAGGCGATAACCAAAGTTTACGATGCTGTCTTCCAGATTCACTTCGATGGGGCATTTTATAGACGGGATATTGCACGCAGAGCAATAAATCGCTGATATTAGGTATTCTCTCGACAGATACGCTTTTATAAACAATCTCAGTGTACGGTGAGCATGTTGGCATCAGGAGCAATTCTTTATCTGAGGGGAATTTTCACTTCAAAAATTTTCACTTAATCAAATATCAATTTATTGCTTTATATACACCGAGAGTACACCAATAACTTTTTCATTATAAACTTGAATTATTCTCGTATCCAATATAAAATATTTCTAATTCATCTGGAGGAGAGAGGTATGAAGAAGATTTTCGCCCTTTTTATCCTGACAATTTTGGGAGTCTTTTTAATCAACTGTAGTTCTGATAGCAATAAAGGTGAGGGGAGGGACGGGGAGTCTGTGGATATCAAACTCATAGATTCGAGTTCGAGTTCAGATGTGGAGGAGATTGAGGATGCCGGTCCTGCCGATAGATTCATTCAGAAGGACTACTTTTGTACAGAGAGGGATCAGGAGTGTCCGCCAGATATGATATGTGATCTGGAGAAGGGGAAGTGTGTTGCGGGTAAACCCTGTAATGACAACGCCAATTGCAACTATGAATATCCAGCAGGTAATTACTACTGTGACAGCAAGGGGAAGGTATGTAAGAGGAGGCTTATGATCTGTGAGCCCTGTAACTCGGATGAGGAGTGTGGATATAATATCGAAGATGGTGAGGATGAAGATAGGTGTATCGAGTATCTTGGCGGGAATAAGTACTGTGGTAAGGCCTGCGGAAAGACCGCCTGCCCCCCGGGGTTTGAGTGCGTAGCTGTTGAGAACCCTCTTCCTGGTCCTAACCCAAATCAGTGTAAGCCCAAAAGACTTGATCCAGGAGATCCGTACTCCTGTGCAGGCACGACAGTCTGTAAAACAGAGGAGGATTGTAAAGACCCGAATAAGTCTAAGTGTGTGAAGTACCTCGGAGACTCTGACCTTGGTGTATGTGCTGGATACTGTGAGAATGACAGGGATTGTCCGCAGGGTTATCTCTGTAGAACTGATACCCATAGTTGTATATCCTCCTGTATAAAGAATGGTCAGCCATATGATGACCAGTGTTCCTCTGCCAAACCTGTATGTCATTACAATGGCAAGTGTGATCAACCCTGTAGTAGTGATACAGATTGCAAAAATATGTTTGGAAGTTTAAATCCGCCGAGAGAGTGGTTGTGTAAGAATAGTAGATGTGTTATCCAGATATGTGATGAAAACAACAATTGTACCCCTGGCTGTCTCTCCGACTCTGAGTGCTGCTTCCCCGGATATTGTGATACGACTACCAATATGTGTATGTGCGATATGTGCAGGACTGAGAAGGACTGCTGGTCGGGATACAAGTGCGAGGGTCAACAGTGTATAAAATTGAACTGTCTTGAGAATGGAGGGGCGGTTATCTCCTGTAATATCTTCGAGTTCTGTTGCGGCGAGGATCCAGATAAATCCCCCTGCAAGGATCCATCGGGTAATCCAGTAAAGGATGGGGATTGCTATCTGGCCTCCACCCCACCGTGGTGTACTCAGTGTGAGAAGAATGAGGACTGCGATAAGGCAAAGGGTTTCGATGGCTATTGTTATGAGTTCCAGGATAAGGATGGGAATACTATAGGTAAGTTCTGTGGTGTCCCTTGCACTGGTAAGGCGGGTGAGTGTCCACGGGGACACGAGTGTAGAGATATAAAAGACGATAAAGGGCAACTTGTGTCCAAATCCTGTCTGTGGTTGAAATGCCCAGACTGGATAAAACAGAATCAACAGTAGTTGTAAAATCAGATATTAATTTACTGAAGGAGTTGAGAGATAAAGGTAGTGCCGTAAAAAGGTATTGCAGTTTTTTATATGGGTACAGGCAGGAGATTTAATGAATAGACGCTGTGAACTATTCCGATTGCTATGGCTTTATGTAGTCTATCTCAATCTGGATTATTCTGGACTATGATTTAATCCGAATTGTGAGAGTTTTTGTTGAATAACCCAATTAACAATACTTACTTTAAAATATTTATCCTACTGATAATTTTGATTTGCGGGAACATATTTGCCCTCTATCCATTCTCAATTCACCTCAGGGACTCCTCTCCCGATAATCCAGATGATGTACTTTTGAATTCTTATATAATGCAATGGGAATACAACAGGATTGTATCATTCGATTTTAAGAACTATTTTAATACGACTTACTATTACCCATATGAAAATACACTCTCATTCACAGAGCATCATACTATAGATCAACTCTTTTTCTTCCCACTGTTCTCGATCTTAAAAGACCCTGTATTCGTGCACAATCTAAACCTTTTTATTGCCCTCGTCCTGAATGGGTTATTTATGTATCTATTCGTCTATAAACTTACGGATAGTTTTATCTCCTCGCTACTCTCAGCCGTTTTCTTCTCATTTGTGCCGTATAGATACACCCATCTTGTACACCTCAACATGCTTCACTGGTGGGTAATCCCGTTTTCCTTTATGACAGCCCTGATATTTGTCGAGAGGCGAGATATAAAAAGTGCCTTTTTGCTCACTATTTCTCTATTTTTTATGCCCCTCTGGTCTAACAATATGACGGTATTTTTTATTGTGCCGTTTGCGATATATCTCACATATCTAATTATTGAAAAGAAGGCGTACAAAGATAAGGGATTTTATCTCTTGCTCTTTATATCATTTACTCTTGTCCTTCTTTTCTCTTCCCCGTTTATTTATCATTATATTAAGTTGCGTCAGGAGATGTACTTCGAGAGATCAATTACAGAGATGAGATATTATTCTGCAGAGATTAAGAATTTTCTGGGGGTTCACAATACTAATATTCTGTGGGGTAAAAAACTTGGAGAGTTTGGCAAATGGGAGAGGTATCTGTTTCCGGGAGCGACATTCTTGATAATCTTTCTAATCTCTATTACTGGTATGTTATGGAGCAGGATAAGATGGAAAAGATTACTCTTTTTAGTAATTTCGCTGGTCTCATTCTCTCTCACATTTGGTCCATATATCGGTGTGGCTGGAGAGGAGATAAAAGGCCCGTACTATCTGCTGTTGCAATATGTCCCGGGGTATTACGGGATAAGGGTTCCCACCAGGTTTGCCATTTATATGTATTTTTCTATGGCGGTTTTTTGTGGTCTGGGTATGGCTGAACTGATTGAGAGGTGCTCTAAACCTCTAAGTTATGCCCTTAAGGTTATATTGATACTGGCTGTTTTTTTCTATATCTATGAAGGTTCTCACAGGATAAATCTCTGGACGCCCTCCAATCACCCCGAAAAGGACTTAATATATCAGAGACTTAGAGGGCTTCAGGATGGTATTGTCTTTGAGTACCCTGCTATGATGGCTTACAAAGATGCCGCTCAGACCTTTGCCTCTCTTTATTATAATAAAAGGACTTACAATGGATACTCTGGCTGGGGCTCAAAACTTCTGGAAAATCTCCTCGATGCAGTGAGAAACTATTCACCAGTCCAGTTAGTATACCTGCTTAAAGATATGAATGTCAGATATTTTATAGTACGGGGTTATATACCCTCCGAAGTTTATAATAAGCTGGAGCATTTGGCGGATTATTCTAAGGATGTAAGATTGATTTCAAGGTGGGGGAGGGACCTGCTGTTCGAGATAAACGGTGCGAGGCTTAATGAATTGGATTATAGTAGATTGGACTTAAAAGATGCCTTATTCTATTTCCCCTCTTGTGTAAAGAGTGGAGAGCGGGTAAATGGAGGAATCGTTATAGACGGGGATGATAATAGATTTTATGTCTCAAAGAGGAGGAGGTACAGGGATACCCTCGAGTTGTATGATGAGAATAACAGGAAGATCAGAGAGGATAAGGTAGATTTGATAGCTTATAGAATATATGAGGATGGCAGGATACGCCTTTTGATTAAGTACGATGTCCCCGATATAGACAGGGAGGTCTATGTAAGGCTGAAGGGGCTTAATGCCTCAAGGCGTGTTGTGATAAGCAAGAGTTGCAATACTGAACTCTCAGACTCCATAGAGGTGAGCGATATAGATATACCTGATAAGCTGGAGGTGGGAGAGCCTCTGAGAGTGGGTTTTAGTCTCAAGAATAAGTCAAGTGGTTATATAAAATCTGCAGTTGAGGTCGAAAACTTTACTACCGATGGAGTCGTAAGGGTGAGGTTTTATATCGAAGGGATAGATGAAGGGAATAAAAACATTAGATATGACCTCAGGTATCCTCTCTATTCTGATATGGCATCGGGTGACTCTATTTATTTCAGACAGATCCTTCCATTAGACTTTATAGAGGGCAGGTATCGTATTGATATTGATTTTGTATCTGAGCATAGGTTCTGGTTTTCCCAGAAGGGGTTTGTTCCTGTTGTTAAGGAATTCATTGTTTCCAAATAGAGAATAAAAAGAAATCTTGAAAAATCCTCATAAATACTATACTTCTCTAATGCTTCTTTTTGTCCTTAGACGGAGGTTTATATGGAGATTACACTTGATAAGACTTATAATCCATCCGATATAGAGAAGAAGTGGTATGATTTCTGGGTGGAGAAGAGGGTCTTCTCACCTGATATAAATGATGGCAAAAACGGCAGATTCTCTATCGTTATACCGCCGCCCAATGTCACCGGCTCATTGCATATGGGTCACGCCCTTACAGTCACTATAGAGGACATTTTCGTAAGATGGCACAGGATGAGGCAGGAGAAGACTCTGTGGCTGCCGGGGACGGACCACGCAGGTATTGCCACCCAGATGGTGGTGGAGAAGGAGATAGCAAAGGAGAACCTCACCAGACATATCCTCGGGAGGGAGAAGTTCCTGGAAAGGGTCTGGGAGTGGAAGGAGAGGTACGGTAACAGGATTATAGAGCAGTTGAAGTTAATTGGGGCGTCCTGTGATTGGGACAGGCTCAGATTTACACTGGACGAACAGCTCTCAAAGGCGGTTTTGAGGGCGTTTACCACTCTGTATGAGGAAGGGTTGATATACAGGGATTACAGATTGATAAACTGGTGTCCCAGATGTCAGACGGCCCTATCTGATCTTGAGGTTGATTATGAGGAGAATATAAAGGGTGAGATGTATTCCTTTGCGTACCCGCTTGTAGATGGCGGAGAGATCGTGGTTGCCACCACGAGACCTGAGACTATGCTCGGAGATACGGCAGTAGCGGTTCACCCTGATGACGAGAGATACAAACACCTGATAGGTAAGATGATAAAACACCCGATTATGGGGTATGAATTCCCGATTATTGCAGATGAGAAGCTGGTAGAAATAGGTTTTGGTACGGGGGCTGTAAAGGTCACACCCGCTCACGACTTCAATGACTTTGAGACGGGTAAACGGCATAAATTGAGGAGCATAAACCTCCTGACTGACGATGGGCATATAAACGAGAATGGTGGTAAGTTCAAGGGTATGAAGGTATTGGAGGCGAGGAAGGCAGTTAAGGAGGAACTCAGGAGGCTCGGGCTGGAGAGGGGCTCGAAAGAGCATCTTATGTCTATAGGGAAGTGCCAGAGGTGCAGGGAGACGGTTGAACCCTATCTCTCCACTCAGTGGTTTGTAAAGACAAAACCCCTCTCTATCCCTGCAATCGAGGCTGTGGAGAAGGGTATAGTGAAGATTATCCCTGAGAACTGGACGAAGACATACTTCCACTGGATGAGAAATATAAATGACTGGTGCATCTCCCGTCAGCTCTGGTGGGGTCATCAGATCCCCGCTTATTATTGTAAGAGGTGTTCTAATCTGCCGGATGATGTAAAACAGATCCCCTTTGAGGCAAAACCAATTGTCTCTGATAGGCCGATTGAGAAGTGTCCTCACTGTGGGAGCAGTGATATTATAAGGGACCCGGATGTGCTGGATACCTGGTTCTCCTCTGCCCTCTGGCCATTCTCCACCCTTGGCTGGCCTGATGATACAAAGGATATGAGAGAGTTCTACCCAACAGACCTGATGGAGACTGGCTTTGACATCCTCTTCTTCTGGGTGGCTCGAATGATGATGATGGGTATTCACTTTACCAATAGGGACAGACCCCTTGAGGAGAGAGTGCCATTCAGGACAGTGTATCTGCACGCTATGGTGAGGGATGAGAAGGGGCAGAAGATGAGTAAGACCAGAGGGAATGTGATTGACCCGATAGATGTCACAAGCAAGTATGGGGCAGATGCCCTGAGGTTCACTCTGGCATCTATGGCTGCTCAGGGGCACGATGTGAAACTATCTATGGAGAGGGTAGAGGGTTACAAACACTTTGGTACAAAACTCTATAACAGTGCCCGATTCATATTTATGAATCTCAAGGACTTCGAGATGGTGAAGATAGATGAGGGACTCCTCTCAATCTACGACAGATGGATCCTGAACCGATTGAATGCCATAATTAAGGGTGTAAATGAATCTCTCACCAATTACAGGATTGACGAGGCGGCAAATATGATTTATCACTTCGTCTGGCACGAGTTCTGTGATTGGTATCTGGAGTTTTCAAAGCCATTCATATATCAGAATGAGAACGGGGAGATAAAGAATTCCACCCTGTCTGTCCTGGTGAATGTGCTTGATAAGATACTGCGACTTTTACACCCATTTATGCCATTTATCACAGAGGAGTTGTGGCAGAAGATACGACCATTGATAGGGGATGAGAAAGAGACACTGGCACTCGCCCTGTTCCCGACCACCGATTGGTCTGAGGAGCAAGTTCCGGATATAGACAGAGAGGCAATCAAAAAGGTCAATACGGTGATGCAGATTGTGCAGATGGTGAGGAATTTCAGGACCGAGCATAAGGTGGAGAGCAGCAAGAGATTTATGTTGTTTGTCTCGAGGAACCTGGGGCTCAATAATTATGAGCAGATGGCATTGATAAAACTCGCCAATATAGATTCAATAGAGGTCATAAGTCACAGGCCCGAAAAGTCGTTTGTATTACCCCTTGTGGAGAGTAATCTCGAGTTGTACATAAAGGCTGAGGGTATTGTGGATATTGAGAAGGAGAGGCAGAGGCTTAAGAAGGAACTGGAGAAGGCAGAGAGCGAGATGGAAAGCTTAAAGAGGCGAATGGCGGACCCCAATTTCTTATCCCGGGCGCCTGCAGATGTGGTAGAGGCTACCAACAATAAATTCGAAGAGGTCAATAAGAAGGTAGAAAGATTGAACAGTCTCGTAAATGAGATTGAAAATATGTCATAGATGAGGAGAGAGATGGATATTCGAGCAATTGTAAGAGAGGCATTGAGAGAGGATGTACCAAACGGGGATATTACCACCAACTCCATTGTACCAGAGGAGATGAAGGGGAAGGCAGTTCTGTTGATTAAAGAGGATTGTGTGATATCGGGGATAATGGTGTTTGTAGCCGTGTTTGAAGAGCTGGGTGGGGTGGATGTGCAGTTTAATGTAAATGATGGGGATCTGGTGCCGGCGAATACTGAGGCTGCATACCTCAAGGGGAGCCTGAGGTCAATACTCACAGGGGAAAGGACGGCACTGAATCTTTTGATGCACCTCAGCGGGATAGCCACTCTCACACATAAGTTCGTGGAGATGGTAGAGGGTACGGGGGTCAAGATTGTGGACACGAGAAAGACTACGCCCCTTTTGCGAGAACTGGAGAAGAAGGCAGTTCGTGATGGCGGTGGTTACAATCACAGATTCTCTCTCTCAGATGGGGTCTTGATTAAGGACAATCACATCGCAGTTGCCGGATCCGTATCTGAGGCGGTTAGACTTGCAAAGAAGAGTGCCCATCACCTCCTGAAGGTCGAGGTGGAGGTTCAGAAGTTGTATCAGATAGAGGAGGCTATTGAGGCAGGGGCTGATGTGATTATGCTCGACAATATGGAGGAGGAGGATATCAGGAGGGGAATAGAGATTGTGCGAAATAGAGTGCCCGTTGAGGTATCTGGTGGGGTAAATCTTGAAAATATCAAAAGAATCGCCACATACAAACCCGATTTTATATCCATTGGAAAGATTACCCACTCTGCCAGAAGTATCGATATGTCCCTGGAAGTCCTGGCATCAAAAAAGGGTAAGTAAGGACATTCCTGAGAGTATCGAATTTCTGGCTATCTATCAGACTCTTTTGCTTAGATTTTCATTTTAATTCTTGCATCTTTTATAGCAATGTTGTCATTACTATAAATCAATTCCAGCAATGTAAAAAAATTCTCGTAAAGATTAAAGTTATAAGTGGATAAGTGGGCAATTGTTAAATAAAGCCTCCCCTCTCGTAGATAGATGTATGTAGAATATAGACGGGGTGTGTTTAACTAATGCAATGAGTCTTTCGTCTATCTCCCTACTTTGTAAATTTTTTGTCATTAAACCCTCCTATTTCCACAACCCATTTCCAACTTACTATCTCCCATCCATATAAAGCTCTATCTCTACTTCCCTGAAATTCCCTTGACATCTGATTATAGGTAAAGATAATAATGACTATGCAAGTGGGAATGAGATTTGGAAATAATAGAGAATCTTGGCAGATTGGACAGAGTTTAGATAGGCGAAATATTTTAGATATGAGCGAATTGTATGAAATGTTTAATCTTTTTATGGAGACAATAAAATGGGAATCAAAAAGGTAAATAAAATAGTAAAAACTGATATCAAGGATGGATTAAAAAAAATTTATCCTGAAGTTTTTGAGGATAATAAAATCAATTTTGAGAAGTTGAAGGCATTACTAAGCGGTGAAATCATAGAAAAGGAGGATGACAGGTTTTATTTCAACTGGGCTGGGAAAGGTAATCTTTATAAACTTATTCAAGCACCTGCTTATGGAACTCTAACACCTGATAAGGAAAGATCTGTTGATTTCGATAATACAGAGAACATCGTTATTGTTGGTGAAAATTTAGAAACATTAAAGTTATTGCTTAAGCCTTACTTTGGTAAAGTAAAAATGATTTACATTGACCCGCCATACAATACTGGTAAAGATTTTATTTATCGTGATGATTTTAAACAAACTCTAAAAGATTATCTTGAGAAGACAGGACAGATTGATAGTGAAGGCAAAAAACTTACTACAAATACAGAAGCAAGTGGTCGTTACCACTCTGATTGGCTTAATTTTATGTATCCAAGATTATTTTTAGCAAAAAGTTTATTAAAAGATGATGGAGTTATTTTTGTATCAATTGATGATAACGAAGTTCATCATTTAAGAATGATAATGGATGAGATTTTTGGAGAGGAGAATTTTGTAGCAAGTATAATTTGGCATAGTAAAGGTGGAGCAGGAACGGATCCAAAAGCTTTATCAATTGAAACTGAATATATCTTGATATATGCAAAAAATAAATTGAATGTTAAATTGAATAGATATACTTATGATACTTCTGATTACAATTTAAAAGATGAGTATTTTGAAAAAAGAGGTTTTTATAAATTAAATACATTAGATAGAAAAAGTCTACGCTATATCCCTAGTTTGGATTTTCCAATAGAATCAAATGGAATGGTTGCTATTCCAGGCGGGACACGGGAAGAAAACAAAAAGAAAATTTGGCGATGGAGATGGAGCAAAGCTAAAGTAGATTGGGGAATAAAAAATGGTTTTATTGTATTACAAAAGGATAAGAATGGCGTTGTCAATGCTTACTATAAAATTTATGAAAAGGTAGATAACGAAGGTAATCCAATTGAAAGGGCTCGCCCTTATGATAACTTAATTCCAGATGGGATAACTACTTCTGACGGCACAGCAGAAATAGAAGATACTTTTGGGATAAGAATTATGGATTATCCTAAGCCAACAGAATTGATATATCACTTAATTAAAATTGCTTCAGATAATGATGCTATTGTTCTTGACTTCTTCGCCGGCTCAGGCACAACAGGTCATGCGGTCTGGGACTTAAACAAAGAAGATGGTGGTAATAGAAAATTTATCCTTGTTCAACTTGATGAGGAAGTTCAGGATGAGGAGATTAAAAAGGAGTATCCTACTGTTGCAGATATTTGTATTGAGAGATTAAGAAGGGTTTCAGAAAAGTATAAAAAAGAAAATGAAGGGAAACTTGTAAATAATAATCAAGATTTTGGATTTAAGGTATTCAAGTTAGATAAGTCAAACTTCAATCTTAAAGATGAGTTTGAATTTGACCCAAGCGAAGATAAAGAAGAATTAAAAAAGAAATATCTTGAGTGGCTTGGTATGTGGGTTAACCAACCATTAGTTTCCGGATGGAAAGAGATAGATGTTATTTATTAAGTAATGTTGAAGGAAGGATTAAATTTAAACTCAAAGATTGAGAAAGTGAAGATTAAAGATGATGAATTTTATTATGTAAAAGACGAAATTCAAAATCTTGAATTTTATATTTCACTTAAAGACAGGTTCAGTCAAGATACAATTGAAGAGATAAGGACTTCAAAATATAAGGGAAAAATGTTTGTGTTTTTAGATAACGCCTTAACTGATAGTGATAAAATAAATTTGAGTGCTTTTGTGAGACTAAAAGTGATATAGGAGGTATAATTATGAACAAGCAAGAGATTTTTGAAAAAGTTATTAAGTTTCTTAAAAACGAAGGTGTAAAAAAAATATCTGTTTTTGGCTCTTATATAAGAGGTGAAGAAAAAAGAGAAAGTGATATAGATATTATTGTAGAATTTTCAGAAAGAAAAAGTCTTCTTGAACTTGTAAGAATAGAAAGGGAACTATCGGAGTTTTTAGGAATAAAGGTAGATTTGTTGACAGAACAATCAATAAGTCCTTATTTAATTGATTCAATAAGAAATGAAATGGAGGTAATTTACGCATGAAAAAAGACGATGCAGTATATTTAAAACATATTTTAGATGCTATACATAGAATAGAGGAATATACTCAGAATATAGAGCATAGAGATTTTATTAAGAATCATCTTATTCAAGATGGAGTGATAAGACAGATTGAAATAATAGGAGAAGCAGCAAAAAGGTTATCTAATGAAATTAGAGAAAAATATACAGATGTTCCATGGAAAGACATCGTAGGGATGAGGAATAAATTAATACATGATTATTTTGGTGTAGATGTGGATGCTGTCTGGGAGACGGTAAAAAAGGATATTCCTGTATTGAAAAAGAAATTAATGGGTATTAAATCAGAATAAAACAATGTTAAGGTTAAAATTTGACTCAAAATTAGATTTTCAGATTTGTGCTATAAATTCTGTAGTAGACATATTTAAAGGGCAGGTCAAAAAACTTTTTGATTATACTTTTCAAGTAGTTCCGAATTTATTAGACCTTCCAAAAGAAAAAATTCTTGATAATCTACAAGAGGTTCAAAAGAGAAATGGTCTTCCTTTATCTAATAAAGATGACTTGAGAGAACCTTACAATTTTACTATAGAGATGGAGACAGGGACAGGAAAGACCTATATTGTCCTGCTGCAGATGGAATTTGACATCTCAAATAATAAATTGCAAAATGTTCATACCTTAAGATATTCACCCAAATTCCGCCTGCGGCAAAACTTTATGTAATAACTGAAATATTGATAACAATGTTTAATATCTCTTACTTGTTAAAATTCTATCTATTATTATTCCTATTTCAAACCTCTCTTTTGATAATCCTTGCCTTGTTTATCGGTTAATTCTCTATCTTCTATGAAATTAGTAAGGTCTTTTGTTGGGAAAAGGTGATCTAAAAATCTTATTTTGATAAATTTTCGTGAATTGTTCTCAAGGCAATTGCCTTCGTGTGAGGAGGCTTTACCTTTGTTTGCAGGGCTATTACCTTTGTTGGCGAAAGATTTACATTCTGTTGACAGGAGATTGTAATTTCTTATTTGAATTTTTGATTTTTTGGTGTAGTATCCAGTCGGGTTATATGGTATATCGGGATTTATGAAATTTGTTGAGAGACTAAAATCGCTTTTTGGTATCAAATCTAAGAAGGTGGATAGTGGACCAAAGGTTGCGAGAAGGAAGGCAGAGACCGGATCTGGTGTGGGGAAGGCTACAAGTGTGAAAAGGGGGGAGGTATTTCATTCTGTGACAGAGGCGAGTCTGGTGAGGACTTCCTATGGGTTGGGTAAGTTGAAGGAGGACGGGGATAAGAGATACCTGTTGTTCGGGGAGAGGATGAGTGTGAGGTATATCCCTTTTGTGGAGAATGATTGTATAGAGGCGGTGTATACGATAGATCTCAGCAGTGAGACAAGGGATCCGAAGGGTAGATTTTCATATGAGATTGTTGATTCTGCCCAGTTCTTTATGCTCACAAAGGAGCAGAAGGAGGAGATAAAGAGGGATCTGGAGAGCAGGAAGATATCGTACAGGTTTCCGGAGGAGATCAATAATTATGACAAAGTAGTGAGTGTGCTGAGAGAGTCGCGTCTGCTTCTCAGGAATCAGGACTCCGACTGGTTTGATAAGGAGACCTTTTTATCCCAGATTGAAGAGGTCAAGGGGAGTAATACATATAAGGAGTTGCATCTGATCAGGCTCAAGGACGGGCGGAGGTTCATCCTCATTATAAACCAGATAATCCCGAATGTAATAGAGTATCATCCGAGTTTTATGAATATATACGAACCAGGGGCGGTCAAGGTGTCTTATGGAGAGGGTTATGCCTTCATTGCACCCTTTGGTAAACCCCGATAGGTCCATTATGGAGGGCTAAGATGTCTCAGATGTTCAGGGAGATAGAGTTCGAATTTGATGAGTCTCAGGGCTCCTTTGTACCCACCTCGAAGATAGTCAACTATATCAAGAATTACATAATCGCTGGCAATATTGATGAGGCGGTGAGTGCCTATCAGTCCTGCAAGGAGGATATCGGGGAGCTGGTGTTTAATGAGTTCAAGGGCTCAAGCAAGGTGACACTCCGCTCTGTTGGTGAGATGTTCAAGCAGGCACGGGACTATAATATGGCAATAAAGTGCTTTACCATAACTCAGAACTACGATGAGGTGGCAAAGCTTTATGAGAAGAATTATGAGTTTGAGAAGGCCGCCCAGATGTATGAAAAGTTGAATATGCTGGAGGAGTCGGCAATAAATTATGAAAAGGCAAGGCAGTATGAGAAGGCAATAGACCTGTATAAAAGGACCGGGAATACGGAGCGTGTCATTGCCTGTGAGAAGGCTATGGGGAGGTTTGTAAGCGCCGCCGACTATGCCATAGACAGCAATATGAGTACCGATGCTATTGAGATGCTGAGGAAGGTGACACCCACGGACGACAGGTTTACCGATGCCAGAATCAAACTCGCCAATATCCTGATCCAGAAGGGGAATTCTGCTATGGCTCTGAAGTTCTTGATAGAGGGATGCAAGATGGTGGGTATAAATCAGAAGAGCCTGGAGATGTTTTATAGAGCCGGGGTACTGGCGACCGAACTGAATTACAAAGATCACGCCATAAAACTTTTTAAGATCATTCAGAGTGTCTCTCCCGATTACAGAGATGTAAAGGATAGACTGGCATTTATTGAGGGTGGGGTTAAACTCCCCGAACTCACGCAGTTTGTGGAAGAGGAGGGCTCATATACCTCGGTTATGATGGATGCTGATAAGGTGAGGAAGATACCCATATTTGATATGTTGAATATGAGCGAACTAAAGGTCGTCTACTCTATGTGTAAGGACAGGACCTATAAGCCCTCAGAAATAATGATCAAGAGTGGTGTAATACCTGAGGGGCTTATAGTTATCAGGGAGGGTATAGTGGATATCGTTGTGGGGGATAATATCGTTGCCAATCTGAAGGATGGAGATTATATAGGGGAGATGAGTATGATACTCAATGAACCACCTACTGCTACCTGTGTCGCCCATTCGGATGTGAGGGCTTATGTAATTGACAGAAACAGGTTTATGAGCCTCCTTGACTCTGATGTACAGTTTGCCTATAAGATTTATAAGATGTTCTCAGTAGAGTTATCGAAGAGATTGACCAGAACCAATAAACTATTAAATCAGAAGTAAGGGATATGATTAACACAGATGTATTAATTCTGGGTGCAGGTCCGGCAGGTCTCAGTGCCTCATATTTTTTGAGGGGTCGCAGGATTGTGATAGTGGAGAGAGAGGAGCAGGCAGGGGGACTGATGAGGACCGATTACTACAATGATTCTTATTTTGATAAGACAGGGCATCTATTGCATTTGAGGACCGATGAACTGAAGAGATTGATAGAGGTAGAACTCGGGGTCCCATTGATAAAGATTGAGAGGAATTCAAAGATATTTATCCACAGCGTATTTACCGAGTACCCGTTTCAGGTAAATCTCTATGGTCTACCGAGGGAGATAGTTGCCCGGTGCCTGAGGGATTTTATAAAGACGAGGATGGGGCGGAGGAAGAAAAGGTACAGGACCTTTAAGGATTTTATATATAACGAGTTTGGGGAGGGGATAGCTGAGGAGTTTCTAATACCCTATAATACGAAGATCTGGACGCTCATGCCCGAGGAGATGTCTGCTGGTTTCTGTGAGAAGTATATACCTGTTCCTTCCATTGATGAGGTGATAAATGGAGCCCTCGGGATCATCAAAAAGGATATAGGCTACAACGCCTCATTCTATTATCCTGAGAGGGGTGGGATTGAGTCAATAATCAAAGGATTCTTAAATCACATAAAGGCAAATATCCTCTACAGGACTAAACCAGTTAGAATAAATTTGAAGAACAGACTTGTCTATCTATCGGATAATACCGTTTTCCATTTCAATCATCTGATATCTACAATCCCCCTCAAGGTCTTCATCGGTCTCATTGAGGATGCGCCTCAGAATATTATGAGGGAGGCTGAACGCCTCAGCAATACCTCCGTCTGCTATTTCAATGTGATTGCAAAGAGGAGTACCTATAGTATCCCTCACTGGGTATATCTCCCCGAGAAGGAGATCCCTTTTTATCGCATTGGTTCCTATTCGGCATTTTCGAGGGGGCTTACGAGAGAGGATTACAATACATTCTATGTAGAGTATTCCTACAGGCCCGGCACCGAGTTTGATGCAATAAACCTCGAGAGGAGGATACCGCCGCTATTGAAGAGGATGGGATTCATACTCCACGAGTCGGATGTGGTAGACATAAGGCAATTTTCTATCGAATATGCCTATGTAATATTTGATAAGTACTATAAGACAGCCACCTCTAAGATATTTGATTACTTGAGAAGACAGAGGGTATTCAGCATCGGGAGGTATGGCAGGTGGGAATATTCGGCGATGCAGGATGCTATTCTGGATGGGAAGTCCGCGGCAGAGAGTATAATCAATCTTGAGAAGCGAAAGAGATAAACTACTCTGGGCACTCTTCATAAATCACAGGTGTAATATCAATTGTGATTACTGTTATCTGAGGGGATTGAAGGACACCAGAGTTATAGATAGACCCACTCTCTACAGTATACTTGATTTCATACATAAAATGGGTCTCTTAAAGAAGAGGCGGGTTGAAATAGGATTCTTTGGCAAAGAGCCACTCCTTGATTTCGAGATAATTGAGGAGGCCGTATCGTATATAAGAGAGAAAAAATACAGGTTTCTTCTCTCCATTAATACAAACGGTCTTATGCTTAATGAAAAGTATCTGAGTTTTCTGCTCAAATGCGACTTCAAAATCGTAGTGTCTGTGGACAGATTTATCTCTAAAAAGGATGACCTGTCTCTATTTAAGTATTTCCCCAAGGAGGATTTGCGAATAAGGAGCACACTTAACTCAAGGAATGTAGGTTTTCTTGAAAGGATACTCTCAGATTTTTATGAGGCAGGATTCAAGAAGATCAGCATTGCCTTTGACTACACGGATATGGACTTAATCAAGATGGAGGATGAAGAACTGATAGACATATTTACAGGGGTGATTGTGTGGTATCTCAATAAGAAAAAGAGGGATAGACTCCTCTTTGTTCCGTTTCTGGACAGGATAGTAAGTCAGGGAATTGAACCTATCGATAGGGATTATGTGAAATCCCCCTTCTGTGAGATATGTGATAAGATATTTGCCATCGATATAGACGGGGATATCTACCCCTGCTGGAGATTTGTGGGGAATAAAAGGTTCAGGATAGGGAGTATATCTGATGGTAAAATTCGAAGGATAAATTACTCCATCACTATCAAAAGGGATGTAGCAGACGCTATAACCCCCTTTGATTACATCTGCTTCTGGGCTTATAAAAAGGGTGGTTATGTCCTCGAAAATAATTTAAAAATTCTGAGGGTGGCAAGACAGGTCTCGAGTCTGTTTCTCAAAGGATAGTGTAGATTTTTCTTTATAATCGGATTGTTTTGTTATATTAGTGAAAAGCCTTTTTAAGGAGTTGAGAAGTATGAAGAGCAGGTATTTGATCGGTTCAGTAATTCTGGTGTCAATTTTCATATTGAGTTGTTCAGGTTGCGAAAAGAAGAGGCCCGATGTACTCAGTATAATTCCCGAGGATACCCAGAATATCGTCCTTGTACCTGATGTGGGATCCCTTATGTCAGGTATAAATGAGTTTTTCAAACTCTTCGAGAATGGAGTTGCCTTCGATGCCCTCAAGAAGGAGATGGAAATCGCCTCCCAGAAACTCGGGATAAACCTTATGGATCCCAAAAGTATAATGAATGCTGGAATTGATCCCAGAGGCCCGGTTGCTGTAATTTCGTTGCCTGTATCCGCAGAGGGTAAGACTCAGAATGTAAATCTTCTCATTATGACATACTCTGACAGGAGTAAGGCAGAGGGCACCCTCAACAGGCTCGCCCGTGAGAGGGAAAAAACAGAGATATTCAAATCAAAGTCCTATCTGGATGCTAAGATAATAACCGCAATCAGACAGGGCCCAAAGGGTGAAAAGCCCGTATTGATGTACGCCTTTTACAGAGGTTATATAATCTATGGGATACCCGATAAAGCCGAGACGGCAATAAAGAAGATAGTGGATACAAAGGAGAATAAGTCTATTCTGAACTCCCCGGTCTATTCAGGTCTGAAAGGGAGAGTCTCTGAAGGGAAGATGTACTTCTTCATAAACAGCGGGAAGAATATCGAGGCAGGCAGGTTGTTATTGAATAAGGATATGGCAGAAGTCTTAAACTCCCTCAAAGAGAATTTCAACGGTCTGATGCTCTCATTTAATATCTCTAACAAGGGGGTATCGGTTGCCTCGTTTACGGGTCTCTCCTCAAAATCTATGGATAATCTTAAGAGGTATGTAGTACCTACCGATAAGAGTGAGATGGAGAGCCTCCTGCAGATAGTACCGGAGGATATGCTATTACTTATTAAGTTCAGCCTCGACTACCGTGAGATTTATAACCTGATGAAGAGTGAAAATCCCTATCAGATGATGATCATAAATAAGAGGTTATTCGGTCCTATCCTGAAGTATATGGAGGTAGATGTGGAGAGAGAGATAATCCCCCTTTTGAAGGGTGGTATGGTATATGCAGTGGCACCGGGGGATATAAAGGGTATAAATTCGGCAATTGAGAGTGGCTTCAAGGGCGAGGCTTTCAATAAGTTGTTTAATGTGTACTATGCTATGAATTTGAGGGACAAAGGGGGTTCAGAGGAGTTCTTGAATAGATTTGTCCAGAGTATGAAGGAGAAGGGTCAGAAGGTAGAGGAGATCGATTTAAAGGGTATAAAGGTCAATTCTTCGAGATTCGGGGCGGCCTTTGACTCTTACTGGCTCATCCACAGGGATAGCTTCTACGCCTTCTATGGGGATAAGAAGATTGAGAATGTACTGGACTTCTTTGACGAGAAAGAGAAGAAGAGGGATATCAGGTTAAGTCAGGGGATAAGGGAGATTGTGACAAATCCGTCCTCACAGGTTTTGTTCCTAAATCTTCAACCCTTAAAGAGGGTCATTGATGGCATAGATGAGACAAAGATTGGCTCTATCTCAGATACGGGTGTATACAAATTTGCTTTTGTGCTGACAAAGGAGATACTTAATAGACTTAATGGGGCTATGATATACTTATTTCCCGAAAAGGATGGTGTCGTGTTCAATATTGATGTAAATGTAAAGGGCAGGAAATAGTCACATATGCCGGTTATCGAACTTATAAATATAGGGAAGTCATTCCTTTTTGATGGAGTGAGCAGGACGATATTAAAAGGTGTGAAACTGAGTGTGGAGAGGGGAAGGATTATAGCCATAATTGGACCCTCTGGTTCGGGGAAGTCTACCCTTTTGAATATCATCGGTGGACTGGATAACTCTTATGAAGGGGAGGCTATAGTTGATGGAATAAAACTAAAAAATCTTTCCGACAGGGAGCTGAGCAGATTCCGAAATGAGAGGATCGGTTTTATATTCCAGCACTTCAATCTCCTCGATCACCTCAATTGTTATGAGAATGTCTATCTCCCGTACTATTTCTCTTCAAATGAAGCACCAGGGGATATAAAAGAGAGGGTGGATTTTCTATTCGAGAAGGTTAAGCTTACTCATAGAATGAGGCAATATCCCCCTACCCTTTCTGGTGGTGAGAAGCAACGGGTTGCAATAGCGAGGGCCCTTTTGATGAGACCCTCGGTGTTACTCTGTGATGAACCGACGGGTGATCTGGATGACACCACGGCGAATGCTATACTTGACCTGTTTCTTTCGATCAGATCTGAGATGAATGTGACTTTTGTAATGGTCACCCACGAGGAGCGAATCACCAGAATTGCAGACGAGATTTATGCCATAAAAGATGGGGGATTGTCGAGAGTATGATATGAGCAGGATAACATCGCTTGCAGTGAAGAATATTATCAGAAATAGAAGGGCTATATTGCTCTCCTCCATCGGGATTATATTCGGGATTGCCTCGTTTGTCTTCTTTGTATCTCTCGGAAATGGCATAAAATCGGCAGTCTTCGGGAAGATACTCGCAAAGTTACCCATAAATGTCATCGAGGTGACTCCAAAGAGTTCTACAATCGGGATATTCTCCTTTTCGGGGTTGTCATCCTCGAGTATTGATGAGTCTACGGTAGAGACCATCTCCTCTATAAAGGGGGTGAAGGCGGTCTACAGGGAGATGGTACTGGATGTGCCCATTCAGGCGAGAGGGGAGTTTTATTCGAGGAGGATAGTAACTGACCTCGCTGCAACAGGTATAGATGAGGAACTGGTTAAAGAGGATGTAAAGGAGGGGTACAGGTTTGAGTTCAGAGAGGATGGTCCTATACCTGTAATTGTTTCGAGGCATCTACTGGAGCTCTATAATTCAAACATTGCACAGGCAATGAAACTCCCGAGGCTCACAGCAGACGCCATAATAGGGTTCAGGTTCAGACTGGTCGTGGGGAGGAGCTTTTTGTCCGGAACCAGAGATGCCTCGAAAGTAAGGGAGTATGAGTGTCAACTGGTGGGCTTTTCCGATAAGGCCATCCTTTTAGGGATAACTATGCCCATAGGTTATGTCAGAAAGTTCAAAAAGGATATTGAGGGTTCGGAGGAGAGAGAGAGATACAAAAAATTATATGTAATTGCAGAGGATTCAAGGGTGATACCAGCTATTACTCAGGAGATCACATCTATGGGACTTGAGATTGACAGGACGAGAAAGACCATTGGTGGGGTTATAAATATTGCCATACTCTTCCTTGGTACGCTCTCAATCCTGATTGTTGCCCTCTCGGCGATAAATATCTCAAATACATTTGCCCTTCTCATATTTGAGAGGAGGCGGGAGATAGGGGTATTGAGGGCAGTGGGTGCAAGCAGAGGGGATATTAGAAAGATGATCTTCCTCGAGGCATCAATGGCGGGGATTTTCAATGGGCTCATCGGGGTCGTCTCGGGATTGATATTCATAACCTTCGTAGACTATCTGGCAAGGACGAAGATACCTGACTTCCCCTACAAACCAGATACATTTTTTGATGTGAATGTCTATGTTCTGATAATCGCCCTTCTGTTCTCAGTATTCTTCTGTACCCTCGGTGCACTTTTACCATCCATTAAGGCATCTAAGATAGACCCTGCAAGGGCTATTACAATGTGAGGTTTTTATGAGATACGCAGTCATTTTTCTAATATGTCTTATACTCTCTGGAGCGACCTGTGGCCAGAATATCGGAATGAGTGTAGATAACCAGAAGGTGATCAACGACGAATTGGTGGGTAAGAGGTTCTTTTTGAAGTCATCATTTTATTATGGGGATTTCTACGGGAGTTCGGACCACTGTCTCCTCTCTCCGAGGAGGTTCAGCGAGACATTCTATCTTGAAGGAATAGATGGGAAACCGATACTCCCGGGGGAGGAGAAGGGGATTATACCATACAATACAGAGGTTCTTGTTGAGAAGGTGGAGTTTCCCCCTGCAAATAGGCCACTCTTGACCCCGCGATTCTATCCCTGGGTATACATAAAGGTGGATAAGTTGTTCGGTTACAGGGATTGCATAGTTGTACTCAGGCCTAATGTGAGTACAAAAGAGGAGTTTATGCCCCTTTTTTATGATGTCTTTTCAGTGGAGAATAACGAGGCCTATTTGAAGAGCCTGAGTCCTGAGAAGCGGGATGCGATTTTTAACAAGAGATTTTTAGAGGGGCTTACGGAGAACGAGGTATATATAATCTTTGGAAGACCTGATAGTATAAGGTTTGTGAAGGAGGGGGGAGGTAGGAGGGTGATATTCGATTATCGGACATTTGAGATTATCTTTAAGGACGACAGGACATATAAATTAGAGAGAAAGGTGATAAGAGATGATAAGTAAAATATGTATCTCGTTAATTTACTTGCTCATAAGTCAAAAGGCGGATCTGGTATCAGACCTCCAGAATCGATATGATAGGATTAAGGATTTTAAGGCTGAATTTATTCAATCATACTACTCCGCCAATGGTACGCTCCTTATGGAATCCAAGGGGAAACTTTATTATAAGAAGAGCGGGATGTTCAAGTGGGAGTATGAGACCCCAAAGGCTAAGGAGTTTGTTATTAAGGGTAATAAACTCTTTGTATATTTGAAGGATGACGGGATAGTCTATGTAGACGAGGATTTCAAGTCCTCTCAACTTAAATTAGTGATGCTGTTTTTGTACGGGGTGGGGAGCATCGAGAGGGAGTTCAATGTGGATAAGGTTGATGAGGAGGAGGAGTTTGCGAGGATCCTTCTGACTCCTAGGGAGGCAACCACCCAGATTGCCCAGATGATAATGCACATAAGGAAGAACGAGAAGAATGTAGAGAAACTGGAGATAATCGATAATTTAAATAACAGGAATGTATTTCGCTTCAAAGATATAACTTTTGATACGGGGCTAAAGGAATCATTCTTCAATTTCAGGATACCTGAGGGGGTAGAGGTCTCTCCAATCCCGAAGGATTTGTTCAAATAGATCTGTGAGTATGAAAAGGTTGAGGTTTTATATCCATACTCTCGGTTGTCCGAAGAATGAGGTGGACAGTAATGTCATATCTTCAATCCTTTCAAAAAAAGGTTTTGAAGAGGTAAAGGATCATACGAAGGCTGACATAATACTCATTAACTCCTGTGGATTTATCCAGTCTGCTAAGGAGGAGACTATAAACACCATATTTGACTATGTCAGATCAAAGAGCAGGGGTCAGAAGATAGCCGTACTGGGCTGTCTCGCCCAGAGGTATAAAGATAAACTTCCAGATCTTATACCTGAGGTGGATGGTTTTGTAGGGGCTGATGCGTATAGCAGGATTTCTGAGATAGTTGATAGTATTGTGAAAGGGGAGAGTAGGAATAGATACTGGGGTAAAAGTAACTCCTGCAGTTTTTTATATAAAGAGGGGGATAGAGATACGAGTCCTGTGAATAAGAGTTATACATTTGTCAAGATCGCTGATGGATGTTCCAATAGATGTTCCTTCTGTGCCATACCCGCCATCAAGGGTAGGTATGTGAGCAGGAGATTGAGTGATGTAGTCAGAGAGATTGAGGGTCTGGTGGAGGCGGGTTATAGGGAGATCGGGCTCGTATCTCAGGATATCACAGCCTATGGACTGGATCTGGGCTATAGAGACTATCTGTACAGACTCCTTTTGCATCTGGAGAAGATAAAGGGGGATTTCTGGATAAGGCTCTATTATCTCTATCCCCGCCGTATAGACGAAAGGATATTGAGGCTAATTGGTGAGAGTAAGAGGATTGTACACTATCTGGATATCCCGATTCAGCACATAAGTGATGATATACTTCGGAGGATGAGGCGGGGACATAACTCGGCCTTTGTCGAGAGGCTGATCGATAAGATCAGAGAGGTGATCCCTGATGTGGTTATCAGGTCCGCCTTTATAGTGGGATTCCCCTCGGAAAAGAGGCGGGACATAAATCTATTAAAGGTGTTTTTAAAAAGGTACAGACTCGACAATGTGGGGTTCTTCAAGTATTCGGATGAAGAGGGTACGGATGCCTTCAGGATGACAAATAAAGTTAACCCGAGGACCATTGATAGAAGATACAGGGAGATGTATGAGGTTCAGGAGAGGATATCCTATGAACTGAATCAGAGTAAGATTGGGAGAATCTATAAAGTTCTGATAGATTATGAGGATGAGGAGTATTACACAGGCAGGTACTATGGACAGGCCCCTGAGATAGACGGTGTGGTCTATATAAAGAAACCCAGAAGGAGACTGAAGGGGTTTGTAGAATGCAGGATCTATAAAGCCGATAGTTATGACCTCTACGGCACTGTGGAAGAAGGATATTGAGATCGCCGGGTAAATTAGAATACCGATGTTTAAGAGAGTCTTGATGAGGATTCTGGATTTTATGTTCAGTAGAGATGTGGTCAGTATTCCCATACCTTCTGTCCCCTCAAGTATACTCGTAATTCGCACTGATGAGAGGCTGGGAGAGATAATACTCACCCTACCTTTGATAAATCATCTCAGGAAGGTATATGGTAATGCAGAGATTACATTTTTGATGTGCAAAAAATATGAGAGTCTATCAAGGTATATTGACTGTGACGAATTTATATTCTTTGAGAAGAGGGATCTCTTCAGAAACACCTTTCGATTCTTCTTCACCCTGTACAGGTTGATCAAGAAGAGATACGACCTTGCCGTCGTCGGTGGTAAGATATATCCTCCATCACTTACCTCATACATCCTTTTAGGGATTTCAAGGGCGGGCCTAAAGGCGGGTATAAGGCAGAGGGATTTCAATCCGTTTGTAAATGTTGCTATTGGTGTAGATACTGCCTCGGAGCCGCTATCGAAATATGAGCTGGCAAAGGGGATAACAGGGGTAGAGCTTCCATTTGATAATAGGCTGAAATTGGAAGAATCGATATATGAGAAGAGATATGATGCTCTGGTATTCATAGATGCAAGAAAGAGAGACCATCTCTTGAGTCTTGATTTCATAAAAAGTTTATTATCTGAACTCACTCATAAGGGTTATAGAGTTGTGGTGGTTTCGGGTAGAGAGTCAAGGGAAAGGATTGAGGCTGTTATGAGGGATTTCGAGGATGAGGTTGATTTCTCTATTTCACCTTCGATCGATGAGCTGATCAGACTCATTTTGATGAGCAGGTCCTGTATTACTGGGAATACAGGGGTTCTTCACCTCTCTGTGTCAGTTATTATCCCCACCTGCGGGATCTTTATAAACGCAGACCCCGCTGTATGGGGTTACAATTTTAAGCCACATCTAATGATAGACGCCAGAAGGGGATACCCCGAATTAAATGTGGTTGAAAATTTTGTGAGATGTAGTATAGAAGGCGAAGTTTTTGGGGTGATGTGATGTATTATTTGAGAGTAAGAGACTATTTCTCCGCTGCCCATTACCTGAGGGGATATAAGGGGAAGTGTGAGGCTCTTCACGGGCACAACTGGGCGGTAGAGATGGAGGCGGGTTT
>Ga0272449_1001328_pt1 | contig 25758 bp, 23 predicted proteins | sample YNPCB0241_FD_198679 | JGI IMG/M metagenome (GOLD analysis project Ga0272449, IMG submission 198679) | Hot spring sediment microbial communities from Yellowstone National Park, WY, United States - YNP-CB-024-1 | ecosystem: Environmental > Aquatic > Thermal springs > Hot (42-90C) > Sediment... | reverse complement strand
TTCAACATTGTCGGACGAATGTAATGTTAGGAACAGGCTTATCTTTAGGCTTATAGCAGAAAATAGGTTCAAGGCCCTTGCTCTACCAGCATCGATAATGAGACTGATCCCTTCAACGGTTAGCGTGAAAGCGTTAAAAAGCACTTCAAGAGCAATAGTTCACGGACTAAACTATGCCAGAGAGAGGGTGAGAGGAGGTTTTAGGATAGGGGTTGAAGGAGCGCCCTTGATAAAGCTTACAGCCCTAGAAGTTTTAGCGCACACAATTTTACCGAACAGGATAAGCAAGAAGCTTGTGATAAAGAGGTTGAGGGATAGGATACCTTTAGGGTGAGAAAAGCGTGTGTGGAAGGATTTATCCTTCTATTTCAGACCTTAACCTTTTCAGGGACCCGTGTATGGTTAGAGGTTTATTGTTTAGGGATCTTGAAGCCTTCTCCACGTTTAGGGAGGAGTCTTTGGGTCTTTGGGCTGTCCAAGAAATTTTGTCTGAGGTTGTTGGCAGTATTAGGCTGCTTTCTAGGTTGAATGTTTCCGCGATGAGTTTTGAGAAATCGTATCTGCTTATTCTTGTTGCTCCAGCAAGATGATATGTTCCCACAATCCTTTTTTCTATAACTTCTGACAGCATTTCTGCAAGGTTCGTGTTGTGTGTTGGAGAATTGTATTGGTCCATTAAAACATTAACCTGCTCCCCTCTCCTTAGCTTTTCTATTATCCAGAGGACGAAGTTTGTTTTTCCTGTTGCTGGAACTGAACCGTATATTACACTTGTTCTCGCTATACAGTATTCTTTTAGCATGCTTTTCACTTCCTCTTCTCCCTTAAGTTTTGTGATACCATAGTAGTTTATAGGCTCAGGAATGTCTTCTTCACGATAGAGGCCCCTATCACCCTTGAAGACGTAGTCGGTTGAAATGTAAACGAAAAATGCATTATATTTTTTTGAAAGCTTTACCAAATTTTTTGTTCCAATCACGTTAGTGTTCCAAGCAAGATCCCTTTTAACCTCGCATACGTCAACGTTTGTCAATGCTGCCGCGTGCACGACAACGTCTGGCTTAGAAAGCTCGAAAACCTTTTCCACACCAATTTCGTCTGATATGTCAAATTTTACTGGAAAACCTGCTTTCGGACTGTTCCCGAAATATCCTGCATAGACTTTATAGCCTTTGCTTACTAGAACTTCTACTAGCTTTGAGCCGAGTAGACCACTTGCACCTGTAACTAGAACGTTCATTTCTTCTACCACTTAAGCTTCCACGGTGTAGGATGAAGTGTTCGTTCGTCAGCTAGAGGCTTCCACCACCACTCATTTTCCAAATACCATTCTACCGTCCTCTCTAAGGCTTGTTCGAAGGTGTGCTTAGGCCTCCAGCCCAGCTCCCTAGAAATCTTGCTGGAGTCGAGGCTGTAGCGTATGTCGTGTCCAGGCCTATCTTCAACAAACTCTATAAGGTTTCTAGGCTTACCCAAAAGCTCAAGAACCTTTTCGACGACCTGAATGTTTGTAAGCTCGTTTCCTCCAGCAATGTTGTAGACTTCACCAGCCCCACCCTTTTTCAAGACCACGTCTAGGGCTTCACAGTGGTCCAGAACATATATCCAGTCTCTAACATTCCCTCCAGTACCGTAGACGGGAACCTTCAAGTCCAGCATAGCTCTTATGATGGTTTTTGGGATGAGCTTTTCAGGAAACTGGAATGGGCCAAAGTTGTTTGTGCAGCGTGTTATGCTAACGTTTAACCCATATGTCCTATGGTATGCTAGACAGAGTAGGTCAGCGCATGCCTTTGAGGCTGCGTATGGGCTTGAAGGCTTAAGCATATCCTCTTCCTTAAAGGAGCCTGCTAAAATGTCTCCGTAGACTTCGTCAGTGGAAACCTGCAGCATTCTAACGTTTCCCCCATAACGTCTAACAGCTTCAAGGATTACTAGGACGCCTTCAGCGTTACTTTTGAAGAAAGATTGTGGTTCAGCGATGCTGCGGTCAACATGAGATTCGGCTGCAAAGTTTACTATTGCGTCAACTTCCTTCACGATATCGCTCATAAGCTTGAAGTCGTTTATGCTTCCCTTAACAAACCTGTACCTCCTATCATCTTGCAAGTCCTTAAGGTTGTTGAGGTTAGAACCGTATGAGAGGCTGTCAACGTTAACGACTTCAATATTATTGTAGTTGTGGAACATGTACCTTATGAAGTTGCTTCCTATGAAACCGCATCCGCCTGTCACGAGAAGACGCAAGCCTTTTCACCTATGAACTGGATAAAACCAGTCCCAAGGCTTACCACATCTAGGATCATCACTTTTACCATTAATCTTTCTCGGAGCAACCGAGGGATCATCCCAGGCCCTCCTAACCTCATCAGGCTTACCGTAATCGTATAGTCTGTTAACAAAATATATCAGGTAAGCTGGCTCCGAGCCTACAACCTTGAAGCCGTGCCAATAGTGTCCCGGAACCCTCAAAACCTGCATTCTAGCATCAGACAAAACAACTTCAACCATGTGTGAAGATATTTCGTCGTAAGCGCAGACCTTTATAGAGCCCCTTACTACAAGAAAATAGTCAACCTGACCCCTTTCATGCCTATGCCAGGCCCTAACAACATTTGGAAAGGTTATTGAAAGGTTAGCTTGAACAATAGAATCTTCCCCTAAAAGGCTTTTCCAGTCCAAGCGCATTATTTCAGTAAAGATTCCCCGCTCGTCCGGAAACCTTTGCAGTTCAAAAACTCTCACACCCGGCAACGAAAGCTCCTTCAAATTCTGAGACATACCCTAATCATCCTCATATGTGCTAATAAGTTTATCCTTTCCGATAAACTTATTCCACCACCCCTTTCACACACCCTCTTACCATATTTGAATAAAGCTGATAGAGAATAGAAGCTTTTGTCAAAAAGAGGCTAGAGCTCTATTTCTGAATAGTCTCCTATGTGGAGTTTTATAGAGTTTCTAACTGTGTTCTTTAAAACTTTAGCATTTTTTCCAACAAGGCTCTCCTCGAGCCTGTCTACACCTTCAACTGTAGCTCCAGACATTATGATAGAATATTCTATTGAACTGTTCAATATTTTAGAGTTGTCGCCTACACTCGTGTATGGGCCAATGTATGAGCCCTCTATTATACACCCTTTTCCTATTACAACGGGTCCTCTTACAACACTTTTCACAAGCCTGCTGCCCTCTCCAACTTCAACCCTCCCCTCAACCCTAGATTCTATGATTTCACCTTGAACACTTCTTCTCGCATGCTCGTCTAGTATGAGGGAGTTGGCGTATAATATGTCATCCTTTTTCCCAGTGTCAAGCCACCAGCCTTCTACAAAAGAGTAGCCTACACGGTATCCTCTTTCAAGCATGAGCTGTAGTGCGTCAGTTATTTCAAGCTCACCCCTCCAGCTCGGCTTCAAATCTTTTAAGACGTCGAAGACTGTTGGCTTGAAAAAGTATACTCCGACTAGAGCGTATTTGCTTGGTGGAACCTTAGGCTTTTCAACGAAACCTGCAAGCCTTTCACCCTCAAACCTTGCAACACCAAACTTTGTAGGATCCTCTACAGCCTTCAATAGAACCTGGACATCGAAATCTTCTCTAACGAACCTTTCAAGATATCCTCTTACACCATGCTGTAGAAGGTTGTCACCCAAGTAGAGTATGAACCTTTCTCCACCAACAAAATCCCTGCAAAGGCTTAACGCGTGTGCTATGCCCAAAGGCTTACCCTGAAAGATGTAGGCGATTCTTACGTTGAACCTGCCACCGTCGCCGTAATGCTGCTGGACAAGCTCCGGAAAGGTTTCCCTAAAACGATTGCTACGTCCCTTATACCTGCATCCCTCAAATCCTCCAAAACATACTGTGATATAGGCTTGTTGGCTACGGGAATCAACTGTTTAGGGCCGCTAAATGTTAGGGGTCTAAGCCTCGTGCCAGCACCACCATGCAATATGATACCCTTCATAACAGACACTTTCTAACACTTACCCTATTAAAAGTTTCGAACAGCGCATGCTATAGGTTTACTGGGATGGCGAATGGTATAGGACTTGACTTCAATTCTTCATCTCCAACGGTCATAAGAGATATTCTGTTAAACAGTTCATTGTAAACTTTCCTAGGAAAAGGTGTGGCATGCTTTATGTATGTGCTAAATTTTTTGGGAACAATTATCACGGGGTTGAAACTGCCAAAGGTTGGGAGAGTGATCTTGTGTGAGTCGAAGAAGGCTTTTACTAAAATCTTGCCTTTAGACTGCTGTAATAGCCTCATTGGCAGGGTTAGAAGAAAGCGAAGGGTCGCGGGTTTCGAGCACGCTTCAAGTTTTCCTCTAAAGTAGTTTTTGATTATAGTATGCCTGTTTCTTGTTGTAAGGTATAGGCTGAGGCTTGGAAAGCTGGAAAAAGACTTTGAACTGTAGTGGACTCCCACCTCTGTGGGTAGGGCGATGGAGCGGAAGCCGTGAGACCAAAGGTTTAATGCCAGCTCGCTTTCGTCCCAGTATGCGAAAATTATTGGGTGAAAAATGCTCTTCCTTAACTTGAGGATGGGCTTAACTTTGGCGGTAAAACATTCTCCTGAAGCATAAGTTATGTAAGATGGTTTGTTTGGGCACTCTGAAACCCTAAAGTTGTAGTATCTTGGAATTATGTCGGTGAAAGAGTCTATGAAGAAGCCGAAGTTTGAAATGTGTAGGCCGTCTTCTTGGAGGTTGTAGCCGTTTGCCAATAGCACACTTCTTCTGCCATCAAGAAACCTTATATGCTCCATTAAAAAGTCCCCGTTCTTGATCACGTAATCGTTGTTCATGAACACCACATACTCTGGAAAACCTCTTCTGGCAACATAATTTTTGAAACCGAACTCGTTTCCGCCTGCGTAGCCGTAGTTTCGGCTCAGCCTTAAAGCAATAACGTCTCCAGCGAACCTGTCCACTATGGCTTCAAAACTTCCGTCAGTTGAACAGTTGTCAACTACTGCAACGTCCAAGTTCGTGTATTTGATACTTAGAGCACTTTCAATAGATTCGCGGACGATATTGGAAAAGCTTGAACTATTATAGTTTAGTATTATGACGACAACCTTAGGCAGCGAAGACAAGGTTTCACCTGAAAATGTTTTCATCGATTCTATTGAAATGTTCGCTCCAGTCAACTTTTGGCGAAAGACAGCCTTCCTGCATGTGCGTCGCTATCGTTGGCTCCGGAGCCCAAAGAGAGTAAGCGCGTCTGCTCGAATACTTTTGCATATACCTTAGCAGGTACGCTAACCTGCGTAGGTAGCGTGGGCGTGGACTCACTCTTATCATGTTCTTGAGCGGAACCTTTCGTGTTAAAAGGTACCACATATAGTAGTCGCCGACCTTCTTGTAGGATTGGAGTAGTTCACGCACCTCCATTAAAGTGCTCTTTTTCGTCAGAAAGGTGCAGCATGTTGACATAACATTCTTCCACAACCTGCTGCCATATTTTAGGTAGACGAACTTGTAGGGGTGCAGGTCCCTCCTAAAGTAGTAGTCAGGGTGGTCGTAGGGGCTCACGAAGTCGACGAAAGGCTTTTTTGAGGCAAGCTCAAGCATTTCCCTGACAGAGCCTATGTAGAAGTAGTCGTCTTCAGCGAAGTAGACGTAGTCTGAGGATGAGAGATCAGATAAGATAAGTGTTTGAAGCAGGAAGGTTGCACTGTTTCCAACGCCACCAACGTTCACAATCTTCAGGTTATGTCCTTCAACGTTTTCTCTGAAAATCTTTTCAAAATGCTTTGGGCAACCGTCTAAGATTACGAAGAGCTCGAAGTCTAAACCCTCTAAAGCTCTTACAAGTGACTTGAAACAGGCCTTCACCAGCTCATATTTCGTCTTAAAGTGAATGTGCTTACTATTTAAGGTTGGGCTGACCCTTAAGGCGATTGAAACACCGTAGTCCAAGCGTTCTTCCGCCTTAGACAACCAGTCAGCCTTCCACCTAACATTCTTGTGAGATAAAGTCTTCGACTATCTTTTTGTGGTCGAAGGCCATCTCCCTTGGAAGGCTGTTTAATGTGAAAAACTTGGCTTCGACACATTCGTCTGAAGGTTTCAGTTCTCCTCCCAACATTATGCAAGTGTAGCATATGGTTATAGCGTGCTTTACAGGGCTTCTTGTAGGATTCGAGTAGACGCCTAAAATCCTTTCAGGCCTAACCTTCAAGCCAGTCTCCTCTTCAACTTCCCTTGCCAGCGCCTCCTCCACGGTTTCATCGTATTCTACGAACCCTCCTGGAAGAGACCATAGTCCTTTAAAGGGCTCAACACCTCTTTTCACAAGAAGTACGCTTTTGTCTTTGTATATTATCGCGTTAACCGCTAACGCTGGATTATAGTACCTTTTCTCACCAAATCCTATTGCCGCGAACCTCAGCTTGGAGGAAAAGAGTTTTGCGTCATATATTCTTCTGCCGTCTACGACCGCGGGAATCTTCATCAACCTTATGAAGTCTTCCGGTTTCAGGCTTTTGAAGGCACTCCATTCTGTAACGATTAGGGCGCATTCTGAACCCTTCAAACATTCTTCAACACTGTTCGCGTATTCTATACTTTCCCCGAAAATTTTTCTGGCGTTGGGTACGGCCTTCGGGTCATAGGCTATGACTTTAGCACCTTCCTCCAGAAGCCTGTTAACAACCTTTATTGATACAGCGTACCTCATGTCGTCCGTTTCCGGCTTAAAGGATAGTCCTAGAACCGATATCCTCCTGTTTTCTAGGCCTCCAACAAGTTCTTTCGCCAGCTCAACAATCTTATATGGTTGTGTTTCGTTCACTTTCAACGTTGCCTCTATAATGGGCAGGTCCACCTCCATCTTTTGGCTGAAGTTTACTAGGGCTTTAAGGTCTTTTGGGAAGCAACTTCCACCCCAACCTATTCCCGCCTCCAAGAATAGTGGTCCTATCCTCTTATCCAACCCAATACCCTCCGCTATAGCTTCAACATCGGCGCCTGGAAGCTTTTGGCACAGGCTTGCGATCATGTTCATGAAGCTTACCTTTGTCGCAAGGAAGGCGTTGTTCGCGTACTTTATCAGTTCAGCGTTTACAGGCGTTGTCCTAACTATTGGGGGAATGTTTTCTCCATAAAATTTTCTGTAAAGCTCTTCAAGCACGTCCCCTGACCTTCTATCACTTTCCCCTATAACTATCCTGTCAGGCTTAAATGTGTCTTCGACAGCGTTCCCTTCTCTGAGAAACTCTGGGTTAGCGCATAGGCCGAAGTCTCTTCCAGCAAGTTTTCCAGAACATTTTTCAACAGTTCTTCCAACAACCTTTTCCGTTGTCGTCGGAACCACTGTGCTTTTTACGACGACAAGATGCCAGCCTCTCTTATCGTGTAAGGCTTCACCGATTATCTTTGAAGCCTCTTTCACGTACGTGAGGTCTATGCTTCCATCCTCTTTAGCTGGAGTGCCTACTGTTATGAAGGTTATGTCAGAACCTAGTATGGCTTCCCTTGAACCCTCTAAAGCTTTTAAGGTGCCTCTTTCAACAGAGGCTTTAACGAGCTCCTCAAGCCCTGGTTCAAAGAACGGTACTTTACCGCTTCGCACTATTTCAACTTTAAATTTGTCGACGTCAAAGCATAGGACTTTAAAGTCTCTAGATGCAAAGCATGCTGCTGTAGTTAAGCCCACGTACCCTAGGCCGAGAAACGATAGCCTCACCTTATCCTCATTCACTTCAAATACGCCTCCTAAACCATTCTATAGTATATTTTAAGCCTTCCTCCAGTTGAATCCTAGGCTCCCAGCCGAGAAGCTTTTTCGCCTTCCCTATGTCTGGACACCTCCTCTTTGGATCGTCAGGCCTCGGTTCTGTGAAGACGATCTTTGACGAGGAGCCGGTCAGCTTTATTATCATGTTTGCGAGCTCGAATATGCTTATTTCATGAGGGTTGCCTATGTTGACAGCCTCCCCCCTAACCTCTTCTCTGGCGAGCATTTTGGCTAAGGCTGTCACAGTGTCAGTTATGTAAGCGAAGCTTCTAGTCTGCCTTCCGTCACCGTGGACTGTTATAGGCTCATTTCTTAGAGCTTGACCAATAAACTTTGGAATAACCCTAGCATATCTTGCTTTAACGTCAAGCCTTGGACCGTAAGAGTTGAAGATGCGGGCAATCCTCACGTCAACGTTATATTGTCTAAAGTAGGCCATGCATAGCGCTTCACCGAACCTCTTGCTTTCATCATAGCATGACCTCAAGCCTACAGGGTTAACGTAGCCATAGTATTCTTCAGGCGTAGGTATTACGGCGGCGTCACCGTAGACTTCAGAAGTTGATGTAAAGAGAAGTGTTGAACCTTTTCTCCTACAATATTCAAGCAGGCTTAGAAGGCCGATGCTGTTTGTGAGGGCTGTTTCAACAGGCCTGCTCATATAATCTTCAGGCGAAGGCGTGCTAGCACAATGGACTATGAAATCGAAGACTTCGTCAGAAGACCATCTGTTAACATCCGCATTCACAAGCTTGAAACCTTCACGGCCTATAAGGTGGCCTACATTCTCCAGCCTACCACTGGAAAGGTTGTCGACACAGGTTACATGTGCATTGCACGCGAGCAGTATATCGCAGAGCCAGCTTCCAATAAAGCCTGCGCCGCCAGTCACAAGAACCCTCCTTCCACCGAAAACGTTCTCGACATTCGATAGAATGGATTCTATACCTCTGACTACAATAGGGTCACTCATACAACATCAGCTACTAACTTCACTATTATAACCTTATTCTAGGTAAAAACTTTAGTTATTCCGAATTATATTAAGGTTCTGAATTATATAATTTAAACACTTCAATACTATAAAATACTATAAGGTTGCTGTAGAAGAATATCCTTCAAACATCACCTTCCATGCTCAAGTATGCTACTATAGGATAGCTGTAACGCTTCCCGGTACGTTTCAGGAGTTCCGATGTCTAGTCTAACTTCATCATCTTCAAGTGTGACAGCTAAAACCCTACGACCTCTTTCGATAAGGCCTTGGATGGCATCTGTGAGCTGAATTTCTCCGCCAACACCAGGCTTAAGTCCCTCAAGAACTTCCAGCACTTCGGGCTTGAAGATGTAGAATGGCATTATTGCTAGGTCCGACGGCGGAAGCTCAGGTTTTTCGACAACCTTCAAAACCTTATAAACTCCACTGATGCTCTCTGCCGGTTCAACCACTGCAATACCGTACCCTCTAGGGTTGGAGACCTTCTGAAGAAGCAGGACTGCGGAAGCATTTTCAGAAAACGCTTCAACCATCCTCTTAAGAAAAACGTTATCCTTGGAAACTATGTAGGTGTCTCCAGCGCAGACCATGAAAGGCTCTCCTTCCACAAAAAGTTTAGCAGTTAAGACAGCGTGGCCGAAGCCCCTTGGCTCAGGCTGGTTTATGAAGGCGATCTTAGAGGACTCGACCATACTGTAAAATTTTTCAAGCTCACTCGTAAGGTTGTACTTGCCCTTGTTGTTCAGCCTTCTAACGAAATCCCAGTCTGGTGTAAAATGGTCTTCTATAGACCTCTTACCTCTTCCTACTACAAAACAGAAGTCTCTAAAGCCGAAAACGTAAAGTTGCTCGAACAAAGCTTGAAGAAGAGGCTTCAAGATTACACCTTTATCGCCTTTAACGAAGATGGGAAGCATCTCCTTAGGAAGCTCTTTACTCATAGGCAGCAACCTAGTGCCGAGGCCTGCGGCGGTAACGACAACCTTCCTAACCAACTACATCACATCCATAAGAAGTTTCTTCAAGGTTTAAGCGTTCCGCACATTCGAGGAAAAATTCAAGAATGTAGTTTACAAGCCTTTCCGCAGTACATTACCTAACCCTTTCTTTGAACGTTGTAAACGATGCTCTTTTATCACAAGCCTTAAACCTTCTTCTAAATTTATCTTTGGTTCCCAATTTAATATGTCTTTAGCTCTCTTTATATCAGCAACGAACTTATCCACTTCCCCTTTTCTACTCTCTTTAATTACTATTCCCACTTCTTTACCAGTTACCTTTTTAATCAAGTTAGCGAGCTCCATTATACTTAAACCTACACCTGATCCTATGTTTAGAGTTTGATTATCAATAGAATCCATTGCAGCAGTGAAGGCGTTTATAACGTCTTCTATATAAACAAAATCCAATATTTTATTAGCACCATACACGACCAAGTTTTGTTCTTTTAAGGCATTTTCAATAAAAATTGGAATTACTCTATCAAAATCTCTTGAACCGTAAACGTTAGTTAATCTTAAAGTAACATAGCTTAATTCATAGCTTTTTGCATAGGCTTCTATCATTTTTTCTCCAGAAACTTTTGAGGCACCATATGGATTTTCAGGATTTAAAGGGTGAGCTTCATCAACTGGTAAATACTTGGGAGACCCATAAACTTCTCGAGAAGAGGAAAAAATCAGCTTCTTGCGATACTTAGAGCAAAGCCTTGCTATGATTTCTGTTCCCTCAACATTAATCTTAAAGCACAATCTGGGATTTTCGATGCTTGGAAGCACTCTCGATAGGGAAGCTAAATGAAAGACAAAATTCGAATTTTTAACAAGTTCCTCCATTAGCGCATAATTTCTTATACTACCCTTAACGAATTTTATCTTATCCAACACATTCGATAAGTTATCAAGCTCTCCCCTAAGCAAGTTATCGACTACAATCACACTACAACCTTTCTCAACTAACCTTTCAACCAAATGACTTCCAATAAATCCAGCGCCTCCAGTAACTAGCACACTGCCCATTTCAAACACTCCCACATGTTCAAATAACTAAAACTACCAGTTCTCCCAATTACCTTCAAGTTCTTAAAAGAGCCTAACTTGCCAAAGATTCTTTCAAGCTCCCTCTTATAGCCAACAGTATAAATAGGATAAGCATGAGCATATTTTTCTATCCCTAAAACTTCTGGCTCCTGATTTTTCCTCACGATATTTAGATCTAAAAGTTGCTCAATAACCTTTTCCCCCAAATATTTATCCTTCCAGGTAATATCATTCTCAAAACAAGTTACTTCAACACAAAGGGAGGTGTAACCTTTTGGAGAATTATGCTCACTATAGTAAAGTGGTTCATGAACTCTACTGAAAATAATGTCATGATCATGAAAGTATACCCAAGAATAGTTGAACATCTTATTTCCATTTAACTTTAAAAAGATGCAGATATCGCCTCTATAAATTAAATCATTTTCTATCTTAAGCATCTTACAAAGGTTTGTTAAAGGAATAGTTGAAACTACTAATTTCCCTCCAGTTTCTATTTCTATTTCATCTTTATCTCTTTCTACAATTATTTTAGTTATCTCATCTCCATCATATTCTAACTTTTTTACGTTTGAATTTGTTAAAATAGAGCCTCCAAGAACTTCAACTTTTTCTTTTAGTCTTCTAACTATTTCAAATATTCCTTTCTTTATAGGATAAATTTCCTCAGAAGGCTTCTCAAAGTTAGTTGTTATATGAGCATAGGATTTCTCCTTTCCTACTGTAAGATTCTTAGGAGCAATATCAGAGGAAAGGTTTTCAGGATCAATACCCCACCACTTTTTACTGTATTCTCCAAAGAATTCCCAGTATAAAGTTTCTCCAATTTGCAAAACTATACAATCTTTAAAATTGTTCAAACTTATTTTTTTATTTGAAGTTTCCAGCTCTCTTTTTACTTTATCTTTTACCTTTTCTGGTAAATTTTCAATATTTCTATAAGTTATAGTAGGTATTACATTATCAAAAAATTTTTCATACTTGAATATAGCAGGATTTGATGAAATACAATGATAATTATCATGAAGAAGATCTTTAACGAAATTCAAGATTTTTTCATCCTTACTTCGGAATACATGCGGTCCAAAATCAAATAAAAAACCATTTAAATTTAACGTTTTCATTAGGCCACCAATATCGCTTTTCTCTAAAATCATTACTTGCTTACCACTCATGAGTTGCCTATATGCGTAAGCAATTCCTGTTAATCCTCCGCCCAAAATAAGGACAGAAGAACTATCCAAGTTTAACTTCCACTTCTAGGAAATGCATACTAGAGTGTTGCTAAATTGACTTTGCGTTAACTCATACTACTTTTGCTACTGCCTTTATTTGCTCTGATTTTCCAAGATTTATTCCACAATCTGCTATTTTTGCGTGCAAACACTAGGGCAAATGCAAGAAACAAGCAAAAACAGGATGGCAAGGGATAAGTAACGTCAACAAAAGGCAAGTTCATTTTCTTTATACGCTGGTACTTTTTCTTACTGAGCTATTTTGGCCAATGTATAATCAAATATAACAATGTATTTATTCTTCCAGAGGATATATGATATTTCATACATATCGGCAATTTGCTTAGCTTTTTTCACAAAATCAGGAATATGAACAATCATTACATTTATATTTTTTTCCCTAAGACGCGTTAAGAAACTTTCTTTTGTATAACTCGATTGAAGTATGTCTGCAACAAACGATTCATTCCCTATGATTTTACGAGGATATAAACGGGAGATAGCCAACCACGTGAATGATCTGCTTCTATATGGAGAATAGCACTCATTATATTCCGTTAGTATAAATTGTTGGTAAGTACTTTCCCAAATAAGACCCGTGTAAGACTTTATCCATGGCTTTTCGTTAGAAACCTTAATCATTATTTCTTCGAATGTAAGAGTATTCATATCATCGATCATAATCGTAGTATTAAAAGGTAACCTTCTATCAAGATAGTCTAGTAAAGAGATGTAATCTTGATCGATATAGTATCCACGATACGTATAAAAAAGTTCACCGGAAGTATATAACCCATAATAATTTAATAAAAGCTGTACGCTAATAACCATACAGAAAATCATTAATAACAACTTTTTACAATTGATTTTTTTTATAAAGTTTGTCTTTAAGTTTATCTTTAAGTTTATCTTTAGAGAGAACAAAGACGCTAACATAGCTGAAATTAGAAAGACAAAATTCATTTGCGTATGAATTAACATTCTTTTTCGAGTGTATATTAGCTCCGAAAGTGTAGAGAAAGGCTCTAGAATATTAAAATAGTATGCAAATTGTAATATTGTTAAGACAGAAATTAAACAATGTATTTTAGAGACCTTTGTTTTTAACAAAAAAAATATTGAGATTACACCGAGTATGAAAGGAATGATGCCGTAGACATATGATAAATTCCATCCAGACCATACTCTCAAAAATGAAAGAATATGATCAATAAGATCAATTTCTTCAAGTTTAAGAGGAAAAAATTGTATTTTAACACCAAGTTCAGGAGCTAACCCTGCTTTCCATGAGATCGTGGCAGGGCTAACGAAGCACCAATAAGGAAGTGTTAGTAAAAAAAATAACATAAAAGATCGTAGCAAATCGTAAATTTTCTTTTTGTAATTCATCTTACTGAACATTAGTGTAAAAATATACGGAAATAATGAGTACATTATCGTTACTGGCGGATGAATAAGCCATGATGCAGCAGCTATAATTAAAAATTCATTAAAGGATTCTTCTTTATTTTCTCTGATAAAGTCATTAAGGCATATTAGAGCATATATACTAAACAATTCAGCGATGCCATTCGCTAAAGTCATTTTTCTGTACCATATCCATTCTCTAGTTGCTCCCAGCAGAACAAATGTAGAGAAGGCAACAACTCTATTTTTAAAAATGTCCAATGTCAAAATATAGATACATAATACTGTAACAATTGTTAGTAAAGGACCTACTACTCGAACTAGTAAAAATGAGTAAGTAAGGTCTAACATACATAATGAAGAAATAAAATATTCTAACCCAAGTGGATAAGACATAGCATATCCTAAAGAGGCTTCATTTTCTTCATTGATAAATGTACCCATAGTTATTATGTACCTAACTTTTAAATGAGTAAATATCGGATCTGATGGATAAATACCATCATCAAAAATTAGGAAAGCAGTAAAGGGAAAAGCAGCTATAGCAAGACCACCTGTAATGATTAGTAAATTTATGCACCTTTTAGTTAAATTGCTTAGATTTATGCTTTTTAAGAATAGTTTATTAGAGAATTTAGGAAAAATATTTTTCTTATATATTATTAATAATTCTAGACTTATTACCATAAAATTTAAAAGTACAAGTTCTACAAATCCTATTCTAATGAAAATATCTAGAATGTAACTTATTATGATGTCAAGGTAGATACCAATACAAAGAGAAGAAATAAATCTTCTTAATGGAGGTAAATTGTTATTAACGATTAACGAAAAAAGATATCCTGGAACAAGAATTAGAAATATTAACCATATTAGTAAAATAATGATAATCATAACAGGTCACTTAACTTTTCTTACTTAGACGTGCGCTTAAGATAACTTATAGATAAATACGGAGGCTTAAGTAACCTAAATATATTTAAACTTTTCCCAGAATATAAATTCCTAGTGCACTTTCTCTTATGTAACAAGTATCTTAAATTAGCAAAAATATCTTTTAAGGCAAATAAAGATTTTAGTAAGCAACGTGCTGAAAATACATCATTGAAAATAAATACGCGGATGATTGATACAGCGATAAATGTAACAGTATAAAACAAAATCGATTTAATCAAAAGGAATAATGGAAAATGACCGATTATTGTTGCTATCCTATTTCTAAATTCATAATAGAAATATTTATCAGGTGTCCTTTTTGCTGGTCCTTTGTGTTTAACTAATGATCTTGTAGCAACAACATTTTTTAAACCAATGGCATTAAGCTTAAATCCAAAATCTACTTCATCATAAGCAACATGATACCAAGGATCCAAAATTGTAGAAGTGCCAAGAACATTACGTTTGAAAATTACAAAAAATATTATCGGAAAAGGGACTTCCACATATTCCTCTTGCACCCTTTCTACCAATACAGGCTTTCTCTGAAAACTTAACATAATGTCGACCTCATGCAAATAGCCTATTCTAGAATCTTTCCAATCTACCCATAAAGCCTGTACGCTACCTATTTTTTCATCACTTTCAATCACCTTCAAAGCTTCAACTACAGCATTTTCATGAATTATTATGTCATCATCGATTTTAAGTATATATTTTCCTCTAGCCATATTAACACCAAGATTAACTGCATAAGAATGGCTATTAACTCTATTATGAACTATTTTAACCAAAAAATTTTTACTACAAGTTTGCTTAAATTGATCAAGAAAAATTGGTGTTTCATCAGAAGAGGCATTATCAATAATTATTATTTCAGTAGAATGCTGAAGTTTATATATAGCTCTTATTAAACTAGATAAAGTCTTTTTTAAGAGTGATAGATTATTATGGGTAACCAAAACAATACTAAGATAGACCATTTGACTGTCTATCTCCATCTCTTTCATGTTCACTTTGGTTAACTCATCTAAAACTTAAATTTATCTTATAAACACAACTGATCGTATAGTCTTAACAATCTTATTTTCATAAGATCCCAGCTGTATTTCTGTTCATACGCTTGCCGTCCATTTCCACCAAGCTCCTTTCTAAGTAAAGGATTATTCTTTAATCGAATGATTGCTTCCTGTACGTCTTTATAGTTGTTGTACTTTACTACCAGACCGCATTTCTCTTTTCGTACTATACTAGCCATAGCTGTTCCATCACTCACTATTATTGGTTTTGCACACATCATAGCCTCAAACAATTTGTTAGGTGAAGCATATATATTATTGGGGACTTGTGGATCGTATAATGCAATCACACAGTCACTTGAAAGAGTTAATCTTAATACAGTATCATAAGGAACCCTGCCTATAAATTGAACATTATGCTTTCCTCTGAGTATACTAGAAAACTTTTTTTCTATTTCACCAAAACCAGCAATTACAAGTTTAACATCGTCTAAGTCCTGAATGGCTCTAATTAAAATATCTAATCCACGATCCTTTACAAGTATACCTGCATAAAAAATAGTAAATTTTGAATCAGAAGAAGAATTCATATAATTATTTGTTTTCAATTTATTATAAATATCAGGAGGAGAATTATATATTATCCAGGCTTGAGAGCCTACTTGTTTTACCCTCACTTCATCCACTAGAATAAGAGCGTCTACATATTTTACTAGTGTTTTCTCCAACCACGCTACTATTTTTCTTAACAGTGCCATATTGCGTGGAACAAATGCGTCTGCATAGAAATCTGCAATATCATAAACTACTTTGATTCGTTTTATGTGACATGCTAACCATGCAGGAAGCAGATTATCTAGATTCTGTGGCTGAACAATAGTAAAATGATTCGTAAGAATGAATAAAAAAACATAGAGTTGCCAAATTGGTAACTTAAAAATAAGTTTTAAACCATATGGTGCTATCAATCGCATACGTCGAATGTAAATATTCTCAGCATAATCAATAGTCGGCAAGATCGAATCTCTATCCCACTCCAATATTGTTACCTTAAGTCCATTATTCGCCAAAGTTGAAGCCATTTTCCAAACTCGAGGACATTTAGCATAGCTAGCTATGAAAAGAACGTGTTTATTATTTGGTAAGTAGTTCTTCATAAATGGCGTCATACCTTTTGGCTATAGTGTTCCATGAAAAATTGCTTGCTACATGTTTTTTTGCATTTTCGCCCATTTCTTTAGCTAGGCTCTGATTTATTAGGAGACGTTCAGCATACTCTGCATACTGATCATAACTTTTTCTATTAACCAAAAAGCCTGTTTTACCATTAATAACTATATCTGGTATTCCATTAATGTTTGTTGCAATAATCGGGAGCCCAAATGATGCTGCTTCTAAAAGTACAGTAGGCAACCCTTCGGAAACTGAGGGCAACAAGAACATATTAGCAATATAGTAACATTCAAACTTTTCTTTTTCTGAGATATAACCTGTAAAATGGATATGATTATTCATGGGGTAGGCCATTTCCTCTAGCTTGGTACGCTGTGGTCCATCTCCAACAATTAAACCTTTTACCTTCAATTTCTTTTTTAGTAACTTTTTAATTACCTTAATGAGTATTTCAACACGTTTCACGTTAACGAGGCGTCCCACATAGAGGATTACTTGTTCATCTTCGGTTATCCCATATTTTTTTCTAATACTTTTAGCATTGAGCTGTTTTTGAATACCGAAAATTTTTTCAACATCTATTCCATTAGGTATTATCCTTATTTTCTCTTCAGGTAACCCCAATTTTTTTGCTTGTTCAGCAAGCCCCGAGTATATAAATATAATTTTGTCATAACTCTTAAGGACTTTTATTCCCAAAGTATATGTATAAGTACTGGACATCAAATCCATTAGTAGCGAGTTAAAGGAATAATTTCCAATACCTATAAGTGCATCGTTCACGATTACTGTTGGAATGCTACCATATTTTCGTTTAATAAAAATAGGAAGGATAGAAGATAAGTATTCATAGTCGCAAACATGAATTAAATCAACTTCGCTGAATTGAATAGTATCAAATAACTCTTTTATCCATTTCTGAAAAACCGGTATTGTAACCACTGAATCAGAGAGAGGCATGAAAAACGAAGGAATATATTTGATAAATATGTTTTCACGCAAATAGAAATCATCATGCATTTTTGCCTTGTCTGAAGGTTGTAAAATAGTTATGTTGTACTTCTTAGGAAGATTTTCGGCTAATCCATATACTTCTGGCCTTCGGCTTCTGGATGGATTAATGAACAATAAGTTCATATCATTAAGCTTCTTTAGAAACGCTCAGGAACTCTCCCATTATGCTACGTTGCCCCTTTAAAACATCTATGAATAAACTTAAAGACGTCAAAAAAGCTCCAACAGTTGGAGCTGAGTCATCAAGAGATACAATATCATCTGCAACCGAAAACGAAGCTATGAAATCTTTAATAGAAGTAAAAACCTTATGTGCATTAATGATGGATGAGTAGAGCCACAGAATGTCGCCCGGTATTAACCATCTCTGTTTCACATTTAATTTATAACTTGGAGGTTTGAAATTTTCGTTTTCAACTAAGTACCTATATAAGAGGTATGGAAAATCCACCCCTGCATTTATTGTTAATGGTAGAGATCCCCAAAACCTTCCGTTAATTTCCATGAAGTTTGCACTTCCGTTTTTCTCATCTAATTTGAATTCTACCATTGCAATTCCCTGCCAATTCATTTCCTTAAGCAGATTTATCGAGTATTTCGCTAACCTTCTATTCCATATGCTAACTCTTAATGTGCTCGCCCCACCAGTCACGGGATACTCGCGTAATCTTTTATGCATAAATAACGCAATAAGATCAGAAGAATCATCCATTAATACTTCCACGCCAACCCCTATCCCCTTTGCATATTCTTGTAAGAGGAAGAAATCAGAAGGCACTTTATCCTTAAGTTTGTCCATTAAGCGCTTATATTTAAATAAAAGATCCTCCTTATTATATGCATAGTTAATTGGTGTAACCTTTATCATAACTGCTTTTCTATTATTCCAGAAAACCTTCATCCTAGGTTTAATAACTACTGGATAGTTAAGTTCGCCTGCTACTTCCCTCAAAGTTTTTACATCATCTATTAGAAATGTTTTAGGATGCGGCACCCCACATTTCTGTGCGATACTAATTGTTTGAAATTTATCGTAAGCTTTCATTGCAATCTCATAGGGGGGTGCTGCCACCTTAACGTATTGTTCAAATTCTTCTTTTTGTTCGAGAATTGGTATCATGGTGAAGTCGGTTATTGGCATCATTAAGTCTAATTTTATGTTTTTCACCAAGTGTAGTAATGATTTAACGAATTTCTCTTTATCTTCTATCGGTGAAGGGTAAATTACTTTGTGAGTACAGTATTTTGATAGGAATCCAGCATTAAATCTTGTGGTATCGGCAGCCAATACCTTTATGCCTCTTTTACCTAGAGACCTTATGACCGCCAAGGCCGTTCTTTCAGATGCATCGGTAACTAAAACTAAGCCCATTATTTCAAGGCATCCTTAATATATGTGGAGAAATTGGTGAATTTGAATTCGATCAGCAAGGATGCTAATTTTTGCTTTGCTTTATTCAAATTGTGATAAACTTGAAATTTTCCTAAAATTCCTGTATTAATTTTAGGAGTTTTCTCGTCAAGTTCCCAGTTATGTATGTAAATGACTGCTGGAAATCCTTTATCATTAATATTTTTTATTCCCCTCTTTATTAGACCTAAATTCCATAGACGTAACCATAATCCTCCAGCTATAGGGATTTTGAGCCCTATCAATTCGTATATTGCTAGAGGGAACTCTATGATTGAGCCATTATTATCCTCTTCCGTTATATTGACTATAGATGGATGGTATGGATGTGTTGGAGCATTGTACATTCCATATAATGGTGTCCATGTTGGGAATATGCTTGAGTCGTACTTGAACCCTTCTTCACATAGTACTTTTAGAGCCCATTTCGTTTTATTGTTTAAGGAGAATGATGGAGCTCTGAAACCTATGCAACCAGGGTAGATTTTTTTAAAGGCTTTAACTTCCCCTCTAAACTGTTCAGGTGTTAATTTCCAGAGAGGTTCGTGCGCCCATCCATGGAAAGCTATTCCATGTCCCTCTTCCAGTATCATGTTTATGATTTCCGGAAATTTCTCAGCTATTTCTCCAACTATGAAAAATGTTGCCTTAACATTGTATTCCTTAAACATCTTCAGTATAGGCGGAATGTTATCAGGTGTCCTATAGTATAAGCTTTGCGTATATTGTCGTGTATATTCGCCATGAAATACTTCTTCTACATCTACAGATAGTATGTTCTCTACCAACGCTTAGAACTTCACGCACGCCTCTATCTTATCTCTGTTTTCTTTAGATCATTCGTAAACCTTTCTTAGCCCTGTTTTCATGTCTGTTTTAGGCTCATATCCAAGTATTCTCCTAACCTTCTTTATTGACGCTCTCCTTCTAATTGCCTTACTCCACTCTCTCCTTGGTTTGAACAGTAACGATGATCGAACATTTTAAAATATAAGGTTTATCGTACAATTTTAGCGAAGCTTTTCCTCAAGTATACTTACTATCCTTTCTCCAGTCCTCCCATCTCCGAAGGGGTTAGGCCAGCGTCTATCATCATCTATCATGAGCTTCGTCTTCTCAAGTATTCTTTTCGGTTCCGCTCCTGCCAGCGTGTTCGCTCCAACCTCTATTGTTTCAGGCCTCTCCGTGTTATCTCTTAAGGTTACACATGGAACCTTAAGTATGCATGCTTCCTCCTGAACTCCACCAGAATCCGTGAACACAAGCTTCGCCCTGCTCTCGAGCGTTAGGAAGCTTAGGTAGTCTATTGGCTCCGTTAAGACAATTTTTCCAGGGTCAAAACCGTATTCTTCCATCATCTTCCTCGACCTAGGATGTATTGGATACACTATTGGCATTCCAAAATAGTCTTGGACAAGCTTTAAACCTTCAAGTATGCCCTTAAACCTTTTAGGGTTGTCTACGTTCTCCTGCCTATGAACAGTAGCGAGAAAATAGTTTTCCTCTACAATGCCCAAGCTTTCGAGAACATTTTTTCCTATACTTTTGTTTGCCAGCTCAAGGTTCTGGTATACTGCGTCAACTATAGTGTTTCCTGTAACATGTATCTTCTCCTCCTTTATGCCTTCATATAGGAGGTTTCTTCTTGCCTTCTCTGTAGGGGCGAAAAGAATTTGGGAGATGTGGTCTGCAACTATCCTGTTTATTTCCTCGGGCATGCTCCTGTCATAGCTTCTGAGCCCAGCTTCAACATGCCCAACATCTAGTCCAACTTTCACAGCCGCGAGAGAGCCTGCTAGTACCGAGTTGGTGTCTCCTTCGACGAGCACTATGCTAGGCTTCTCATCCAATAGAACCTTCTCTATTCCGATCATCATCTTACCCGTTTCTTCAGCATGTGTTCCTGAGCCAACCTTCAGATTATATTTTGGTTGGGGAAGCTTCAGTTGCTCAAAGAAGACCTGATCCATGTTATACGAGTAGTGCTGTCCAGTGTGCAGTATGAAGAAGTCTATATTCTTTTTCTCGAGAACCCTTATTATTGGAGACATCTTTATTATCTCAGGTCTTGTGCCCAAAACTATTGCGACCTTCATTTTACCTTCTTTATCCTAAATATTACTGTCCCGCCTTCAGTGTAAGGCTTCCATGGGTCGACGCACTGGAGGTACGCGTGCTCTCTATCCTTAATCGTGGTGAGGCCTAGCTTTACTGGGTCAGCCCCCTCATCCAATGCGACAGCATAATGTAATATAACTGAGAGTGCGTGTATACAGAGTGCGTCTGTCTTTTCTAGGACGATATTTGGTCCGTCTACTACTATTTTGTCTCCAACCTTGTGTACTGGACATTTTCCCCTAACTTCTACAACCTCTATCTCCAGCATCTACTTTATCTCCCTTACTACGCTTATCAGGACCCATAATATTATTGCGGTTGTCAGTAACATTAATCCGACAATCGTTGCTGCTACAGCTATTAGTGTAACGTTTGTTATTATCTGTCTTGTTGTAGCAAAGGTTTGCAACGTCCACACCCAGAAGAATAGTGAAATTAGCATTGAGATCATCCCGGGCACGCCATAGAATAGTAGTGGCCTTCTTATTGACATGTGCTTTACTGTGCTTAAGATCACGTCTAGGCCGTGATATATTGGGTTCTGTGTTGAAGGCTTTTCAACATTGTAGTTGATTTTTATCGGCACTTCGACAACCTTTAAGCCGTTCTCTTTTGCCTTAAGAAGTATTTCTGTTGAGGCACCCATTCCCTGCTCCGAGGGCATTATCGAATGTATTGCCTTTCTATTGTACGCTCTGAAGCCGGACTGCGCGTCGCTTACTCCCTTATATGAGGCTGATTTTGTCAGCTTCGTTATTATTTTTATACCCACTTCCCTATATTTCGGTACAGCTGCTTCCTTTTCTAGGAACCTTGAGCCTATCGCTATATCCGCTTCACCATTTAGGACAGGAGATACGATCTTCGGTATGTCATTTGGGTTATGCTGTAGGTCAGCATCCAACACTACCATGACGTCTGGATCGATTTCACGAGCCTTCTTGAATAGCGATGATAGTGCCCCACCATAGCCGACGTTCTTCTCATGCCTTATCACCGTTGCTCCAAGCCTTTCCGCTATCTCCCCTGTTAGGTCTGTTGAGCCGTCATCGCATACTATAACCTTGTCAACGTACTTTTGTGCTTCTATTATAACTCTCGCTATTGTCTTTTCTTCGTTGTATGCTGGTATGCAGGCGATTTTTGAAATTTTCATTTTGTTTTCTATTTGCGGTGGACTAGGGTAGTTCATACCAGTTAGCGTATATTACTGTGAGTAGGCCTAGGAGCGTTGACGTGCCACATAACAGTATTGTCTCTATTGTCCTGTTCTTTGCGCTAATGTATGCTAGTAGCCAGTATAGTGTTATGATCATTAGTGAGTATCTCATGAAGCCTTGCATGTTCGCATAAAAGAAGTAGGCTACTAGTAGTGCTAGGCAGTATATTGTGTATTTTGTAGCTTTACCGGCTATAGTAATAAATGAGGCTATCGCTATCATTATCGTTATGGTTGACAGTATCTTTAGTGCCATATTTATTTCCACGGTTGGTGAGAGGTCGTTGAATATTAGAGTTGGCTTACTTAACGGTATTCTTGGCAACCAATATAGTGTTGAAAGTGTGTAAAAGTTTCCTGTAAGCGTGTACCTGTATGCGTCGAAGACAATTATCGATGAAGCTGAAAATATTGCTAGAGCTGTTTCCTTTATCGACCTGTCTTTTAAGCCTGATAGGAGGATTGGTACTGAAGCTAGAAATCCTATTGGACGTGATAGTCCAGCTAGGAAGGCTAGTATGGAGCTTTTGACTAACTTTCTTTCCTCAAGCATTAGGAAAGACCATAGTGTTAGTGCAAGGGTAAGGGATTCAGCGTATGCTGCTGAAAGGAATACTGATGTTGGATAGAATGATAGGAATGCTGTTGAAGCGAATGCGATCCTGTTATCTTGGAAAACCTTGTAAGTTAATCTATATAGTCCAATTATCGATATGAAGAAGAATATGTTGCTTATCGTGAAGCTTGCTATGTTTAGGGCCCATAGTTTTGGCATGAAAGGTTCAAGAGGTGTTGACGTTATCTTTAATATGAGTGGATATAGTGGGAAGAATCCTAAATTGCTTCTGTCGTATCCTTGGTCCGCTATCCTAAAATAGTGTCCTGCGTCCCATCTCGCGAACAGGTTTAGTATTGGTAGCCCTGTGTCCCATGCGTTTGGGTTCACTATGGGTATGAAATATGAGCCTAATATTGCGTTAAATATTATGAATATTCTTGATGCTAATGCTGTGATTATTGCTGTGCTAAGATTGTATGGTGTAAGCTTCACTCTTATCCTACACTTTTCTAGCTTAAGGTTCAAGCTTCAGCCTCATGTAGCTCTTGGCTGTGTTTGCTCGTGCACGCTTCCTCTATTGTGGACAGTAATGCTAGGGAGCATGATACTGCTATCGTGTAAAGTAGTTGTGGCGTTATCTGGTTGAAGAGGCTTGTCCAAGAGCTGTTTAATCCTGATAGGGCGTCTTCACCTAAAATTTTATCTAGAGGCGCCATGAAGTATGTTGGTCCAGAGTATAGGAGGGCGTATGCGAGGTATCCTGTTGAAAGGGAAAGTGTTAGGCTACTGTATCCTAGTAGGAGTAGTAGTGGTATTAGTGTGGCTAGATGCTGTTCGTTTACGACTGGGCCTACGGCCATGTAGGCTGCGAGGGAAAACACTATCTTTTCTGCATCTGTCTTTCCTTTGATTAGGCACGCTAGCACCGTTAAACCCAATAATGCTGTCGAAATCCTGTTCAAGGTTGACTGGAGCTGGTAGCTGTAGAGTTTTGGCGCGAGGTTGTATATGTTCACTCCGCCTGGAGACCTTATAGAGTGGAAGAGGAGCACGTTCAACATTGAGTTCGGATCCTGTATGAGGAAGGCTATTGTGGGAGCCTGGGATAAGATTAGGCCTAGCATGAACTTTAGGATGCTGCTACGTTCTCTTGGAATTGAGAGTATGAAGGCTGGAAAGGTTACTATGACGAAAAGTTTTGTTAGAGAGATGCCGTATAGTATTCCTGATGCTGTTGGATGCTCCTTTCTCGTTAGGAACGCTAGCAAAAGTAGTAGTCCTATGAGGGAGTCGAAGTTTCCCCATACTGATGTTATAGCTATAGAGTATGGTAGTAGTGCGTAGAGTAGGCCTAGCCCGCTCGACCTTTTCGCTAGAACATATGTTATTGCTGCGTCCGCAAGCATTATTGGAACCTTTGTCAATGTAAGGAATATGTAGATGTTCGGTTCTATAAGCTGTAGTGGTTGAAGGTGTCCTCCTACTATGGCTGGACCATTGCACAGGAGCTTGTACGCAAGGTAGGATGGTAGGTAGAAGAGTATTGCGTGAGGTAGGTAAGCGTAGCCTTCGTAGCTTGCTTCAACACCATTCATTTGCCTGAGCATCATGGTTTTCTCTGCGACTGAAGCGTAAACGTTTCTTCCCGACATGAAGTCTTCAAGCGCCTCCTGCAATGTTGTCACATCCCACGCGTGCATGAAGAAGGGTGCTAGGGCTGCTCTTACTGAGAACGCAATAATGGCCAGATGGATTGGCTTTAGGCTTAAGCTTGAAGCATCTTCTGAACTGTACTTTAACTTGAACCTTGTCTTGAACGGTTGTAGGAATAGTAATGCTCCTGAAATGAAGGCAGCTATGCACGGGTAAACTAGGTATGATGATGGTGTAAAGACGTTTTCAGCCTTACATGAAATCTTAACGGTTAGAGAAACGTTTTCAATTCTGTTGAATGATGCTAGTATCTTGTTCACTCCGACATCGTCTTTGTAGACTATAAGCTCGTCTGGTTTGGGGTTGAAGAATATTTCTCCAGCACACTCTTTACCATAGTATTGGAAGGTGAAGTTTATGGTGTCTGAGGGCTTAAGCTTTGAGCCTGAAGGGCTGTAGGCTGTAACGTTTTCCACACTATCGTAGTACCATCTCCATAGGGTTAGTGTGAGGTTAGCTTCCTCTCTGACGCTATATGACACCCTTACACCCTCCTCGCTTGGCTCAACCTTTTTCACGAGAAGGCCGTGGTCGTATGATGAGATGAGCGCGTTCCCTTCAACCTTTATCTCCTCTGTTAGGTTGCATATTCTTTCACCGTTCAACTCGGACCTAAGGTCGCTCACCTCTATCAGAGGCACCCTATCGTATAAGGTGAGCACGTAAACTTGAGGTTTCCCCACACCGTTCCCCGATTCAGCGTAATGTATTTCGTAGACGCTGTTCTTGTAGAAGTGTGAGCCGATGCTTCCGTAGCCGGCCCAAACGTTTTTAGGCTGCATGAGCGGTAGGAGGCTTAAGGCTATGACCGTTGAAACTATAGCTATCTTGGCCAAACCTGCTTTCAAATGACATTCTCTTACGGTAGGATTTTGTAGATTGTGTAAAGTTTCAGCGTCTTAACCGGCTCGAAAACTCCGCCTTCAGTTGATACACTTATTTCATCGTTGTCTTTCATGAGCGGCCTCGATGTAGGAACATATTCTACCAGAAGCTTCCCCTCAGACTTCACGCTTAAACCTATCATGTCATGTGAGGGTTTGAGCTGGAATGATGCGATAACCCTCATCTGCCCATATTCTGGATGAGGTTCCAAGGCTATGTCTGAAACGTTTCCTGTGAAGCTTATCTGGAAGGTTCCGGAGTCGAGGGCTAATGTGACGGTGT
>Ga0272449_1001325_pt1 | contig 25831 bp, 26 predicted proteins | sample YNPCB0241_FD_198679 | JGI IMG/M metagenome (GOLD analysis project Ga0272449, IMG submission 198679) | Hot spring sediment microbial communities from Yellowstone National Park, WY, United States - YNP-CB-024-1 | ecosystem: Environmental > Aquatic > Thermal springs > Hot (42-90C) > Sediment... | reverse complement strand
TCCGCATGGGTTATCCTTCTTCAACTCCTGCCTAAAGTCGTTCAAAAGATTTAGCCATAGCGCAGATACATTAGCAACAGATGATAGGGTTGTGTTTCTTGAGTGGGTTCAGCGTAGGCTTAGGAGGACCAGGTGTTACCGCAGGGTTCTTAGCTGCTCTGAAAGAGCTACTTTAGAGCTAACACTGGCTTTGGCTAAGAAAGGGTTGGTTAAGATCGTTAGCTTTGAGCTGCTCAACGCCATCGGGCTAATATTGATGAAGGTTAGGGATGTAGCATTGAGGTTCTGTGATGTGTTGGCTGAGGAGGGAAGGGAGATACTTGTTGACGTGTGTAGGGTAGCTGCTTCTTGGGGTAACGGAAGCGCTTTGATGTGGCTGAGGGATAGAGGCTTCGCGATCTACCTAGCTTTGATCAAGAAGAGCACAGAGATGCTCTGGGCTGCTGGGTAATCGTTTTCTGTTCAGATCCAGTTCTTTGAGCAGTTTGCTGCGATCTATGTGGGAGCTTGGCTGACGGTAAGAGGGTTCTGAGGGACTATATTAGGGGTAGGGTTAGGATGCTTCAGGATGCTGGGTTAAGCGGCTCCCTCGCAAGTAAGGCTGCTAGCGCTGAGGTTAGAGCTTTGGATGCTGCATATGCTCTCTTCGATGCGTTGGATGAGGTACGGGAGGCTGGTAAGTTGGAGGTTGCTGTTCAGCTTTGGGTTGAATTCTATGCGAGCCTACTAACAGACTTGCCGAAGGAAGTTAGGAGACAGTTCCTGGAAGCTGTCTTGGACGTAGCTGAGGAAATAGATAAGAAGATCGAAGGCCTTAACAAATAGCAGCGTCCTCCGCCATCTTTGCGGTGCATCGTTTTAAGGTAGTTTATTGATGGTTAGGGTTTTCGTGACCGGTGGCTATGGGTTTATTGGTAGCTATCTTGTTAGGCGTCTTTTGGAGCTCGGGTTTGAGGTAGTTGTCTTCGATAACTTCTCTAGGTCTTCTTGTGTTGCGGTTGAGGGTGCTTCTGTGGTTAAGGGTGATCTGAGGTTCGCTCCTGCTGTTGAGAGGGCTTTGGATGGTGTCGATGTGGTCTATCATCTCGCTGCTTTGACTGATGTTAGGGAGTCTGTTAGGAGGCCTAGGCTCTACCATAGGGTTAACGTTGATGGTACACTTAATCTCCTTGAGGGGTGTAGGAGGGCTGGTGTTAGGAGGGTTGTTTATGTTTCGTCTTGCGCTGTCTACGGTGAGCCTGTTAAGCTGCCTATCGGTGAGGACCACCCTACCAACCCTCTTTCACCTTATGCTGCCAGTAAGCTTGCTGCTGAAGCGTATTGTAGGTCTTACGCCTTCTGCTACGGTTTCGATGTTACCGTGTTTAGGCTCTTTAACGTGTATGGTCCTAGGCAGAGCGGCGATTACGCTGGTGTGATCTCTACGTTTGTTAGAAGGGTTTGCGAGGGTAAGCCTCCTATTATATATGGTTCTGGTGAGCAGAGTAGGGACTTCATTTATGTTGGTGATGTTGTCGAGTGTTTGGCTAAGGCTATAGATCTGTCTGGCTTCGATGTCTTCAACCTCGGCTCAGGAAGAGGTGTGACCGTTAATGAGTTGGCTGAGCTTATTTTGAGACTCTCCGGTAGAAGCGATCTGAAGCCTGTTCACGTCAAAGGTAGGCGTGGTGAAATCTTCGCCAGCGTGGCTGATGTGAGTAAGGTTGAGAGGGCTCTCGGCTTCAGGGCTAAGAAGCCTCTTGATGAGGGCATTAGGGAGCTGATAGAGGCTTACAGTAGGTCTGGGGTTTGAAGGGTCTGGTTGTAGCTTGTATACCTGCGTATAACGAGGAGAGGACGATAGCTCGTGTTGTGGTTGAGGCGCAGAGGTATGTGGATAAGGTCATTGTTTGTGATGATGGTTCTACGGATTTGACTGGTGAGATCGCTAGGAGGCTTGGTGCTGAGGTTATTAGGCATGAGAGGAATATGGGTTACGGCGCAGCTCTATACTCTCTCTTTAAGGCTGCCCGTGAGTTGGATGCATCCGCTATGGTTGTTTTGGACGCTGATCTTCAGCATAATCCCAGTGATATACCTAGGCTCTTATCCCCCGTTGTTAAAGGTGAGGCTGATATAGTCATCGGATCTAGGTTCCTTGAGAAAGAGGGTGGGGTGCCGAAGTATAGGGGTTTGGGTATTAGGTTGATAACAGACTTCGCTAAGGGTGTTTCCTATAGGGATATTACTGATGCGCAGTCCGGCTTCAGAGCCTACAGTAGGAGGGCGATCAACTCTATAACGCCTAGCGAGCAGGGGATGGGCGCTTCAACAGAGATCCTTCTTGAAGCTAAAGAGATCGGCTTGAGGGTGGTTGAGGTACCGATTAGAATCAGTTATGATGTTGAGAAGCCTTCGACCCACAACCCGCTCCTACACGGTTTAGACGTTATCTTAAGCACGGTGAAACATCTATCGATAAGACGCCCTCTGGTCTTCTACGGTGTGCCTGGTTTCGCTGCTCTTGTGGTGGCGCTCTTCTTCTGGGTTTGGACCCTGCAGATATTCGCCTCTACCAGGCAGATCGTTACGAACATCGCTTTGATAGCGTTGGGTGCAACATTAGTAGGTTTGATGCTGCTGACCACAGCTATTATTCTTTGGGTTCTGATCAGCGTGGTGAGGGAGGCGAAGTATGGTGCTTGAGATAGATGTTGTTGAGGTTAGGGGTAAGTGCCCTGTGCATAAGGTTGGAGATAGGATCGTGATCGATGGTGCTAGGATCGATTTGGATAAGACTGATGCGCTCTGCATACACGCTCTCTCAGTGATCCTGCATTATGCGGTTGCGTTGGATGAGGGTGCTGACCCGGTTAAGCTTGGGTTGACGAAGCCTGAAGATAGGGGGCACGCGTATGTTCAGTGTGTGGATCCTTGGAGACCCTATACTGAGGGCGGGACCGTGATTTTTAGGATAAGGAAGGTTAGATGAAGGTTTCGATAGTGTTAGGGACGAGACCTGAGATAATAAAGATGTCTCCGATCATTAGGGTTCTTCAGAGAAAGGGTTTGGACTTCTTCATCCTGCATACTGGGCAGCACTACTCATACAACATGGATCAGGTCTTCTTCGAGCAGCTCGAGCTCCCCCAACCAAAGTATAATCTTAAGGTTGGCTCAGGTACTCACGCTGAGGAGACTGGTGGGATGATGATTGGAATAGAGAGAGTTCTGTTGGAGGAGAAGCCTGATATCGTGCTTGTCGAAGGCGACACTAACACGGTTTTAGCTGGTGCGTTAGCTTCTGTGAAGGTTGGTGTGCCTGTCGGGCATGTTGAGGCTGGGTTGAGGAGCTTCGATAGGGGTATGCCTGAGGAGATCAACAGAGTGGTTGCCGACCATGTTTCACATCTACTATTTGCTCCGACTGAGAAGGCTAAGGAGAATCTCTTGAGGGAAGGTGTTGATGAGGGTAAGGTCTTTGTCACAGGTAACACGATAGTGGACGCTGTTTACCAGAACCTTAAGCTAGCAGAGAGCGGCTTGGGGGAAAGTGTTCTTGAGGGTTTGGGTGTTGCTGATGGGGATTATTTTTTGGCGACGGTGCATAGGCAGGAGAATGTTGACAATCCAAAAAGGTTTAGGGATATAGTGGAGGGCTTGAAGCTTGTGCAGGAGTATTTCGGCTTACTAGTAATATATCCGATTCACCCGAGGTCTAGGAGGAGGATGGAGGAGTACGGTTTAGATGCTGACGGGATCGTTTTGACTGAGCCTTTAGATTACCTGAGCTTTTTGTTCTTGGAGAGTAGGGCGAGGCTCATCTTCACGGACTCTGGGGGTGTGCAGGAGGAAGCCTGTATATTGAGGGTTCCTTGCGTGACGTTGAGGGATAATACTGAGAGGCCTGAGACGTTGGAGGTTGGTGCTAACACGTTGGCTGGTGTTGATCCGCAGAGGATCTTGGAGAAGGCGAGAACCATGATAGAGGTTGGTAGGGGCTGGTCTAATCCCTTTGGTGATGGTAGGGCTGGGGAGAGGATCGTGGGTATTCTTGAGGAAAGGTTTTTCTAAGGTTTGTGGATGTCTCATTGAAAATGTTGTGGTGAGGGTTTGATGAAGGTTCTTGTTACTGGGGGAAGGGGTTTTATCGGGTCACATTTAGTGAGGGAGCTTAGGAGGCGTGGTCATGAGGTTTGGGTCTGTGATCTTATGCATAGTGGGGATGAGAAGTATGTTAGGTGTGATGTGAGCAAGTATAGGCAGGTTGAGCGCTTGTTTGAGGAGCACGAGTTTGATTATGTTTATCATGCTGCTGCTGAGTATGGTAGGTGGAATGGTGAAGATTATTATGAGAACCTTTGGTTGACCAACGTTGTTGGGACCAAGAACATTATCAGGATGCAGGAGAGTAAGAGGTTTCGTATGATATTCTTCGGGAGCGCTGAGGTCTACGGGGATTACGATGGTGTGATGAGTGAGGATGTGATGGATAGGGTTCCGATCAAGCAGATGAACGACTACGCTATCTCGAAGTGGGTTAATGAGCTTCAGATAATAAACTCTGCGAAGATGTTTGGGACTGAGATCGTGAGGGTTAGGTTGTTCAACGTTTACGGGCCTGGGGAGCACTACACGCCATATCGGGGTTGGATACCTAAGTTCATCTATAAGGCTCTGAGGGATGAGCCTTACGTCGTCTACTTGGGGCATAAGAGGACGCTTGAGTATGTTGATGACGTCTGCAGAGCGCTCGCAAACATAATGGACAACTTCAAGCCTGGAGAAGTATATAACCTTGGAGGGGACGTGCAATACGAGATAAAATACATCTCAGACCTTATACTGAAGACTCTGGGTAAAGATGATTCGAAGGTTATCTATAAGGAGGCTGAGCCCTTCACAACTAGAGTAAAGACACCAGACTCGACAAAGGCCAAAAGAGACCTAAACTTTAAGCTAACCGTTCCGGTGGAGGAGGGTATAAGGAGGACGGTGGAGTGGTTTAAGGAGGAGTATGGTTTCAAGACCGAAGAACGTAGCCTACTTTTATAGGGGTTTATGTGGATGAAGTTTGAAGACGTGCTTCAACACTACTCTAGCAAGAGGTTTCTGGTGACCGGGGGCTGTGGCTGCATAGGTTCGAACCTCGTAAAGGCTCTTCTTAAGGCTGAGCCTGAGAAGATAATTGTGATAGACGACCTTTCAGCATCATATGAGTGGAACCTCCCTAAGGATCACAGGGTCGTATTCATAGAGGGGAGCATATTAGATGAGGAGAAGATGAAGAGGGCCTTTAGCTTCAAGCCCCACTACGTTTTCCACCTAGCTGCTCACTTCGCAAACCAGAACAGTGTAGATCACCCTGAGACTGACCTTCTCGTGAATGCTCTGGGGACCTTAAAGACGCTTGAGTATGCGAACCTCGTAGGGGTGGAGAGGTTTGTCTTCGCCTCATCAGGCTGCTCAGTATATGGGAGCCAAGCGCCGCTACCATTAAGAGAGGACTTCGTTTCGCTGCATCTGAACACACCGTACCAGATAAATAAGCTCGTAGGAGAGCTCTACTGCAACTACTTCCACGACTACTATGGGCTGCCTGTGGCTATAGCGAGATACTTTAACGTTTATGGTCCTGGTGAGGTGCCTGGTAGGTATAGGAATGTTATTCCGAACTTCATATGGTGGGCTATGCACGGCCAGCCGCTTCCGATAACTGGAACAGGCGAGGAGACTAGGGACTTCACATACGTTGATGATATAGTTGATGGCACGTTGAGAATGGGTGTTGTGGAGGAGGCTGTGGGAGAAGCCATCAATTTAGCCTCTGAAACCGAGACGAGGATAATAGATCTCGCTAACTGGGTAAACGAGATTACGGGAAACAAGGCGGGGGTGGTGTTCAAGCCTCGAAGAGACTGGGATAAGGCGATTAGGAGGAGGGCTTCAATAGAGAAGGCTAGGAGGATATTGGGTTATGAGCCTAAAACAGATATTAAGGTAGGGTTGAGAAGGGTCTACGAATGGATCTTGGAGAACAGGGATAAGATAGAGAAGTGTGTTAAGTTTTAAAGGCGTGCATGTATCCGCAAACTTTTCCTTCAGAGATAACGGAGGCATGAGTTAAGTGTACAAAGTTGCAAAGGGGTTTGTGATGGGGAGAGCACTAGTATGAATATTGTAAGCGACTTTATGGGCTTCCTTTCCAGCTTAAGAAGATGCAATAACTGCCTTTTACCTGAAACTTTTCCAAGCATAGATTTTGATGAAAATGGTACGTGTAACTATTGTAGGGCGTATAACCCTGTTAAAGTATTAGGCGAGGAGGCATTGGTTAAGGTACTTGAAAAGTATCGTGGGAAAGGTGACAAATATGATTGTATAGTGGCCATAAGTGGTGGTAGAGATAGCACGTATGTGCTTCACCAGATAGTCACGAAGTATAAGATGAGGCCTTTGGCGCTTACAGTGGATTCAGGGTTTATCACTGAGGAGGGCCATCGTAACATAAAAGCTGTTACGGAACGCTTGGGAGTTGACCACGTCTATATTCGTAATGAAAGGCATATTGAAACTTCTTGGAGAAACTTGAAGATAATGTTTCACGCATGGCTTAAGAAACCATCTATCAACACAATAGTTCCAACACTAAATGCAGCCGATAAGACCATGAACATTCAAATCTACAGATATGCACATGAAAATAGGATACCTTTAGTTATCGGAGGTAATAACATAGGAAACTGTTCTTTTGAGCAGGAGCATTTTAAGACGGGCTACATGGGCGTCTTCCCCGATGAGCGGGGAAACTACACGACTCTCGGTAAGATGAAGCTTGTAGCCCACTTTGCTTGGGAATTCCTTAAAAATACTAACCACTATCACTGGTCGATCATAAAAAGTTACTTAAGTGGTACTCTTGCATACTTTTTCGAATCTTTAATGAAACCTTCCGATGTCGATACGTTGGGCTTCTATGACTACATTTACTGGGACGAAAAGAAGATGCTGCCTACAATAACTGCGATCGGATGGAGGGGTGCTGATGACACTACAGCGACGTGGAGGATAGATGATATGATGTACCCTCTCATCGACTACATGTACCTTAGGCTCGTTGGCTTCAACGAGTTTGACGAATTCTACAGCAAGCTGGTGCGGGAGGGGCAGATATCTAGAGACGAAGCCTTAAAGAGATGCCTTTCAGAAAGAATACCGAGATCGACTATCTTATTCAACCTCCTAGAAAAACTCGAAGTCTCAAAGGAGGAACTAGACAGTGTTCTGGACAATTACAGAGCGAAGTTGATGAGTAAAATCTTGAAGAAGCAAAGATGAACGTGCTGATAATAGCGCAATATTTTCCCCCAGACCTTGGGGGTTCGGCTACCAGAGCGTTTAATGTAGCTAAAGGTCTCACTTTAAACGGTTGTAATGTTACAGTGGTATCAGCATTTCCCCATTATCCTCACGGCAGTATTCCGCCAGAATATATGTGGAAGCCTCTTAAAGTGGAGTGGATGGGGAAAATTAGAATCATAAGAACATTTATCTTACCACTAAAATCAGAAGGATTATCAAAGAGGATATTGCTCTTCACATGCTTTATCTTCGCCTCCTTATTTGCCATACCCCTGGTTGGAAAAGTTGACGTGATATGGGCAGCAAACCCCGATGTTGTGGCAATGGTTCCAGCCTTGGTCTATGGCTTGATTAAGCGAAGACCCGTAACAACAAATGTAGATGATCTAGCTATCGAAGATCTCTACGACCTTAACTTGATTAAAAGGGGTTCGGTTTCAGCCAGCCTGATAGAGCTTCTAGCAAAATTTCTGTACAACAAGATGAAAGCAATAACGCCCATAAGTCCAGGATATGTGAACTCCTTAATTGAAAAATATGGGGTGGACAGAAGGCGAATACGCGTGGTTTACGGTGGTGTCGACTTAAACATCTTTAAACCTAAAAGCTTTGAGCAAAACAATCCTAAAAAAGATGAGTTTATCGTTTTATATAGTGGTGCCTTCTCCATAGCATATGATTTCAACCAAGTTCTGAATGCTGCTAAGATCCTAGAGGAAAAAGATAGTAGTGTGAAATTCATATTGCAAGGGAAAGGAGAGCTCGTAAACCAAATCAAGTCTAGCATTAAAAGACTTAGATTGAAAAACGTGGTCGTAATAGATAAACTGCTCAGCAGGGAAGAAGTAGCAGAATTATTGAACAAAGCTGACGTACTCATTCAACCACTGGGAGATTACGGTAAACCACATATGGGTGTCTCAACAAAACTATACGAATACCAAGCTGTAGGAAAACCAATAATATGCTGCTCAGCAGGACAGCCAGCAAAATACGTGGAAGAAACAAAATCTGGAATTGTAGTTAAGCCTGGAGATTACGAAGCCTTGGCTGAAGCTATACTCTATTTGAAAAATAACCCTAACTTAGCTAGAAAGCTCGGGAATTCTGGAAGACATTATGTTGAAAGTGATCTATCAATAGAGAAGCTAGGATATAAAATGGTGACCGTCTTCAATAAAATTTTCAGACTTCATACAACTACTGAGACCTAGATTAAGAAAGTAAAGGGATAGGCGTGCGAGTTCTTCTAGACTTTCGGACGAAACCTAGTTATACACCAGTTATCGATTTAGTTAATGATTTGTCTAGGAGATATGATGTTTTCTTAATTCCTAATAAAATGTCTCCACCTATCGGTCTTAATGATAATGTAATCCTTTGTCGAGACATTGATGTACGTAATATACGTCCGGATGTCATATTCAGCACATATTCAACTCTTTTAATTATTTCGCTTTTAAAAGCGAAATTTAAGTCTCCCATAGTTAACTATATGTTTATTTATATGACATTACACGATTTTTTTACTAAATTTCTAGCTTTACCCAATAGTTATAAATTAGGAGAAATGTTAAATTTAGTAGCTTTTTCTCTTCCAAAGTCATTGTTGATGTTTGATAAGCTTATAGTACCTAACCTTATGGTGGAGAAATGCCTCATTAATTTAGGTTTCCCAAAAGACAAAATTGTAGTATTGGCATGGGGTATAGATGTTGATAGGTATGATCCTCAACGATTTCCTCATTCCTCCCATAGTTCCTTAATGAAATATGATGAGGAAGATTCTATAATTTATGCAGGCCCACTTCATCCTTTAAGATTTCATACACAGTTGCTTTACGCTTTCTCTAAAGTTATAAGACGACATGATAACGTACGTCTACTTCTCCTTTTTAGAAAAGATTTATGGCATCAATACACGTATAACGAACTAATAAATACTACCGACAAGTTGAAACTAAATAAAAAAGTTTCAATAATGATATCATCGTCTTATGAAATCTATTTATCAAATGTTGCTCGAGCTTCGATAGTAATTTTACCGTATTTTTCGAGCGGGATTGTGGAGGTTCCTCCATTTACATTATTGGAGTGTATGGCTTTATCTAAGCCGGTTATCACAAGTTATGGAATAATGACGCATGATATCATACATGATGGAATTAACGGTTTTATAATTCCTGAGGATACTTCTTCGTTAGCCAGTCTGATCGATTTTTTAATTTCCAATAAAGAAATAGCCTATCGTGTAGGTCAAAGGGCTAGAATGTATGTGCAAGAAAAATATAATTTAACAAATTTTAGTAGTAAATTATCGCATCTGCTTGAGAGCTGTTGTCGATGACTACGTCATCTGAGGATTATGAAGAAACATTTAACTCACCTGGTGGAAGACTTATAAATGTTTTAGAAATTGAAGTTGTCCTAGATCTATTAGAAAAACCGTCAAATAAGTTAATTTTAGATATTGGAACTGCAACTGGGCGAATTGCCAGAAGTCTTCTGAAGCTTAACAATGATGTTGTGGGTATTGATATTAACTATGATAGGTTAAAACTTGCCTCAGAAAAATCCAAAAAGGAAGTAAGTAGCAAAAGCATTTATCACATAGTTATGGCCGATGGACATTATTTACCATTTAGGGATGAGGCTTTTGATGCAGTATTCTCCATTCGTACGCTGAAATATTTGAAAAAACCATATCTCTGTTTCCGTGAAATTGCTAGAGTTCTTAAATTCCAAGGAATTTGTGTACTTGAGTTATCCAACATTTTTAGCTATGAAGCGCCATTTCTTCTTTTACTCAAACTATTAGGCATAAAACATTATGCCCAAAATATGGGATCAAGCTATCACTTATTCAATATATCTAAAATTGAAAAAAACTTCGAAACTCTTAACGTGGCCACCATTTCGAAAAAAGGTTGGCATAAAATCCCAACAATTTTCTTCATTAACTGTAGGCATTTTACCATACTAAAAATCCTATTTTATGCAGAAGCCATTTTGCAGAAACTCTTACCTTTCTTTCTTTTCTCGCGTGGAATACTAATAAAGTCTATGCGCATAAGCACTCAGTAATTGGGTTCGAGCTGTGAACATACTGCAAGTATACCAGGTATTCAATCCTAATGTTGCATCTGGAGCAGCTAAGGTTGCGTATAACATTTCACGATTTCTTGTTAAAAGAGGGCATAAAGTAGTTTTCTATAGCTCGAACATGGAAGATTGGCTTACACGGGGTATATCGGGTGATTTTATTGTGAATGGCGTTGTAATTCGTAAATTTAAGACATTGTGGCCTATACTTTCAACTAAGTTTAAAATCTATTTTACTCCGCAATTGGGCATAGTCTCTGGCAATGAAATTAAAGAATTTGATGTGATTCATCTTCATGGGTACATAAGTTTTCAATGCATTGTTGTTTCCCATTATAGCAGAAAGTATGGTGTTCCTTATGTTTTGCAGGCTCATGGCTCTCTTCCAAGGATTGGCGCTTGGCGAATATTAAAATGGTTTTATGAAATTTTCTTTGGACGTAAGTTGTTGAAAAATGCTGCCAAAGTTATTGCCCTCAATCAGGTGGAGGCTGAGCAGTATAGGGCTATGGGTGTGCCTGAAGAGAAGATCGCCATTATACCTAACGGGATAGACCTTTCGGAGTATGCTGAACTGCCGCCTAAAGGAGTCTTCAAGAAGAAGTTTAACATACCAGAGGATAAGAGAATCATACTTTACCTAGGCAGAATACATGAGATCAAGGGTGTAGACATTTTGATTAAAGCCTACGCTTCTCTAGCAAAGAAGATCAATTTTAAAGATACCCTTTTAGTTATAGCTGGACCAGACGATGGATATTTGAGTGAGGCTAAGGCTTTAGCTCACACTCTAAGAGTATCTGATTCAGTAAGGTTTGTCGGACCCTTGTACGGTAGGGACAAGCTTGCTGCTTACGTCGATTCTGAGTTTTGTGTCCTTCCTTCAAGATATGAGACGTTCCCCATGGCTCTGTTGGAGGCCTATGCTTGTGCTAAGCCGATCGTTGCCTCAAACGTTGGTGGTTTAAGGGAGTTGATCGTGGATGGTGAAACAGGGCTTTTATTTGAAGTTGGAGACTTTAGGCAGCTGGCTGAGAAGATGCTCTATCTGTTAGATAAGGGTGAGAAAGCTGCGGAGATCGGTGGGAAGGCGAGGAAGCTCGTTGAAGAAAAGTATTCACTAGATAAAGTCGTTGACGATCTCGAAGAGCTTTACATGGAAGTTGTTTTGCGAAGACCTTCTTAACACTAAACTCTTTCTCTTCGCATATAGATCAGGCCCACACATAAAGGCATCGGGATGAAAGTATTGCAATAAACCCGATGAGCTTCAGATGATTTTTGTTCAAATAATTTCGCTTCTAATTCTGTTGCTTGTTTTCTTTAGCGTAGTGGGATATATAATTCTAAAACTTATCGGAATCTATTCGTACCTTCCGAACACTTTTGCGGTAAAAGCTCCTATCCTTATTTTAATGGGAATTTCTTTCTCTACTCTTTCTTTAGCCATTATAGCACTTATTACAATAGGTCTCCATGCCCTTATAATTCTTTCGGCCATTTTGCTTAGTCTTTTGCTATTCACTTCTAGTTTGCGCAAGAAAACTTTGTTTTCGAAATTCGATTTTATATCATTCATAAAGATTCAATTATTATCAGCTGAAAATTTAATATCTCTAGCTTTATTTATTTTTGTATTTTTCTTTTTCGTAGACAAGATATATAGGATGCAGTGGCCACCTGTTGGCGACGTGTTGAGTGGACACGGACCTTTTGTATCCCTTTTACTCTATAATGGGAAGTTTACTGGAAAACTCGAACCTCTAGGTCCATATTGGATGTGGTACCCTCCCGCTTTCCATATTCTGGTAGCAAATATAGCATCATGGTTTAATCTATTGCCTGGGGAAGCTATTTTACTAATTGCTAGCTTAGTAACTATGTTATTTCCTTTAGTGATATATAGTCTGACTTATCTTTACACTCATTCTAAACTTCTTTCTACTGTTATTTCTCTCTCTTCATTCGTTTACCATCCATCTGGTCATCTGAGTAAGTGGATCATAGGATTCCTATATAATGGTACATATCCAAGTATGCTGGCAATACTATTATCACTATTTTCTATTATAATGATAGCCTTAGTAGATTTATGTGAAACCCTAAACGAGAATATTTTCTCGAGAATTATACTGGCACTCATCATCATTATGTTGGCGTTATTAGTCATGTACACTCCATTTACTTTAGTAATCCTGCTAGAGTTCATATATCTTATGCTTGAGCATCATCATATATTTTTAAATATAATAAAAGTAAAGTTTAAAAAAATTATAACGCTTTCAGTCATCCTATTAGTTTTCCTAATTTTCGGACTTAACTATTCAAATACTTTAAATGATTTTTTGTGTTTTGCTATTTTGATATTTCAACGATATTATTTAAAAGCACGATCATGGACCGTTGGTTTCAGTTATCTGTACGACCATATAACAGGTTTTGCTATGGACATCGGTTTTATCGTTGCCCTGGTACTCTTTCTTAGAAAGAAAGTGAGGGGTATATGTGTCATTTACCTTGTAAGTTTCATATTGCTTATATTCCAAATTATGGATCCTAAAATATTGGGCACAATTTTCTTCAGATCGCTCATACCCGAGAGGTTTAATATGATCCCTTGGCTTACTTCATGGATTATTGTAGCAATTGGTTTCCATCATACTATGAACATTAAAGTCAAAGATTTCATACTTGAAAGAACTTGGATTTACATTAAACTTGGAAAGTTTTCTACAAAACTCCATATAAGATCAATATTTTACTTATTTTTTGCTCTGCTATTACTTGTTCAGTTTATACCAAGCATAATTTATCTTCAAAATAGAACCCCTAATTGGTATACAGCTTCAGATAGTTGGAAGCACGATTATGAAGGGCTTTTATGGATACATAATAACGTCTCACCAAGAGATTTAATACTTAACGATTATTCTTGGGCTGGACTATGGATTTTATCATTTTCTTACAAGAACACTACTTCAAACTTTTATAGTTCAATAGTCCACCTTAATGATACTATAGAGCTTAACAAGGTTTGGGGTGGTGAATTATCCCCAAGTAAAATGTATGAACTCTTGATAAAGTATAACGTGAGTTATATATTTACAACAAGTGAATGGGGTTATTACAGCTGGCCCTTAAGATATAACGAAGGCGGAAGATATTTATCAAAGCCTATGGCTCCAAGTGCTATTAAACAGCTATTTGATTCGCTTCCATTTTTAGAATGTAAGTTCCAAAGTGGTAACACAGCTATTTATGAGGTAAACCGTGATTTTGATCGGGAGATCGGTCTACTATTAGATCTAAAGTTTGATGAAGATAAAGGCACAGTATATGATAGTTCTATTTATCAGAACAATGCATCTAATCATGGAGTTACTATAATTAAATGCGGGAATTGCTCAGCTCTATACTTTGATGGGAAAAATAGTTACATAATAGTGGAGAATTCTCCAGTATTAAAACTTAGAGATGAATTTACAATAGAATTTTTAGTTTGGCTGGATGATAAAGATAGGGATTTAAATGGTGGCATAGCTAAGGGTAAATTGTTTGGTGCCCCAAGTGAATACGATTACCAAGTAGTTTTCCATCATGGTACGCTGACGTTTTCCATATCAGATGGAAAAAATCATTACGCTATATCTACTACGAATATTACATCGAAAAAGTGGATGCATATTGTAGCCATAAGAGATAACAGTATTCTAAGAATTTACATCGATGGAGAATTAAAAGCTGAGGGCAACGTTACTATGCCAACTAAAACATCCTCCTTTCCGTTATTGATAGGTGCCCGAATACATATGAATAAACCCATTTACGTTTTACATGGAATGATTAGTAGAGTACGCATATATGACTATGCATTAAATTCAACCCAAATATTAAAGGTCTATGAAGAATTAAAATTATGTGGATGTGTTTAATCAACGTTTTTTACTTGAAGTTGTATCTAGGTGATTCATATAGATGCGCATACTCGCCTTAATTCCAAGCTCATTTTATGGAAATACCGGTGATTCTGTTAACGAAAGACAGCTATTAGAAAAGCTGTCAGAAAGAGTAGATAAACTCATAGTTTTCTCGTGTAATGATATAGGAAAGAATAGGCAAAGTACGCCTCCTAATATGATTTTGATAAGTTTATTATATCCACCATATTTTGGGTTAATAGCTCAAATATTTTATTCGTTTATCATATCTGCAGTTGCCTATATTCTCGACAGATTTTACAGGTTTAATCTATTTTACATACGAGGCCCAATTCTAGCTCTTGGATTCATACTTAATAAGAAGGTAAGGAAAAAGTGCATCGTCAAGTTTCCCTGTTTTCTCGAAGACGAATTAAAACTAGGGAAGCTTAGTAAAAGAATTGTTGAGGAAGCATTTTACCTAATTGATAGAATTGTTTTGAATAGCTGTCGGAAAATAGCGGTTCCAAGCCGGTGCTGGATACCAAAAATTGTACAAAAGAGAAAGGTATTTAGGGCTAGGTCTTCATACCTATTATTACCAGCTGGTTTTGATCCTAAGAAAATCTCGAGTATTAAGAATAAAGTGAAAAATGAGCAGAGAGACAAGAGTTTTCGCATAGGCTTCCTAGGATCATTAATAGAATGGCAAGGTGTAGATATACTCATTAAAGCAGTAGCGCTTCTAAGGGAAAGAATAAATAATATACGCCTTACCATTATTGGAAATGGACCATTAAGACCATCAATAGAAAAGTTATGTAAAACTTACGAACTTTTATACGAGATAACAGGCTTCATACCGCACGAAAAGGCTTTAGAATATACCGCTAGACTTGATGTTTTAGTTGTACCATCTAAAAAATTTTCAACCACGGAATCAAATATACCTATAAAAGTTGTGGAGGCATGGGCTTTAGGAGTGCCTGTTATCGTAACGAAACACCGGGTTTTTCTCGATTATCGGATCAGGGACTATGAAGATGTCATTTACTGCGAACCAGAACCAAAGAGCGTTGCAAATGCCATACATACCCTTCTAACCAATAATGAATTAAAGGAAAAGCTGAAAATAAACGGATCGAAGCTTGCAAGACAATTCGATTACGATAAAATAGCGGAAAGAATTTTGAGGGCATAACTAATTAGGCAAACACAAAATATAATGGGAACATTATAGGATACCTCCGAAGTACCCAGTTAGTAGGTAAAAGGGTTATAGGGTTATTATGAATTGCCATTCCACTTGATGAGGCGCTGGGAGATGTGCCGAAGATCAAACTTATAAAGGTAGATGTTGAGGGTGTAGAGTATGAGGCTCTTCAAGGTTTAAGGCAGTCTCTTATCCGCACGGAATACGTTGTCCTAGAGCTTTCGAGAAGAGCTAATGAATGTTTAAAGCTATTAAAGGAGTGTGGCTTTACGTGTGAGAAGATGAAGTTTACAATCTACTATAAATGTTGTAAGACTCACGGTGATGGTGGATGTTAAGTATGGCATGCAGGGACGTAATAAAAATAGCTTGCTATCCTCTTTGAGGTGGATAAGAAATGGAATGGAGAGATGTCTTAGTTAAGCTTAAAGAGGAAAGACCTGATCTTTTCCAAACATACGTCGCTAAAGAGGAGTACTACTGGGCCTTCCGTGATGGGCATGGGCGTTTTTTAGCCCGCCATTCTAAGAGAAGAGTTTACGAGTGTGAGGTTTCGGAATGGTTATTCGATAAGGGGCTGCTTGATGTCGAGTGGCCGAGTGGGGCACGCTTTGCCCTAGCCTTAACCCACGACATTGATCATTCACGCATGGAGAAGACCTACGCTTTAAGCTCGGTGATGAAGGCGTTGCGTCTAGGTAGGTTCCCCGATGCTAGTAGAAGACTTGCTGGTATGCTTATTAAGAGTTACGATCCCTTTACAAATTTCAAACAAATAATAGATATTGAAGCTCAATTTAATGCTAAATCTACCTTTTTTCTTTTGGTTAATAGAAAAGATTTTGACGGAGGAAACGATCTGAATTATCTGATAGACGAAATGAATTTTGTTGTGGATAAAGGTTGGGAGATAGGTTTGCATACAGGCTATTTCTCTTATGATAATCCTCATAAAATATCTAACGAGAAGAAAATTCTAGAAAATGCCTCAGATTTCAAAATTAAAGGTGTGAGAAACCATTTCCTTAGGTTTTCCGTTCCAAAAACTTGGGAAGTTTTATCCCAATTTTTCAAATACGATTCGACATATGGTTACGCTGATCACGTGGGGTTCCGTAATGGCATGTGCCATCCATTTAAGCCTTGTACATTGGATGGGGAGATCATAAATATATGGGAAATACCGCTCACAGTAATGGATACAACTTTCATTAAATATATGGATGCTGATGCTCGGGAGGCTTTTGAATGGATAAAGCTGTTGGTTAAAAAAGTTGAAAGAGTTAGAGGGGTCATCACGCTACTTTGGCACAATACAACCTTCGACGAACTAGCGCACAGCGACTACGCTAAGTTGTATAAGGCGCTGCTGCACTACTTTAAAGCCAAGGGAGCTTGGTTAACCAGTTGCGGGGAGCTTATTACTTGGGTTGAAAACGTTTGAGTAACAAGCTCACCCCCATTTTTCATTTTTCGGATTCGAGTGTTTTAAAAGGGTATGCCAGAGCCGGGCTTGCCCCCTTCGCTCTGCTATACATCGACGGTAGCACTCCACCTATCCTGCTCTTCCTCCTTGATAAGAAGCCCGCCCTCTTTAGGATAATCTCCTCGGTTCTTCCATCCGTGAAATGTTTTAGTAAGTGAGATGATGTATGAGACAAGAAAATTGGTGGAAGATTTGGCAATCTCACTTGGAAGATTATCTCAAAAGCCCACCAAGAGCGGGATTTTTTATCTGTGAATATTTTCGTTCAATTCGTAACTCACTTGAGATAGCTTGTGGTAGCAGTAAAGATAGTATTTACTTATCAAAAAGAGGTGTTTTCGTGGTGGCAACTGATTATGAAGTAAGATTAATTAAATATTTAAAAAATCGTTTTTCGCACTCAAATTTGTTTTACCAAGCTGCTGATGCGTTCAAACTACCATTTAAAGAAAACGCGTTTGATTTAGTTTTCCACAATGGTTTCTTCATATATTTTAACAACAACAACGATATCTACACCTTACTTAAAGAACAAGAACAAGTTTCTCGGAAATATATTTTATTTTTTGTTCATAATAAGCTAAATTCGAAGCTTGTTAATAATTTTTCTAAACTACCTACATACGACCCGTTATATAATATCAGATTCTTCGAACCGAAAGAAGTCATGAGCATTGTAAAAAGTTCAGGTATCGCTCTACGATCTGTGAGAATTCTAAAATTTGGTGGTCTATTCGACTTTATTTTCCCAATATGTAGAATGATGCCAAATCTACTGTATTCTTTTATTATAAAGATTATTCCTCGACTTTATCAAATGCAGCCGTGGGTTAAAACTGAACGTATAGCTTGCATCATCCAGGTCGATAAGTGATGAAGAAAGTTCTTATCCTATCCCCCGCTCTTGATCAAGCTTTAGCAATTGCACGTTTTCTACGCAGATACGGTAAAGAATGGATTTTACATGGAGGGCTTCTCGAAGGTGAAGAGATTAAAGGGACGGTAATTAGATATTATGATAAAATAGTTAGTGTTAGGGACCCAAAAGATTTCGAAGCCTATGATTGCGTCTTGCCCACAGGTGCCCGAAGCACCTACTGGATGGTGACAAAGATCGGAGATTTCTACGTAGGTAAAGTACCCTATTCGAGAAACAATCTTCTATGCTTTGATAAATATAACTTTATTCGTAGAGTAGCCGCTCTCGGGGTTCCAGTTCCAAAAACATATGAAGACTTTGGAAAGGTTGGTAACGAATACCCTATTTTTTACAAACCAAAATTCGAAAAGGGAGGAGGACCCCGCGGAATCATATATTCCCGTAAGGATTTAGAAAGGCTTTCAAACAAACATGAATTAATTTTCCAAGAATACATCCCAGGACGAACAACGTATGGGGTAGGTTTCATTGCCAAAAATGGCAGTATACTAACTTTTTTCCAGCATGAAGAGTTATTAAGCCTTCCTATAAAAGGAGGATCAGCGATCTATCTTAGGAGATTTTATGATAAAAAATTACTAAGTTATACACAACGCATAATCCAGAATCTTAAATTTTCAGGATGGGGGCTTGCAGAATTCAAATACTGCCATAATAGGCACGATTATGTTTTTATGGAAGTTAACGCAAAATTGTGGGCATCAATAGAATTTGCCTTACTAAATAACAATAATTTTTTAAAGTATATGTTCGACATTAATCATCCAGAAACTCCCACAAACAGCGCTCTTTACATTGAACGATTAATTGCTTTGGAGTTGCCAGAATTTGTTCAAAATATTCATTACTTATTAGAATCGGATAAAATTATTAGGTATCGCAGTTTAAAGGAATTACCCATAATGTTTATCTATAATGGCATATTTTCCCTAGCCAAAAAATTGACGAAAAACTCTCATTTCAAAAGAACGTGTTGGCAGGCGTAAAAATATTAGAAGTCTAAATGCTATAAAGCCTATTAATTGTGCGCATAACGTCTTTAAAAAGCAGAGAGCCGAAAAATAAGAACTATTCACGGGTTATGTGTACAGAGATACTTTGACATGTTCGTGAGTATGGCGAATCTATTACTTTGTTACCGTAAGGAAGATGCGTGAGTTAGGTTAGATATTCTAAGGTTTTGATTCTGGTGCGGCTACATTCGGAGACGGGCAAGCAGCTAGAAGAATAGTCAAAGCAATCGAATCCTTTACCTACAACCTAAACTGAAATTCTAATAGGCAACAACCCTTACCCTCCACAACACTCCAACCCCCCTTATATTGTCTATAGGCCCCTCAAACCTATGTGGGGGTGCTTAATCACTATAGCTCGATCTAAACTTTAATCAAACACCAGACTCTAAGCCTATCGACCCAGTAGATATGAGCGATAGAGACGTAGCTATCAACGGTAGGGTTGTCGCCTTCGGCTACGTTTACCTCACCGCCCAGAACATCATATCAACATTCATAGGTGTTCTAGGCTACTCATTCCTAACGAGAAGCGTCAGCCAGGTTGATGTCGGCGCATTAGCTGGTTTGACGCTGCTCGCCACCTTCCTCCAGATCCTCTCAGACTTCGGCTTAAGCTCCTCACTCGCAAAATTCGTCTCAGAGCTGAAGGGTAGGGGCGAAGGCGCAGCAAGCTACCTAATCTCAGCAATAACATTTAGAGGCGTAATCGCATCCACACTATCACTCCTACTTCTACTTATCCCAGACTGGTTCTCCACAACCCTCTTCAAAACAACCACCTACTCACCAGCAATAAGACTACTCTCCCTAGACCTTCTGCTAATCTCCCTAACCCCAATCCTAAGCAGCTTCCTGCTAGGCGCAGGCAAACTAAAAGCAATAGCCTTCTGCGGAGTAGCCTCAACCTCAGCGAGATGGGCATCTATCACACTACTTCTACTCAAAGGCTTAGGGATCCAAGGCGTAGTCTTAGGGTGGATAATCGGGGATCTGCTAGGCTTAGCCCTATACTCTATCTGCGTTTCGAAGTCAGAGGCTTTAGGCAACGTAAGCATAGAGTTCACAAAAACCATATCGAAGCTCCTCAAATTCTCAACACCACTATACGCAGCCTCACTCGTATCCTTACTATACTCCTACTACGATAGAGCCATAATACTAGCACTCCTCCCACTATCAGATCTTGGAGTCTACGATGTGGCGAGCAAGGTCTTCAGCGTCCTACTAGCCTTCACCACACCACTATCCTCAGCACTATTCCCCTACTACGGCTCAGCATATGGCAGAAGCGACCACAACTCAGTCAGCTCAACAATAACCAGGGCATCGAAATACTCAGCCCTAATCTTTGCACCACTCACACTAGGCCTCTTCTCCCTGAGCAAACCTGTGATAACGCTATTTGCGGGGCAGCAGTACGAAAGCGGATACACAGTCCTCTCAACCCTCTCCATATTCGCACTCGTATACACCATATCACCAGCGCTCAGCAACCTCCTCCTCATCTACGGAAAAACCCTGACAATCCTCCTATTAAGCCTCATACCAGTAGCAGTAAGCCTATCAACCATACCCCTCATATGGTACCTAGGCTTAAACGGCCTCGCCCTAATGAAAGGCCTATCCATACTCATAAGCTTCACACTAACACTATACGTATTATCCGGTGTTGTGAAGATAAGGCTAGACAAACCGGCGCTAACCAAAATCTACACATCCTCAACAATAATGACCCTAACTATCTTACTCATCGAACAAACCTACTACAGCAAATACCTACTACCACTCTACATAACAGCAGGAGCAGCAATCTACATAACATCCCTAAGGCTGCTCAAGGTAATAGACGAGCAAGACCTCAACCTCCTAAAACAAGTATTCGGAGCCAAACTCAGCACCATAATAACCAAAGCACTCTACCACCACACCACAAACAAAAGAAGCTAACCCTCCCCACCACCCTCACCCTCTCGCTCCCCAAAAACCTCTATTAAGATAAGATCAGGCTTCACAGTAAAAAGCACAGCAGCACACTTAAGAACAAGGTTCACAGCAGCAAGAGGAGGCAGATTCGGAACCAACAGAGCGGTGCAGACCAGCGAACCCAAGGCTAGTGGAAGAGGCTTCAAAGGATGACGCCTAGTAGCCAAATGCACATAGAGAGCTAGAAGCGAAGCCACCCAACCAACCCTAAAGAAGACGCTAGGGTAGATGAACGAAGAAGTCAAACCCAGATATAAGTCAATAACAGCAACAGCAGCATACAGCGGAACAGCGATCGAAAGCGTAAAGCGCATCCCTCAAAAAACAGCTCAAAGACCATATTTCTAGGTTACTGAAATTAATACCTCAAGACTACGCTGGCATAGGGTAGAGTGTACCAACAACCCTAAGCGCGTAGCCGAAGAGCGACGAGAAGACGAAGAGGCAAAGCAGGATGGTAAGAATCCTGAATAAGCGACGGTCACCCACAAGCCTCGAAGCAACCTTAAGAAGCGAAGCCAAACCCAAGCCGCAGAGGATCTGAAACGGTATAAGGTAGATGAACCTCGCCTGAAGGAAAGCACCACCAGCCGAGGAGGTGAAGAGCACAGCAAGAGAAGGCACAACACTCAAAGCCACAACACAACGCTCAAACCAACCCCTACACCTAGCCACAGCAAACACACCCAAAATCGAAAACACTACAATAACGGGGTTCGCCAAAGCCCCTCCAAGAAACACCGTAAAAGTCTCCCTCAGATTATCCAAGACCCACAGAACATAATCTAAGCTGAAGAGTCTCAAAGTAACGTCAGCAACCCGAGTAGCCTCATACCCCCTAACAAGAAGACCCCTCACCAAATCAGCTGCAACGTTACACGCAGCAACAACAGTAAGCAGCACAAACTCATACCTAGATAAGACCTCGCTACCAGATCCAAGAAGCCTTCTAACAAATCCAAGCAAACCAAGCAAAGCCAGCGAACCCATCGCGACAAGCCAAGTAGCAGGGTGAGTGAACAGAATCGAGACGAAGGCAAGCGTAGATAAAGCAGCGTATCTCCCAAGCCTAGACCGAAGAGCCTTAATGAGCAAAGCGAAGAAAACATTAACTTCAACCAGAGCAAGCCAATTAGCGTAGAAACCAGCGTTAACACCAGCAACAACCTGAAAAGAAAAAGCAGAAAAAAGAGCAGAGAAACCAGCCAAAACCCTATCCTCAGAGCCAACCAAAACCAAAAAATAAACCGACAAAACAAGAAGCAAACCAAGCAGAGAAGGCACCAAACGAACCCCTAAATCAGGCGAACCAGAAGCCAAAACCACAGCATGCTGAAAAACCAAATACAGGGTCCTATCAGACCTAACAAACACATCAAAGAGCTCACCAACCCCCATACTAAGATAGGAAACAGCCCAACTATAGTAACCATTGGGGTTAACAACATCAACACCAACAAGATGCGAAGAAGGATTCAAAGCGGGAAGATAAGGATAAACGCAAACAAAAACCACCGCAGCCAAAGCCAAGCAGAGCAAAGCAAAACCCACCCTTCTTGGATATTGAGGAGAAGAACCACCTAAGAGCCTCGCAAACCAACCCTCACACGAAAAAGACAGCAACCTAAGAACCCAAGCAGCAAGAAATATCGCAAAAACCCTAGGCAGAACAGGATAAAACAAGCCATAAGTAAGCTGAAGATCCAAAAGAGACGCACACCAACCGACATCAGAAAGAGGTACAGCACCATCGAACCCATTCAAAACCCACCTAACACAAGAAACCAAAGAAACAGCAGACAAAACAGAGAGCCAAACCAAAACAGCAATAGAAAAGCCACAAAAACCCCTTCTCCAACCATATAATAGTGCTACAACACCCCCAGCAAAACCAACAACAAAAGCCACGAAACCGAAGCCAAAAACATAGAAGAACAGTGGGATCACAAGGAGAACGAGAACAACACTACCAACGACATCCAAGCGCCTCCGCATAAAATACACAAACAAAGAAAAAGCAACCAGAAGAGAAGCGAAACAAATAACCACATCAACAAAACGAGAAAAGAAGACACCATCAACCACATAGAACACCATACCAACACCCCTAACCAAAACAGGGAAGACCACACCAAAGCTACCAATAAGAAACAAAAAGTCAAAAAAGAGGAAGATACCCAAAGAAGCCGAGAAAAGATATCTCAATAGCTTCGCCAAACCAACCAACACCAACCAGCACACAACCACTATCCTTTACTTACATTATAAATACTTACCAAGCGAAGAGACCCCACAGATGTATATGACTGAAAGAAGGCTGAACTCATCTTCGCTTCGAAAAATATTTAAAAGATGTAAAACAAACACGTACGCTAGGTAAGTATGAATAAAGATAATGTGATAGGAGCGGCAATCCTCGTGGCTTCAGTAGTTGTTATAGCAGTATACATCTGGCTCACATTCTTCCCACCATTAACAGGCCTAGACCTCTTCATCCTCAAACTAACCGGAAGCGTAGCAGTAGCAGCCGTATTCGGAATACTAGCCTGGATAGGATACACACTAGCAACAACACCACCACCCAAACCAATAGAAGAAATAGAAAAAGAAATAGAGGAAGAGAAACCAACCGAAGGGCAGCAGCCAACACCCCCATAAACAGCCTCTTTGTCTTAGGATGAGTAGCTCAGACTGGTTGCTAAGGATCTTCTAAGTTTCCCTAGGCACTAAATCCCCTAATCTTTCTCCCTCAGCCACTTCTCGTATAGTATTCTGTCTGCCGGTCTTCTTACATCGACGATTTTCTCTTCTGTTTTAGCTTCTTGTATTAGTGCTACTCCTTCTCCTGCTCTTTGTGCTTCTAGCTTCTCTACTCTCTCCTCTAGCTCGCTTATTCTCTCTTCGTGGTCTATGAGTATTTCTTCTACTGTTTCCTCTAGGAGCTGTTCTGCTCCTTCTCTGTATTCGCCTATTTTGAGCGCTTTTGCGTGCTTCTCTAGGTGCTCTTTTGCCTGATCTTTGTACTTCTGAGGTATCTTTGATTGTGGTAGCCTCGCTAATGCGTTTCTTAGGTGTGGTAGGTCCACTGTCTCATGCTCCTCTCCGCTTTTAACATCTTTGTTGTGGTGTGGGAACTTTCTTAGTGATCTTGGTGTTGTTTTGCCCTGCTCATCCTTCTTGCCCCCGGGTAGTATGACTGCGAACGCTTCATCTGGTAGATCGTTTATGTACTCCCTAGACCAAACAGCTTCGGCTCTTCTAGCCGCTTCACCTTTTAATATTGATGCTAGTGGGTCTCCTGGTGGTGTGTCTTTTGTTAGTAGGGCTAGTGCTGGGAAGATCACACCCTCTGGCTTAACCCCATCTGTTAGATGCTCTTTTAGTGCTGTCCACTCAACTGATACTGCGTTTATCTCACCCTCCTCAATCATCTTATTGACTTCTGGGTCTGATATGAGTAGGAGAGCCTCTATAGCGTCATCCTCAAACTCAGCTCTAAGCACCATGTTCTGAGGGTATGGTAGCCACCTAGCCTTACCACTCAAACTTAGGGCTGGGTGGTTTATGTTTACTGGTCTGAGTGATAGGCTTCTAGCAGCTCTAATCAGCTCATCTCTAGTGAACTTGACGTTGTTTCTTGTTGTGCCTGCGTGTAGAACCCTAGCCCTCCATATCTTGCCACCACCCTCCTCAACCACATCTCTGATAGGTTTGAAGATGCCTTCAGCCCACCTAAAGCTCTCAGCCTTCGCTTGTGAGGGCTTCGACCCAGATTCTGTAGACCGATCTTGGGAGCTTGCCTGAGCCTCCGCAGATTGGGCAGGTGTAGAAGGGTTCTCCTCAGATTGTTGATCCACTGCTTCGCTTTTATGTGCTTCGAACCACTCCTTAGCCTTCTCGAGCGTCCAACCCTTGGACTTGCTGAAGAGATATGATTGTATCTCCATCTTATCTGAGTCCTTAGGCTTAGCTACAATAGCTTTGATACCCCTCTCCTCATCCAACGTGATTGTTCTGAAGGTGTCTGGTTGGAAGTCGCCTGGATCCTTATGCCCAGACCTTATGTATTCGTCTGTTTCATCCCACATTACTTTTCACCCCGCTAGCTTGAATCCGAAGTCTCTTAGCATGCTTCTGATCTCATCTACGCTCAACACTGCTAAGCCCTGTGCTGATAGCTTGCTGAGTTCTATGAGGTGTTCGATCTTGGGTTGAGGCTTCTCTACAGCGCCCCAGTTCCACCTCACGTTAGCCTCCTTAGGGTCGAAGCCCCTCGACTCAAGCAGAGGCTTGAATATTTCACGCTCGGTTACACGCTTGATGAATCTTCTCGCAGCTGCGAGTTTGCGCTCCATGGCTGCTGTGGCCTCTTTCGCGCTTGCTTCTGTGAATCCTGGTGTTGTGAATAGTCTGATGTGGTGTGTCTGGGTTCCTATGAGGATCTGCTCCCACACGTATTGCCATAGGAACTCGATACTAGCCCTAGACCCAACACTAACCTCCTTCACATCGAACCCCTCAACGTTGGTAACGAAGTCTTGCTCAGGCTCGAGCCTACTCAGCTCCTTAGCAAGCGATCTAACCCAATCATCACCCTTACCTGGGAAGTTGTACACATGCCTAGGAACATACCTTAAGCATAGTCTTGCAGCTGCATCATCAAGCCTCTCCTTCAACTCAAGTAGGCTTGCCCTCCTCCTAACCCTGCCTGTCGCCTCAGATAAGTAGCCTCTGCCCTGAGATATTAGTGGTGTTAGCCAGCCTGTGCCGAATGGTTCGCAGTCAACCCTATTCCAAGCGTAGTGCACAACGATCTTAGGCGAAAGCTTCTGC
>Ga0272449_1001324_pt1 | contig 25833 bp, 16 predicted proteins | sample YNPCB0241_FD_198679 | JGI IMG/M metagenome (GOLD analysis project Ga0272449, IMG submission 198679) | Hot spring sediment microbial communities from Yellowstone National Park, WY, United States - YNP-CB-024-1 | ecosystem: Environmental > Aquatic > Thermal springs > Hot (42-90C) > Sediment... | reverse complement strand
AGACGAACGATCTTGCTGACATCCTGCATATTCTCCAGCTTGTCATGGACTTGCAAATTTTATCCATCCGGCAGGATAATTTACCAACAAACGGACCAAGCTGAAAAAACCGCGAGCTATTCCGTAAGGGAATCGGATAGAGGAATGCCGGAAGGCCCACGGTCTTAGGACCGAAGAAAAGTTAAGTAGAGAGGGACTCCCGAAGGGCCGGTTCCAGCAGGTGAGTTAGCACGGCCCTTGCTTACACAGGGAGCGGGGTATTTCGGAGAGTGACGGGGTCGGGAACCAATTGCCAAACATTCGCATAATGTGGGAGAACTGGAACGAGAAAGTTGCCTCCATCAGATTGGTTATTCGCCCAGGTTTTACGGGATCCGGGAAGTCGAACGGAAGCGGATTTTTGCGGGATTACTCGGCTTGGGAACTTCGACCAAGGTGTGGTAGCGTTGGCCAGTTTCGGCCCGAGAAAGCCGGGGCGTTTTTTATCCCGAACTTTTTCCCGTGAGGGTGGGAGGGCCAACTTAGTGGTTTCGAATGATTGGATCATTGCGAACAGTGGGCAATTGTAAAAGGGCAGCTGGGGCACAAATTACTTTCTGGGATCCAAGACTAAAAAGCTTTTAAGAGGCCGCCGTCGGAGGAGAGTGTAGCTTTCAACAAGTCCGCATCATTTGGTACCTACTTTGGAGAACCGCACATTGGAAGACATTTTTGCAAAGTGCCGGGAGTTTTTGATGGGTCCAAAAGTGGTCCCGCCAGAGGAATTAGCATTGGCGGCCGAGATGTTTTTGGCCCGCTCGCCCAACGCGAACGCCGGGCCATGGATGGAGGTGGACGGCCGCCGGGTCCTGCAGCTAAGTACCAACAATTACCTCGGGCTGGCGACCCATCCTGAAGTCTGTGCTGCCGCCGCTGAGGTGGTCAGCCGGTACGGGATCGGTGCCCCTATGGGATCTCGCCTCCTTACGGGGAACACGGAGGCCCACGAGGAATTGGAAAGTCGCTTGGCAGCGTTCAAACGGTGCGAAGCTGCCCTCGTTTTCCCTTCAGGGGCCTTGGCGATGATGGGGGCGATTGGATGTTTAGCTGGTCCGGGCGACATCCTTCTTTTGGACGAGTTTGCCCACACCACGCTAGTATGCGGGGCAAAGATCTCCGGGGCCGAAATTCGGACCTTCCGGCACAATGATCTCGACCATCTCGAATCGCAACTGAAAAAGATTGCCGGCAGTCGGCCTACCGCGATCGTCGTCGACGGCGTTTACAGCATGGACGGAGATCTCAGCCCCTTGAAGGAACTTGTCGAACTCAAGGATCGCTACGGCGCGCGGCTTTTGGTGGATGATGCCCACGGAACCGGTGTATTTGGACCGGAGGGACGCGGCACGGCAGCCCATTTCGATGTCGAGTCGCGAATAGATCTCCACCTTGGTACTTTTAGCAAGGCTTTTGGCACTATTGGCGGCTTTGTGGCCGGGACAAAAGAGGTTGTAGACTTCATCCGTTTGAGGGCCCCCACGTTTGTCTTCACTAAGTCCACTCCGTTGGCAGTGGTGGCTGCCACACGGGTTGCGTTAGAGTTGGTTCGCCAAGGGGAAGATCTCCGGCGTCAACTTTGGGCTAACACGCGGCGACTTCAAGAGGGACTTCGGGAGAGAGGTTTTTCTATCGGCAAGACCCAGTCCCCCATTACCCCAATCGAAATGGAAGGCTCGGAAGCTCTTCGGGTGGCCCATAGCCTCCGAACCATTTACAACATTTGGGTAACTCCGGTCGTTTATCCGGCAATCCGACTCGGAAGATCTATCTTGCGGGTAATTCCTACGGCAGTGCACACCCGCGAGGACATTGATTACTTCCTTGAAAGTCTCACCGCCGTCCGAGCTTCCATGATTTTGGGATCGCTCTCGGTGTTATGAAATAGCACCATTCCCCGGGGTTCGAGCAGTAACACAACTCGTACGGCTCCACCACTAGTACAACTTCCGGAAAAGGGCTGAAAGCAGCTTCATTTCGTGATCTCACTTTTCTAAGGGGGCCACCGTGCTCAAGCGTTGGTCAGAAAACACTTGGGCGATCCAAAGTAACCTCGCTGGGGGCGTGAAGGGGGAGTGGGAACGGCTTTCACCCCTAGCTCCCCAAAAACCTATAAGTGGTCAAAGGCACACATACCAAGTTTCGTGGGTGAGAGTCGACCCGCGACGATTGAAGCGGGCGAATGCCGCCAGAGCCGGTATTCGAAACCGGGCAGGAATAACTGGTGGGGCTTGCCACTTCGATTCCAGTTTTGGTAACTCTCTGGCGACTGGAGTAGACTTGCCATCGCTCATAAAAGACGCCGGGTGTAGTTTCCGACCGTCCTCTTCCGTGGTTCTTGGGCTGACCAAAGTCATAGCCTGCTGCTATTTCGTCCTGCTTAGGAAATGGCGGTAAGCACTGCCGCAAAAGGGGACGTAATTACCCGTCGCAAAAGCTTCCAACTGTTAAGTTATCCAGCCATGGAATTTCAGCTTATGTCCGGCTCCTGCCCTGCTGGAACTTATTCATGACGAATTTCCGTTGTAGAGCTTATCGGTGGGTGCCAAGTTCTGGGTTCGGTCGGCAACAGCCCTTGCCTGCGACTACTTGGAGAAGTACAGATCGAAACTCCTCACCGAGCTGGTCTTCCCCCGCGAGTACGGTAAGGGTTGATAAAAGCTAATGCCAAAACCAGGGGGAGAATCACTAAGAACCACCTCGGCCGAAATGCAAGCAGAAAAAGCAGCAGGGGAAAGGTCCAAAGTAGCCAGGAGGGAAGCCGTTGTAGTTGCGGAAAAGCAAGCCAAATCACCACAAGGAAAGGTCCCAACCTGAGGCTAGCCGCCCGAAAAGACTCCATCCCCTCCCAAGGGGATGGCAAAGCGGTGAGCACTAACCCGCCGCAAAGCAGGAGGATCCCAAAAAGTCCGATCAAATGACGCCGAATATCTCCCACCTCTCGCAATCCTGGCCAGCATTCGTGCAGATGTTCATCCCTTGGACCGATGGCCCACTATCGTGGACAGCACAATTCCCTTCAGCTGCGAAGGGTTTCCTCGATTTTTACGGAGCTGGGCCCACCGCCCCCGCTTGAAGCACTCGGCGGTCAACTCCCAGGCGGACGGTCCCTTGAAACCGGTTACCATCACGCACCCATTGTACCGGAATTTCTTCGCCCGCATACCTTCGCTGGAGGATCTCCTCAATTTCGCTCAAACGTGTTATATCCTGGTTGTCCAAACTTACAATTCTGTCTCGCGGCTGAAGGCCAAGTTGTTCGGCGGGACTGCCTGGGTGCACTCGAGTTACAACCGGCTCGGCTAGGATCGGGTTTACCCCTGAGAATACAGCTCCCAAAAATGCGGGGTGCAAATCTTCCCCCGTTGCTAACCGGGGAAGGACTGCCTGAATGTCCCACCAAGGAACCGCAAAACCTATCCCGGAGTCATACCATTCCACTCCCGCCACAGGGCTTTTTCCGTCGGGCGAGAAAGGAACAATTACCCCCAAGATCCGCCCTCGAAGGTCGACCAAAGGCCCTCCGTAATTCCGGGGACTTGTGCGGGCATCTGTCTGAAAGGCTTTGCCCCAAATCCGTCGCTTTGCACTTAAAATCCCCACCGCCAAGTCCGGCTCATCACCTAGTGTCCACCCAATGGCTATTGTCCGCATGCCCACTTCAATTTCTGGCTGCGAACAGAACCGCGGGAGAAAGGAAGTGCAGTCTCGATTGACTTTTATGACCGTTATCATCCGGTTGAAATCTCGGCCGAGCATTCGTCCGGGAACTACCTGCCCATCGGCAAAACCAACGAGGATGGCACTTGGACGATCGAGAAAGAAGTACGTGCTAGTGACGACCAATCCGTCCTGGGAGATAACCGTCCCGGTGGCTGCGGCTCCGCCTGGCATTTCCTCCCACAAAAGATTTCGGCCACCCACCCATTCGAGACGAACAACCGATCGGCTGGCCTCCCTCCACGCCTTGCGGATTACCTGGGCTTCCAATGCCGGCCAATCTTCATCCACCGTCAATACCCCCCACCCCAGCTGGCTACAAACACCTCCGGTGGCATTTGTTGCCGCCAACAGGGGATCAAATTCCGTTAGTAGGTTTGCCATTCCAAACCCGAAAAATCCTGCCAATAATCCAGCCGCCCAAAATTGGTTCGGACTTTGTTTTTCTATATGTCCGTACACTGCTAATCCCCGCGGCAATCGGGAGGTGTTCTCACTGAGCATCCAGTTCCAGCTCGAGGAAACCCTCGCCCCGCTGAATACCAATGATAATTTTCGAATCCTTTGGTAACCTTTGGAGGTGCTTCCGAACTTCTTCACATGTGTGAACGATCTTTCCTTGCAGGGTTACGATAAGATCGTCCGGCTTTATCCCAGCCTTTTCTGCCGGGGAACCAGGAAATACGTACTCCACATAAGCAGGCACTTGCGGAAGAATCTCCGGGATAAGAAGAAAGCCGAGCTTTTCCGGGGACAATCCCGTGGCCAACTCTGGGGATCCGATCCGTTTGCCAGCGATTCCTGGCGAAATACTGTCACCAGCCGGCTCGGGATCGGTAGCCTCTTCCTCGGTAGCGAAGGCATCCTCGAGCCAGTCCTTCAAGGTAACCGCGGGAATGGCGTAATTTACCCAGATCCGACTTCGCTCATGAAAAAGAGGTTTTCCCACCAAGCCCACCAGCTCTCCTGAACAATCGATGACCGCACCACCCGCGGCCCCTGGGTTGCTTGTTACAAAGTCGAGAAAAAGCACTTCCCTCCGGAAAACCGGCCCTGTATTTCCTCGCCGTCCTTCCAGGAGCCCTTTTCCGGCGATAATTCCCCGTTGGATACTCACCGGCTCTCGGCCAGTTGCTATCCCAAAGACATTGCTCAAAGCGTAAACCCAAGTGCCAGGCTCAGTCTTCGCAGTCGAGCGTTGCAAGTCAAACCAGCTCTCGCATTCTGTGTCTATCTTAAGAAGAGCAAGTTCTAGCCGGGGGTTTACATGCAGCACTTCGCCGGTAAATCGCCGACCATCTGCGAGGATCACCGTGACCCCCGGCTCAACCAGCACATGGCTCCACGCGGTCAGCACAAGGCCATCTCGTGAAATGAGGATTCCCGTTTGATGAGGCTCAAGGCCCAGATATCCGCCCGCACCAACAATTTTCACGACTTTGGCCGCGGCCTCGGCAAGAACTCCCGAAATGCTTTCTGAACCTGCGAGCGGAATCTTCGAACCCTGACCTAAAGGACCTTCCGCCAGCAGGAAAAGGGAGACCAAACCCGCTAACCACCTGAGCTTAACGCAATTCATAGCTCAATAAGTCTCCCCTGAATTCCCGAACCGGGGATGTTTGGGTAAGACCCCGGCTTTGAATCTTCCACTTCGAACGAGTTTGGTTAAACGGCAGAAAGGAAACACGTTGCGACCATGTAAACAAAGCTCAAATCCTTCCTCACGGTCTTTCCCTAGTCACCCCTTCAAGGGTTGAGCGGTAGTTCAATTGCGTTTGATCTGAGCATGAACGTGTCGCATTCCAAAGCCGGCACAATGTCAGGTCCTACCCACGTTTTCGGTCCGGAAATTGTGGCTGAACTCCGCTGTCTTAAACGGCGTGGAACTTTGCTTTTGCCTCGTACATCCCCACCTTTTGCGAGCCCGCTGAACATAAAAAGGGGAAGGTATTACCTGGAACTCCCCACCACGAACTTTTCCACCCGGAAATCCCCAACTACCAATTCGCCAATCCGGACGTTGATTTGCTGAGGCACAGTCAACTCGCCGACACTCTCGAAACTGTCGAATCGGATCTCCCACAGATCCTGATGACGATCGTACTCCAACTCGAGCCCAAGAAGTAACCCCTCGTGGAAGAACCAACGACACTCGCTAACGCCAAAGCCGGCTGCTAACACATCCACCATCGGTCCACGACCGAGGTGCGGCTGTTGGCCCCAGCAGTAAAGATCCGGAAAAGCCGAACTTCCTCCCACCGCCAGCTGTCGCCACAAATACATCGCCAAAAACATTCCTTGCGGTTCTGGAGGGGCGAGTTCCTCTGATGAACTTGGTCGGGTGGCATTCCACACTATTTGGGAAGTTCCTAAGCGAAGGATACACCCATCATCCCCAATCTCCAGCTGAAAGGATCCACCCGAGGATAACCTGCCGGCCAAGACCCATGGCCCCCGGGCATTCTGAAGTTTCTGTCTTACTGCCCACTCCCGAAGAATATGGTCTTGTCGGAGGCGATTGAAATAGAAATTGGCAAATCCCCGGCGAGCTTCATAGTAGGGACGAAGCGACGGCGGCAGCTCAAAAACATCCTTTGGCTGGGACAAGTTTGCCGGGTTCTCTGACGGAGGGTCTTCCGGAGGTAAAGCCAAATTCGCAGAAATCCGTTCCATTTTTTCCAACAGTTCAGCTTCAGAATGCAAGGGGAGGAGCCGGACCATTATTTCTGACTCCACATTTCCTCGGCGAAACACTAGTGGCACCCGCCATCCCGGTGGGAAAGTTCCCAGCACATTCTTTAGATCATTGGGTTCTAAGATGGGGCGGTCGGCAAAGCGAACGATTTCATCATCCACGCGAAGCCCCCGCCGATATGCATCTGAAGTTTCAAGAATGCTCGTGACCACCGGAGCTCCTTGGGCGTCGCTTCCCACCCGAAACCCCAAACTGGCATGGTCCACAATTCGCCCGGCCAACAAGTGACCCAAAAAACGCTTGATCTGATTGATCGAAATTGCAAATCCCACACCTACATTAATCCGGCCGCGACGGTCAAACGAAGCTCGACCATTGATGCCTATCAGCCGACCGGCCTTATCGAACATCGGACCGCCAGAATTCCCCGGGTTGATGGATGCATCTGTTTGGAGGCAGTCCGTGTACTCTAAGATGGTATCCGCGGGGTGCTGGTAGCGGTGTACACCAGAGATAATGCCGTGAGTGACCGTGGGTTGTAAATCGGTGGCCAGCATGAACGGATTTCCCATTACAAACACTTCGTCGCCCACCCGGACGTCGTCACTGTCGCCCAGCACCGCAAAGGGGAATTCTTCCCGTCCCACTAGTTTGATAAGAGCAACATCCCCCACGGGATCCCAACCTACGGTGATGGCATCGTAGAGATTGCCATCGGGCAGGCCACACTTTAAAGCAATCCCACAGGGTGCCGCCACGTGGAAGTTGGTGAGGGCATAACCTTCGGGAGAAATAAGGACTCCTGAACCGCCGGCTTGGCCTGATAGTGAAAAAATAGCCACTACACAAGGGCTAACCCGGCGGATGATCTCTATCCGCTCCCTCTCTCGGGCTAAGACTGCCTCTGGTATTGCCTCCTCGACGGGAGTCACCTCTTGCCCCGAGATTTGAACCCCCTGCCCCGCCTCGGTCGGATTTTGCCTCGCAGCATTGCCCTCCGCCTTGACCTGAAGTTGGCCAACAGTCGTTGGGCCATCCAACGACAAGCAAAGGACAACGAGGGGAACCCAAGTTTGGCTCACGATCCTCCGGATGTTGCCCTTCTCCCATGGGATCAAATTTTTCTTCACCCGAGTTCTGTTTGAGCTCACTGGGGCTCTTCCTTTAAATGAGCAAAAAGTTGTTAGTCGGTTGAGAGAATCACGATTTCCGGAGTGAGGGATTGAGGCTTTGTGGAGAACCTCCCAACCTAGAACTTCCGAATCACCATTCCCTCCTTGACCTCAAGGAAAACCCCGAGAGCCGATCCGGTCTTGGCTTCCACCTTCAGCCGCAAAGTTCGGCTTGTCCCGAGGTCGAGCCCCACTTCCTCCGAACGCCCTATTTCCAAACAAACCTCTTTTGTTAGACCTGCTTCACTGGCCCATTCTGCTCGAAGCACGGTATTGACAGGGCCTTTAGAGACGACCCGGACATAGGCGGAAAGTTCCCAAGCCCCTTCCGGCAATTGCCAAAGTACCTCAGACCCAACCGGAAAGAGAAGCGTCGGTATATCCTCCGACAAAAACTCCTCTGCGGATTCCTTGCCCAACGGCGGCAGGAGAAGTGCCGTAAGAGCTCCCTCTAATCCCGGCAAAGGCAAAATCGGAAAGTACCTTGCCCGGAGCACAGGCAGCCGGTCCAACGAGATTACCCTTCCATGACGGAAGTCCACTTTTGAGATCTCATGCCACGGGAGAGCAAGCACCACACCTGACCCAATCTCTGCCTGGATCTTTTGGCCATCTCCCAACAGTTGGGAAGCAAGTATCTGAGAGCCGCCGCGGTGCTCGACTCGGGCTACCAAGGCCTGCTCAGAGGTTGTCGACAGTCCGCCGAGTTTAAGCCCGAGCAATCGCGAAGTGGCAATCGTAAACCGCTCTCCCTCCACCTCGAACTCCAACTCTGCTTCCCTTAGCCCGTGGACTGCACCTGAATAGTAGTCCACATTCGAGTCGAAAATGACTGCGATCCAGTCCTTGTCCTCTGGTCGCTTTAGTAGCTCGGTCCACGCGGTGGAAACCCCCTCCGAAAGGGCACGAAAACGAACAGCTTGCACCGCCCGCCATGGCAGACGTATGGGATCCCCCACGCTTCCTGCAAGTTGACACTCCAGGGACCGGCCACCCTCTGAACTTGTAAGCCTCTGGCATACAAGGATCGAGCCCTGCCGAAGGTGCACCCAACGGTTTTCCTGGGTTGAATTCGCTGACAGACTAATTTGCCTCGAAACATCCTCCGCAATTACCGGGACTAGAGAAAAGACTTCAGGTAGGTTCAAGAAGATGACCTTGCCAGAGTTCTCCTGCAGAACCACGCCACGACTGGTTAGCTCCAAGAGTTTCCCGACGACTTCTTGCCCCCCTTTCCCTGTAACCTTCATCACCGGCTCTTGAAGGGGTGTCCGCGGGAACTCTTGGGGAACTTCGGAAGGCTGGCCGCTCGAAAGGCAAAAGAAAAACCCTAGCAAACCCGCAATTGTGGGCATGCTTAAGTCAAAGCGAATTAGATAGAGCAAAGTAAAAACCTGCGGCAAATGGATTCTCATCACCTATCCACGTTTGACGACTCATTCATCGAGATGTGACGACAAACTCATCTTGCGTACCAGTAGTGAACACCTGCTCTCCATTTTACAAATCCGAGCCGATAGCCCGGCTTTGCCCATCGACTAACTGACGGTATCGGGTTACAACCGGAACACGTCCTGATAATCGTGACAGAGCTACCAAAGCCTTTCGGTCTCCGTTGGACCAAGTTGCAGTCCGCGGGGGATGTGCAGAGTTCGCCTTTGCCCCACCGCGAAAATGTTCAGCTTACATTGCACCACCGTGTTTTCTTCCGGCGGTACTATGGAACCTGAGGATTGGCCCGCGGTTTGTTTTCGGAATCTTCGGCCAACCGACGGAAATATTGCTCAATTGCCTGACGATAATGCGGCGGAAATTCCCGGTAGATCATCTGAAGGGCTTCCTCCCGATCCTTGGGCGGCAGATCTCCCCACTTTGCCGGTCCTCCCAGGGGCCTTCGCGGAGCCTCCCCGGCACCTTTGCCGCCCAAAGGGAGACTTTCTTCAGCAGGCGAGACGGATCTGGTGCTTCCCTGGGATGCCACTTGTGCCTTCTTTTGTTTGCGAGATGCTTCCTCGATCAACCGATCTAGTGTCTCCAGAATCCGGTCTTGAAGAGGCACGAGTTGGGCATCGTTTCGGCCAAATTCTAACCTCCTGGCTACATCCCCCATCCACTGCGAAGCCTGCCGTAATGGGCTTGATTCCCATTTACTTGTCTCTGCCACGATCATCCGGGCGACTAGTTGATACCTTGCGGGAATTACCCCGGCCCGATCCAAAAGCCATTGACAAGCCTCTCGGGCCTCTTTCCCATTGCCTAATTGGTATTCCGTAATGGCCCTCGAGTAGTACACCACCTCCGGGGTAGGACTTGCTTCAGGTGGAAAAATGTATAGTAACTCTTTGGCCTCATCGAAAAGCCCCACCTGCACCAGTCCTAACGCCAGCCAGGTAGCCACCGTCGCTCGAACCGAGTTGGGCAGACCAGGATCTGTAACCAGATTCTTTCCGTGGGCGGAGGTGACCCAGGAATCTTCGAGCTTGTGCGATTCTTCCCCCCGCCTTTCGTTTTTGTAGGCTAGCCCCGGTATTCCGCCAACAATCTTCCAGGCTGCAATCTCCGTTCCCTGAGGATCTACCAAAGCAAATAGTTGCACCCAATGCTGCAATCGTTCTACGGGATCACCGTCCCCAGCCTTATCAAGAAGGGACTCAACTTGCTTGCGGAGACTCGGACTGTCTGCCCGGGAGAGGACCCAGCCAGAAAATTCTTCTTGGGCGTTCATTTCTGATGATCCCAGAGGTGCGGGCTTCCCCGAGCCTTCGGGTGCCCCAGTCTTTTGCTCTGCCGATTGCAAAACCTCGGGCTGGGATGCTTCATTGAACACTAGAACCACTTGGGCTAAGCGGCATTCCTCGGGGTCTCTCTCGGAGTGGCTTTCGATCCCCCAAGAAACCTCCTGCCCGCAAGCAAAGAAAGTGATGCCAAACGCAATTAGGCTAGCCAAGTGTCTCCAGATCATTTACCGGCTTAGACCTTGATCGAATTTTTCACGCTCAAGATTCAATTCGAAGCTCTGAGTAGGTTAAACCATCTAGACCATCACAAGCGTGGTCCAGGCCCTCTACATTTTCCTCAGTTACCCCGCTGTCTATGGTGGTTGTAAGCCGCCACTTCCACACTTGGAAGGAATTGTGAAGTGCTTCCCCTTGATGCCGAGTCTACAACCTTACGGTCCCAGGCGGGCCGAGAGAGTGCGAGTTATTTCCTGCAAGCGAGCTTGACGTTCCGCAAGATTCCGTAAAGCCTCGCGGAGCCGGTCGTTATTGTCGCCGGCTTCCTGCAGCCAGCCGAGGCACTCCTCCGTACGGGTTCGAATCCGATGCTGGAGAGCACGAATCATTCGCAATTCCGCCAGTAAATTGACAAACGGCATTTTTCCGGGACCGAAGCCTCCCCCCTCCTGGTCTTCCCCCCGCTCCAGCTCAGCAAGTCTTTCCTGCAAGGTGTCCAAAATTTCCTGGAGGGCCGCGATAATCCCCTGCTGGGTGGAACGATTCAACGGTCCCAAATCTTTGCGGGCAAATAGTTCCTCCACCAGCTGGATATCGCTTTTTACCTGGCGGATTGCCTCTAACATCGCTCCGGCCGTCCCGTCTTCTTCAAGGATAAAGGCCGCCTGGTCTGCTTCCAAGCCGACCATGCTTTGCTGCCGTCGAAGGCGGGAAATAGCAAGATCTAATTCTCGGCTTTCCTCTGTTTCCTGCTGGGAGGCGAGGGAAACGGTTTCTTCGTACACTTTGCGTTGAATGGTGAGCATTCGCTCGATCCGAGTTCGCAGATCGGTGAGCATCCGGGCAAGCTCTTCTTGGCGGAGCTGCCGGAGGATTTTTTCCAGTTGAGCTTTGGCGGCCTCAAGCTCTCGTAAAGCTTCTTCCTGCTCTTGAAGGGCCTCGCGACGTTTGGCATCGGCCAATCGTCTGGCGGCCTCCTGCATCCTTTGCTGAGCGGCTTCCACGGACTTGGCAGCTTCCTCGCGGGAACGAGAAGAGTCGGGAGATGACGGCGAAGCTCCCGATCCCCCACTAGAACGCGTACCTTGAGAAGGGGCAGAACCGGAAGGTGGAGTGTCCCCTTCGTTCCCTTCGCCAATTTGGTTTTCCCGTTTACCGCCTTCTTCCTCCCGCGAGCCTTCTCCAGCTTTTGAAGCCTCGGGGGATTCACCGTCCTCTCCCGTGGCCTTCCCGCCCGGCGAAGGACTTTTCCCATTGGAAGTTCTCCCTCCGGGATGTGAACTTTCCTGGTCCGAACCCTTCAATTTCTTTGCCAGCTCACCTGCCTCCTCGGCTAATCGGGATTGCTCCGGGGCTAATGCCGGAGGGGATTGATCATTGCGGGCGGAGCGGGCATGGAGATCCTTCTGACGCCGAGTGACCTCCCCCAGTTCCCGAATGAGTCTTTCCAACTCCTGCCGTTGTGCTTGCAAAAGGCGGTCGCGATCCTCCGCCAGAAGGATTTCTAAAATCCGCCGGAGATCTGCGAGAATCTGTTCTTCCTCCTCGATAGCCGCCGCTAGCCGACCTTCCGCCACAAGTTTGGCAGCTCGTTTCATTCGCATGCTTAATGCCAGTTCTTCCGCCTCGCGAATAGCCCTCCGCACAAGAGCTGCTCGCGAAGGTTCCCGCGGACCACTTAGTTCAGCTAAACGCAGGAGAACCCCTTGGAGCCGCTCAAACGCCTGGGCCACCTCCTCCTGGCGAGAGACCAAAGACCCACTTTCGGGGAGATCGCCCGGCACTTCGCCGTGGGCCAAGAGAAGCCCCAGCTGAAAGAGGCAAATTCCCCCAAGAAGCAAACACCATCTATAAATCATCCGGCGGAACCGGACGGCCCTGGCCAGGAAAGAAGACCGGCTCCCGAGCCATATCTGCCCAACTACAACCGAGGTACCTGGGGAAATGTTCATTCCCAAATGGACTCCGAAATGGATTAAGGCCTACCTTGAAGGATTTCTCGCAACTTGCGGCGATGCTCTTCTCGCGTTGCCTCCAAGGTTTCTTCTTGGGCCTGGATGATCTGCCGAAGGATCTCCGTTGCCCGGCGGATGTCCTCAAGTTCCAGCATGGCATCTCTTGCCGCCGAAAGCAACCTGATGGTTTCACTTAAGCTTGACATGATTGGCTTAAGCCATGCCGAGGGGTCGGGAGGAATCCTATTTCCCCCGGCTTCCAGAAGCTCCCTGGCCTGCGAAAGAAGGGAAGTCATTTCCGGGAAGTGTTGATCCAGGACTTGCGACAGGGGTGGTTCTACTCGCAGTTCAAGCCGCTCAAGCCACGAGGCGGCATCCAACCGGTTCTGAACCAATTCTTGGCGGATTTGCTTGATTCCCGACCGGACTGCCCGAACTTCGTGATTACTTTTGGCGAGCTGTTCCTCTGCCCGGCTAACTGGCCGCTTAACGAAGGATCCGGCAAATTGTGACGGAGGTTTGCTTTGCCTGGCCTGCCCTGCTTCTTCTTTTCCCGATTGCTGATCCCCTGTTGGCTTGGAATCTTGAGCTTCCAGATTGTCTGGAGTGAAGTTTGCGGAAAAGTTTACGGTATTCCCCGCTGTCTCCTGGAGAAAACGGTGTAACTCTCGTAGCTCAGAAATAGTTTGGTCTAGGTGCTGGCGAAGCAATATCTCGCGTTTTTCCAGGAGCAAGCGGAGTTGCTCCGGAGTCACGACTTCCAAGCTCCAAGACGGGCTTTCCGCCTTGTTGGGTTGGTCTCGGAGATCACACCAGTCAAACGCTCTGATTTGGAGACGTAACTTGGTACCGGGCGATAAGCCGAGGGGAGCAAGATCCACCGAGGACTCCAGAGAATGTCGGGCCACCGGATCGGGGAACTCAACGAGCAACGTCGGCATCCCCGCCGCCGGCTCTGCGGCTCCCTCCGTGACTGCCGCAAGCAGCACTTCAATCCTTGCCAGGCCGTGATCATCCTCCACATCTCCGACAAGATGGAGCCTTGCCTCCGGTGTTACCGCGGGACCAACCCCTTGGAGTTCTACGTTTAGTTTCGGCGGTTGGTCCCTCACCGGTGTTATGGAAATTGGGATGGGATGAACGGTCCCAAGGCCATCGACATCCGTTAACCAAATCCGCAGTTCTTGTGGTTTCAAAACGGGGCCAAGATCATAAGAAAACTCCTCGTAGGCCAACGATTCCCCAATCTCTCGACTGAGGGATTCCCAAATTTTGAGGAGTTCCCGAAACTGCTGCCCAATTTGCCAAGCCGGGATTGGTTCTGATCTTGGGGGATTACCAAGTTCCCCTTGAAGCTTTAACACAAAGCTTTTTGCCCGATCGACCAAGCTGGCTGGGGGAGTTGCGTCACTGGGGTTTTCCAAATGTGCCGTAGTCCATTTTCGGTCGGATTTGCCCGGTTTGGAATCCGCATTCGTTCCGCGTTTGCCGAGCACTTCCTCAACCCAGGATAAATCCGTAAAACCATGTTCCAACTGCTGGAAGACCTTCCCCAAACGCGGGGCCAAATCTTCCCATTTCCCATTCCGTAAAAACTCGCGAAAAATTGCCTCAATCTCCTGGCCCACTTTATGAATTTCCCGCCACTCCGCGGGACAGTATTCTTTGATGTTCTCGTCCACCCCCACCCGGACAATAATCACCGGTCGCGAAGGCATCATCCTTATCTGAACATACGTTCCCTCAGGCACTCTCAACATGCTTGCTGAAGGAAGGATTTCCTCCGACCGACGCAAATAGGTCGGAAACCGACACCGTGCTTCTAGCCGGCGGATTCCCGGCGGGTCTTTGGGGATGATAGCCAATCCGGTAAGTCGGTAGTCCCCTCCTGCTAGCGAAACGGTCGTGGCATCGAAGAGTTCCGATAGTCGAACCATATGCCGTTGGAAGGGACCGTCGGCCACCACCCCTTCGCGAAACATCCACAACTCCCGTCGCAAGCCCGAGGGATCCTCGAGCCGGAGTTTGAGTACCCGAGGTACCCAAGGCATGGAAAGATCCACCGCCGCCGTGATCTCGATCGGCTGGCCTTTCGCCACCACCCACTTTCCGTCGTAAAAGCCCTCAAGGACAATTCCCGTCCGCAGAGGCCAGGGACGATCTTCCAACCGGAGCCACCGGGCGGCCCAAACGGACACCTCTTCTGGAGCATGGAGCATGTGAAGGATTACGACCCCCACACAGAGGGCTGCCACAAGGGTTTGGCGAACTAGTGGTCCAAAGCGAACCACCCTCGCAACTCGTAGTCCTACAATTCGGGTTTCCGCCTCCCTTAATGTTTGCCGAACGAACGCTTGCCGGTACGGATTCACTTCGCTAGGGCCGTCGGAGCCTTCATTCACCAACTCCGCGGCTGTTACTAGCAGTTCGTCAAGCTGGGGATTTACTCGTTCCACGAGAAGAGCTAGTTGGGGCAATCGCAGGCGGCGGAAAATGCTTCGCCCCCAAGACCATAGCCCCCAGGTCATGACCGCTCCCGCCAGCACAATCGCAAGAAACTTACGAGCCCCGATCGGCACTCCCCACCCACGGTCCACCCAGTAAGTGATCCAAAAAAGAACCGAAACTGCGATCAAGAGCCAGGCGGCCAGTTGGAGGACCAAATATCCCCGCAAGAGTGCTCGCAAATTCCCCAACTTACGCCGAAGGAGAAAGTACTCCCCTCGGGGAGAGTGGCCCACCTTTACCCGCCAACTCTCAGGTGAGCGTGATTCTAATTCAACTCCTTTGCCCACGTTCATTGATGGTCTACTCGCCTTAACCGATGGAACCGAAGAAAGATCGGCCGTCCACTCCAGCTTTTTGCGGTGATGTGGAAGTTCAGTTGGGATACTCGCCAAAAGGTTTTAACTTGCATTTGTGCCCCCTAATTACACTAAGGCCCATGACAGCGGATGGCCCCGGATGTCAACTATTTCGTCTCACCGCCTGACCGCTCTTACGGAACCACCGTTTAGTTAGCAAATCTCGAGAGGCCGGAAACAAATCTAATGGACCTCTTTTGCCTTTCTTGAAATGAATGTCCCCTGGGTTATCCGGGGCTCAACGTCGTTATATTGCTGTGATTGACCACTTCGCAATGACCTGCATAGTTGTGCGGATGTTCATAGCGTTACGACATCTTCCACAATCTTCTTAAGGCCCATTCGCATGAAAGCAGAAAAACAGCAATTCCTAACAAAACCCAATCCAGGGGAACCCTAAGTCCTTCTAACCACCTTGCCCATTCCCGTTCGGAAACCGATCCGTTCTCGCGGACATTCACACCCAGGACGGCTGCCAGGAGATGCCCAAAGGTCGGGCGGAGAGCAGCTCCCAATACCGGTTCCACGCGAGTTCTTTCGGGCAATCGCTTAAGGACAAACTCTTCCGACGACGGGTCGACCGCCAAGGCGGGGGCTCTGTAATAATGCCCACCTGTACTTTCTGCCAGCTGCCGCAAAAGAGGTTCGTTTCGTACGAGCTGTCTTTCTTCTAACTGAGGAAGTTCCACGCGAAAACGTCGCTGAACCTGCTGGGTGGCATCGTCGGGGGGAACTGCCACCACGATGTATTCTCCCAACTTTCGGGGCAAAAACGATCCGCGAAAACTCCCCCTCTCCCCGGGGATGCTCGTCAGATTCACACGCGACCAAAAGCCCTCAGGTCCTGAGATTTGAATCGGGAACACATCCCGCTCAAGTGGATCCATCCGGGCATCCCAAGCCTGAACTCGAAGGAAAACCGTATCCCCCTGAAAATAACCCTCCCGGTCAGTAGTCAGAAGTAACCGGGGCGAACCCCGGTAAAGCCGCCCTTGGGCCACGTGCCGAATCAACTGGCTCCAGAATCGCTCGAAATGACGCTCATCTAAACTCCGAAGTCGCCAGGTCTCAAGACTTCCGATGTAAAAGACCCGACCTGCCCCATAGAACTGCTCGGCCAAATAGATGGGCGGCCGACCCAATTCAAAAGAACGGGGATCGCTGAAATGGGCCAGAACCGTAGCCCCCTTTTTCGCTTCCACAGCTTGTAAACAACTGAATACACCAGGGAATCGCCTCCACACCTCTTCCGCCGAGCGATCCCCAGGTTCCAAGCTCAGGTACGGAGCGGAACGGCCTTCCAAGGTAAGCTGCAACGGCCAAGGATCTGAGCTGGTGTACATTCCCAAGGCTGAAGGAGCCAAATCCCTGCGGAGAACTACCGGGTAAAGCCGCAGGATAGTGTCACAACGTGGATCTGCCCGCCACCCGGCGACACTGTCCCCGGCATGCACTGCTCCTGCACACAGGATCAGTCCTCCCCCCTGTTCGGCTACCCATCGTTCCAAGGTTTCGAGGACCTTGGAAAGATAGGCTTCCCCCGCGGCTAACTTTCGCCAGTCCGGATCAATTGCCACAATACAGTCGTACCCGGAAAGCTCTTCCAGACTTTGGGGGAAACCGGTCAAGACCTCATCAGCCTCCTGCGAGATCCCGGGCGGAGCACTTTGCAGCAAGACTGCACTAAAGACATTCAGATCTCGGTACAATAGGGACCGTAAAAATTGATAATCCCGGCTCGGACCGCCGGCTAACACTAGCACTCGGAGTGGGCGATCGACCACCTCCACTTGTGCCTCTCGAGCGTTATTTTCCTTGAGCAAATCAGTCCCCCCAGGTACCACCTGGGCCAACACCCGATACCGCCCTGTTTGGGTCAAAGCCACTTCAAACCTTACCGTTGCCGAGGAATCCTCCTTGGAAAGGGTAACAGACCGTGCTTCCTGAACGCCCGACCGATCAGCCGGCAAGTTGACTCGTACAGAAGCTGAATCCTCCACCCGAGCATGGAACACCGCTTTTTCTTCAGTAGCTGCCCCCAATGGCCTTCCAGCTCCCTGGGCAGAGGAGTCCCTTTGGCCTGGCGATACCGCGGAGAACCCCTCATCAGTCCCCACCGGCCGAAGCGATATCTCTACCTGAACCGGCCCTTCCCAATTCTCCCCGGCAACCACCACAACAACTGGGAAAGGATCCTTCGGCCGTACCTGGCTTGGCACCTCTAGTTGAGCAATCCGCACGTCGGGTGTTGCCTTGGTCGGTCCAAACCCTAGCGTGAGGATGGGAACCTGTAACTCGCGAGCAACTTGCACCGCTTCGGCGATGGAAGTGCCAGCATTTTGCCCGCCGTCCGATAGAACAATAATTCCCGCCAGTGCTTCGCCTTGGTGGTCTTTAAGGATCTGAACCAAGGCATCTCCCAAGCGAGTTTCCCTGCCGGTGGGAGTTAGCTCCCGGAGGCGACCGAGAATCTCCTCCCCGAGGGCAATCTCTTCTTGCCTGACAAGGTTCGAGGCTTCCCCTTCATTCGTTTCTTTGCTCTCTAAAGACGGCCGCAGCCAAGTGGCGTTTCCCCCGCTTGCATCCGCAGCTTGTGCCCTTTGGCCCACTTTGTGCCAAACGCCTAAAAGCCGAGGCAAGCCTTCGTCGAAGAGGTAAACAATCGTCTCATGATTTCCAGCAAGATGATCGCACAACCGTCCCTGAGAAAGTAGTTTTACTGCTTCATCCCAACGACTGTTCCCAGCCAGAATGCTTCCCCCTCCTGGGGCACCATCTGGCTTGCCTCCCTCGGAGTAAGGCAATTCCGCGGGGAAAAGCATGCTCGAACTCGTGTCTAGAAGCAGTACCACTTTGCTCCAGTAGTGCCGTTCCGCTTGAATCCGCAACCGGGGATCAAGAAACCATACCAGGATGGCAACGAGTCCGCCAACTCGCAAGAAAGCAAGCCAGAGTGATCTTTTGGTCCAACCTAGTCGAAACTCCAACCAGGAAAAGAAAGCACATCCGAGGACCGCTATCCCCACCAAAGCGACACCCCAGCCGGCTTGGACACCCGGCAATCGGCCCCATTCGAATAACCGTCCAACTTCATACTCGATCATGAAAATGCCAACTTACACTTCAGTGCTCGAAAGGCCTTCAGGCTTCATCCATCCTCTTAAAAACAAGGGACTCAAGTTTGGCCAGAAATTAATGACTTTGCATTTCCAAAGACTCGAACAGAGCTTTGCAACGGCACGTGGGCTTTGGTTGAAGGCCGGATCCCCCGCGGTTGCCCGATAAATCACAGAGGTTCTGCCTTTTTTCTCCTTCGGTGAGTACCCTCCTTTCCGGAGAAGTCATCGTTCGAAGGACTAAATTGCCCCGAAGGATCAAATTGCCCAACCGCCCTGTCCAATCTGCCCAAAAGTAGGCAGCCGGTTCTCCGGGGCCCAGCCCCGCTTTACCGGGCCGCTAACTTCGGGGGGCGATCCATTAACCGAACAATCCCCCGAGTACCTCCCCACCCATTGGTTCTGCTAGAAGAAAGGGCGCGAACCATCAAAAAGGATAAAGCCCGTTCTAAAATCAGGAGACCCAGAAGCAACCCCAAGCAGGGCACGGCAAGATCCGCGGTCTCCGTCCGGGGCGAGTAACTGGCCAAATTGGCAGCGGTTGTGACTTCCATCGGGATTCCAGCTAAGACCTGCCGAAGTTGCTCGGCGGGTGCGGTTCGGAGATCACTTTCGCGACAGTCAACATTACCCGCGAAGATTTGAACCCTCTTTTCCCCCGGCTTCAATTCCCATTCTATCTCTCCGAACCCTGGGGTGGTTACCGCAGGCAGCTGGATCATACCCTCCTGCAATCGCTCGGGGGGTAGCTCCGATAGCACTTCCATGCCGGGAAGCCGATAGCGAACCGAAGCAGGAAGTTCCGCTTCCGGCAACGAAATCGGAAGACTTTCGCCGATAGTGACCGGGGGCAGCCCCACCGGTTTGCGAGCCAAGTAACCCACAAGCTCAAGGAGGGTGACAACATAACTGGGACTAACCCGGGCCCAGTTATTCCACCGGGGGCCTGCCGTGGTGGCTATTATCCCGGTCTTTCCGGTGCCAAAAGTGAAAAGAATCCCAAGGGGTGAACTGTCGGCAAGCCGAATAAAAATCTGAGGTGTTTTCTCCCCACTGATGTCCTCTTTTCCCTCCACCGGCATATACCGTGTGATAAACACGGAACTCGCCAAGGGGCCTGTGAGTCCTTTCAAAGCCGGCAAAGCGGGATGAGCCTCAAAGCGGAGGTTCCCCTCGCCCAGTAGTGTGGCAGCTCGATCTTGCGGGGGACTCAATGTTACCGGGAACAGTCCCCGGCCCCCCCGGCAAAACTGCTCTTCAAAAATTGCGGGATCTACTTTTTCTCCCACGAAGTAAAGAAGCCCTCCACCCCCGGCCACGAAACGTTCCAGCTGAGCAAGCACCGACGGTTCTAACCGGCCGGCATTCATCAGAATGACCAAATCCCAGAGATCAAAATCCTCTGCCGAAAGTGCACCGGCCCATACCCGTCGGCACGCAACTCCCGTTTCCACGAGTCCCCCCGGAGCCAAAGCAGTCTCCACAAATTGGGCATCGGTTCCTTGAGGATCCCCATCCGCAAGGAGCACTTGCACCGCCTTGGCCACCGGAAGGACACAATACCGTCGGTTGTCGGCCTCAAGTACATCGCCACCAATCTCCGCCGTAATCGACAATTCTCCTGACCGGGGAGGCACTAGAAAGAATTCTTGAAAAGCCACCTGCCCGGCCGGAATCTCCGGGAAAGCTACTGGAGGCAACACTTGACTTTCACAATAAATCAGCACCGGAAGATCCCGCACAGGCCGATCGGAGTAATTCCCGACTCCGACACGAAGCTTTACCGGTACCCCCTCAACACAGCTTCCACCCGTTCTCTCTAAAGTTACCACTGCGAGGTTTCTCGGCCTTTCCGACTCCCGGCAGCAAACCAGGGTGAGCCGTGCCTTCCGCTCCAACAGCCGATTGCGGATCATGGCAAGCTGGGACGACGAATCCCAATCGTCCTTTTGAAAATCCGAGAACAGGACGATCTCCACACTTTCTTCCGGGGCAAGTTCCGCAATTTCCAAAGCCCTTTCCAAAGCATAGAAAGCGGACACCGCCGCAAATGACGGAGAAAAAGCCCGAACAAGGCCGTCGACCCGGGGAGTAACCTCCGGAGTTATCATCTCGCCGGCCAAATCGGGACGGAGTTGGCCGGGGCGAGCTTGCGAGAACCGAAGGAGGGTAAGGCGGAAGGATCCCTCACCAGCAGCAACCTGTTGCAACAGGGACCTCAGGGCGTCCTTTGCCCGGTCAAACGTGCTCTCGGTCCCCCCGAGGGGATCGATCGCTTGCATCGAAAGGGTATCATCCAAAAGAAGCAGCAGATGAACCTGCCTCCCGAAAAGCTCGGAACCCCATAGGCCGGAATTAAGCTGGGGACGAGCGAATAAGAAGATCGCAGTTGCGAATACCAGGATCCGCAAGGCTAGCAAAAGCCATTCCCGAAGCAACACTCGGACCTTGTAGCGGTGCTGGCTTTCCATTAAGAAACGGGTTGCAGCGAACCGAACCCGCTGATACCGGAGCCGGTTGATCAGATGGATAATCACCGGTATAGCGATCAACGGTAAAGCCCATAAAAATTCCGGTCGGGCAAATTGGATCATTATTCGATTCTTCGATCTCTCCTCTGAAATTGTCTCTTGCCCATCTCAAGTTGATCCTACCCTCTCGCCTATAAACCTTTAAGGCAATTGGCCGCGTAGTACCGCCCCACCGTTCAAGTAGAGGCCGAAGGGATCCTCTCGTGCAAAGAATAGGAAAGATAGCCCGAAGCAAGTCTCCCAACTGGGTTCTGCCCGATTTGGTTCCCCCCAAGTCAGGACTTGCTGTGCGATTTGAGGGACCACCGCTATTTGTCGCCGGACCCTGACCCGCTCCTGGGGTGACCACCTCTGGTGGAGCTGCCTGCTAAAACGAGAACGCAAACAAACCTCAGCCGACGGTTCTTGACTCCCCAAACCACCCCCTTCATTAAGCTGTTAAGTCCCTCTTCATTTCAGTACCCCAGAAGAATTTTTGAGCTGGGGGAACTCCGAACATGAATAAAGATTTACCTACTCCAGCTTAAATTCACCCTCTTTGGAGCGACCCCCGGAGGGATTTCCGCCACACTACGTTCCCAAAACGTTAGCAACCCGTCACGGAGTGCGGAACTGTCCCGCGGAGGCTCGAAACTGACCAAAAGATTCAACCCTTCCCTTTCGGGGCTTCCTAATCAGGCGGAGGTTTTTCCAAGTCCCGTCGACCATACCAATCTTACGGAGGACGTCGCTCTTTAAAGCAGGATACCCACAAAAAGCCGATGCCCGAAAAAGACGGCCCCCCTGTACGTCTACAACGTTCCTTTGGTGCTCGGAATATCCCCACGACGGGGATCCCTCTCGACTGCTTGGCGAAAAGCTTTGGCTATAGCCTTGAAGATTCCCTCGGCCAAATGATGGCTATTTCGACCATAGTGCACCATCACATGAAGGTTGCACGGTACGTTCATGGCGACAGCATGCCAAAAATCGGCCACCAATTCGCTGGGAAAATCCCCAATTCTTTCGGCAGGAATCCGCTTTCCTTTCACCACAAAATACGGTCGGCCCCCTAAATCCACGGCGGCACTCACTAATGACTCTTCCATAGGCAATTGGCACCAGCCATATCGCTGTATCCCCACTTTCTCCCCTAACGCCTCCCGGATAGCCGATCCCAGGCAGATCCCCACATCCTCCACGGTATGGTGCTGGTCCACGTGGAGGTCCCCCCGAGCCTCCACCTCTACATCAATAAGAGAGTGCTTGGCGAAAAGTTCCAACATATGCTGGAAGAAACCGATTGGCACATTGATTCGGGAACTACCGTTGCCATCTAAATTGACGGTCACCCGAACGGCAGTCTCAGCTGTGGTCCGAGATACTTCAGCTTTGCGAACCGCCATGGAATTTACAACCTTGACATTGCCATCACGCAATTGACTTCAACCCGGTTCGCCTGGATCTCACCCGAATCATCCTCGCATTAACTTTACTGTTGTTACGCTCGGAGACTCAGCTTGCCCCAAAAGTTACTCTAGGACGGCTGTCCGGGGCTTTCCAACCGCTTTTTTGCAAGATTCCGATTCAGCTTAACCAACCCCGCGGAAAACCTCCGGGAAAGTAAGGTTAGCCCAACTCGGCCCAATGCTCCCTGTCCCCTAGTCCGCGCTGTCTTTTGAATTGTAAAACGACCTCGGGCTGGGAAATTTAACTGCCCCGAAATCTCGAAGAGTCTTCAACATGAAGTTCCTTCCCGACTAATGGTCGGGACACTTTGCAAAGGGTGCCTTGGCTTAAAGTAGAATCAGCTTGCCTTCGAACCCGGAGAGCAATTTAGCCTGCCGCAAATCAACAGTGTAAAAAAACATCCAATCGTTAAAACGTGGTTTTGGGAGGGCTCTCTCCGCACTACTAGCGACCGACGAACACCGATTTCCAGGACCTTCTGGCCGACCTTTCACGAGTGTTTCACCCGGCCTTCAAGCAGGTTTTTGATCTCTTCGATACATGTGTCTATCTGATCATCGGTACCGACGGTAATCCTTACTCCGTCCCCCCAACCCGGAAAGTTCATATACCTGACAAAGATATTTCGGCTCTTCAGATATTCATATAGCTGCCGGGCGGGAACTTCGGGGTGAACATTCCACGTAAAATTAGCCTGCGAGTCTGCCACGGAAAATCCGAGCTGACGCATTTCCCCGGTAAGCCGGTCGCGAGTTCGAAGGATCTTCGCCCGCGTCTGCCAAAACCAATCTTGGTCGCGGATTGCCGCCGTGGCCCCCGCAATGGAAAGGACATCGCAGTTGTACGAGTCCTTTACTTTTCGCAACTGCTCAATAAAGTGAGGTTTGGCAACCACGAATCCAAATCGCACTCCTGCTAAGGCGTAAGACTTGCTTAACGATCGAACGACAAGGACATTGTCAAACTTACGCACCAACTCCAAACAATTACATGACGCAAAGTCAGCGTAGGCCTCGTCTACCACGATGGGACAAGGCAAGGTCGCAGCCCATTCCGCCACTTGCTCCGGAGGAATCATGGTGCCCGAGGGGCTGTTGGGATTGGCTAAAAAAACAAGGCACAGGCCTGGCAAATCTTGAGCGAACTCCGGCCCCAAAGTCCAGTCTTCCCGGAAGAAAACTCGGTCCACCCGTGCCCCCTGAAGCTCCGCTAAGGTCTCGTACAGCAAGTACCCGGGATAGGCAAATCTTACAATTCCGCCCGGCCGAACAAAGGTCCGAGTAATGATCGTAAGAACATCATCACTTCCGTTTCCGCATAGAATCCAGTCCGGATTAAACCCGAGAAGTTCCCCGGCCGCCTCGCGGAACTGGGTCGCCAGCGGATCCGGATAACGTTGAAGGCCTCGCTGCAAAGCAGCCTGAATGGCTTCAATTACCGCGGGAGACGGAGGGTAAGGATTCTCGTTGGTATTAAGCTTGATGACGCTCCAATCCCGGGGTTGCTCGCCGGGTATGTAACCTTGCATGGCGAGAATTTCCGGCCGGACGTAGGTCCGCCAGTCTCGCCCATGGGGTTTTTCGTACAGCAATGTCTCGCTCTCTTTCAAGGGGCTTAGCTCTCCTTCAGGAAATCTTGCCCGCCTGAAGCCGACAAAGCACACTGTCCCGATGGGCAGTCAAGCCTTCGCATTCGGCTAAAACTTGAATTTCGTGAGCCATCTCTTCCAGTCCCTCCCGTTCGAGACAAATAACGCTGTGGGAACGGAGAAAATCGTTAACGCTTAGGCCGCTGGCAAATCGAGCTGTGCCACTGGTGGGCAATACGTGGGAGGGACCTGCCGCATAGTCTCCGCAAGCAACGGGAGAGTAATTTCCGAGGAAAATGGCTCCCGCAGTTGGAACCTTGTCCGCAAGTTCCGCTGCATTTTCGGCTATGATGTGTAAATGTTCCGGGGCAATCTCCGTAGCAATCTGACAAGCTTGTTCTGGGTTCTCGGTTAAAAAGGCTACCCCGAATTCTTGCAAGCACTGACGGGCTTCTTGGGCCCGATCAACCCTCTGCAAAGTTTCCTCAACCGCCAAAAGTGTTCGCTGTAGGATTTCCTTCTCCCAGGAAAGCAGGATGCTGGTTCCTGGGGCGTGTTCTGCCTGAGCGATCAAATCGTAAGCAAGGTAACGAGGCTCCGCTGAACTGTCGGCAATCACCACCACCTCACTTGGGCCTGCTACCGAATCGATGCCCACGCGTCCGAAGACGAATTTCTTTGCCAATGCCACAAATAGATTTCCTGGCCCCACGATTTTGTCCACAGGTTCCAACCCCTCCACTCCGTAAGCCATGGCAGCCACGGCATGAGCCCCTCCAGCCCTCAAAACATGCCGGACACCCAGCTCCCAACACGTAGCGAGTACGTGGGGGTTGTCCGCTCCAAATCTCGTCGGTGGGCTAGCCACCACGATTTTTTCGACACCGGCAACGATGGCCGGAACTACAGTCATAAGCACGGTGGAAGGATATGCCGCAGCCCCACCCGGCACACAGACCCCCACCCTCTTAACGGGCCGGTACCGCTCTTCAAGGTACCCCCCTGGAATGGGCACCCGAATATCCCGATGTCGGATAGACGACTGGAAACGCTCAATCCGGGCCCTAACCCGCCGGATCACACTCAAGAAGTCCGCTCCGACGCTCTGATGAGCCGATTTGAGCTCCTCTTCCGGGACAAAAATCGTTGAACCGTCCAACTTTTTTCCGTCAAGTTTTTCAACATAGTAAAGTAAAGCCTGAAGCCCCCTTGCGGCTACTTCCTGACAAATACGGGCCACAACTTCCTGGGGGGAAAGAGGGGCCCCGAAAACCTCCAACGTCTTCTGCCTGCTTGCCGGGGTCACCACTTCCCCTTCCGGGCTCAATCGGTTTTGAATGTCCCGAAGAACGGCCTTAAAATCATCACTCGATGCATCAACAATCCGCATTGGTGCCTCCAGTGGCTAAACCCGCTAGTAGGGTCCTGTAGCTAAAGATATTACTAGAAGTGGTGGAACCATCGCCTAGTGGGTTCCGAAATCCACCTCGTCGTTTATGCCGAAAATTCCCGGACTTTAAACCTAGAAAGGCAGTTAAAACCGGTGGAAGGGGGCACACACCCGTGGACGACCTGAACTAGCAGTCAAAGGTTCCCCGCAATCACGGTCGAAGCGAGCTGAACACCTCCCGGGAGGGCCATTAGATCTCTAATTTGCCCCGAGCTCTCCTATTCTTTCTTCTTTTGGATATTGTCTATTCTTCCCAGATTACCGCGATTCCAAGCACTTGGAAGTCTCGACCTCGGGAACCCT